>Ga0209566_100116_pt1 | contig 107510 bp, 95 predicted proteins | sample Araplavi_mTSA_r2_2_FD_184287 | JGI IMG/M metagenome (GOLD analysis project Ga0209566, IMG submission 184287) | Arabidopsis root microbial communities from North Carolina, USA - plate scrape CL_Cvi_mTSA_r2 (SPAdes) (version 2) | ecosystem: Host-associated > Plants > Roots > Endosphere | place... | reverse complement strand
ATAGGTCTGGTGGTAATGGCGGAGGGGTCCCACGCGTACCCATCTCGAACACGACCGTTAAGCCCTCCAGCGCCGATGGTACTTGGACCGCAGGGTCCTGGGAGAGTAGGACGTCGCCAGGCTAAGAGCAGCACAAAGAGAACCACCTTCCTCGGAGGGTGGTTTTTTGTTTTGTATGTGGCATGCTTGTCGGTAAGATAAGCAATTTAATACGACTCATCACCTTACCGGTTAAGAATGCATTTGTTAAATATGATAATAAGAAACTTCCGTCTCGGTGAGTCGGATTACGCCGTCGCCCTTTTCTTTGCGCATGCGCATCAGCAATGTCAATCGGGGCGAGAGAAGCCAGAAATGCCAGTACACAAGCGATATAAGCAACGCAGGGTGCGCCCATGGGTAGATAAGGGCAGAAGCGCAGCAACCGACCAGCGTCAGATGGAAATGAAGGCGGCGGAACAATCCAAGGCTGGTATCCATGACAGGCAGCGGTCCGATCCAGGGCCAATCGATACGGAAGCTCCACCGCTTGCCGGCAGAGGCATCTACGCGGCGCAGCGTAATCCGTAATACAATGGCATGCACAAGGATCATGACGATCAAACCGACGGCCATGCATTCAAGTCCCTTCCAGGCGTAAAAGCCCGTCACAAAACCTGCGCCCAAAAGAGCGGTTGTCATGTAGCTATATTTAGTTTCCGGACGCATCGGGATTTTGCGTATTAGCTTATAATGATAGATCGTAGCCTCGCGCGTTGGCTGAGGGGCGGGCATACTCATAGAGGTTCTCCTTGTCATTGCTCCATTCTTCTGTATATACTATCGGCGCGCAGCGCGTTTATTGTTAAAATGGCGGATTTCAGCGCTAGCAGCATGTATATTTTCATAGAATACAAGGCATACTAGTCGTATAAAGCCAATAAAGGCGGGAAGACCATGAGCGAAGAAGAGAGCAAATCCTGCATCGTATGCGGACAGCGCGATCGGGAAGGTATTCGGGTCATGCGTTCATTTATCTGTCATTCGTGCGAGTCGGAAATGGTGAATACGCAAGTCGAAGATAAACGTTATCCGTTTTTTGTTCAGCAGTTGAGGCAATTATGGGTGCATTCGGAAAACTGAGTAGTGGCTGCAGATATTACAGGAAGGCAAGAAGTGCCGAATGAAGCGGCGCTTTTTTGCGTTATCCGAGATATGTTACAATGGAAATTATGTAAATATTCGTATATGAGGCGAGGAATGGATGATGTACGAGGCGGAACGGAAGCGTGCGCCCCTTTTCGATATGCTGGTGAATCATGCAGATAAGAACGCCGCGTCCTTCCATGTTCCAGGGCATAAGCAACGGATCGCGATTCATGAGGACAAAACGGCTAAATCCATGTTCGGTCCGCTGCTGCCGATCGATGTCACGGAACTGTCCGACACGGACGATCTTCACGACGCTTCGGGGCCTATCTCCGAGGCTCAAGCTTTGGCGGCGCAATGCTTTGGCGCGGAAGAAACATGCTTCCTCGTCGGCGGCAGTACTGCGGGCAATCTGGCGATGATCCTGGGCGTCTGCGAGTCGGGAGAGCTCCTGCTCGTTCAGCGTAACGTACATAAGTCCATTATACATGGACTGGCGCTGGCCGGTGTCCGATGCGTCTTCCTGGCTCCCGATTTGGACGAGCAGTCGGGTATCCCCGTCGCGCCAGGTGTCGATACGCTGGTTCCGGCGATTGCTAAGCATCCGGATGCAAAAGCGGTTATTTTGTGCAGTCCGAATTATTATGGCATGACCGCTAATCTCAAGCATCTCGTCGATATTGCGCACGACAAGGGGATTATGGTATTGGTCGACGAAGCGCATGGCGCTCACTTCGGGCAGCGTCCTGACTTCCCTGAGAGCGCGCTGCAGGCGGGGGCGGATGTCGTCGTGCAATCCACGCACAAAATGCTGGGGGCGATGACGATGGGCGCGATGCTCCATCTGCAAGGAGAGTTGGCGCCAAGGGATGCGATCCGCCAGGCACTCAGGATGATACAAAGCTCCAGCCCCTCTTATCCGCTGCTGGCTTCTCTTGATCTGGCAAGAAGAGATCTAGATTCGTCGGGTCCGAATCTTTTCGATGAAGCGCTAACCGCAGCGAGAGAGATCCGCATCGGTCTTCGGCATTTACCTTTCGAGGCGCTAACGGCAGACGATCCGCTTAAACTTTCGCTTAGAGATCCAAGCGGCAGGCTGACGGGCTTCGCGCTGCAGGTCAAGCTGGAGGAACGAGGCTGCCTTGCGGAAATGGCAGATCCGGTCTATGCGGTGCTTGCGCTTGGGCCCGGCACCCGATTAGAGGATGGAACACGCTTAATCGCGGCGCTGTCCGATATCGCCAAGGAGCTAGAAGCAGCGGACTCCGATAGCACGGAAAGGAATCGGGAGACTCGGGAAAAATCAGGTGCGATACATGGCGAAGGTGATCAAAGCCCAGAAGACCAAGGCACAGATGATGGAAGCGCAAAAGTACGAGGTTCAGAAAATCATTACTCACAAGGTCGTAGCTCTGAAACTCTAAGTCGTCTTGGGACTGCATCTATTCCAGAGCCGGTCGTTATACGGCGAAGAATCTCTTCTACGACGCCGGTTCCGTTAAGTTCCTCTATCGGCAGCGTCTGCGGCGAATGGATCATTCCCTATCCGCCGGGTATTCCGCTGCTGTATCCCGGCGAACCTATAACATCATCGGTTCTAGGCGAGCTACAGAGGCTTGCGAAGGCCGGTGCCAGATTTCAAGGCGCTTCCGACGAGTCGCTGCGTACAATACGGGTATTGACCGAAGGGAAACTTGTATGAACGTGAATCCACCCTTTAAACGAAAAAACGTCCGCATCACCATAGCCTGGATCGCCTTCGGCATCGCCGCAGCGGTCATGATCTATTTGCTGTTCGTTCCTCCGGTCATCGGAGTGGCCGACAACGGTGACTTCAATCGCGTGATGGGCGCAGCGGGAATCGCCTATGCCGACCCTAATGAGTCATATGCCGCGCGTTACTTTGGCTTTGCCCATCAGTTTTACCATTATGGAGGCTTCACGTCAGGTGGCTACGTATCTACGCACGTTCTGCTTGTCGCCCTCGCGGGTGGGCTGGGCCGGCTGATCGACCTGCATACGTTCGATATTCGCGTACTCGGCTTCTGCTATGCAGCCTTGATGCTTTCGGCCGTATGGCTGATCGTCCGGTATGCGCCGACGGTTCGCCGCAAGCGCATAGACGCGATCGCCGTGTCTATGCTGGCCGTTATATTGATTGTCGTGTTTTGCGATGTCGGCTATACGGCTTATTACCAATCGTTCTTCGGAGAGCCTTACGCGTTGGTCGCCACGCTGCTGGCGCTGGGCGCTTGTCTCGCCATCGCATGGCGTACAGGGGCTGGCTCCTTGGAAAGGGACAATGACGCTCCACAGACCGAGCGCCCGCCTACGGCTTGGCTGCTAGGCCTGTTCGTGGCGGCAGGCGTCGCCCTGGCGACGTCCAAGATACAGAATGCGCCGATCGGGTTCCTGTTCGCCTTCCTGGCGTGGCGTATGGCAGGGTTGCGACCCGACAAGAGCTGGCGCACGCGCGCCAGGATCGGTGCCGGCACGTTGGCGCTGACGGCGGTTCTAATGATGGTCGCAGCACCGGGCGAGCTCAGGCACATCAATTTGTACCAGTCGATCTTTTTCGGCGTGCTCAAAGATACGCCCGACGTACAGCGGGACATGCGGGAGCTCGGCATACCGGAAAAGTACGCGGGGCTGGCGGGCACGAACTTTTTTCAGAAAGACACCATCGTTCCCCAAAGCGATCCGACGCTGAAGCACGAAGTGCTGGACCGACTATCGCATCGCGACATTGCCTTCTATTATGCGAGGCATCCGGACCGATTCCTCAGCAAGCTGAAGAAGGCTGCGGAGAACGGGACAGCGGTCCGCCCCTATTACCTGGGAAATTATAGTGAATCGGCTGAACATGAACGGAGCCGGCTCTCCTATGCATTTAGTACATGGAGCGAATGGAAGCATAAACATATGCCGAATTCTCTATCTTGGTTCGCCGGTTGCTATGCAGTCTATTATGCGCTGCTCGCGGCGTGGTGGCAGGGAAGCCGCCGCTGGCCCGGCTCGAGGCTTGTCGCAGAGATGCTGGCAGTCATCGGCGCGACGGGCATACTGGCCGTCGTGGTATCCCTCATGGGCGACGGCGAAGCGGATCTCGGCAAGCATCTGTTCATGTTTAACGTCTGCTTCGATATTATGGCCGCCAGTATGCTTGCCGCTTCGTTCTATGGACTTCTGCAAGGCGCTCAGGCGTTGGCGGCGAGGCGGAACAGCGACCGCCAGGGAAGGATTCTCATACAACCGGCGAAGCTTTCAGGCTATAATAAAGAAGAGTAAGCGCTAGACGGCTTGCCTATCACATAGAATCGGGGCATGGGTTGGATGAACAGAGGCCATTTTATAACGATAGAAGGCAACGAAGGGGCCGGAAAATCATCCGTAGCGGTCATGATGTCCGAATACCTGCGCACAAAGGGACTTGAGGTCGTGGCAACGCGGGAACCCGGCGGCATCGCCATCGCAGAACAAATCCGCGCGATCGTACTGGACACCGGAAATACGACGATGGACGGCCGCACGGAGGCGCTGCTTTATGCCGCGGCTCGCAGGCAGCATTATGTGGAGAAGATTGTACCTACCCTTGAAGCGGGTAAGACGATTCTATGCGACCGCTTTATCGACAGCAGTCTCGCCTACCAAGGATACGCCAGAGGACTGGGTATCGACGAGGTGTTGTCGATTAACGCTTTTGCCATTAACGGCGCATTCCCCGATCTGACGATCTATCTGGATGTCGATCCCGAGGTCGGCATCGAACGGATACATGCGCATGGCGACAGGGAGATCAATCGTCTGGATATGGAGTCGCTTGCTTTTCACCGGAACGTGCGGGATGGTTATCTGAAAGTGCTGGAGCGATTCCCGGAACGCATCAAGCGAGTGGACGCCAATCCGGGAATCGACGACGTTTTCGAGGAAATTACGGGGGTGCTGGATCGCTTTTTGAGCGAGCGTGAATAGAATAGGAGCATGCCGCGACGGTAGCGAGCTGCGAGCGATAAGCCGGAGAGCGTTTGCAAATATCCCCCGGCGGGCAGGATTTAGCGTCGCGGCGTCTAATTTTATAAGAGAGAAGATTAAAATAGATTGAACTGGGAGGAATGATGGATGAAGCTGGTCATAGCCGTAGCACAAGACAAGGATAGCAACAGGCTCTCCAATGCGCTGATCAAGGAAGGATTCCGCGCGACGAAGCTCGCGAGTACCGGTGGCTTTCTCAAAGCCGGGAATACGACGTTCCTGATCGGGATCGAGGACGAGCGGGTACAGCAGGTGCTCGACGTCATCAGAGCCAACTGCAAGGTGCGCGATCAATTGGTTACCCCTGTCTCCCCCGTCAGCGGCGCAGCGGATTCCTATATTCCCTTTCCGGTCGAAGTACAGGTGGGCGGTGCTGCCGTCTTCGTCGTACCGGTCGAACGATTCGAGCACTTTTAAGCTATCTATCAGCGGGATGTGAAGCGGGATGAAGATCCAGCCGGGTTATTTTCCCCCGAACAATAAGATTCAGCGCGCGGACACGAACGCCCGTCCGCGCGAGATGCCGAACTTCGGCGACCTGATGCAGCAAAACGAAGAAGGACGCACGCAGGAGGAGCTTCAGCGCAAGCTGGAGGACATCCGTATGCAGGGCGACCGCCTCATGCGCTCCATGACCGTCCGAGAGCTGAAGCTGTACCGGATGATGGTCAAAGGATTTCTCGAGGATACGCTTAAGCGGGGAATCGGCCTGAAGGAGACGAAGGGCTGGGACCGCCGCGGACGCGGCAAGCGGTACAAAATACTGGAAGAAGTCGATTCGATGCTCGTCGCCATGGGCGAGGAGCTGCTTGGCAGCGAGGAAGGCCGCCTGGAGCTTCTGCAAAAAGTCGGCGAAATTCGGGGACTTCTCATTAACTTGGTATTTTAACGGCGCAATGGTCGAGTATATACAATAGTTCAACAGCGAGAGAAGGTTCCGCGTAATGGCTATCGCATCGGTACCGGGCCAGGACCGGGCCAAAAGACTGCTGAGGGGTATGCTTCGGAGCGGCAAAGTGGCTCATGCCTACCTGTTCGCAGGCCCCTCGGGCACGGGAAGGGGCGCGATGGCGCAAGCCTTCGCCATGGCGCTGCTCTGCGAGCGCGGCGGAGACGACGCCTGCGGCGAGTGCCTGACGTGCCGCAAGGTGGAGCACGGCAATCATCCGGATCTGCACCGGATCGTTCCGGACGGACAGACCGTCAAGATCGATCAGATTCGGGAGCTGCAGCGCGAGCTGTCGTATCGCAGCGCCGGCTCGCAACGCAAGGTGTACGTGATCGAAGCGGCGGAGACGATGACGGTTCAGGCGGCCAACAGCCTGCTGAAGTTTCTGGAGGAGCCTCCGTCGCCCGTCGTCGCCATTCTGATCGCGCCGAGCGAGCAGGCGATGCTGCCCACGATCGTCTCGCGGACGCAGCTCGTCCCGTTCACACCGGGCGACCCGAAGGCGATGGAGGACCAGCTGGTCCGAGAGGGTACGCCGTCTTTGATCGCCAAGTCGGTCGTGCATTTGTCCGCCGGCCTCGAAGCCGGACGGGCGCTCGCCGCCGAGAATTGGTTTGCAGAAATCCGAAACGTAGTGATACAATTAGGCAGGGAGATCCCGTCCCGGTTCCCTGGCGTGCTGCTAACTGCGCAGCAGCAGGTGTTTAAGACGGATCTCGCCGAGCATACCGACATTTTGCTGCAACTGTTTGCTTTATGGTATAGAGATATGATTTACGTCATGACCGGCCGCGAGGAGAGGCTTGTCTTTCCCGATCAATCGGAATGGCTCTCCAAGCATGCCTGGACGCGGAGCATCCACGATTGGACCCGGTCCATGGAGGCGGCGCTGTCCGCCGTCCGCCGTATCAAGGCGAACGTGCAGCCGCAGCTCGCCTTCGAGCAATTTCTAGTGACGTCCGCGCAGACGGCGGGTTGACCCGCATCGGAGCGTCCACAGCGGCGTACGGGAGGGGTAGTTTTGTACGAGGTTGTCGGCGTCCGCTTCAAGAAAGCGGGCAAGGTCTACTATTTTGACCCCGCCGAACATCCGGTAGCCAAGGACCAGCATGTCATCGTCGAGACGGCGCGGGGTGTCGAGTACGGCACGGTCGTCATCGGGCCGAAGACAGTCGGCGAAGCCGATGTCGTCCTCCCGCTCAAGAGGGTAATACGCGTCGCTGCGGATAGCGATGCGCATGCAGTCGAGGAAAACCGGAACGCGGCGAAGAACGCTTTTACGATTGGATTGCAGAAAATCAAGGACCATCAGCTTCGCATGAAGCTGGTGGACGTCGAATACACGTTTGACCGCAACAAGATCATTTTTTACTTCACAGCCGAGGGCCGCGTCGATTTCCGCGAACTCGTGAAGGATCTGGCCGGCGTATTCCGTACCCGGATTGAACTCCGACAGATCGGCGTGCGGGACGAGGCCAAGATGCTGGGCGGCATCGGCCCTTGCGGCCGGGTGCTGTGCTGCTCGTCCTGGCTTGGAGACTTCGAGCCCGTATCGATCAAGATGGCGAAGGATCAGAACCTGTCGCTGAATCCGACCAAGATCTCCGGCTTGTGCGGGCGTCTCATGTGCTGCCTCAAGTTCGAACACGACAACTATGAGAGCGCCAAGGAAGAGATGCCGGCGGTCGGCAAAATGGTCGTCACCTCGTTCGGAGACGGCAAAGTCGTCGGACTCAACACGGGCAGCCGTACCGTTCACGTCCAGCTGTTCGAGATCGGGAAGGTCAAGGAACTTCCGTTCGAGGAAGTCGTCGTTAAGTAATTCCAGCAGCACTCTTGTCATCTGACACAACCTTGCTTTAAGGTGGAGCTTGCCCATGAAGGATATATACTTAGGCGTAGATGAACTTGAAACGAAGTTAGGCGGCCTCCATACGGAATTCGGAGCGCTTAAACTCAAAATTCAGGAACTGGTCGAAGAAAATCAGCGACTGCGCATCGAGAATCAGCAGCTCCGCAATATCTTCAAGCGCGAGACGATTGAAGTCGCGGCCGATCCTGCGTCCGAGGCATCGGAGGAACCGGCCGATGCCGGCCGTCAGGAGCAAGCTGAAGCCGCAGCCGGGACATCGATCGGCGAAGGTTACGACAATTTGGCTCGTTTGTATCACGAAGGCTTCCACATTTGCAACGTCTATTACGGGCATCTGCGCATGGAAGGCGATTGCTTGTTCTGCCTCTCGTTTCTTAGCAAGCCCTAACCGACCATGAACGGCCGACTCTCCAATCCGGGGGAGCCGGCTTTTTTTTGGAATGCAGCACAGCACCCTTGGCACGCTGGCAATGCACCCCTAAATCGAGTAAGCTTAGAGACGTAAAAGTCGTACAAAAAAGCGGTACGAAATGACGCATATATAATAGAAGAAAAAATTTCGGGACGGTGCTTCGGGCATTGATTGAAAACGATAACAGGGCGATCGGAAAGCCTTCTCTGCTGGAAGGCGAACGGCTGGACGACCTGCTGACGCATGATTATAAGATCATTCAGAGCAAGGAAGTATTCAGCTTCTCGCTGGATGCCGTGCTGCTGGCCAGATTCGCAGGCGTGCCGCCCAGAGGCCGTATTCTCGATCTGTGTACAGGCAACGGCGTCATCCCCTTGCTGCTCGCGACGCGGACCGATGCGACGATCGAAGGCGTAGAGCTTCAGCCGAGGCTAGCCGATATGGCTCGCCGCAGCGTCGTCTACAACGGACTGCAAGAGCGCATCGCCATTCGGGAAGCGGACCTCAAGATGCTGCCGGCGCTCCAAGGTGCAGAAGCCTATGATGCGGTAACGGTCAACCCGCCGTACAAGCCTGTCGGATCCGGCGAGCACAAAGGCAATCTTCATCAGGCGCTCGCGCGCCATGAGATCGGATGTACGCTGGATGACGTCGTATCGGCTTGCGCGAGGAGCGTTCGCGAAGGGGGACGGGTGTCGATGGTGCACAGGCCTTCCCGTCTCGCCGAGATCATCGGTACGATGCGCCAGTATCGGCTTGAGCCGAAGCGCATGCGCTTCGTTCACTCCCGGGCGGATGCGGAGGCGAACATGGTACTGATAGAGGCAAGCCTGGGCGGACGTCCGGAGCTGCGCCTGCTTCCTCCGCTCATCGTATACGAAGGAGAAGGACGAACCTATACGGCAGAGCTGCTCGATGTATTCTACGGACGGAAAAAGGAATTGAACGGGACCGATTCGGATGAGGCGAAGCAAGGGGGCGAAAAGACATGAAAAGAAAACGCGAGCGCAGCGGCGGAACTCAAGAGGAACTGGAGCTCGAGGAACGTACCGTACCTGCGCGAAGCAGGCAAACGTTTGAATCAGAGGAAGACGGGTCCGACGCGCAGCAGGTCATGGTCCAAAAGAGCTTTGCGCCGAAGCGTCCGGACGGACCCGGCACGCTCTATCTTGTCGCGACGCCGATCGGCAATCTCGAGGATATGACCTTCAGAGCCATCCGCATGCTGAAGGAAGCGGACATCGTCGCCGCCGAGGATACCCGGCAGACGCGCAAGCTGCTGACGCACTTCGAGATCTCGACGCGGCTGGTCAGCTATCATGAACACAACAAAAGAGCGAGCGGTCCGGAGCTTGTCCGGCTCATGGAGGAAGGCAGCACGATCGCGCTCGTCAGTGACGCGGGCATGCCCGCCATCTCCGATCCGGGAGCCGACCTTGCGGCAGCCGCCGCGGCACGGGGCATTCCGGTCGTGCCCATCCCCGGCGCGAACGCGGCGCTCTCGTCGCTGATCGTATCCGGCTTGCCGACGGACCGGTTCTTGTTCGCAGGATTCCCGCCTCGCGAGCGCAAGGGACTTGAGAGCTTCCTCGCGCGGTTGGATCGCGAGGATGCGACGCTGCTGCTGTACGAATCGCCCCACCGGCTGAAGAAGACCGTCCAGGCGATCGCCGACCGCTGGAGCGGGCGCCGTATGGCCATCGTGCGGGAGCTTACGAAGAAGCATGAAGAGATCGTCCGCGGGACAGCCGACGCCTGTCTCCAATACATCGATTCGCATCCGCCGCTGGGGGAATGCTGTCTGGTCATAGAAGGCGCATCCGAGTCGTCGGTGTCCGAGACCGATTCAGGCGCACAATGGTGGTCCGGGATGGGGATCGCAGCGCATGTGGGCCGCTACGAGGCGGAGAACGGCGGGGATCGCAAAGAAGCGATGCGTCTGGCCGCGCGCGATCTCGGCGTCTCTCGCAGAGAGATCTATCAAATGCTGCTCCAGGAAGAAAAAGACCCCTCCGCGGACTAGGTCCGGGAGGGGTGCAAGGAGATATAAAAAGGTTAGAAATAACGGCGTTGGTAAGTGCTTCTTCCATTATAAACGAAATTCTCTAATTTGTCACACGGTTGCAGGTAAATCCTTCAAGCATTCTCTGCAAACGATTTTTCCTTTGAAATAAATCACGTTGTCCGCGTTGCCGCAGAAGATGCAAGCCGGTTCGTACTTCTTCAGCATGATGCGCTCGCCGTCCACGTAGATTTCCAGCGCATCCTTCTCGCCGATACCCAGCGTTCTGCGCAGTTCGATCGGAATGACCACGCGCCCCAGCTCATCCACTTTCCGTACAATGCCCGTCGATTTCAACATTTGGAAATCCTCCCTCATTCGCGTAAAATAAGATTAAACGAAATGTCGGAGAACCTCCGCATATTCGCCATCATTCGACAAAATCTCTTGTTTTTCGTACTCTATCGTACCAACGATTCCCAAATAAGTCAACCAGAATTAGCGGCTTCTTTAGCTTAAATTTAACTGAAAGTCCGCAAATTTACAAGATATCGTCCTAACATTCCTTCATTTTAGGGGAAAAATGGAATTTTTACTTAAGTTTAATGCATGACACCGTTCGACAAATTGCAAAGAGATTGTCGAATGAGCGATTTTATCAATAGTCAAACATACGAGGTGAGTCGAGCATGTATCGTCTTCGCGAGGAAAAAGTGTTCAAAGACCCCGTTCACCAGTCCATCTACGTGCAGGATGCGACGATCTGGAAATTGATCAACACGGCCGAGTTCCAGAGACTTCGGCGCATACGCCAGCTCGGCACTTCGTACCTGACTTTCCATGGAGCGGAGCATAGCCGGTTCTCTCATTCGCTCGGCGTATACGATATTACGCGAAGGATTATCAGCCAATTTGAACGCAATGGCTATCAAGACTGGCCGCAAGAGGAGAAAATGGTCAGTTTATGCGCTTCTCTGCTGCATGACGTCGGCCACGGACCTTTTTCCCACGCCATCGAGCAAGTATTCGATACGGACCATGAGGAATGGTCGTGCGCAATCATTCTTGGAGATACGGAGATCAATCGGGTTTTAAGGGAAGTCGGCGAAGATTTCCCGCAAAAGGTAGCCGCCGTCATCTGCAAGACGTACGACAAGCCGATTGTCGTCAGCCTCGTGTCCAGTCAGATGGACGCCGACCGTATGGATTACTTGCTAAGGGATGCTTATTTCACGGGCGTGAACTATGGGACCTTCGATCTGGACCGAATTCTGCGCGTGCTTCGTCCGTACCGGGGCCGGATCGTGGTCAAGGAGAGCGGAATGCACGCCGTGGAAGACTATCTGATGTCCAGATATCAGATGTACTGGCAGATCTACTTCCACCCCGTGACGCGAAGTTCGGATATCGTATTGAGGCAAATTTTTATGAGGGCGCGCGAATTGTACCGCGAAGGCCACGCGTTCAAGTTCCTGCTGCCGCCGCTAGCGCAGTTGTTGAACGGGACGATCGGGCTTAAGGATTATCTCGCGCTCGACGAGGCCATGGTGCAGACCGCGTTCGGCCAATGGGAAGCCGAAGAGGACGCGATATTGTCCGACCTATGTAAACGCTTTTTAAATCGCCGCTTGTACAAGTACGTACCCCTCGACGGTCCGCACGAAACACTCGAGGCCGAGCTGCGCCAGCAGTGGGAGCTCATCGGTCTTCATCCGGATTACCACCTGCAGATGGACACGCCGACGAACCTGCCCTACGACGTGTACAAGCCCGGCACTTCACCCGATCCCGAACCCAAGGAAAAAACGCCGGTACTCGTCCTCGACGACAAAGACCGGTTGACGGAGATCTCGCTGAAAAGCGACATCATCCGCTCGATCGCGGGACTTCACATCGGCAAATACTATATTTATTATCCCGAAGATCTGCTTCTGCCGCACAAGGATCGTCTGAAGCCGGCGATCCGTGAACTGCTCCATCTGTAAAATCGCCGGAACGGAAAAACGAATCTTAAAATCCGCCAAAAGGAGACCTGCCGCGACATGCTGTTCGATACGCACGCTCACCTGGATTCACCGAAGTTCGACAACGACAGAGAAGAAGTCATCGCACGCGCCAAGGAGGCGGGCGTCGGTACGATCGTGAATATCGGATTCAACCGGGAGACGATCCCGACGACGATGGCTTTGGCCGAAAAATACGATTTCATATACGCTGCCGTCGGCTGGCACCCCACGGATGCCGCGGATATGCGCATCGAGGAGGACCTGGCGTGGATCGAATCGCTGTGCGGCCATCCGAAGGTCGTCGCGATCGGCGAGATCGGACTGGATTATTATTGGGACACATCGCCCAAAGAGGTTCAGCATACGGTGTTCCGCGAACAGATCCGCCTCGCCAAGCGTCTGGACAAGCCGATCGTCATCCATAATCGCGACGCGCACGAGGACGTGGTCCGCATTCTTCGCGAGGAGGGCGCTTCCGAGATCGGCGGCATCATGCATTGCTTCTCCGGAAGCTGGGAGACGGCCAAGCAGTGTCTTGATATGAACTTCTATATTTCATTCGGAGGACCCGTCACCTTCAAAAACGCGAGAGTGCCGAAGGAGGTGTTGGCGCGTGTTCCTTTGGACCGTCTGCTTATCGAAACCGACGCTCCTTACCTTACCCCCCACCCCTATCGAGGGAAGCGAAATGAGTCTTCGTACGTCCAATTCGTCGCCGATTCAGCTGCGGAAATTACAGGCCTTTCTAGGGAAAAAATAGAAGAAATTACGGATCGAAATGCACGAGCCTGTTTCCGACTTGAAGAAAAACCGGTAACAAACGAAGAAAAATAAATATTTTCTAAGATAAAACTAGTTTTTAATCATTAAAGCTGAGATTTTTGGCTCTAATTTGCCTTTAAAAGCCGAAATTCGCCCTTTGCACGTTCTTTACACCTTCGGGGCGGGCGGGTTATTATCTAATCCAGAAGTTCGAATATGACATTCCTTTTCCAGTGCGCTTAATCTCCCCTAACCGGGGGAGCGGGGGACCCGACGCGGACGGTATCGGCTCGATCGATATCCACGCGGCCGAGCAATCTAGGGGTGAATGGAGAAAGAGAGGACCGGTCCGATAGACCGCCGTCCGATCGATCGCCTAGGGCAACTCTCGACGCCCGAACCCGACAGCTAACCTCGCCAGCGTAGTAGAGAGAGGTAACCTCGTGCTGCCACATCGTCCCTCATCCCGTTGAGCGGAAGCCACGACCAGGTCCTCTGTCGCAGGCTTTTTTTGTGCCCGAATTCCGGTATTCGGCTGCACAAGCCCGCGCAGGCCGCTTCATCGGCAGCAATAACGGGAGGATGAATCGCGCACGACGGCTCTTCCACGGCTGGGCAAGGCGGCGCCACAGCTGGCGTGCAAGCCGCTCCACGCTTAGCTTCCAGCGCCGTTATCACAAATGGATAGTCGCGTCAGACGAATATCATGTAAAACAGTCGACGGCGAGGCTATGAAGGAGGAACGAGAAAATGGGTGCAATCCCCCTTCAAGGGACCCATGATCCACGACCGACCGGCAAGCTTACCGCAGCGCGATGGTTGCATGAGCATCTGCGTTTGATTCTCTTGAGCGCAATCTTGTCCTTTGCTCTTACCATCTGTCTCATCATGCTGCTGCACGGCGCGTCCGCCAAGAGCGTGACCGTCGTGGACGGCGGGAAATCTACCGTCATCCAAACCCGCACTTCCGATGTCTCCGCCCTGTTGAAGGAGCAGAGCATCACGGTCGGTCCAAACGATCGATTGTCGGCGGCGCTGACGTCTTCCGTAGAAGACGGCACCCGCGTCGTGATCGATCGCGCAATGAGCGTACAGCTCGTCGCAGACGGGAAGAAAGAGACCAAATATACAACAGTCGATACGGTGGGGGACCTGCTCAAGGCCGAGGGCATCACGCTCTCCGCCGAAGACAAAGTAACGCCGGCCGTCACGACCAAGATCGACGAAGGCCTCCAGGTGAAAATCGTCCGAGTCAAGCGGGAGGTCGTCACGACAGAGCATCCGCTCGCTTACAAAGTCGTCAAGACCGCGGATAAGAACCTGCTCGTCGGCAAGTCGAAGGTCGTGCAGACAGGCAAGCAAGGCCTGCTGGTCAAAAAATTCGAGCGCGTCTATGAAGACGGCAAGCTTGTGAACGAACAGCTGGTCTACAAATCGCTTGAACAGCCGATCGTGCAGAAAGTCGTAGCCGTAGGCGCGAAGAAAAAAGCCGCCGTCGTGTCCCTCGCATTCAACGGCGAGAGCGACGGAGTCAAGACGCTGCAGCTGAACGGCGTATCCGTGAAGGTGAAGCGCGTCCTGTCGGGCGTCACGTTGACCGCCTATTCGGCGGGTCCGGCTTCGACGGGCAAAGACGTAGGCGATGCGGGCTACGGCATCACCGCTTCCGGCGCCCGTGTATCCGAAGGCCGTACGATTGCGGTCGATCCGGATGTCGTGCCATTAGGCTGGTGGGTCTACATCGAGGGCATCGGCTTCCGCCGCGCGGAAGATACGGGCAGTGCGATCAAGGGCAAGAAGATCGACGTGTATTACGACAGCGAGAGATACGCGAATAAATTCGGCAAGAAACGCGGCCACACCGTATATGTGATCGGTCCGGTTAAACCCTCTGCCGACTAATTTTCCTTGCCTTATTTTTTACCCGCAATTCCTGTATTTGTGTCTGTAATATGGCGGAGCGGCCAAATTTTTTTGGCGGCGGCCTGGTCGGGCTGCCGCGTTCAGGGAAGGGGCATTTTGCCCCTTCCCTTTGTCATTGGCGGGATGTGGGCTATAATAAGGCATATGCAAGCGAGCGAACGGAGTGAACGCACATCGGCACGACAAAGATAGCGGAGATCATCGTGGTGGAGGGCAAGGAGGATACGGTGGCCGTACGCAGAGCCGTCGAGGCGGATACGATCGAGACGGGCGGCTCGGCGATCGGCGAGGCCGTGCTAAGACGCATCGAGCTGGCCCGGGAGCGCCGGGGCGTCATCGTATTCACGGATCCCGATGTGCCCGGCGAGAAGATACGCAAGATTATCGAGGCGCGCGTGCCCGGCTGCAAGCATGCGTTCCTGGCAAAGGCGGACGCTCGGGGAAAAGACGGGATCGGCGTCGAGCACGCGAGCCCGGAAGCGATCCGCGGCGCGCTCGCCCGCGTGCGGGAGTCGACGGGCGTGGCGGCGGCGGCCGGCGCGGCCGAAGCAGCCGGCATGAGCTCGCCGCCCAGCGCGGCAGCGTCGACCCAAGCGGAGCAGGCGCCCATGGCGGGCACGGGCGGAGCGGCGCCGATCGCCGGCGCCGCGGGCGCTACGGCGGGCGAGCCCGAAATCGCGTGGGGGGATCTGATCGACGCGGGGCTGATCGTGCATTCGGCGGCCGCGAGCCGCAGGGAACGCATGGGCGAACTGCTCGGCATCGGCTACGCCAACGGCAAACAGTTCTATAAGCGCCTCGGCATGTTCCGCATTACGCGAGCCGAATTCGCCGAAGCGCTGGCACAGCTGACGAGAGAGGGAGTAGGCGAATGACGAAGCAGGCAGCGGGAGCCTCCGCGGGCGGTGCGCGAAGCAAGGCCGGAGGCGCGATGGATATCGCCACGCCGACGCGGACGAAGGATATCATCCGCAAGCACGGCTTTACCTTCAAGAAGAGTCTCGGTCAGAACTTCCTGATCGACAAAAATATATTGGACAAGATCGTCGACGCCGCCGCGCTGAGCAAGGATAAAGGCGCCCTCGAGATCGGACCGGGCATCGGCGCGCTGACCGAGCGTCTGGCGCAGGAAGCGGGCAAAGTGGCCGCGGTGGAGATCGATAACCGGTTGATCCCGATCCTTGAGGAGGTCCTCTCTCCCTATCCGCACGTATCGGTCGTCCACGGCGACGTGCTGAAGACCGACCTAGCGAAGCTGTGGGAGGAACGATTCGGGGGCTGCAGCGAAGTGAGCGTCGTCGCGAACCTGCCTTACTATGTGACGACGCCGATCGTCATGACGCTGCTCGAGCAGAAGCTGCCGCTCGACCGGATCGTCGTCATGGTGCAGAAGGAAGTAGCCGAGCGCATGGCGGCGAAGCCGGGCGGCAAGGATTACGGCACGCTCAGCATCGCCGTGCAGTATTACTGCGAGCCGGACATCGTCTGCGTCGTGCCGTCGGGGGCCTTCATCCCGGCGCCCAACGTGGACTCCGCCGTCATCCGGCTGACGAAGCGGGATGCGCCGCCGGTCGAAGTGTCCGACGAGGGACGCTTCTTCCGCGTCGTGCACGCGGCCTTCGTACAGCGCCGCAAGACGCTGCACAACAACCTGGCGGCGCTCGTCGGCAAGGAGCGCAAGGGCGAGCTCGCCGGTCTCCTGGAGTCGGTCGGCGTGAAGCCCGAACGCCGCGGAGAGACGCTGTCGCTTCAGGAGTTCGCGATGCTGTCGGATGCGCTCGCGTCCGCTGGACTAATCGAATAGCGCACAGCCCTCCGCGAGGAGGGCTTTTTTGCGAACCATCCCATTGCGAACCGCGTCATGGCGGTCGCGTCAACTTGGCGCACCATGCGATCGCTTGCAACACAGTCGCATTACGATATCGCATCGGGTCTATGTCGAGGATCGAAGCAACATGCGCTAAGCTTCTTATCCTTTCGCCATACCTGTGCACCATTGGGCGCACCTCTCCATAGGATAAACGAAGAGGTGATTCGCCCATGAAGCTAGGGGACTTGGTCGTCCGCAAATCGTACGGCGGCGATGTATTGTTCCGAATCGCAGCCCTGCTGCAGCAGACGGCGGTGTTGCGGGGAACGGATTATCGGCTGCTCGCGGACGCGCCTGTCGGAGATCTTGAACCGGTACAAAACCCGGACGAGCTGCGCGGCCCGCGTACGGCCCGCGTGCAAGCAAGCGAATCGGTGCGGCGGATGCAGGAAGAGCGGATTCAGTTCAAGGACCGCAAGGAAGACGACGCAACTCCTGTGGGACAGGGCAAGCCGTACTTCGAGATGCCCGGCAAGGTGCTCCACCTGGACGGCGATGCGAACTATTTGAAAAAAAGTATGGCCGTATACAGCCAGCTGCGAATACCCGCTGAAGGCATTCACTGCCACGAGTCCCAAATGGCGGCCGCAGTCGCCGATCTGCTGCCGAGGGTGCGTCCGGATATCGTCGTCATTACCGGTCACGACGGCGTCTTCAAGAACAGGAGCAACTACGAGCTGCTCACGAGCTACAAAAACTCGAGTAACTTCCTCCATGCCGTCCGTACGGCGCGCAGCTACGACAAGAGCCGGGACTCCCTGATCGTCGTGGCCGGCGCCTGCCAGTCGCACTTCGAGGCGCTGATGTCGGCGGGGGCGAACTTCGCGAGCTCGCCGGCGCGGATCATGATCCATGCGCTCGATCCCGTCTACGTGGCGGTGCGTGCCGCATTTACGCCGTTCAGGGAGACGATTGATCTGCCGGATGTGATCTCCAATACGATCAGCGGCATGCGCGGCGTCGGTGGCGTGGAGACCCTGGGCAAGTATCGTATCGGGCTGCCGAATATCAAGCCGACGAATATCGTCCCTACGCTGACCGCGGAATTTGGCTGATTTCCATTGCTAAAGACTCAATTTTGAATGAAATTAAAATGATATAAGCAAAACATTATTGACAATATTTCTTGTCCGCTGCTATAATATTTAACCGATTGACACCTCCCCTGTTTTTAGGTATAATTTACAGGGAAAGAGGTGGTAGTGGACATGTCCAAAAACACGCTTCTGGATATCAAACGAAGCTTGGAGCCGCATATCGGATCCAAGATCATGCTCCGCGCCAACGGTGGCCGCCGTAAAACCATCGAACGCACGGGAGTTCTCGAAGAAATTTACCCGTCGGTGTTCATCGTCAAATTGGACCAGGAGCAGAATGCGTTCAAGCGTGTCTCGTACAGCTATGCCGACATTCTCACCGAGTCCGTCGAAGTCATGCTGTGCAATGAACAGGGCCAGGTCCGCATCGATTATTTGCAGCACTGAGCTTTTTGGATTGTTAAGGCAGTCGAGCCCTCGCCGGCACGGCTGCCTGTTTTGCATTCCCGGAGCCCCTTGAGGACACGCTATAGACGACGTTTGCGCCGAATCGGCCGCAGCCGTAACCATACGCGGGGAGGGATCAAGATGAGCCGAAGACGCAGAGGCGGCACGATGACCGAGTCGCTTAAGACCGAGCTCGCCAAGGACCTCGGATTTTACGGGAAAGTGGAGAGCGAAGGCTGGGGCGCCATTACGACCAAGGATGCGGGCAATATGGTCAAGCGCGCGATCCAGCTCGCCGAGCAATCGCTCGCGCGCAAGCCGGACTGATTCGGGGATACCCGCCTTCGCGGTTTGAGGGCGGACGGCAAATACAGCGCAGCGCGATCAAGACCGCCGGGGGCATCCCCGGTTTTTGCATATTTAGACCTTGTTAGCCAAATCGCAATTCGGGCATGGGTTTGTTATAATATGTTAAGCTTTGGAACGTCAGGAATCAGGCGAAGCAGAAGGTCTGGCAGGTGGACATGATGACGAAGATATACGAGAAGGCGCCGGCGAAAATCAACCTGGTGCTCGACGTGCTGCGCAAACGGGAAGACGGCTATCATGAAGTGGAAATGGTCATGACGATGGTGGATCTTGCCGATCGGCTTGCGTTCGAGGAACTGCAGCGCGATCAGATCGTGCTGGCCAGCCAAGCGGGGTTTATCCCGTTGGATGAAAAGAATCTGGCCTTTCAAGCCGCGCGGCTGTTGAAGCAGCGATACGGCGTTCAGAAAGGCGTATATATGTATCTGGACAAGCAAATTCCGGTCGCGGCCGGCCTCGCGGGCGGCAGTAGCGACGCCGCCGCAGCGCTCCGCGGATTGAACCGCCTCTGGGGGCTTAACCTGAGCGTACCGGAGCTGGAGGCGCTTGGCGCCGAGCTCGGATCGGACGTGCCTTTTTGCGTGAGGGGAGGCACTGCGCTAGCGACCGGCCGGGGCGAACGGCTCGAGAGCGTCGACAGTCCGCCGCAGTGTTGGGTCGTGTTGGCCAAGCCGCCGATCAATGTCTCGACCGCCGATGTCTATGGCCGTTTCAGGGCCAGCGAGATCGGCGCGCATCCTTCCGTGCCGGATATGCTGGCTGCGCTTCGCGACGGCTCGTTCGAACGGATGTGCGGCTCGCTGGGCAATGTACTGGAGAAGGTGACGCTGGCGCACTATCCGGAGGTCAGGCAGATCAAGGAAGTGATGACCCGGCTCGGCGCGGACGGGGTGTTGATGTCCGGCAGCGGTCCTACGGTATTCGGCCTCGTCTCCAAGGAATCGAAGCTGGCCCGTATTTATAACGGACTTCGCGGATTCTGCAAGGAAGTTTACGTCGTTCGGATGCTCACCTAAATAATAGGGATTTTATACCAATCCGTGTTAGAAAGGTTGCCACGAACTTTTTCAGCGCCTTGCCCAAAACCGGATAAAAGTGTTATGATAGCGTTATAATATTCGGTTTTGGACGGAGTGGGTCTGTTGAAGAAGTTAAAGCGAAGTGCGCGACTCGTAGAAATGACGCAGTATCTGCTCGATCGCCCCCACACGTTAATATCATTGACAGCATTCGCCGAGCGCTACCAGTCGGCCAAGTCTTCGATCAGCGAAGATCTCGCCATCATCAAGGAAGTGTTCGAGGACGAGGGGATCGGCGAGCTGCACACGCTCGCGGGAGCCGCCGGCGGCGTGCGCTTCATACCGAAATGCCGCAAGGATCAAGCGCTTCAGAAGATTCAAGAGGTATGCGCCATGCTAGAGCAGCCGGACCGCTTGCTTCCCGGCGGCTATCTATATATGACCGACCTGCTGGGCCAGCCCGGCCTTCTTCAGGATCTCGGGCGCATGTTCGCCACCGCCTTCGCGGATCGCGATATCGACGTGATCATGACAGTGGAAACGAAGGGCATCCCGCTGGCGCACGCGGCTTCCCAATATTTGAACGTGCCGGTCGTTATCGTTCGCCGCGATCATAAGGTCACGGAGGGCTCCGTGGTGAGCATCAATTACGTCTCCGGATCGACCAAGCGCATTCAGACGATGTCCCTGGCGCGCCGCGCCCTGAAGGAGCAGTCGCGTGTGCTCATCATCGACGACTTCATGAAGGCGGGCGGCACGATCCAAGGGATGGTCGATCTGCTAAGCGAATTCCGCGCGATCGTAGCCGGCGTCGGCGTCCTCGTCGAGTCGGGCGAAGTGGACAACGAAGAACGGTTGCTGCACGATTACATCTCCTTGGCTCGCCTTACCGAAGTCGATTTGAAAACGCGCCATATTGCAGTTCAGCCTGGCAATTTTTTTCAGCCCTGATTTCGAACATGAGCGGGGGTATCGATTACGTATCAGACCGGGCCGTCGGCATCCTTGCCGTCGGCTTTTTGGCTTTTTGGGCTAGCACCCAACCCATTCCGTGCAACGGTCGTCTGCCCAGCTAGGACCCTAAGCTCAATTCGTCTAAAAATCCTCGCCTGGAAGCCTGTTCCACCGTATAATAATGGGGATCAAACGTTCCCATGGCGGTGAAGCTGCAATGAAGCTGGAGAGGCTCATCTCGATTACATACGCTTTGCTGAATCAGGAGATCGTGTCGGCTACAGAGCTCGCGGAACAATATCAGGTGTCCCCGCGGACCATCTACAGAGACATCGAGGCGATCTGCGCGGCGGGCATACCGGTCGTCTCCTACCAAGGCGCGAACGGCGGCTTCGGCATCATCAAGGAATATAAGATGGACCGAAGCCTGCTGGGCGCCGACGACGTGAGCAGTCTCATCACGCTGCTCAGCAGCACGGCAACCGTATTCAAGGACGAGCGGGCGGAACGGACGCTCCACCGGCTGCGGACGGTTCAATCCGCGGAGCGGGTACCCAGCCTCACCCTGGATCTGGGGAGCTGGCGGATGAACAACGAACTGCTCCACGAGCTTCGGACAGCGATCACGGAGAAGCGCGTTATACGCTTCGGCTATATTAACGGTAAAAATCATCGCATTGAGCGATGCGTGGAGCCGATCAACCTGCAGTTTAAATATTACGCCTGGTACCTGCACGGCTATTGCAGGACGCGAGAGGATTACCGGGTGTTCAAACTCTCCAGAATGACCGCTCTAAATGTCACACAGGAGGCCGTGCTGCGGGATCATGCGCCGGCGAACCTCAACGTAGGGGCGAATCTTACGCGCGGGCGAGACATGACGGGCGCGATCATTCGCTTTACCCCGGATGCCGTGGCTACCGCGCTGGACCGCTTCTACGCCGAGGACAAGACGTTCGAAGCGGACGGCGGATTGACGATCCGCATCGTGAATCCGACGGATGCGGATTGGCTCGTGTCACAGGTGCTCGGTTATGGCGGGAGCGCCTACATCGAGGAGCCGGACTGGCTCCGGGAAGAGCTGCGGGTCAAGCTGGACATTTTGCGGGCCCGATATGAGGAAGTATGACAGACAGCTGTCATACTTCTTTTTTTATAATGGGCACATACGTTCTTGCGAGAGGGGCTTGGGCCATGACGATATTCCACCATCATATGCTCGAAGAGCAAGTCCGCCAGCATCGGCGGGAGATCGAAGCGGTGAACCGCGAGGCTTGGAAGTGGGGCGGCCGGAAGACGGGTGATCGCGTACTGTCAGGAAGCGCGCTGCTACTGCTGTTGACTCTTATGAGAGGTTTCTAGGATAACTTCCATTTTTAACAGCGGGATCGGCGCGGGATCGATGAGATTTAGCCCATGATCGCCACTCTTCACGAGGGCGGGAGTGCCGCGCGGCGACGGGGTTTTTGTCGAATAAGAGCCGATACCGGCGCACGCTGTCGATAAGATCCGGTAACAAAAAAATATTTAAAAAATTGGACTAGTTTTACCAGATTTAAGAAGGAATCCGAATGGTTTTGTGGAATATTACACCAAGTCTTCTGATGGGGCAAAGGTGGTGAACACAAGTGCAAATTACAGATGTCAGACTCCGCCGCGTTAATTCCGAGGGGCGAATGAAGGCAATCGCGTCCATCACGATCGATAACGAGTTCGTCGTTCATGATATTCGCGTGATTGACGGCAACAACGGCATGTTCGTTGCGATGCCGAGCAAGCGGACGCCCGACGGAGAATTCCGAGATATCGCGCATCCTATCTCTTCGGGTACGCGGGAGAAGATCCAGTCCGCCGTACTCGCCGAGTACGAGCGCGCTGCCGTGGAAGAAGAAGAGGTACTGGTCGAAGGTGCGTAGTGCTTGTGTTCGCACTTAGGCGGCAACATGCGCCAAGTATATGAGGTTTCCAACGGGGAGGGCCGGCGACGGCTCTCTTTTCATTTGCGAAGTAATAAGCTATGATCACAAGTGACATGTAAGCGCGTGGGGAGAAGGAGGCATTCGCTGGATATGACGAGAATGGCTGTGATTCTGGCTGCCGGACAAGGCAAGCGGATGAAGTCCAAACTATACAAAGTGCTGCATCCTGTATGCGGCAAGCCGATGGTCGGCCACGTGCTGGACGCGGTGAACGGCATCGGCTGCGAGCGCGCAGTCGTCGTAGTCGGACATGGCGCGGAGGCTGTGCAGCGCACATTGGGCAATTCGGTCGAGTACGCACTGCAGCAGCAACAGCTCGGAACCGGGCATGCAGTGCTGCAAGCGGCGCCGGCGATCGGCGATGCCGAAGGCGTGACGATCGTCGTCTGCGGCGATACGCCTCTGGTCAGCGCAGAGACGCTCGAGGCGCTCATCGCGCTTCACACGGCCGAAGGCGCGGCGGCTACGATTCTGACTGCGGAGCTGGATCAACCGGCAGGCTACGGGCGCATCGTCCGGGGCGCTGACGGCAGCGTGCACCGCATCGTCGAACAGAAGGATTGCACGCCGGAGCAAGCCGCGATCCGCGAGATCAACACCGGCACCTATTGCTTCGACAATCGCAAGCTGTTCGAAGCGCTGGGCGCGGTGACCAACGAAAACGCGCAGGGCGAATACTATTTGACCGACGTGATCGGCATTCTCCAAAGCCGCGGCGAGCGGATCTCGGCATCGGTCGCGGCGGATCCCGCCGAGTCGATTGGCGTCAACGACCGGATCGCGCTGTCGGAGGCTGAACGGCTCATGCGCCAGCGCATCGCGCGCCGCCATCAGACGAACGGCGTGACGATCGTTGATCCGGCCGGCACGTATATTGAAGCCGACGTGAAGATCGGCGCCGATACCGTCCTGTATCCGGGCACTGTGCTGCGGGGCGGCACGGTCATCGGCGAGGACTGCGTCATCGGTCCGTCTGCCGATCTGACCGACACGGTCGTCGGAGACGGCACGACGATCCGCCAGTCGGTCGCAGAGTCGGCGCAGCTGGGCAACGGCTGTGCGGTCGGACCGTTCGCCTATCTGCGTCCGGGCACGAAGCTCGCCGATCAAGTCAAGATCGGGGACTTCGTCGAGATCAAGAACAGCGAGATCGGCGCCGGCAGCAAGGTTCCGCATCTGAGCTATGTCGGCGACGCAGTCGTCGGCTCGGGCGCCAACATCGGCTGCGGTACGATTACCGCCAACTACGACGGGTATAATAAATCGAAGACCGTGATCGGGAACGATGCCTTTATCGGCAGCAACTCCAACTTGATCGCGCCGGTAACCATCGGCAACGGCGCGTATGTCGTCGCGGGTTCGACGGTGACGCACGACGTCGCGGACGGCAGCGTCGCGATCGCGCGCGCCCGTCAGGTGAACAAGGAAGGCTACGCGGATAAGCTTCGCGCGAGAGCCCGTTCGAAGAAGGAATCGGCGTCCAAGCACAAGGAAGCTCAAGGCAACCTAGAGTAAACGAGGCAGGACCGCGCGACCGAGGCCGCATTCCTTACGATTCGGCGGCGGCTGCAGTCTCCAGCTGCAGCCGCCATATCGGCCCGCGCCGCTCCCAGGATAGAAAGCGAGGCGCTTATGAGTTATCCCGACAATACCCTTAAGCTGTTTTCCTGCAGTTCGAATCCGCGTCTGGCCGAGGCGATCGCCAGACATATCAGCGTGCCGCTGGGCGACGTTAAGGTTACCCGGTTCAGCGACGGGGAGATTCACATCCGGTTGAACGAGAGCGTTCGCGGCGCGGACGTATTCGTCGTTCAATCGACCTCCTGGCCGGTCAACGAGCACCTGATGGAGCTGCTCGTCATGGTCGATGCGCTCAAGCGCGCCTCCGCCAAGACGATCAACGTCGTCATCCCTTATTACGGCTACGGCCGCCAGGATCGCAAGGCGCGGTCCCGCGATCCGATCACGGCGAAGCTGGTCGCCAACCTGATCGAGACTGCCGGCGCCCACCGGGTGATCGCCATGGACCTGCACGCCATGCAGATCCAAGGCTTCTTCGACATCCCTGTCGATCATCTGCTCGGCGTGCCGATTCTGGGCGATTACTTCCAGAGCAAAGGCCTGATCGCGCCCGTCGTCGTCTCCCCGGACCACGGCGGCGTCGTCCGGGCCCGCCGGCTGGCGGACGAGCTCCAGGCGCCGCTCGCGATCATCGACAAGCGCCGTCCGGAGCCTAACGTTGTCGAGGTCATGAACATCATCGGCGACGTCTCGGGACGCACGGCGATCCTGATCGACGACATCATCGACACGGCCGGCACGATCTGCCTGGCCGCGCAGGCGCTTAAGGAAGCGGGCGCTCGCGAGATCTACGCCTGCTGCACGCACGCCGTGCTGTCCGGACAAGCCATAGAGCGGCTTGAAGCGTCCCCGATCACGGAGGTGATCGTGACCGACACGATCCCGCTGCGCTCGCCTGGCGCCTCGACCAAGACGCGCGTGCTGTCGGTCGCCGCGCTGCTCGGCGAGGCGATCGTACGCATTCACGAACAGCAGTCCATCAGCAAGTTGTTCGAACCGCACGCCTAACCGCCGTTTCAGACGGCTCGGCCGCTCTCCCCCTAGGGGGAGGAGCGGCTTTTTCGCGTTTTCGCTTAGGGAGCCTCGCCGAGCAGCCAATTTCAGACCGCCGGCATCCCCGGTCGACAGTCCCTTGGCCCGGCCAGTCTCCTTGGGCCGGCATTCTCCTTGGGCTGGCAGTCTCCCCAAACCGCCAGCCGCTCTGCACAGGTAGCCGCCCTGACCGTGCAGCTTTGCTGTTTTCACCGGAACCAAAAGGGACATAACCGACTTCCGCTTTGTTTAGCCCTCCGCCCGAAGGGGTAAAATAAATGCATGTCTTCAAATCTTGCAGCAAATCGGGAGGAATCGGTATGACGACGACTTTGCGTGCGGAAACACGCCAGCGATCCACGAAAGGCGCGCTCCGGCAGCTGCGCTTGCAAGGCCGGGTACCCGGCGTCGTATACGGCAAGGGACTGCAGGCGCCGAGCCCCATCGCGATCGACGGCAAGGAGCTCTCCGGCTTGATGCGCGGTCATGCGCACGCGGTGCTCCAGCTCGAATTGCCGGGCAGCGGCAGCCAATCCGTTCTGTTGACGGACGTGCAGCGCGACCAGCTGAACGGCCAAGTGCTGCATGTCGATTTCCACCAGATTAATCTGAACGAGAAGATCAAGGCGCCGATCCGCGTCGAAGTCACGGGCACGAGTCCCGGTGAAAAGGAAGGCGGCCTGCTGACCGTCGTGCTTCACGAGATCGAAGTGGAGTGCGTCGCGCGCGACCTGCCGGAATCCGTCACGGCGGATATCGGATCGCTCGGCTTCGGCGAGAACCTGACGATCGGCCAGCTGTCGTTCCCGCCCGGCGTCAAGCCAGTTCAAGACGAGGACACGGTGGTCGTCGCGGTGCTTGCGCCGCAGAAGGACATCTCGGCCGAAGAAGCGGACGCTTCGGCGGACGCGTCCGAAGAGAACGCGAAGCATGCTGACGCAGCTAAGGCTGTGGAGACCGACGTCTAACCACCTCAGACATTTATCCACATATGTGAACAAGAAGCGCCAGGCTGTGGATAGCCTTGGCGTTTCTTTTATTTAAAGGCTTCGCACAATTATTATTCACAGCCGATTTATACACGATTGTGGATGATCTGTGGATAACATTAACGAGAAAGAGCCGCGCGTCCGTCAGGACGTACGGCTCTTGACGTGCGCCCGAGCTCAGTACCCGGGCCTCGAAATGAACGTGAACGATTTGCGGCAGTACACGTTGTTGTTGACCTTCACGAATTCTTTGCCATAATATTCGATGAACCCGATGTCGCTGTGCTGTCTGTCCTTGTAGATCTGGACGGGCACCTCTGCTACGATATGATCGGCGAAGTGTCTGTCGTGCGACAGCGTCTGGCCGTTGACGTACATCATCTTCATCACCCCCGCGTTTGTGCTATGTAACCTAGATGACACGGCTGCAGGCAAAATCGTTGCAGCTTGACCTTAAAAAATATGGATCGGAGCTGAAGATCGATGAGATGGATCGTAGGGCTGGGCAATCCGGGTCCCGAATACGCGGCGACGCGCCATAATGCCGGCTTCATGGTCATTGACGAGCTGGCTCGTCGTTGGAATACGCAGGTCGACCAGAAAAAGCTGAAAGGGCTATACGGCGAGGCGCGCGTCCAGGGACAAAAGGTGGCGCTGCTGAAGCCGATGACGTATATGAATCTGTCCGGCGAGTCGGTGAGAGCGCTCATGGATTACTATAAGGCTCCGCTCGAAGACGGCATCATCGTCTACGACGACCTGGACACGGAGACGGGCAAGATCCGGCTGAGATATCAAGGCAGCGCGGGCGGACACAACGGCATCAAATCCATCATCCAGCATACGGGCACCCAGGTTTTCAACCGCGTACGCATGGGCATCTCCCGTCCCGTCGGGGGCATGAAGGTTGTGGATTACGTGCTGGGCGCTTTCCCCAAGAGCGAGCAAGAGGCGCTTCGCACCATGATTGCGGACGCCTGCGATGCCATCGAGTACGCGCTTACCCATCCGTTCGAGGAGACGATGGCGAAGTTCAACGGCAAATAGGGGACAGGGTAAGCGCTCGCGGATGATGCGCATCCGGCGTGGCGGGCGTTCGAGGATGCGGCATCCATTTTAGCTTAAATTCGCCGCCATTCGGGCATACTGTAGGGAGCGCGGTCCGTATGACTATCGCGGGCCGCATAATCTGCCTTCAGGAGGCATACCCATATGGCTGTGAACTACGTTTGCCGGCATTGCCGCACGCCGCTCGGGCGGTTCGAAGGAGCCGACGTATCCGAATATAGGCTCGGTCTCCATTTCTTGACCCCCGAAGAGCGAAAGCGTATAATAGCGTATAATTCTAACGGGGACGTGACGGTGCAGGTCGTCTGCGATTACTGCAGCCAGGCGCTCGACACGCATCCCGAACTGGCGCTGCTCAGCAATCCGCTTCAATAGCGCCGTCGTCCGCTGCGATACCAACGAATAGAAGAGGCCTCGGCTTTGCGCCCAGGCTTCTTTTTGAATGATCGTGAACCTAGATTGTACCTATTTGTACCTATAAGGGGAAAAGCGATGAAGCCGCTAATGAATACCTTAGCTACCGACCCCGACTTCCAGTCCGTGCTCGCGGGCCTTCGGGGCAGCATGCGCGAGCAGCTGGTAGCGGGGCTGTCCGGTTCGGCCAGGCAGGTGATGATCGCCGCGACGGTCCGGGAGCTTGGGAGGCCCGTACTCGTCGTCACGCACAACATGTTCGCCGCGCAGAAGATGGCGGAGGACCTGCAGGAATGTCTGACCGCCGAAGAAGTACTGCTCTACCCGGCCAACGAGCTGATCGCCGCGGAGACGGCGATCTCAAGTCCGGAGACTTCGGCCAGGCGCATGGATGTCTTGCTCCAACTCGCGGAAGGCTTCCGCGGGGTTATTGTCGTGCCGTTCAGCGGCGTGCGCCGCTTCCAGCCGAGCAGCGACACGATGGCCGGCGCCTTCGTCACGCTGAAGGCCGGCGAGACGCTGCCGATGGACGAATTCCTGAAGCGTATGATCTCGCTCGGCTACGAGCGCGTGGATCGCGTAGAGCAGAAGGGCCACTTAAGCGTGCGCGGCGGCATCGCGGACTTTTTCCCGTTGACGAGCGCAAGCGCTGTCCGCGTCGAGTGGTTCGACGACGAGATCGACTCGATCCGCACGTTCGATCCCGCGGACCAGCGGTCGATAGACAAGCTGGACAGCTATACCGTGCGTCCGTGCCGCGAGATCATCGCCGACGAGCGGCGCTTCGCCAATGCGGCGCAGCATGCCTTCGAGCTGCTGGAGCGCCAGCTGGAGAAGATGTCCGACCGGCAGGCCAAGGAACGCCTGAAAACCGAGATTACCCGGGAAATCGACTATTTGCGTCAAAACATGTATTTTTCCGAAATTTATAAATATATATCGCTGCTCTATCCGGAGCGGCAAACGCTGTTCGACTACATGCCGAAGGACACGCTGCTCATCATGGACGAGCCGAACCGGCTCTCCGAGACGGCGCGCCAGCTCGAGCGGGACGAGACCGAATGGTCGACGCACCTGCTGCAGCAGGGCAAGTCGCTGCCGGGCTTCACGCTGGCCGTGCCGGCGGAGCAGGCGCTGTATCCGCGCTCGTTCCAGACGGTGTACCTGTCGCTGTTCGTACGCCAGATCCCGCATACGCAGCCGCAGAACATCGTGAACTTCGTCTGCCGCTCGATGCAGAGCTTCCATGGGCAGATGAACCTGCTGAAGGCGGAGATGGAGCGCTGGCGCAAGGGCGGCGCGCATATCGTCATGCTGGCCGGCAGCGCGGAGCGGGCCGAGCGGATGCGGCGCGTGCTCGACGACTATCAGATCGAGACGCCGGAGATCGTAGAGGGCAACCTGCAGAGCGGCTTCGAGATGCCTTCCGTCAAGCTCGTCGTCATCACCGAAGGCGAGATGTTCACCCAGAAGCAGCGCAAGGCGCGCCGCGTCGACCGCCGCATGGACAATGCCGAGCGCATCAAGAGCTACACCGAGCTGAAGGTCGGCGACTATGTCGTTCACCAGAACCACGGCATCGGCAAGTATATGGGGATCGGCACGCTCGAGATTAACGGCATTCACAAGGATTATCTACACGTCATCTATGCCGGCGGCGACAAACTGTCCATTCCGGTCGAGCAGTTCGACCTGATCCAGAAGTACGTCGGTTCGGACGAAAAGGAACCGAAGGTGAGCAAGCTCGGCGGCGCGGAGTGGAACCGGGTCAAGTCCAAGGTGCGCTCTTCGGTCAAGGATATCGCCGACGATCTGATCAAGCTGTACGCGGATCGCCAGGCGACGCCGGGCTACGGCTTCGGCGACGACACGCCGTACCAACAAGAGTTCGAGGCGATGTTCCCCTACGACGAGACGACGGACCAGCTGCGCGCGATCGAGGAGATCAAGGCCGATATGCGCAAGCCCCGGCCGATGGACCGGCTGCTCTGCGGCGACGTCGGCTACGGCAAGACCGAGGTCGCGATCCGGGCCGCATTCAAGGCGGCCATCGAGGGCAAGCAGGTGGCCGTGCTCGTGCCGACGACGATTCTCGCGCAGCAGCACTACGAGACGTTCCGCGAGCGCTTCTCGGGCTATCCGTTCAACATCAAGGTGCTGAGCCGGTTCCGCACGCGCAAGGAGCAGACGGAGACGATCAAGGGCGTCAAGGCGGGCACCGTCGACGTGCTGATCGGCACGCATCGGCTGCTGTCGCAGGACGTCGTGTTCAAGGATCTGGGCCTCCTCATCGTCGACGAGGAGCAGCGGTTCGGCGTCTCGCACAAGGAGAAGCTCAAGCGGCTCAAGACGAGCGTCGACGTGCTGACGCTGACAGCGACGCCGATTCCGCGGACGCTGCACATGTCGATGCTCGGCGTGCGCGACCTGTCGGTCATCGAGACGCCTCCGGAGAACCGTTTTCCCGTCCAGACCTACGTGGTCGAATACAGCCCGACGCTCGTCCGGGAGGCGATCGAGCGGGAGCTGGCGCGGGACGGACAGGTGTACTTCCTGTTCAACCGCGTGCAGGGCATCTACCAGATGGCGGAGCAGATCTCGGCGCTCGTGCCGGACGCAAAGATCGCTGTGGCCCACGGCCAGATGTCCGAGCAGGAGCTCGAGCGGACGATCCTCGACTTCCTCGACGGCGAATACGACGTGCTCGTCAGCACGAGCATCATCGAGACAGGCGTCGACATCCCGAACGTCAATACGCTGATCGTGCACGACGCGGACAAGATGGGTCTGTCCCAGCTGTACCAGCTGCGCGGACGCGTCGGACGGTCCAACCGGATCGCCTATGCCTACTTCGCCTACCAGCGGGACAAGGTGCTGAACGAGGTGGCGGAAAAGCGGCTGCAGTCGATCAAGGAATTCACCGAGCTCGGCTCGGGCTTCAAGATCGCGATGCGAGACCTGTCCATCCGCGGCGCAGGCAATCTGCTGGGCGCGGAGCAGCACGGATTCATCGCATCCGTCGGCTTCGATCTGTACTCGCAGATGCTGGCCGAAGAAGTGAACGCGCGCAAGGCCGAGTGGCATGGCGAGCAAGCGCCGCCTCCGCCGCCGGTCAATACGCAGCTGGATCTTGGCGTGGACGCATATGTGCCGCCCGAATACATTTACGACAGCATTCAGAAGATCGAGATCTACAAGAAAGTGGCGGCCGCGGCTTCCAGCGAAGACGTCAGCGACCTGCTCGACGAGCTGGTCGACCGGTTCGGCGAGCCGCCGAAGCCGGTGCTGAGCCTGCTCAGCGTTGCGCGGATCAAGGCGCTCGCGCGCGCCTACGGCATCGAGTCGATCGTCAACCGCAACGACGATCTCACGATCAAGTTCGAGGAGCGCCGCAGCGCGGATCTCGATGCCAAGAAGTTCAAGGCGCTCGAGAGCCGATACCAAGGGCGCGTGCAGCTCGTGCAGCAGACGCCGCATCTGCTCGTGCGCATCCGCGTCAAGGGGCTCGACGACGATGCGATGTTGGCGCTCGTGGAACAGTTTCTGTTACAATATAAAGAAGCGACAAAATCCAAGGAGGAATTGCAAAATGCTGTACAATAAACGCGGAGCGTATCGCCGGTTCGCTTTTCTGCTGCTGGCTGTCGTTCTGCTCGCCGCTACGGCCACCGCATGCGGCAAGAAAAAGAATAATGAATCCAGCGCGTCGCCGTCGGCTTCCGCCAGCGCGACCGCAAGCATAGATCCGGACACGGTCCTCGCTACCTACACAGGCGGCGAGCTCAAGCAGGCCGAGTTCAGCAAGTACGAAGCGTTCATGAACGTCACCAACCCGCAGATGGCGATGTACCTGCAGATTCCGCAGTACAAGGAAGAGATCGTCAAGCAATACATTCTGCAAAAGGCGTTCGCAGACCGCGCGACGGACGAGCAGAAGAAAGCCGGCCAGGCGCAGGCGGACGAGTTCAAGAAGCAGCTCGACACCGCGTTGAAGGACGCGACCAACGGTCCGTCCCTGAAGGAATCGATGAAGACCAACAACATCACGGAGGACGAGCTCGTCGCCCTCGTCGTGACGCTTGCGACCGGCGGCGAGATCAGCACCGCCAAGGAAAACGAAGTCAAGGCGACCATTAAGGACGCCGACATCAAGGCCGAGTACGACAAGGCGCCGTCCGACTACAACGTCGATACGGTTCGCCACATCCTCGTGGCCTTCACGGATCCGGCCACGAACAAGGAGCGTTCCGACGCCGACGCGCTGAAGCGCGCGCAAGAAGTGAAGAAGAAGCTCGAGGACGGCGGCGACTGGGCCGCGCTGGCCAAGGAATACTCCGACGATACGGGTTCCAAGGACAAGGGCGGCCTGTACGACAAGACGCAGGCCAAGACGTGGGTCGAAGAATTCAAGAAGGCGGCCAACACCCAGGCGATCGGCGTCATCGGCGATCCGGTGAAGACCGAGTACGGCTACCATGTTATTAAGGTCGAAGCGCGTACGGAGACGCCTTACGACAAGCTCCCGCAGACGGACAAGGACGCGATCGTCACTTCGCTCGTAGATCCGAAGATGCAAGCGTACATTAAGGAAGAAACGGACAAGCTGAACATCAAAGTGACGCTGCCCGCCGAGCCTTCGCCGTCTCCTGCGGCATCTGGCTCCGCAGCGCCGTCGGCTGGCGCATCCGCTTCCGCGCCGTCGTCCGCTTCGGCATCGCCTTCGGCAAGCCCTTCGGCTTCTGCATCGGCGTCGAGCAAATAAGCAACGAACTAAATAAGCAACGAACGACAAAACAGCATCCGGCAGCTTACGGCCGGGTGCTGTTTTTAGGTTTGTTTAGAGCCGCGGGACCTTGTCGCAGTTCTAGAGGAGCGAGGTGGTTAAAGGACGGCCATCAGGCGGAGCCGAACATTTTCTCTCCGCGAGGCTGGTCTCCGCGGTCGTCGGGTTCGAGCGTGATGCCGATCTTATCGAAGTCGAGGCTGGCGGCCTCGATGGGCATGGCCAGTACGCCGAGACCCTGTCCGTTGTCGTTATCTGCGACGCGGAAGGTGCCTGCGCTCTTGCGGACGCCGTCCTTAAGCAGCCATACCTGGTAGGCTTCTTCGCCGCTTGTCGGCGAGGCGCCGTACACATAGACGATAAACTGGCGGCTCTTCCCGTTGTCGACCACACAAGCGATGCCGAACGCCTGGGAAGCTTCCGGCGCTTGCGATCGCAGCGGGACGGCAAGCTTCACTTGCGAAGCCGGTACCGACAGGGCCCGTTCGATCGGCAGCGGACTGCGGCCGCTCTCCCGATAGAGCTTGTAGTTCCAGACGGAGCTGATCGCAAGCAGGACGAGCAGGATGGACGCGGAGACGGCCCACCAGCGGCTTCTGCCCGCGCGTCTTTTTCCCGGACGCCATCGGACGGCATTCGGCGCCGCTCCTTCCGCCTTATCGGCGAGCGCCTTATCCGCCGCCAGCGCGGCGTTCATCACCTGGCGCTTCAGATCCGCCGGCGGTTCTATTTTTTCCATGTCTGCGTACAGCGCCCCCCATGCGAGCTGCAGATCGTCCCATTCGGCCCGGCAGGCTTCGCAGCCCGGAAGATGACGTTCAAAGGCGAGCCGCTCTTCTTCGCTGCATTCGCCGGTCCATACGGACAGACACAGATCGCATAGCTGCTCTTGCTTGTCGCTCATCGTCACCATTCTCCTTCCGCGACCAGATGTCTGCGCAATATTTTCAAAGCCTGATGCAGCCTGTTCTTCACGGTGCCGAGCGGCTCCCCGTACCGGGCGGCCAGCTCCCTAAGCGTGAAGCCCTGCCAGTAAAAGTGCTCCAGAAGCTCGATCTGGGGTCCGGTGAGGTGACGGTAGGCGTTGCGGATCTGCCCTTTAAGCGATTCGCGCTCGGCGCTGGCTTCCGGCGAAGCGTCTTCGTCCCCGGGTATGCGCGCCAGCTCTTCCGCTGTATAAGCTACTGTGCCTTCCGTATGCCTGCGCTGCTTGCGAAGCCAATCCGTCGTTATGTTGCGGGTGACGGTAATCAGCCAGTTCGTAAATTTGCCTTTGTCCGCGTCGTAATCCGATTCCGTCGTCCATAGCCGGACAAATACCGATTGCACGATATCCCGCGCGGCCTGCTCGTCCCGAACCGACCTTAATGCATAAGAATAGACAAGACTCGCGAAGCGGTCGTACAGGACGGATAGGGCTTCTTGCCGTTTGTGCTTAACGAGCAGCATCAATTCGTATTCGGTCAAATTGTGCATATTGGCGCAGCCTCCAAGGTCGGCTTGCGGATTACCTCCGCTCTTGCGGCGTTCGGTTCGAATGAGGGCTGTGGGCGATACGGCAAAAGCAGGGGGACCGTCTTGGCGGTCTCCCTGCTCTGGCATTTGCGCGCGGGCGCTCAATCGGCTTTGACGACGATCGTCGCCCTCATGCCCGGATGGGGCGTGCAATAATAGCCGAATTCGCCAGCTTTTTCGAACAAGACCGTCTTCGATTCATCCTGGCCGAGCAGGCCGGTATCGAAGGAGCCGTCGTCGGCGGTGGCCGTATGCTTCACCTTATCGCGGTTCACGAACTTGACCGAGTCGCCCGGATGAATTTCCAGCTTTTCCACGGTGAAGCTGAAGTCGGCGATCTCGACGACGTACGTCTTGGCGGCCGGCTTTTCGTCGTCGCCTCCACCTTTGCCGCCGTGCTTGTCATCCTGCGCCGAAGCGGAGGGAGACGGCGCGGCCGATGGTGACGGCGTCCCTTTGGCACCCGAAGTCGGGCGCGGACTGGCTGTCTTGGCCGGTTCCGCCGAAGGAGACGGCTTGTGGGAGGCCGCGGCATGGTGCCCCTTGTCATCGGTTCCGCCGGCATGACCGCCGTTGTCATCGTCGCTGCCGCTGTGTTGCGCTTGCGGAGTGGCTGTCGCTGTCGGCTTCGGTGTCGAGCTCGCTTGTTCCGGCACTGATTTTGGCGTGCTCTCGGCAGCTGACGCCTGCTCCGTGGCTGACGCGCTTGCCGGAGCCTGTGCGTCGTCGTCCGCCGACCCGGACGCTTCTGCTGTCTGCGTCTGCACTGCCGCGCTTGCCGAGTGGGCGGCATGCCCGCCTTCCGTCTGCGCGTTATCGCTAGAGGCGCCGCACGCCGACAGTGCCAGCATGGCCGCGAGCAGGAGCGCCGCGAGGAAGCTTCTCATTCGCCTGCACCTCTCATTTTACGATAATTTGGCCGGTCATGAACGCTTTATGGGGTTGGCAGTAATAATCGTACGTCCCGGGCTTATCCAGCTTGATCGTATAGGATTCGCCCTTGGCGAGCAGCGGGCCGGAAAAACTGCCGTTCACCGCCACCGCGTTGTGCTTCATATCGTCGAAATTCGTGAAAATGATCGTTGAGCCGGCCTCGACCGTAAGCGGTCCCGAGCCGAACGAGAAGTCTTTGATGTCGACATGATACGTCTTGCCGCTCTGTTCGGTAGGCGCCGGCGCCGCCTGACCTGCGGACGTACTAGTGAACTTGGCGGGGTCCACCACGAACCAGACTTGGTTGACATTCTGGCCTGTAGCGTCGCCGCGCTTCGTATCCTTGACGAAGTAGTAGAGCGCGTATCCTTTGTAAGCCGCCTGCTTGCTGCCGTCCGGACGGGTAATCGTACCGAAGTCCGCCGCGTTCAAGATGGAAGGCACGCTTCCCTCGGCTGCACCGTACGCCGGCCAGTTGGCCAGGCAGTTATCCGTGCAGACGCTCGTCTGCGGCGTGTCTTTGTCGAAGTAATAAAGCGTACGGCCTTGACCGTCGGTCAAATAGCTGCCGAGCTCCGCGCTCTTGCCGATCATGACGCGATAGTCGGGCTTCGCTTCGAACCATACGCCTCCCACGCCTTCGCCCAGCGTATCCCCCGCTTTGGCATCCTTTACGAACCGATAGAGCGGCCAGCCTTTGTACATCCACTGCTTCACGCCGTTCGCATGCGTGACGACCGCGAAGTCGGCGGGGTTCAGCCCGGACGGAATCTGCAGCCCGTCTGCGGTCAGCAGCGGCCAATTGGCGACGCACTGACCCTGGCACGCGTCCAGATTATTGGCGTCGTTAGAAAAGAAGTATAAGGCAAGGCCTTTCCTGTCAGCCAGATAGGTGCCGCCTTGGGCATCCTTGCGAAGCGAGATTCGCTCTCCGGCGGGCAGGGCCGCGGATGCGGGAACGACGCCGTCCTGCTTCAGCATGTCGAAGAGCGGATGCCCCATGGCCGTAGGCGCCGACAGCGATTCGACCAATGCGGCAGCCATGTGCGCGTTGGTCAGCGCGGGAGTGCCGGCAATCTGGCTAAGTCCCTTGCCCGCGGCGAACGCTTCCGTATCCTTGTAGGCGAAGTCCGTATTCGACCGATAGCCGAGCGTCTCCAGCAGCACTTTGTATAGCTGCTGCGAACTGACCGGCGCCAGCGGATTGAAGCGGTTTGCGCCTTCGCCCGACCAGCCGTATGCGGGATTGCCGTGCAGGAAGGCCAGAATAGGCCGGTTGCTCGCGCCGGCAAGATTGGCGTCTGCAAAGTTGTCGGTGCCGGTGTATTCCTTGGCCGCTTCCAGCTTCCCCTGCAGCCGGAGTGAGATGATGGCCGCCTGAATGCGCGTCGTGCCTTTAGCCAAGTATTCCGCCGTGACGCCGCTGCCGTCGCCGATCAGCAGGCCCAGCTCGGCTGCCGTCTGCGCGTCGGTCTTGACTGCCGCGCCGCCGGGCTGGACCGTTGCCGCGGCCTGCGGTTCGGCTGCCGACGCAAGTGCCGGCATCAGCAGAATCGCGCCGATGGAAAGGGCAGCCGTAATTTTACCAAATCTGTTCATCCACAAAACCTCCTCATATTCGTTCGATTATGTAAGAGGTAACGCACGGAATGAAGAAGCGGTTTGAACGATACGAAAAAAAGAAGGGCGAAAAAAGATCGCTTGACATCCCGAGAGACATGGAATAAATTATATTAAAACCAATTGGATTAGTTGTATATAAGTAACGTAGTTGACCAGGCATCTGGAGACTAAGCGTGGATTCGCGCATGCGAATCTTGGGCTTGGTCTTTTTTTATGGAGGCAATATGATCGTTATTCGCGACTTGAACAAGAGCTACAAAACGTCCAAAGAGAGCATCCAGGCGCTGCGGGACATCAACCTGACGATCCAGAAGGGCGACATCTTCGGCATTATCGGATTCAGCGGCGCAGGCAAGTCTACGCTGATCCGCTGCCTGAACCGGCTGGAGGAGCCCGACTCGGGCAGCATTCGGATCGGGGACAGCGTGCTGACGGATCTGAGCGAGCGCGAGCTTCGCCAGGCCAGGCGCAAGATCGGGATGATCTTCCAGCAGTTCAATCTGCTGGACGCGAAGACCGTATGGCAGAACGTCGCGTTTCCCCTACAGGTGGCGGGGCATCCCAAGACGCATATCGCGAGCCGCGTCGCCCAGATTCTCGAGCTGGTTGGGCTGAGCGACAAAGCGGGGGCTTATCCGGCGCAGCTGAGCGGGGGGCAGAAGCAGCGGGTCGGCATCGCCCGCGCGCTCGCGAACGAGCCGGACGTGCTGCTGAGCGACGAGGCGACGTCCGCGCTCGATCCGCAGACGACCTACTCCATCTTGGAGCTGCTCGCGGATATCAACCGGCAGCTCGGCATCACGATCGTGCTGATCACCCATGAGCTGGATGTGCTCTCTCACGTATGCCGCCATATGGCGGTGATCGAAGCGGGCGCGATCGTGGAGACGGGAACCGTCGATCAGTTTTTTCTGAACCCGCAGAGCGATACGGCACGCAGATTCGTCGGCATCGTGGATCGTTACCGGCAGCGAAGAGCGATGGAAGGGGCGGGGGCCGGCTTATGAGGGACGATCTGGTCGACCTGCTCTGGGCGGCGCTTCGGCAGACGCTGTATATGGTGTTCTGGTCTTCGATCTTCGCGCTCGCCCTTGGGATCGCGCTCGGGGTCGCCCTCGTCGTCACCGGCAAGGACGGCGTCTTGCGGGCGCCGCGGATCAACAAGCTGCTGAGCTTGCTGGTCAACAGCGTGCGGTCGCTGCCCTTCATCATCCTGATCGTCCTGCTGCTGCCGCTGTCCCGTCTCATCGTGGGCACGACGCTCGGCCCGACGGCGGCGATCGTGTCGCTCTCGATCGGCGCTTCGCCGTTCCTCGGGCGCATCATCGAGAACTCGCTCAAAGAGGTCCACCCCGGCAAGCTCGAGGCGGCCAAGGCGATGGGAGCGACGCCGCTTACGATCATTTTCCGCGTCCTCATTCCGGAGGCGCTGCCGGCGCTCGTGCGCAGCATCACGATCGCGGTCATCGCCATCACGGAGTTCACGGCCGTGGCCGGCGCCATCGGCGCAGGCGGCCTCGGGAGCCTGGCGATCCGGTTCGGGTATCAGCGCTTCCGCGAGGATATTATGTACGCCACGGTCATTCTGATCATCGCGCTGGTGCAGGCGATCCAGTGGACGGGCGACGGTATCGCCGCGGCCATCGTCCGCAGGCGCACGAGAGCCGATTAGCGGCGCAGCATTCTGAATTCGAAGGTTGTAGAGGTTTTACAACATAGATCATTAGAAAATGGGAGTGGATCGCATGTCCAAAAAGAGAAGTCTGCCCGTCGTCTTATCCGCCTTTCTGTTGATCGGTTCGCTGCTGTCCGGCTGCGGTTCGAACAACAACAATGCCGGGGCATCGTCCTCTGCCGCATCGCCGTCGGCCGCGACCGAGTCGAGCCCGTCCGCTTCTCCGAGCGAATCCGCGTCACCGTCCGCATCCGCGGCGCAGGAAGTGACGCTGAAGATCGGCGCGGCCGCCGTGCCGCACGCGGAGATCCTCGAATTCGTCAAGCCGAAGCTGAAGGCCGAGGGCGTCAACCTCGACATCGTCGTGTTCGACGACGAGGGACAGCTGAATCCGGCGCTGAAGGACGGGCAGATCGAAGCAAATTATTTCCAGCACGTGCCGTACCTGGACTCGGTGAAGAAGGAACAGGGCTACGACTTCGCCGTCACCACGAAGGTGCACGTCGAGCCGATCGGCTTCTACTCGAGCAAGCTGAAGTCGAAGGACGAGATCAAGGAGGGCGCCAAGATCGGCATCCCGAACAACCCGTCCAACGAATATCGCGCGCTCGTACTGCTTCAGCAGCAAGGTCTCATTAAGCTGAAGGAAGGCCTCACGACCTACGAAGCGACGCCCAAAGACATCGCCGACAATCCCCTGAAGCTGAAGTTCGTCGAGGCCGACTCCGCCACCCTGCCGCGCTCCTTGCCGGATCTGGACGGCGCGATCATCAATACGAACCTCGTGCTCGAGGCGAAGCTCGATCCGAACAGCGCACTGTTCCGCGAGGACGCCAACTCGCCTTATGCCAACGTCATCGTCGTTCGCGCCGGCGACGAGTCCAAGGACGAGATCAAGAAGCTCGACGCCGCGCTCACGACGCCGGAGGTCAAGCAGTTCATTCAGGACAAGTACGGCGTTGCGGTCGTGCCGGCTTTTTAACCGTCTAATCCTAATGAAGCCTAACGAAGCCGTCCCATGCGGAAGCTCTCTTCCGCGCGGGGCGGCTTTGTGCATGCTTGGGCCAAGCTTGCGGAAAGCGCATCCACTGATTCAGCTTTCGAAAGGGTCGGGTAATAAATGGAAACATGGGTATGGTCGCGGCGCCTGGCCATGGGCGAGCGCATAAGAATTTGGGAGGGGTTGAATACTACTCCCATGGTAAAAGATCAATCCTTATCCCAGAGCTACCGCGTTCGTCATACATGCCGTATGCCGTACCTGATGCGGCTTCGGGCCATGGTCCAAAACATCTAAGGAAAGTGGGGCATCTCGAAACCATGAAAGCAACCGGAATAGTACGCCGCATCGACGATCTGGGCCGAGTAGTCATTCCGAAGGAAATCCGCAGGACGCTCCGCATTCGCGAAGGGGATCCGCTTGAGATCTTCGTGGACCGGGACGGAGAAGTCATTCTTAAAAAGTATTCGCCGATCGGCGAGCTGGGCGACTTCGCCAAGGAGTATGCCGAATCGCTCGCGGAGAGCACGGGCCATATCTGCCTGATCTCGGACCGGGACGCCGTTATCGCCGTCGCAGGCGCATCGAAGAAGGAATATCTGGACAAAGCGATCGGGCAGACGCTGGAGAACTGCATGGAGAGCCGCAAAATCACGCTGGAATCCTCCGCCGGCCAGTTCGACCTGCTGCGCGACAACAGCGAGAACCTCAGCTCTTTCGTCGCCGCGCCGATCGTAGCGGGCGGGGATCCCATCGGGACGGTCGTGCTGCTCAGCCGGGAAGAAGGCGTGAAGATGGCCGAGATGGAGAGCAAGATGGTCGAGACCGCGGCCGGATTTTTAGCCAAGCAGATGGAGCAGTAAGCCGGCAGGGCGTACCGGGACGAACGGGCAAATTAAGCTTCGCGGACGGAGAGATCCGGATACGGAAGCTTTTTTTGTTTTACAAATTCCCCCTTGCAAAGGCTTACATGAGCGCATATAATGGGTTCACGAGCTACCGAAACGTTTTGGAAGAGGTGAGATACGTTGACGACGATAAAAGATCTGGCTAAAGCCGCAGGCGTATCCATCACGACCATCTCCCGGGCGCTCAACGGATACAGCGACGTCAACGAGAAGACCCGCAAACGGATTCAGTCGATCGCGGACGAGATGGGCTATCGCCCGAATGCGGTGGCGAGGAGCCTGGTCACGAAAAAGACGCGAACGATCGGGGTCATCCTCTCGGAGATCAACCGGGAGGGTGCGAAGGACTCGCTGGCGTTCGAGACGCTGTGCGGGATCAACGACCGCGCGGTCGAACTGGATTACGACATCCTGCTGTTCAGCACCAATCCGAAAAAGCAACTGTCGAAGTCGTACGCCGATCTGTGCAAGGAGCGCAACGTCGACGGCGCGATCTTGTCAGGCCTGCGGCTGCACGACCCGTATCTCGAAGAAGTCGTGCACAAGACGAACTTCCCTTGCGTGCTGATCGACATTCCGGCCGAGAGCCGCGACGTCGGCCACGTCACCACGGACAATGTCCGAGGCGCGACCGCAGCCGTGAACCATCTGATCGGGCTCGGCCACCGCCGCATCGCCATGATCAACGGGCACGACGAAGCCGCCGTCAGCCAGGACCGCCTGGAGGGCTACCGGCAAGCGCTCGAAGCGGCGGGCATTCCCTTCGATCCCAAGCTGATCTACAACGGGGGATTCAAGGAGGAGGGCGGGTTCGAAGCGATGTACGGCATCCTGTATCAGCATCCGGACGTCACAGCGGTATTCTCGGCGAGCGACCTGATGGTCCTCGGGGCGCTGCGGGCGCTCGAACGGCTGGGTCTCAAGGCGCCGGAGCGAATGTCCATCGTCGGCTACGACGATATCGCCATCGCCGCGCACTGCTCGCCGTCGCTGACCACGATTCGCCAGGATCGCTACGAGATGGGCTACCAAGCCGCGCAGCTGCTGGTGGATATGCTGGAGAACCGCGAGGTCGGCCGCAAGATTACGCTTCAATCCGAATTGATCGTCCGTCAGAGTACCGCGCCTTTTTCCGGGTAATCGCTTGGCCTTCGCCATGATGACTGAAAGGCGTTTTTATTTCTCTAAAAACCGAAACGTTTTGGAAAACCTTGCCGGTCCATGTAAACGGTTAATACGACTAAGAGAACGGCGACAAACAGCAGCAAGGAGAATGCGGCATGGACTACCGTGTAATTAAAGAAAACGATCTCTTCCTCCTGACCGATCTGGCCGGGGATATCGTGCCGCCGCCCGGGGGCGCGGGCGAAGGACAGCAGACGGGCTACGGGCTCTACCGCAGCGATACGCGGTTCCTGAGCCGCATGGAGCTGCTCATCAACGGCCGCAAGCCGATCGTTCTGTCCTCCGAGGCGGACCAGAATTATTTCTCCGAGACGGTACTGACGAACCCGCACATGGAGGAAGACGGCCGTCTCATCTTGTGGCGGGAATCGGTCGAGCTGCGGCGCAAGCGCTTCATCTACGGCGACGTCCTGTACGATACGCTTACGATGACCAACTTCAGCCCCGCTCCGCTCACGTTCGAGGTATCCGTCCGGTTCGAGGCCGACTTCACGGACATGTTCGTGGTCAGAGGCTTCATGGGCGGCAAGCTCGGCGCTGCAGAGACGCCGATCGCAGAGGGCGACTCGCTGCGCTTCGGCTACCAGGGCGCCGACGGCATTCGGCGCGCGCTGCAGGTCCGCTGGGACGATCCCGCGGCCAGGGCCGATGCGGACGGTACGCTTCGCCTGACCGTCTCGCTGGAGGCGGGCACGGCCAAGTCGCTGGAGCTGCTCCTCATCCCTTCGATGGGCGGCGCCGAACCGACCGTCGTGCCGCGCGAGGAAGCGCTGGCGAAGCTGGAGCGCGAATACGCCGATTGGGTGGCGTCGTCCGCAGCGCTCAAGACCGACGTTCCTCAGCTTGACGCGCTCTACGAGCGCGGCGTGTTGGACCTGCGCGTGCTGATGAACGACGAAGGCTTCGGGCAATTCCCGGTGGCCGGGCTTCCCTGGTATGCGGTGCTCTTCGGGCGCGACAGTCTGATCACCGCGCTGCAGATGCTGCCGGTCCGCCCGGAAGCCGCGCTCGCCACGCTCCGCACGATGGCGCGCTATCAGGGCCAGCGGGACGACGCTTGGCGCGACGAGCAGCCGGGCAAGATCATGCACGAGCTGCGGCGCGGCGAGCTGGCCAATACGAACCAGGTCCCGTTCACGCCTTACTACGGCACGGTCGACGCTACGCCGCTATTCCTCGTCCTGCTGGCCGAATACGTGAAGTGGACCGGCGACCTCGCCGCGCTGCGCGAGCTGATGCCCAGCGCCGAAGCGGCGCTCGGCTGGATCGACCGCAATGCAGAGCGATCCGGCGGCTTCGTCACCTATCACAGCGAGTCGGCCAAGGGCATCGCCAATCAGGGCTGGAAGGATTCGGCCGACTCGGTCGTCCACCGGGAAGGCGAGTACGCCAAGACGCCGATCGCCCTCGTCGAGGTTCAAGGCTACGTGTACCAGGCGAAGCGGCTGCTCTCCGAGCAGCTCGGCCGCCTGCCGGGGGAGCCCGGCCGCGACTGGCGCGCCTTCGCGGCGCGGCTCGCGGACGAAGCCGAGGCGCTTCGCGAACGCTTCGAGGCAGCGTTCTGGATGGAGGACGAGGGCTACTACGCGATCGCCCTCGATCGGGACGGCCGTCAGGTGCGGTCCGTCACCTCCAATCCGGGCCATGCGCTCGCCTCGGGCCTGTTTGCGCCCGAGCGGGCCGCCGCCGTGGCAAAGCGTCTCACGGCGCCGGACTTGTTCGGCGGCTACGGCATCCGCACGATGGCCGCTGGCCAGACCGGCTACAACCCGATGAGCTATCACGACGGCAGCGTCTGGCCTCACGACAACTCGATGTGCCTCATGGGGCTGGCTGCCGGCGGATTTTCCGAGCAGAGCGGCACGGTCATCGAAGGCTTGCTGGCCGCCGCGGCGCACTTCGAGAACGCCCGCCTGCCGGAGCTGTTCTGCGGCTACGCCCGGGACCGCGGACGTCCGGTCCGCTACCCGGTCGCCTGCTCCCCGCAGGCATGGGCGGCCGGTACGCCGCTCGTCATGATGACGGCGATGCTCGGTCTCGCCATCGACGGGCCGTCGGCCACCGTCCGGCTCGCACCCGCGCTGCCGCCGGGCATGAACCGTCTGGCGGCGCGGCGGATCCGCCTCGGAGCGGGCACGCTCGACGTCGACGTCGAGCGCGACGGAGACGGCTACCGGGTCGACATCGTCGGCAATTCGAGCGGCTTCGCGGTCCGCGTCGAAGCGCGGCCCGCGGCCGCCGCCAACGCTTAGCTTTCGGATTTTGAGGCTCCGCCGCGACCGTCATGGCGCGGCGGACACCCTTAAACATAAATAAACCTAACCAAAGGAGTGTTCGTGCATGAGACAAAGGGGAACGGCATTACTTGCACTCGGTTTGGCTTCTGCGATGGCGGTTACGGGTTGCGGAGGAAAAAACAACAATAACGCAGGTGCTTCCTCGGCTGCGGCGACGGCCGCCGCGACGCAATCCGCAAGCGCTTCCACCTCGGCAAGCCCTGCGGCTTCGGCAGAGGCGAAAAACGTCACGCTGCGCGTCGGCACCTGGGACGGCGGAGACGGTCTCAAGCAGCAGCAGCAGATCGCGGACAACTACACGAAGGAACACCCGAACGTGAAGATCAGCATCGAATCCGTGCCCGATCAATACGGCACGAAGCTGCTCACTCAAGTGGCGGCCGGCCAAGCGCCCGACATTTTCCAGATCGGCGACGGCGACGTCAAGATGTTCATGCAGAAGGGCGCGCTTGAAGACCTCACGCCGTATATCCAAGGCGATAAGGGCATCGACCTGAACGACTACTATACGAGCGTTCTCGACGTCGGCAAGCTGGGCGACAAATACTATACGCTGCCGAAGGACTACTCCGATATCGCGGTCTACTACAACAAGAAACTGTTCGATGCAGCGAACGTGCCTTACCCGCAGACCGGCTGGACGTGGGATCAGTTCTACGACACGGCCAAGAAGCTGACGGTTCAAAAGGGCGGCAAGACGGTCCAATGGGGCGTCAATCTGCCGGGCGGCTGGCTGCGTGCCATTCTGCCGCTCATCAACAGCTACGGCGGCAGCGTCATCAGCCCGGACGGCCAATCGTTCGAGGGCTTCATGAACAGCGACGGCACGGTCAAGGCGCTCGAACTGTACCAGGATATGTACCTGAAGGATAAGATCAGCCCGTCCAGCTCGGACTCGGCGGCCTTCCAAGGCGTCGACCTGTTCGCGGCAGGCAAGGTAGCGATGTCCATGACGGGCCGCTGGCCGGTATCGGACTACAAGAAGAACCCGGATCTCAGCTTCGGCGTCGCGCAGATGCCGGTCGGCCCGAGCGGCGCGGCCAACACGATCTGCTACTCCGGCTACGGCCTGTACTCGAAGTCGGCCAACAAGGACGCAGCTTGGGATTACCTGAAGTACCTGACAGGTCCGCAAGGACAAGAGATCATGGCGCAATACGCATTCACGGCAGTCAAATCTACGACGGAAAAGCTCGGTCAAGCGACGGATGAGCATCTGAAGCCGTTCCTCGACGATATCCCGAACATCAAGGAATTCCCGGAAAAGACGAGCGAATTCTTCGGCGCATCGGGCGCCAAGGCGATGCAAGGCGTCCTCGACAAGATGATGCTCGGCAAGCCGATCGACGTGAAAAAAGAGCTCGACGCCGCAGCCAAGCAAGCGACGACCGATCTCGCGGCAGCCAAGAATCAGTAACGGAAAAAGCCGGCTAGTCACGCAACAGCGCAGCAAGTCAGGAGGCCGAAAATGCAGGCGGGAAGCGCGCTTCCCGCCGCATTCCGGCAGCCGGGACGGCGGGCGCCGCCGCACAAGCCTTAAGGAACGGTATATTGCAATGACCGTCCATTTCATAGCTGTAAAAATGCATTTAACCGTTCATGTTTCATCCGCTGCAGGCGTTCGGCATGATTTAACTGCATTTTTACAGCTGTTCCTATCGCAACACTGAACCGCAATCAGGCATTTTCACAAAGAAAGAGGTGTTCTCCCATGGAATCGGCAGCGACAGGAAGAGAGCCAATCGCCCGCAAGCGCAGGCGCCTGACCAAGGCGGAGCGCAAGGAAGAGAGAACGTTCTACCTATTGACCGGGCCGTGGCTGCTCGGGCTGCTCATTTTTTTCGCGATACCGATGATCGCCTCGCTGTGGATCAGCTTGAATCAATGGGATATGCTGACGCCGGCCAAGTTCGTCGGGCTTAAAAACTACAACACTGCGTTCAATCACGATCCGCTCTTCTGGCAGTCGCTCAAGGTGACCGCGCTGTACTCGGTATTTTCGGTGCCGCTCGGCCTCGTCGCCTCGCTGCTGCTCTCCCTGCTGCTGAATCAGGCGGTTCGGGGCATGCGGCTGTTCCGCACGATTTTCTACCTGCCGGCCGTCGTCAGCGGCGTGTCCGTCATGGTGCTGTGGATGTGGATCTTCAACCCGCAGATCGGCCTGCTGAACACGATCCTCGGTTACTTCGGCATCGCCGGCCCGGGCTGGATCTTCGATCCGAAGTGGGCGCTGCCCTCCATGGTGATCATGAGCCTCTGGTCTACGGTCGGCGGCAGCGTCATCATCTGGCTGGCCGGCCTCAAGGGCATTCCCCCTTCGCTGTACGAAGCGGCGGAGCTGGACGGCGCGGGCGGCTGGCAGAAGTTTAAAAACGTGACGATCCCGATGCTCACGCCGACCATCTTCTTCAACCTCGTGATGGGCATCATCGGCGCGATGCAGACGTTCGGCGAAGCCTATGTCATGACCAAGGGCGGACCGATGAACTCTACGCTGTTTTTCAACTTTTATCTGTTCGATCACGCCTTCCAGAACTTCAGGATGGGCTATGCCTCTGCGCTCGCCTGGGTGCTCTTCCTTCTGATCCTGGCGCTCACGGCGTTCGTCGTCAAATCCTCGGCGGCGTGGGTCTACTACGAAGGGGAAAGGAACTGACGCCATATGACCACTACGAACCGCGGCAGACTGCTGCTTAAAAACTCGCTCATCTATGTCCTGCTGGCCATCGGCTCTCTCGTCATGCTCGTTCCTTTCTTCTGGATGCTGTCCACCTCGCTCAAGGAGTCGTACCAGGTGTTCACCTGGCCGCCTAAGTGGATTCCCGACCCGATCAAGTGGAGCAACTACAAGACGGCGTTCACCAGCCTGCCGTTCGGTCAATGGTTCAACAACACGATCATCATCACCGTCCTCTCCATCGTCGGCGCCGTGCTGTCCTGCGTCATCGTCTCCTACGGGTTCGCCCGCTTCAAGGCGAGGGGGCGCTCGTTCCTGTTCATCCTAACGCTCGCGACGATGATGCTGCCGGACACCGTGACGATGATTCCGAAGTTCTACATGTTCACCAAGTTCGGCTGGATCAACACGTTTTATCCGCTGATCGTGCCGCTCTTTTTCGGCAAAGCCTACTTCATCTTCCTGCTTCGGCAGTTCTTCATGTCCATCCCGGCCGATCTCGAGGAAGCGGCCAAGATCGACGGCGCTTCGACCTTCGGCATCCTGTGGCGGGTCATTCTGCCTTTGACCGTACCGGCCATCGTAACCATTACGATCTTCCAGTTCAACGATAGCTGGAAGGACTTCATGCAGCCGATCCTGTATCTGAGCAAGCCGGAGCTGTATACGCTGACGCTCGGCATCAACTTCTTCAAGAGCCAGAACAACGTGCAGTGGAACTATCTGATGGCCGCCTCCATGGTGACCATGCTGCCGTCGCTGCTTTTCTATTTCATCGGGCAAAAGTACTTCGTCGAGAGTATCACGCTGACCGGCATGAAGGGGTGAAGCGAGCATGGCAGAGGCGGGAGGAAAAAGCGGCGCGCTTCGCTGGATGCTCGGCGTAGGCGGATTGTCCGCGTCCGCGCTGGGACTGGAGATGGCGCTGACGAACGTGTTCGGCGTGCTGCTGCAGTATCATTACGTTTCGCTCGTCGTATCGCTCGCCGTCTTCGGCATCGGGGCCGGAAGCTACGCTGCCCGCAGGCGAGATACCACCGGTGCGGCTTCGCGCGGGACGAGGAACGCAACAATCCCGCAGGCGAGGGAGGCTGACGGGCGCTCGGTCGAGGCCGATGCCTCCGCCGCCTCCTGCCGCGCTGCGGGATTTGCGTCGCTTGCGCTCGGCCTCTATACCGCCCTGCTCAGCTTCTTCCTCGCCCGGTTCCCCTACGTCGACCAGCTCGCGCTGTACGCGCTGCTCGGCGCGATCCCGTTCGTCCTGTTCGGCTGGAGCATGGGCAAGGCGCTGTCGAGCGGCGTCGCTACGCGCCCGCTGTATGCCGCCGACCTGCTGGGCGCAGGCATCGGCGTGGCCGCCGCGTACGGGCTGATCCAGCTCTGGGGCGGGCTGCAGGCGATGTTCGCGCTGTCCGCGCCCGCATTTGCCGCGGCGCTGCTGCTGCTCGCGCCTTCCGGGCCTCGCGCAGGGAAGCGCGGGCTGGCATGGGTCGTGCCGCTGCTGCTCCTCGCGGCGCTCGCGGTCGGCCTCTCTTCCGGCGCCGGCCTATGGACGATCGACTTCGCCGGCATGCGCGGAGCCGCGCCGGACAAGACGATCGTGAATGCGCTCCGCCAGACGGGCGCATCGCTCGAACGCACCGAATGGGACGCGTTCGCGCGCGCGGACGTCGTCGGCGGAAGCGATCCGGCGCGCAAGACCGTGTTCATCGATGGCGGCGCGGGCAGTTATATGTATAAGTTCGACGGCAACCTGCCGTCGGTGTCGGGCCTTGCCAAAGACATCGAATTTCTGCCGTTCGCGGCGGGTCCCGCGACAAATACGGCGATCGTCGGCGCGGGCGGGGGCCGGGACATTCTGTATGCGCTGCTCGCAGGCGCGAAGCGGGTGACCGCCGTCGAGCTCAGCGACGGCATCGTGCGCGCCATGCGGGAGGACGCCGCCTACAACGGCGGGCTTCTCGACCGTCCCGGCGTGACCGCGGTCGTCGGCGACGGGCGTACCGTGCTCGAGCGCAGCGGCGACCGCTACGATCTGATCGCGCTCGACCTCGTGTACTCGCAGGTCGGCGGCGTCAACGGGCACGCGCTGACGGAAAACTACGCGTTCACCCGCGAAGCGTTCCGCGCTTATCTGGACCGGCTGAGCGACGGCGGCCGGCTCATCGTGATTTCCCACCAGGGCATCGAGGGCGTCCGGGCGTTCTACACCGGCCTCGGCGCTTTGATGGACGAGACCGGGGCGCAGCCCTCCGCCGTCGTGAAGAACGCGGCCCTGCTGATGGCATCCGACGCGTCGGCCGGCCCGGGGTTGACCTTGACCGTCATCCAGCGCTCGCCGCTTGCCGGCGCGCAGCTTGATACGCTCCGCGCGGGCGCGCAGGCGCTCGGCCTCCAGCCGCTGTTCCTGCCGGGCTCGAACGAGCAATTCCTGAAGCCGCTCATCGAGGGCAAGCAGTCGTTCGACACGTTCGTGCGCGACAGCGACTACAGCGTGTACCCTACGACCGACGACCGGCCGTTCTTCTACAAGCTGACGCCGGGCATGCCGGGCTCTCTGAAAACCTGGCTCGGCGTCGTCGCGGGCCTCACGGCGCTATTCGCCTTGTGGGTGTGGTGGCGCGAGGTCGCGCCGCCGAAGCGGGGCGAAGCGGAAGACAGATCGTCTCGAAGCGGGAAAAAGGAGGGCGCCTCCGCTGCTGTGAGGACGGTGGATGGTTCGCGCTTTGGGGCAAGAGCGGAAGCAGGAAAGGCGGCCGAGAGGCGGAGCGCTGTCTCAGGCCGACTGGAATCCGAACGTCTCCGTCCGGGCGGCAGGCCGCTGCTCGTCAGTATGCTCGTCGGCATCGGCTATATGTGCATGCAGGCCGCGTTCATCCAGAAGGCGATGAAGTATGCAGGCAGTCCGGCGGCGGCTACTGCCGTCGTACTGCTGGCGATGCTCGTCGGCGGCAGTCTCGGCAGCCGTCTGGCCGGACGCCGGCGGCTGACCGAACCGGTCGGCGCCGGGGGCGCCGCACTGCTGATCGTACTGCTTGCCGTTGCCGAAGCGCTGTGGGGCGGGGGCCTGTACGATCTCGCGTTCAGCGCCCGGCTGATCGTGCTTGGCGTTGCAGCGGCCGCGCTCGGGCTGTTCATGGGCGTCCCGCTGCCGCTTCGCATGGAGGCGGCGGAGCGCAGACAGCGCGGCAGCGCGCCGCTGCTGTTCGCGGTCAACGGGATCGCAGGCGTATGGGGCTCCTGGCTCGGCGCGGCCCTGTCGCTGGCGGCGGGCCTGCGCTGGGCGCTGGCTGCAGCCGTCGCCTGCTACGCGCTGGTGCTGCTGCTGTCAGCGCTGCGGCCGGGCGCGCGCGGGGCAGCGGAAGGTGCCGCCGGGAGCTAGCTGCGTCTAAGCCTCAGGATACGCGATTGATCGAATCCAGCATTTAATCGGCCGGCCGGCGCATTTTCGGCAGATAACGCCACACCCGACGGTCGGCCGCGTTACAGCGCAGAATGCCACAACCGGCGGTCGGCTGCATCTACGCGCGCTCAGGGACAAACTCGACGGTCGGCCGCATTTACGGCGTATAAAGCCACTCATTTCCATGACGGAACCAAGCACAACTACGGAGGGAGCATGCATCGCATGGCATATCGACCGGAAGAAAACCTGCAGCAGCCCGATGCGGCCCTGCGTCTCTCCGCTCTGGCGGAAGGCCGGGATACGAAAGTGACCGATCCGATGGACCTGTTCGTCTGCGCGGGGCATCGCAGCTCTATGATCGGGGGCCAGGACGGCAGCTTTCCCGACTTCGGCCACCATATTCCCGAGGAGATGGGCGGCCTGTGGGCGCACCCGATCAAGCTGATGGACGGCTTCTGGCTCCATCTCGCCGAGAGGGGCGACCCGTCCGGCGGCGTTTGGCTGGAGAAGGCCGATGCGTTCCGCAATTTCGCATATTCCAACGAGCATGACTATCATCTGTCCGGCATGGGCCTTGAAGTCGTGCGCAGCCAATTTTGCCCCGACGAGCACGCCGGCTTCGTCGTCGACTACCGCCTGCGGGATACGAGCGGCGGCGACCGCGAACTGACGGCCGTCTTCCACGGACGGACGGAGCTGCGTCCGGTCTGGTTCTCGGAGCAGGCCGGCATCGCCGATGCGCCGGACGAAGCATGGACGGACGCTGCGCTCGGCGCCGTCGTCGCCCGCGATCGCGACCATCCGTGGTTCGTCGTGTTCGGCAGCGACGCCCCGGGCTGCGAATCTGTCGTCGGCGAATCCGAGCCCTCCAGAGTGGCAACGGCGGGAGGCGGCGCTTCCGGCAGTCTGCGCCTGGGCGTCTCCCTTCCCGCGAACGGCACGGCCGAGCTGCGCTTTTTCATCGCGGGCTCCGCTCAATCGGAAGCGGAGGCGATCGACACGTTCGAACGCATCCGCGACGGACATGCCGCGATGCGTCGTGCCAAGCGCCTGCGCTATGAATCGCTGCTGTCCCGGTCCGTGCTCGAGATTCCGGATGCCGAGCTGGCCCGTATTTTCGATTGGGTCAAGGTTCACAACGAGTGGCTCGTCCTGGATGTCCCGGGCGTCGGCAAAGGTCTGACCGCAGGCATACCCGAATACCCCTGGTGGTTCGGCTGCGACAACAGCTACGCGCTCCCCGCCCTGCTGGCCGTCGGCCGACAGGCGCTCGCGCTGGGGACATCCGACCTGATCCGCGAGAACTCCGAGCGGACCAACGGCAACGGGCGTATCATTCACGAGCTGACGACCTGGGGACTTGTTGCGAATCCGGGCAATACGCAAGAGACGCCGCATTATATTCAGGCCGTGCGGGACATTTTCGACTGGACGGGCGATTGGGACTACCTGAAGCGGGCGTATCCGATGGTTCGCAAAGGGCTCGATTGGCTGCTCGGCGAGATGGATCCCGACGGCGACCTGCTTCCCGAAGGCTACGGTATCACGGAAATTGAAGGCCTGAATGTCGAGCTGATCGATACGGCCGTCTATACGTGGACCGCATTGCTGGCCGGTGCAGAGATGGCGGAGCTGCTCGGCGATGCCCAATCCGCGGAAGGCTGGCGGGCGACCGCTGCCAGGCTGGCGGACAAGATCAATACCGATCTGTGGCTCGAGGATGAAGGCTTATACGCGGACGCCATGGCGCGCGTGCAGGCCGTTCGGGAGCGGATGCCGCTCTATATCGAGCGGGCCGAGTCGATGGGAGCCGCCCGCGCCGCGGACGAGATGCGCGCGATGCAGGCGGATATCGCGAATCTGCCGCCCGACGAAGAGCGACCTTGGCTGTTCAAAAATTGGGTCATCAACACGCCGATGGAAACCGGAATTGCACCGCGAGAGCAAGCGCTGCGGGCGCTGGATCGGATGGGAACCGACGAGTTCACCGGGCCGGCGGGCACGTATCTGTCCGGCATGTACCGCACCCAGATGATGACTATCTCGACGGGCGTTCAGGCGGTGGCCGAGGCGCGGTATGACCGCATGGACGAGGCGCTGCGCTACGTGAAGCTGATCGCCTCCACCTTCGGGCGCCGGCTGCCGGGTTCGATCAGCGAGATGTCGCCCGACTACGGTTGCTTCGTCCAGGCCTGGACGAACTATGGCATTCATTGGCCCATCGTCCGCTTCATGTTCGGCATCGCGCCCAAGGCGCATCGCAAGCTGCTCACGCTGCGGCCCAGAATGCCTTCCGAATGGCGCGAAGCGGCGATCCGGCGGGTCGCGATCGGACATGGCGCTTGCGCGGCCGAGTTTGATCTGGAGGTCTCGCTCGGCGAAGAGGCGGATACGTATCGGGTGAAGCTGGACAGCCGGGGATGGACCGTGCAGCTGGATTTGCCGCAGGCCGCGGGCGCCCGGATCTTGGTCAACGGCGATCCGGTGGAGGACAGAGAGGACGGATCCGACGGAGAGGCGCGGATCGTCGTGTCCGCTTCGGGCTCGTTCGAGGTCCGTGTGGAGCGGGTCGGCTAAGGGCCAGAAGGTATAGCACGAGGCCGAAGGCATGGCGGGAGGAGAGGTTTATGGCTGGCGAGGAACGGCAAGAACGGTCGAACCGGGACGGCGCGGCAGTCGCGTCTGAGAAAGACTGGTCGAACGGGCGTCTCGTCTACGTGCAGGAAGAGACGGAAGGCGTCAGCCTGGGCCGCCTGGGCCTTCCCGGCCATCGGGAGCTGAGCCACGGCAAGAGGCGCAGCGGCGATTTTATATTGCAATGCGGGGGCGTTCGGATCGGGAGCCGCTCCAGAAGCTTAAGGCTGCTGGAAACCTCGGAGACAGCGCCAGGAGACGGCGCGAAGCGGTACACCGTGCGGCTGCGCTGCGACAAGCTTCGGTTCGAGGTCGACTGCCATACGGTCATTTACGAGGATGAGCCGGTTTTCGAGCGTTGGCTCACGGTATGCAACGCGAGCGATACGGCGCTTCTCGTGGAGCGGATCGACCCGCTGCAGCTCGAGCTGTCCGAAGGCGAATGGCGGGTGCAGACCTACCGAAGCGACTGGGGCGCCGAATTCGAGCCTGAAGAGGCGCCGCTTACCGAATCCTTTACCGCAGAAACCCGCTGGGGCCGCTCCTCAAAGGGCATGCATCCCTGGGCGACGCTCGTACGGGAGGACGGCGCGATGCTGCACGTCAGCCCGATGTGGTCGGGCAATTGGATCGTGCGAGGCGAGCGCCGCGAGGATGGCGGCGTCGCGATAAGCGCGGGACTGAACGACTGGGCGTTCGCCAAGGAGCTGGCGCCGGGCGAAGCGATGGACAGTCCTCACGTCGCGGCGGTGCTCGGCTGCCGGGGTGATCTGCACACGATCTCGCTCCCGCTTGCCCGTGTCGGCAGGAAGCACTGGTACCCGAATGGCCCGCTGATCGAGCAGCTGCCGCCCGAATGGAACCACTGGTTCAGCTACGAGGACCAGCGGATCGACGCGGTTACCTTCAAGGCGAATGCGGACGAAGCGGCCAAGCTGGGCTTCGAGGCCTGTACGCTGGACGCAGGCTGGTTCGGCGACACCGAAGGCAGCCTGCATTGGCACGAGATCCGCGGCGACTGGGACAAAGTGAACACAGACCGTTTCCCGGACGGCATCCGCGAGGTGTCGGATCACGTGCGCAGCCTCGGCATGCGCTTCGGCCTGTGGTGCGAGATCGAAGGTCTTGGCCCGCAGGCGTCCCTGTCGCGGCGGCATCCGTCCTTCCCCGCCCTGCGCGAAGGCGAGCCGCTCGGATATATCTGCCTAGGCAATCCCGAAGCGCAGGAGTGGGCGTTCGCCGAGCTCGACCGTCTCATCCGCACGTACCGCTGCGACTGGATCAAGCTGGACTTCAACGTCGATCCCAAGGGCGGCTGCGACCGGCGCGATCACGGGCACGGCGAGGGGGACGGCCTGTTCGAGCATATCAACGGGCTGTATGCCGTGCTCGATCGGCTTCGCGAGGCGCATCCGGACGTGCTGTTCGAGAACTGCTCCTCCGGCGGGCTGCGGCTGGACCTCGGGATGGCCCGGCGCACGCATGCCTCCTTTCTGAGCGACCCCGATTGGCCGGAGCACAGCCTGCAAGTCTTCTGGGGCGTCTCCACGTTCCTGGCCCCCGACCGGGCGCTGCATTGGAGTTATTCCGACTGGATCGGCGATCATTCGCGGCAGCGCTTCGATCCCCATGATCCCGAGCTCACGATCGCGCGGTTCGATTATTACACGCGGATCGGCATGCTCGGCGCCTTCGGCGTCTCGCAGCGCCTGCCAGAGCTGCCGGAGCGGCTTGCCGAACGTCTTGCCTTGCACACGAAACAGTATCGAACGGTCGTCCGCCGCTTCGTGCGCGAAGCGGAGCTGTACCGGTTGACGGAGCAGCCGCTGCGCGAGGGAAGAGGATCCCGCTGGGCCGCTTTCCAGTATGCGATGGCGGACGGCGGCGAGCATCTGCTGTTCGTGTTCCGGCTGGACGGGAACGAGACGCGGCGGCAGATTGCTCTCAGGGAGTTGGACGCGAGTGCCGTATACGCGATCGAGAATCTGGACGGCGGGCCCTCGCTGCAGGCGAGCGGCGCCGAGCTGGTGGAGGCTGGGTTGACGTTTGCGGACTTCGCGGAGGAGCAGTCGGGACTGTACGTCTTGCGGAAAATGGAAAGCGGCAAGTAGGCGGCAATGCGAGCAGCGGCGCTGGCGAGGCGGTTCGAGAAGCGAGAGGCGAGGCGAGAGGCAAGAGGCGAGCGATCCGCTCGCCTTTTCTGCGCTTCGGGGCCTATGCGTCGCTTGTGCTATAATGGTCTCACTTGACTCGCATGAACGGAGGAGCGCCCGCCGCGCCAGTCGCACGGAGGGCCACACGTCTTGAAAAGCTCATCATCGCAACTCATGCGCGGCGCGGCCCTGCTCGGCGGCGCCGCGCTGCTGTCCAAGCTTATCGGCACGCTGCAGAAGATTCCATTGCAAAACCTGGCGGGCGATCGCGTCTTTGGCTTATACAGCGCCGTCTATGCGCTGGCTGTCATGTGGATGACGCTGGCGGCGGCGGGCGTACCCGTCGCGGTGTCCGCGCTCGTCGCGGAGCGCATCGCCGCCGGCGACGAACGCGGGGCCAAGCGGCTGCTTCGCTATGCCGCCGTCCTGCTCTCGGCGAGCGGCATCGTCGCGTTCGCCGTGCTGTGGGCGGCTGCGGATACGCTGGCCGCCTGGATGGGTGCGCCCGAGGCGGCGGCCGCGATCCGCGCCTCCTCGCTGGCGCTGCTGGTGGCGCCGCTGACGGCCGCGCTGCGCGGCTATTCTCAGGGGCGGCTCGAGATGGGCCGCCCGGCCTTGTCGCAGCTCGCGGAGCAATGCGCGCGCGTGGCCTTCATGCTCTGCGCGCTCGGATGGGCGCTGCGGCGCGATTGGTCGCCGGCCGCCACGGCTGCGGCGGTGCACGGCGGGCTGGCGGCAGGAGCCACGGCCGGCTTGGCTGCCATGCTTATCGCGGGCCGGCATAGTCGGCGACGGCGCACCTCCAGTGCTCGTACTGTCTCCCCGGCCGATATCGACGCCCTGACCGCTTCGCCGGCCGCTGACGGCGCCATTACTGGCTCACTGGCCGCTGACGGCGTCCGTACCGGCTCGCCTAGCGCTGCCGCCGACTCGGCCGCGGCTTCCGAGCTTCATCAAGAGACGGGCCGCGTCCTGCTGCGCCGGATTATCCGGGTGGCGCTGCCTGTCGCCGCGGGTTCGGTCGTGGCGCCTCTGTTCGGCCTGATCGACGCGTTCACCTTGCCGCGGCTGCTGCAGAGTGCGGGCGCCGCCGCCGCATCCGCCATGTCCGCCTTCGGCGAGTACAACCGCGGCGTCGCGCTTCTGCAGCTGGTATCGATGGCTGCGGGCGGCGCGGCCGCCGCGCTCGTGCCCAGCCTGACGATGGCCCGTTCCGGGCGCGGCATGGATGCCGCGAGCAGCGCCCAGGCCGCCTTCGCGATGCGCCTCGCCTGGTGGTTCGGCGGCGCCGCGGCCGTAGGTCTCGCGATCCTCGCGCGCCCGATCAACGTCGCGCTGTTCGCGGACGCCCGCGGCACGGCGGCGATGGCCGTGCTCGGCGCCGCCGCGCTCGGCGCCGCGCTGCAGGCCGTCAGCGCGGCCGTGCTCCAGGGGCTCGGCGACCTGCGCTCGCCGGCCCTCCACCTGGCGCTCGCCGCCCTCATCAAGGCGGCGCTCAACGCCGCGCTCGTGCCTGCCTTCGGCATCGCTGGCGCGGCTGCCGCAGCCGCCTGCGCCTACGGCGCCGCGGCGGCCCTTAACCTTCGCGCCCTGCACCGCCGGGCCGCGCTTCCGGCTCCGCGCGCCGCGGCCGCCTGGCGCTCCGCGCTCGCGCTCATTACCCTGGCCGCCGCGGCGGGCGGCGGCTCGCTCGCGCTGTCGGCCCTCACGCGAGGTCTTGCGCCGCGTGCCTCCGCTGTCCTCACCGCGCTGCCTTGCATCGCGCTCGGCGCGGTCGTTTTCGCGGCAGCGCTTGCCGCCGCCGGCGCCCTCGGCCCGCGCGAATGGCGCTCGCTTCCCGGCGTTTCGGGCTCGCGCGCCGAGCGCTGGCTGCTGCGCCTGCATCCCGCATCCCGCCGCGACAGCGCTGCCGCCAGCGAAGACCGCACGCCACCCACTCGTTTCGAAGAAACCTACCGCGACTAAAAATGAGTGATTTCTGAAGTAGTTCTGCACAATACCTGCAGTTGAAGTCAATTGTCTGCAGACAATGGGGAGCGGGTCATGATGCGCTTCCGAAGGCGCTTTTGCTCTTCACACTAGCGTATTGCCCGCATTTTGACTTCGGCGCCATTTTACACCTATACTGGCTTATCGACCTCTGGCATTCGGAAAGGATGAGTTCAGCATGCCCCCATCGATCAACGTCGTCGGGCTCGGGTCCGGCGGGGAGGACCAACTGACGCTCGGCATCTTGAAGACGCTCGAAGCAGCCAAGCTGCGCTTCTGCCGTACTTCAGAGCATCCGGCCATCGCGGATTTGGGCCGGCGCGGCATCGCGTTCGAGTCGTTCGATGCGCTCTATGAGCGCAGCGGCAGCTTCGAGCAGGTGTACGAAGACATCGCGGAGAAGCTGCTGGCGCTAGCGGCGGCGAATCCCGAGGATACCGTCGTCTACGCTGTGCCGGGGCATCCGATGGTCGCGGAGCGCACCGTGCAGCTGCTGCGGCATCGCGCCGAAGGACGCGGCATCGCGCTCGCCGTCCTCGGCGGCGAGAGCTTCCTCGACCAAGCGTTCGTGCGGCTCGGCTTCGACCCGATCGAAGGCTTTCAGCTGCTGGACGCGTCTAGCCTCAGGCGCGAGCACCTCCGCCCGTCGCTGCATACCGTCGTCGGACAAGTTTACGACGGCTACACCGCGTCGGACGTCAAGCTGACGCTGATGAGCGTGTATCCGGACGATCACGAGATCGTGATCGGGCAGGCGCTTGGCGTCGCCGGTGAGGAGCGCATCGCGCGCATCCCGCTCCACGAGCTCGACCGTCAGGAGAGTTACGGCAATCTCATGCTTGTCTATGTGCCTGCGAGCGAAGATCCCAAGCTTCAGCGGCGTTCTTTCGAACGGCTCCACGAGATCGTAGCGATCCTGCGCAGCCCCGAGGGGTGCCCTTGGGATCGCGAGCAGACGCATCAGTCGATCCGCCGCAACTTCATTGAAGAGACGTACGAGGCGATCGAGGCGCTCGACCTCGACGATCCGGACGGCATGAAGGAAGAGTTCGGCGACGTGCTGCTCCAGATCTTGCTTCACAGCCAGATGGAAGAAGAGACCGGTGCATTCGACGTCTTCGACGTGCTGGCCGGGCTGAACGACAAGCTGATTTTCCGCCATCCGCACGTATTCGGCACCGAAGACGCGGATAACGCAGAGGAAGCGCTCCGCAACTGGGAAGCGATGAAGGCCGAGGAGAAACGGCTGAAGGGCCGGACCGAACGCATATCGCTGCTCGACGGCATTCCGAAGGATCTGCCTGCGCTTCCGCGGGCGCACAAGATTCAGAAGAAGGCGGCCGGCGTCGGCTTCGATTGGCCGGATCTGGACGGCGTGTGGGACAAGATCGCGGAGGAGCTCGAAGAGCTTAAGGCGGCGGTTAAAGGCGAGTCGGCCGAACGTCAGCAGGAGGAGTTGGGAGACTTGCTGTTCGCGGTCGTCAACGCCTCGCGGTTCATCCATGCGGACCCCGAAGAGGCGCTGGCCGGCACGAACCGCAAGTTCGCCTCACGTTTCCGCTATATCGAAGAGCGTCTGCGTATAAGCGGCCGCAAGTTTGACGAGACTGATTTACTAGAGATGGAGAGTTGGTGGCAAGAAGCCAAGCACGCCGCCGACTAGTTCTTTGGTTCCATTTTCTACGCAACGCCGCAATTTTCCGCTTTTTTTCGATTATTTTTTGCGGAAATTGCAGGATTTTATCGGCTTGCGAAGAATAGTATTCTTCGTGCTTTTGCGTTAACAACACGATTTTAAGGCGGATAGCGCCAACCCATTATGGATTTTCCAATTACGGGAGGAATAAGTAACCATGAACAAGACGGACCTGATCAACAACATCTCCGAAAAAAGCGGCCTGACCAAGAAAGACGTAGAAAACGTATTGAACAGCTTCCTGGGCGAAGTCTCCGACGCGCTCGCTTCCGGCGACAAGGTTCAACTGATCGGCTTCGGCACGTTCGAGACCCGCAGCCGCTCCGGCCGCGTAGGCCGCAACCCGCAAACGGGCAAGACGATCGAGATCGCCGCTTCCAAGGTTCCTGCCTTCAAAGCCGGCAACAAGCTGAAGGACGCAGTCAAGTAATTCATGCGTCTCGATAAATTCCTGAAGGTGTCGCGGCTCATCAAGCGGCGCACCGTCGCGAAGGACGTGTCCGATCAAGGACGCGTCCTTCTCAATGGTCGCGAAGCGAAGCCGAGCGCGGACGTGAAGATCGGCGATGAGCTCGAGATCCAATACGGCCAGCGCATCCTGACCGTACGCGTAGAGAAGCTTCTGGAATCGACGAAAAAGGAAGATGCCGAAGGCCTCTACTCCATCGTGAAGGAAGAAGTGCGCAAGCGCGAGAGCGACGATTTGTTTCTATGAACCTCCTCTATCTCCTTACCCGGGATCGAGGCCACCGGAAAAGCGCTTAAAGTAAAAGGTACAGTCCCTCGGAACGCTCCGGAGGCTGTACTTTTTTTTGCGGCATATAAAACACGCTTCCGCTTACAACGCTCCATTTCGGCACCGCGCCGCACAAAGTTCATTTTTTGCACATACAGCTCTAAATCGTGGTACCCCCACTGCTTGAAGTTCACTTTTTGCACTTACAGCGCTCAATCCTGGTCCTTCCGCCGCATTAAGTTCACTTTTTGCACATACAGCGCTCAATCCTGGTACCTCCACCGCACCAAGCTCACTTTCTGCACTTACAGCTAAAAAGGTAAGTTCTTCTGCGTTCTTATCCAGGATCGAGGGGCTTTTATGCCCGAATTCGGCCCCCCCGCCCCCCTGTCGATTTCGTAATCTCGACTTGTCCGTTCTAATTCCCCGACCAGGCCCATATGCTAGTCTCATCTAAAAGGAGGGACGCGCCATGGACCAGGGCAAGAGCGGCAAGGTGCAGGATGTCCGTCTGCAGAGCCGCAAACTAATGGATATCACGGGCGTGAGCCAGGTCGAGAGCTTCGACAGCGAGGAGTTTCTGCTGGACACGGTATGCGGCCCGCTCGCGGTTCGCGGGCATAACCTTCATATGAAGAACTTGAGTCTGGAGCAAGGGCTCGTAACGATCGAGGGCATGATCGACGCATTTGTCTATCTGGACGGCAAAGCCTCCGCGAAGTCGAAGGGCTTGCTCGGGAAGCTGTTCCGGTGAACGCCGCCGTTCATTGGTCGACGATCGGCGCGATGATCCTGTGCGGGATCGGCATGGGCACCGTGTTCGACATCTACAGAGCCGCCGCCCACCGCCTTCGCTTTCGCCGCTGGTTCTTTCCACTGCTCGACTTGATCTACTGGATCGCGTCCACGCTGATCGTGTTCCGGATCTTGCTCGGGGTTAATTACGGCGAAGTGCGGGTCTATGTCTTCTTGGGTATCGGGATCGGCGTGACGGGCTACTTCGGTCTGCTCAGTTCGCACGTCTTGCGGGCCGCGGGCTGGATATTCGAGATGCTGCGCAGGCTGGCCATGCTGCTCTGGCGGAGCGTTCGCATCCTTCTGGTCGTGCCCGCGCTCTGGATCGTGCGGACGCTCGCAAGCGTGCTCGACGCCGTGTTCATCGTGACGGCGGCCGTGCTGCTCTGGGTGTTCAAGCTTCTGCTTCGACCACTGGCGAGGCCGGGCCGCTGGCTGTGGGACAGGCTGCTCCCGGTCAGGCGGCAGTTCGATCGCGCGCTTCAGCTGTTTCGGAAGGTCCGCGAGCGGGTAAAGGAAGTATGGCGTGTGTTGCGCGGGCCGAATAAGGACGAGTAATCGACAGATTCCGTTTTGCAAAGCATGACGGAAGAAGGATATTTTGATTACTCGGAATTATGCTATAATTAACTTCAAAAGTGTTGCCAAGCGCAAAGGGCTGCAGGGAGGAACGGCTGAATGCCTACACGTACAACCACGAACAACCCGGCTTCGGTCGGGCTCAAGAGGCGTCTCAAGCTGCTTCTGCTCCTTGTCGTCCTGTTCATGAGCTGGGCGGCCTACACCTTGATCGTACAGCAGAGCCATACGTCCAACCGTTCGGCGCAGCTTCACGACGTTAAGACCAAGCTGGCCGACGCGCAACAGAAGAACGAGACGCTGAAGAAGGAGATTGCCAGGCTGAACGATAAGGAGTATATCGGTCAGATCGCCAGGCAGCAGGGGATGACCCTTCCGGGCGAACAATCCATCCGGATCCAGCAGAAGGCCCCTTGAGAAATCCGGGAGGCCAAGCCCCGCAAGGGCGGACGTCGGTTGACCTTGCTTTTCTAGATCGGTTATAATCAGCACAGCCGGACTTATCGTTTGAAGCCGCTAGGATCTCGGCACACTTTCTTCAGGGAGGAAATTCGGTTTTTATGGCCATCGAAGTGGGCTCCAAATTGGAGGGTAAAGTAACCGGCATCACGCATTTCGGAGCTTTTGTGGACTTGTCCGGGGGCGTTACGGGCCTCGTGCACATCTCCGAGATCGCAGACAGCTACGTCAAGGACGTCAAGGACCATCTGAAGGTCGGCGACGTCGTCACCGTCAAAGTCATCAACGTGGACAAAGACGGGAAGATCGGGCTGTCGATCCGGCAAGCGGTTGACAAACCGCCGGAACAACAACAACAGCAACAGCAATATCCCCCTCGCGGACCGCGCGGCGGCGGAGGCGATCGCGGAGGCAGGAACTTCAGACCCGGAGGACCGACCCGCGCCACTTTCGAGGACAAAGTATCCCGCTTCCTGAAGGATAGCGAAGAACGTATCTCCAACCTGAAGAAGAGCACAGAATCCAAGCGCGGCGGTCGCGGCGGCCGTCGTTCCTGATCGGCGCCGCTGTCGAATTTGGATCTTGCTGCGTCATATAGATACGCACAGCCGGACTTACGAGTCCGGCTTTTTTGTGTTCATGGACCTCCTCCGACCGGGCATCGGCGGTAAGCGGGAGGCTGCTCGGCAAAAAAGCACGTCCGCTACGGGAGCAGCCGTGCTTTTGCCTCTGGACGAGCTTCGTTGCAAATCGGATAGTGCGTTACTTTTCTCCGCAATTTTCTCCCCTTAAACCTACGATCTCTTTCTATCGATCCCGGCTATTGAGAGATCTTCTCCGGCTCGGGATAATCCACGCCCTTCGTATCGACCGTGACCTTCTTCATGACGGGCGGGTCGTTGGGACGGTCGTTTTCTCCTGTCGGCAGCGCGACGATCTGATCGACCGTCTCCATGCCGGATACGACCTTGCCGAACGAAGCGTACAGTCCGTCCAGGTGAGGACTATCCTTTACCATAATGAAAAACTGCGATCCCGCGCTATCGTTGCTGTCGCCTCTGCGTGCCATAGACAGGACGCCTCGGGTATGAAGCAGTTGGTTGTCGAAGTTGTTCTCTGTGAACTCGCCTTTAATGGTATAACCCGGTCCGCCCGCGCCGGTACCTTCTGGATCGCCGCCCTGAATCATGAAGCCCGGGATGACCCGATGGAAGATCGTGCCGTCATAGAAGCCCTTTTTGACCAACGAGATGAAATTGTTCACGGTGTTCGGCGCGACCTTCGGATAGAGCTCGACAACGATCTTGTCGCCGCTGTCCATCTCGATCGTGACGACCGGGTCGTTGTCCGAGGCCGGATCGAACGGGGATGCAGTTGCAGAGGCGGATGCGGATGCAGAAGTAGAAGCTGAAGCTGAAGCAGTAGCAGACGCCGACGGTGAGGATGCGCCGCCGGCCTGCTTTTCATTGTTTCTGGCGCCGCAGCCTGCGATGAGCAGGACGGCCGCGAGCAGGAACAACGTGCCGAAGATGCGGTACTTTTTCGTATCCAAGCGATGAAGCCCCCTTGTCCTTTTTTCACCCCGTATCATAGCACACCGGCCGAAAGTAATTCCATGTCGCCGCGCGTCTGGCGCGATTCGCGCCGGTACGCCAAATCACTCCCGAATGCCGTCACCATAACGGTACCCATATGCCGTCGGATGGCGGCGTTTTTCATGCGATTCAGGTGTCCCGAACCGGCACGGAGGCATGTCAAACCCGCATGGGGACGCCGTTTGGCGCGCACCGCGCGAATCGCCGAATCGAAGCGGCGGATGTGTCGGAAAAAACTTTTCGTTCGCCAACGCGGTCTGACAAACTTCCTTGTTGCGCGCTCCTATAATTAGAACCATTCACGCGATTGAACAAAGGAAAGCAGGTGCCAGACATGGACAAGCCATCCGTTATTCCGTTCGTTCCCCGCTCGGGGCAAGACGCGGGCACGCAGTCGTCGGACAAGCGCAAGGCGGGCAAGAAGGGGAAGGACAAGCAGTGGTTCGGCAATAAGCAAACGTCGGGAATGATGACCGGTGCCGCGCTGGCTGGGGCTGGGCATTCGGCGGCCGTGAAGGAGCGGGGCTTATGGCGTTCGTCGCTGCAGAGGAAGCAGGCCATATGGCTGCTCGCCGTCGCGGTTCTGGGATTTCTGCTCGGCCGCGCCTCTATGCTGGAGGGGATTGCGCCGTTTGCGGCGGCTTATTACGGCGTCACACTCTATATGCGCAGGGAGCATGCCTGGTGGGCGGCGATTGGGCTGATCGCGGGGAGCTTCTGGGCGCTGGACCCGGAGCCCGCTGCGATCGCTGCGCAGATCGGCGTTATCTATCTGTTGTATCGCGGCTTGGATGCTTATGAACGCGCGGAGCTGTCGCACGCACCGATCGTCGTCATGGCCTCGAGCCTGCTGGTCGGCTTGTTCGGCACCGTGATGCAGGACGACAACGGGTGGCTGCCCTACCTGCTGACTGGCGTTGAAGCCGGGTTGTCCCTCGTGCTCACGCTGCTTTTCATCCACGCTATGCCGCTGCTGGCGAAGACGTCCAAGGCCGGGAAGCTGAGGCATGAGGAATGGATCGGCCTCATGATTCTGCTGGCCTCGGTCATGACGGGCCTCACCGGCTGGACGATCTATGGCGTCGCGCTGTGCGCCGTGTTCACGCGGTATATCGTGCTGCTGTTCGCGCTGTCGGCGGGACCGGCGCTCGGGACGTCGGCCGGCGTCGTGGCGGGCATCATCCTCAGCCTGTCCGACCTCGGTTCGGTGCCGCAGATCAGCCTGCTCGCCTTCGGGGGGCTGCTGGCCGGCCTGCTTCGCGAAGGCGGCAAGGCCGCAGCCGTGTTCGGCCTGCTGCTCGGCACGACGGTGCTCGCCTTGTATACGGGCAGCTCGGCGGAGACGATGGCGTCGATCTGGGCGTCGCTCGCTGCCTCGGTGCTAATCGCGGCGACGCCGAGGGCGTGGACGGACTCTATAGCACAATATGTGCCGGGCACCTCCAATTATGCACGCAATCAGCAGGAATACGCGCAAAAAGTTCGCGACCTGACCGCCGCGCGGGTCGAGCGCTTCTCGGAGGTGTTCCGCCAGCTCTCCCGCAGCTTCACGCAGATGACGCAGGCAGGAGAGACGGCGAGGCAGAATCAGGACTTCGAGCACTTCATCAATGCGGTGCACGAGCGCAATTGCGCATCCTGCCACAAGCGCGGCGCGTGCTGGGACGAGCAGTTTTTCCAGACGTACAAGCTCATGACCGATCTCATGTCGGCCGTGGAGGAACGGCCGGAGCTCTCCCCGGCCGACATCCCGAAGCCGCTGCACCGGCAGTGCGTGCGGGTGCCACAGGTGCTCGACGTGCTCAAGCGGCAGTACGAGCTGTACCGCCACGACCTGCATTGGCGGACGCAACTTCAGGACAGCCGCATGCTCGTGGCCGAGCAGCTGTCGGGCGTGTCCCAGGTGATGGACGATCTGGTGAAGGAAATTCGGCGGGAAGCGCGCGAGCAGAGCCATCACGAGGAGCAGATCCGCGAGGAGCTCGACCGGCTGGGCCTTGCCATCCAGCATATCGATATCGTCAGCCTCGAGGAGGGGCAGATCGAGATCGAGATCGTCCACGCGTTCAAGCCGGGCTTCGACGAGTGCCGCAAGGTCATCGCGCCGCTGCTGTCCGACATCCTCGGGGAGACCGTCTCCGTGCGGCACGAACGCGCATCTGAACGCCCGGACCGGCTCACGACGGTGACCTTCGCCTCCGCCAAAGCTTATGAGGTGGAGACCGGCATGGCCGGCGCGGCCAAGGATGGCGACGTGCTGTCGGGCGACAGCTTCAGCGCGCTCGAGCTTGGCAACGGCAAGTACGCCGTCGCCCTAAGCGACGGCATGGGCAACGGGGCTCGCGCCCGAGCGGAGAGCAGCACGGCGCTGTCGATGCTGGAGCAGCTGCTGCAGTCGGGCATCGACGAGCGGCTCGCGATCAAATCGGTCAATTCGGTGCTCATGCTGCGCTCCCCCGAAGAGACGTTCGCCACCGTCGACCTGGCGCTGATCGACCTGTACAGCGCAGGCGCCACGCTGCTGAAAATCGGATCTACGCCGAGCTTCATCAAGCGCGGCAAGGAGGTTATTCCGATCGCCGCGGGCAACGTGCCGATCGGCATCCTGCAGGATATCGAGATCGACGTGCTCCGGGTTCAGCTCCAGCCGGGCGATACGCTGGTCATGATGACCGACGGCATCCTCGATTCGCCGGGACACGCGGTGCATGCGATGAACAAAGAATTATGGATGAAGCGGGTGCTTCAGGAGATCGAAGCCGACGATCCGCAGGAGATCGCGGACCAGCTGCTCGATATCGCGCTCCGGCAATATCCGGGCGGCGCGGTCAAGGACGATATGACCGTCGCGGTCACCCGCATCAGCAAGCATCAGCCGGAGTGGGCGTCGTTCCGCTGGTCCGGCGCCTCCAGATTCGAGCGGCCAAGGACGGTGAGCTGACCGATGTTCTCTAAAATAAAAGAGGGAGTGATTCAGATGGTGCTCAGGATTCAGAGCAAGCTGGGCGGGGGTAAAAGAGTGAGGCTTAACGACATCAAGCCCATGAAACGCCGCGCGGAACTCGCGACGGACGAACGGATCGGCGCGATCGCGGCGGAAGTGCTCTCGGCCGTCGGGCGGCTGGAGGCCACAGCTTCGCGGCCGGCGCTCGCTCTGGCGCCGTCGTCGTCCTCCGCGAAGCAGCCGCGCAAGCCCAAGCGCCGATTCGACGGTCATCTGCCGCGTCCGGCATTGCGTCTCGTCCACTCCATCCCGGCCGATCCGGCGCGGGAGCAAGCTCCGGGCACGGCGGCATCCGGCGAGGCGCCCGTTCGCGCCGAACCGCGATACGCGCGGCGGGATGCCTCGTTCCCGATGGAAGACCATCGGCTGGGCAAGCGGCTGAGACGGCGAATCGCGGACCTGCGCCAGCTCGCGCGGCTCCAAGCGGCCTCTGCGCAGATGCGACCGTCTGCCGGACGTCAACCTGGGGACGGGGACCGTCAAGAGACGGAGGTCAGCACGACCGGGCCGCCACGCGGGCGTTGAGCGCATTGTTGCCTGAAGGACGCTCGAAGGGCCGGGCTTGAGGCCAGTGCGGCCTCCCCTCGCTAGTATGCATATTCACACTGTTCCCCGGCAGGGGTTCCTATAGATTAAAAAGCGTTACCTATTGCGGGATCGCTTGGAGGTGAGACAAGTTTTCTGGCTCTACGGAAATAAGCAATCGGTGATGATGAACGGCAGCGGTCTCGCGCCGCGCCGAATGACCTATATTTGGCCCTGGTCCTGGGGTGCCGAATCCGGACCCTCGTACAGCGCCAGGAGAGCTTTTGCCTCGGAGGCGACCGAACGGGCGAGCGTGAGAGGCTCAGCCACCCGGATCGAGGCGCCATACCCGAGAAGAATGGCCAAGGCGGAGTCCGGCGTGTGAAAGTCGGCTTCGGTCTCCACCCAACCGTCCGCCGCGTCGGCAGAGGACTTGACGCGAACATAGATCTCCCGCGAGAATCGGGCCAATGCCTCCTCGCGAACGAACAGCCGCACGGGATACACGGGCAGCTCGCGGCGGAAACGCGCCACGGAACGCTCCCACCACTGCGCCAGGTCGAAGTCGTCCGGCACCTCGAACCGCTCCTCCAGCAGCTCGACTGCAGCGAGCCTGGAGATGCGGTAGGTACGGGGTTCAGACAGCTTCGGCGTAGCGAGGCTGGGGATGGCGTTTCCGGAAGCGTCGTCGCCCAGACTCGAAGCGGTGGCCACGTGATCGGCAGTTAAATGTCGGGCAATTGGCTGCTCGACATCCGCACGCTCCGCCGTTATGAGCATTGCACTTGAACGCTTCGCCGCTGACTGCTCTTCTTCTTCTGCTTGCTTCGCCGCTGCTTGCTCTGCAGTTGGCTGCTTAGCGTCCGCTAACTCATGCTCCGCAGCCGGCCTCTCCACCGGCTCACGATATTCCTTCACTGCCGCGAAGTACCAGGTGTGCCTCTTGGCTACGAGCCCCCACGGCTGCACCACGTTCACGGCGCCGTCCCCATCTTCCCCGGACGGATAACGGATGCGGATCTTGCGCCGCTCCCATACTGCTTGCTGCACGATTCCCAGATACGGCGCGGGTTCTCTGGCGTCATGCCAGCCCGCGCCGTCGATGTGCAGATGCTTGCGCACGAAGGCGGCTTCGTCGCGCGCCGGCCCTGACAGCGCCGCCGCCAGCTTGCTCAGCGCGCTGCCCGTCGGCTCGTGCAGATTGAGGTCGCTGACCGCGCTTGAAGATTGCAATACCGTCAATCCGGCGATCTCGGCCGAGGTAAGCCCCGTCAGACGGGTGCGGTACCCTTCCGGAAGCATCCAGCCTCCGCGCGGTCCCCTTTCCGCATATACGGGGAACCCGGCTGCGGCCAGCGTCTCCATGTCGCGGTGTACGGTGCGCTCGGATACTTCGAGCTGTGCGGCCAATTCGCGCGCGCTGACCAGGCTCTTGGTCTGAAGGACGTGCAGGATTTGCAGCAGCCGATCGGCTCTCATCTCTATCTTCTCCTTCGCGAGAGGTTCTTTGTCATTTTATCATTTATATATGACAAAGGATGTCTTGAATGCGTTCCTACAATAAGGATGAATAAAGATGAATAGGACGCAGGAGGCTGAAGGCGCATGACTGAACGCAAGCTGGAGGGGCAAGTCGCCGTCGTGGCAGGCGCGACGCGAGGATTGGGCAGGGCGATCGCGGTGACGCTGGGTGCGGCTGGGGCGACCGTCTACTGTACGGGGAGAAGCGTAAAGGGCAGCTTGTCCGATATCGGCAGGCGAGAGACCGTCGACGAGACGGCGGCGATGGCGAGCGAGGCTGGAGGGAGGGGCATCGCCGTGCGGGTGGACCACACGGAGGAGCCGCAGGTTCGCGCGCTTTTCGAGCGGATCGCGGACGAGCAGGACGGCCGACTCGATATCGCGGTGAACGATATCTGGGGCGGCGAGTCGCTGACGCAATGGGGCGTTCCGTTCTGGGAGCATGATCTGGACAAAGGTCTCGCGATGCAAAAAAGAGCGGTCTGGTCGCATCTGATCACCGCCCGTTATGCGGCGCCGCTGCTGGCTGCCCGGAAGAGCGGACTGCTGGCGGAGATTACGGACGGCTGGGATTACCGTTACAGAGGCAGCCTCTACTACAGCCTCGCCAAAATCTCGGCCATTCATGTGGCCCAGGGCATGGCTGCCGACCTGAAGCCGCACGGCGTTACGGCGGTAGCGGTCTCGCCCGGCTTCCTCCGCTCCGAGGAGATGCTCGACCACTTCGGCGTGACAGAAGCCAACTGGCGCGACGCAGCCGCGAAGGATCCGCATTTCCTCCAGTCGGAGACGCCCTATTATGCGGCGAGAGGGATCGCGGCGCTGGCTGCCGACCCGAACCTTCATGCCAAGACCGGCGGGGTGTATACGTCCTGGGGGCTGTCGGACGAATACGGCATCGATGACCTGGACGGCCGTCGCCCGCATTGGGGCAGATACGCAGCGGAACAAGGATTTTAAGTTTTAGGAGACGAGACCCTTGCGTCCCGGCGATTCGAACGATCGATTCGCCGGAGCGCGTTAGGGATATCTTGATTTTCATGGCAATCGATGCTCGGCTTCGACAGAAGCAGACGTTTGATGACTATCGGTTCCGAGTCTCCCGCCTCATGACGGTCATATGACCGGCGACACTGGTTCATATCTATTTAAATTGGCAGAATTAGGGCGAATAACGGAAGGCTCTGCCTTCTGTTCATACCTTATCGATTGAAATGGAGATGAATAGTGGAATGGCAAACGAAAACTCCTCCAACGCAGGGCAGGAACCGATGATAAAGCTTCAACCGAACGGAACCGCACCGGTGCTCAGCTATAACGTGCCGGAACCGACGGCATACAGCGGGCGTAACTTCATCGACCTGCAGCTGCACGACGGTTACTTCCTGCCGACGTCGGCGCCCAAGAGCCTGCTGGGGGAAAAACGGCTTGCGGACAGTGCGGTTGCGGCATCGGTTACGGAGCGTTCTTCTGCTGAGCTGCTTCTGGAGAAGCAACGATCGGGCGAAAGGATGACGACTCGCTTCGCCAATCTCACCCCGGAAGAGGTCGAACGACAGGAGGCCGAGGGGCGCAAGCTCCAAATCGTCAAGACGATGACCGGCGCGCTGTCGTACGTGTTCACGCAAGCAAGTCCGGTGACGGAGCCTACGCTGGACGCCGCGCCTTCTCATCAAGCAGCGTCTCTAAAGTCCGCTCCGCAAGGCGCAGAGACCGACGGCATCGTCCCTACGATGCTGCCCCGCATTCCTACGCCGGAAGATCCTTATCCCTATCCGGACCCGGAGCCGGAACCCGAACCGGTCCTTTTATCCTTGAGCATCGCGTCGCCTGCGCCGAACGCGATCGTATCCGGTCCCTATAACGGCGTGCCCGTCGAGATCCGCGGCTCGGCCAGGGTAGTCAGCGGAGGCGGCGACATCTCTTACGTACAGGTACAGATTGACTCGGGCGCCTTCGCGACGGCGTCGCTGTCGGGAGAAGAATGGTCGTACCAGACTGTGCTCAAGACGGCGGGGCCGGTGTCGATCACGGCGAAGGCGAAGCATTCCGACTCGCTGAAGACGACGTCGAGCAAGATCAGCGTCACGGTCCAACTGGCGCCGCAGCCCGATACGATTGTGCCGACCGTCAAGATCGTCACGCCGTCCGCCGGTACGCTGCTCAGCTCTAAAGGCGGGGAGCAAGTGAATGTCACGATCGAAGGCACCGCAAGCGACGACAGGGGCTTGGCGCGCGTGGAGCTCTCCGTGGACGGCACGGACGCGCAGCTGGCCGAGAGCGCGAACGGCTACGCGAACTGGAAGAAAACGGTGACGCTGACTGGCGGCAGTCACACGGTGGTCGCCAAGGCCGTCGATGCCGCGGGCAATACCGGCACGCATAGCATCACGCTGCTCGTGGATACGGCGCCTCCGACCGTGAATATCTCATCGCCGGCCAACAACGCCCAAATCTCAGGGCCGTATTCGCAGGGGGCGGTCATCGAGGTGACGGGCACGGCTTCGGACGCGGGCGGCATCGCTTACGTCGAACTTGCCGTCGATCTCAATCCGGTCGGCGTTCGCGCTGCCGAGAAATCGCCGGGCGACTGGTCGACATGGAAGGGCACCCTTACGTTCGACCAAGGCGGCAAGCACACGATCACGGCGCGTGCCTACGACAATGCAGGCAATCTGGTCGAGACGACGATCGCCGTGGACGTCACGATCACGCCGGAAGTCAACTCGCGGCTGAAGAGGATCATCCTCGTCGAGTCGTATCGGCTGTCTTCCTACTTGGCCAATTACGGCGCCGGCCGCACGATCAAGACGTTCTCCCTGCTTCCGGGAGAGAAGAGCAAGATCAGCATCCACTCCTACGCGCAGAATGAATCGACGATGAAGAGCGCGGCCACGATTCTCGACTCCGTCACGGACGACATCTCGGAGGAGTTCGAACAGTCGATCGCCAAGGAGCAAGCGGACAAGAAGAACTACGAGGAGAGCAACGAGTACAAGGTCGACGCGGAAGCCGGGGCCAGCTGGGGTTGGGGCAGCGCCAAGGTCAGCGCCAGCATGAGCGGCGGCACCAACGCGGCGCGGGAGCAGTTCGCCAAGAACGTCTCCAACAATACGCAAAAGCACGTGGCCAAGGCATCCGCCCGGCGCGACGTGCAGATCAATACGACCTATGAAGACAAAAGCACGACGAGCGAAGAGTCGACGATCGTTCGCGAGATCGAGAACATCAACGTCAGCCGCACGCTCAACTTCGTTTTCCGCCAGATGAACCAGGAATTTATCACGCTGCTCCATCTCGTGGACGTGCGCATCGGTTACTTCACGATCGACATCGTCAACGGCAGCGAGGATAAGGTGTACCGCGAAGTCACGCTGCCGCAGCTCGACGCGCTGCTCGAGGAGACGATCGTGCCGGACAAACGCACGGAGGTTCGCAACGCTATCATTTATCAGCTGACCAATATCTTCGACTACCAGGATAAGCATCACCGGTTCGTGGAGGAGCAGCCCTTCAAGGACGAAGACGGCAACGTCATCCCGTCTTCGAACTACTTGCGCGTCAAAAAGGACTATGCGTCGACCTATCTCGACGACTCGACGGGAACGTCGATCACGGTGCCGGGCATTATTCTGGCCGCCAATCGCCACGTGCTTCGTACGGACGGTATCGTCGTCGAAGCGCTGCTCGGCCAGGGCGAGGCGCTCGACAGCTACTCGCGCAACCTGCAGACGGAGTCGGTTCGGGAAAAGGAGCTGCGCAACTCGCTGCTCGAGGCCGAGGTCGAGATGAAGCGGCTCGCCGTCCAGATCCTCACCGACAAGGACCAGGCCGCCGCGCAGATCTACGCGCTGCTCAACCCGGCGCCGGTCGTTCAGGAGGACAAGGAAGAAGCCGGCAAGGCTGCCTCGTCGCTCGCGGCCGCCGGTATCAGGTAGGACGGCGAGATGGGAGGCGCGCTCAAGTTCAGTCGCAACGAAGACAAGGTGCTGGAGGAAAAATCGCTCCTCCGTAAGGGCAAGGCCGTCTACGACAAGAAGAAGCTGGAATACGCCATGAAGGGCGCGATGTCCCTGCTCAAGAAGCTCGCCAAGATGGCCGGCGGCAGCATTTATACGAATCACTTTTTCCGTTATCACAAAGCGCACGTACAGTACCTGGCTCAAATTCTGTACGCGGTCGAGAAGCTTGAGCCGATCGAAAAGGAAATCGAAGGGATTCGTATGAACATCGACGGCTTCCTGCGGGAGACGGGCGAGCTGATCGACGCGGCGGCGTCGTTCCCGCCGGATCCGCTCACCGAGCTGCGCAATCCGATCGTCATCCTGGAGATCGCCGGCGATCCCGCCGCCTCCGCGCTGTACGACGGGCTGCTCGACAACTATCAGCAAGCCTCGGAGCTGGCCCTGGCCGGGCTGTCCGACGCCGCCGCCTTCGGCAGGGCGATGGAGCAGGACACGCGGCAGCAGGCCCAAGCGATCCTCGACAAGCTGAATGCGATGAAGCCCGAGACGCCCGCCGATCAAGTGTTCATCGGGGCCGCGAAAAAGCGGGTCGAGTTCATCCAGCTGGACCTCATGACCAAGGTGCAGGACATGCGCGCGCGGGGGGAGGCGGCTGCCAAAGGCATAGACGCGCTGCTGGCGGACGTTCGCCAGATCGACCGGATCGGCAAGCGTTAGAACAGCGCAAGCCGGCATATTCAATCCGAAAAGAGGCCCCTGGGGGCCTCTTTTCGACGTTGGGCAGCCGTCGAACGCGCAGCTTGTTGCGCATACCTTAATTTTCATAAACGAATAACCAAAAGCCAAATTTCCCATAATAAACGAGCAGCAAGGCCGGACGAATGCGCGCTGCAGAACGGTTCAAGGCGGTGGAATCATGAAGGAAAAGCAAGTACCCGTTCAAGCGTCCGCGGCAAGCAATGTGCGTTTCATACGGCAATTATTCGATCATAATGAATACCTCGTTGTCCGGGAAATAAGCGGCATAGGGAACGGAAGTGCGATTCTTGTATATTTAAAAGTGCTGATCGATGAAAAAGCGATGAATGAATTCGTGGTCCGCAAAATCAGTGAAGATCAAAGCCGCCTCGACCGGGCATCGAGCAGCACGATCCTGCACTCTCTGCATACGGTAGGAAGCGTTGCATCGATACCGCGGATCGACGCAGCAGCAGCGTTCATCGCCGATGCCGGCATCGTTCTGTTCCTGGATAACCATCCGTCCGCATACGGAATCAAGCTTCCCGGATACGAGACACGCCCGATTGAAGAGCCGAAGATCGAGGTCAATGTCAGAGGTCCGCGCGAGAGCTTTATCGAAGATTTGCATACCAATTTAGGCCTGATTTTCCGAAAGTTAAAAACGCCGGACCTGAAGACGATCACTTATATCATCGGATCCGAAAGCCGCACGAGCGTCACGTTGCTATATCTCCAAAGCAAAATCGATCCGGGCGTTTTAAACGAGCTCAAGCGCAGAATGGAGCAAATTAAGCTCGATATCTTGACCGTGAATACGCAAATTGAAGAAAGGATACAAGACAGTACATGGTCGCCCTTCCCCCAAATCATGAATACGGAGCGTCCCGACCGCGTCGTCACGGCTTTAAACCGGGGCAAAGCTGCCATCATTGCGGACGGAACGCCGATCGCGTTGATCGCGCCGACCACCTTTTTCGAGATGATGCATCCGAGCGAAGACCTCTACGAACGGTTTTATTTCGCGAACTTCCTCCGCGTCCTCCGGCTGTTCACTTTATTTGTCTCGTTGTTCGGTCCGGCCTTGTACATTGCGGTGACGACCTTTCATTTGGAAATGATTCCGACGCCGCTAATGATGGCTTTCCTTTCCTCCAAGGCGGGCGTTCCCTTTCCGACCTTTGTCGAAGCGATCCTGATGGAAATTTCATTCGAAATTCTCCGCGAGGCCAGTCTGCGGCTGCCGAGGGCCGTGGGTCAGTCGGTGAGCATCGTCGGCGCCTTGGTCATCGGGGAGGCCGCCGTTCAATCCGGGATCGTATCGCGTCCGATGGTCATCGTCGTAGCGACGACGGGCATCGCCTCCTTTACGATCCCCGCCTTCAGTACCGCGATTTCGTTTCGGATGCTTCGGTTTCCGTTCATGCTGCTCGCGGCATACGACGGCGTGCTGGGCATTTCCCTGGGCTTCCTCGCGCTTCTTTTTCATCTATGCTCGCTTCAGTCATGCGGCGTACCCTTCCTGAATCCCGTCAGCGCCAAAGGATGGAGGGAGACGCTTCAGAAGTTCATCCTCCCTCCTGTTAAATATAGAGCCCGCAATAAGGGAGGTTCCTAGCTTGGAACCCTTGAAAAGAAGTCGTGCCGGCTTCAAATGCCTGCTGCTATTAAGCATGCTTCTTCCATTCGCCGCAAGCTGCTCGCCCGATGTCACGGAGATTAGCGATCTGACGCTCATCATGGCCGTCGGCATCGATTACGACCCGAAGACGAGTCGTTACACGTTTTCTACCTACAATGTCATGCCGAGCTCCCAAAGCACGGAGCAATCCGCCAAGCTCACGGGGTGGGTCGTCAGCACCAGCGGTACCTCCATCCTGGAGACCGCCAGAAATCTTCGAGTGCTCGTAGGGAAACAAATGATTTGGCAGCATAATAAATTCGTGCTGATCGGGGAAGAGGCCGCCCGGCATTCCTTCTACGGCATTATGGATTTTCTGATGCGCAATCGCCAGGTCCGTCTATCGAGCTACTTGATCGTCAGCGAGGGCAAAGCCTCCGACAAGCTGAACGTTAGAGTCGCCAGCGGAGACCTGTTGTCCAACGATTTGCTGGGAAAGGCCCGAAACGAAAAAGAATGGGGAAAAAGCATCATGCTGAGCATTCAGGAGATCGCGAACTGGTACCCCAGTTCTTACAGAGGATTCGTCACCGGCAAAATTGACGTCGAAAGCCTGCCCGCCCATACGCAGGAGGCGCTGAGTCTAAGGGGAGGGGCGGTTTTCGATAAAGGAAAGTTCAAGCAATGGATAAAGGGCGACGACGTGCTCGTCGTTCAGCTTCTGTCTCCTAAAAATAGATGGGGGAATATGGAGTTTGTCGTTTCCATTGCCCAAGAAGCGAATCGCGCGACCTTATTTTTCAAGGAGGTTAAGCAGTCCGTCCATACCAGCTTTAGAAACGGCAAACCTTGCGTCGATATTGCATTAAGCTTTTCGGCGACGATGGGGGAGATCGACCAGCCTGTGCCGCTCGACAGCCCGGCGGAGATCCAAAAGCTTGAACTGGCCGCATCAAGAGAGCTCGAGCGCATGATCGACAAGAGCATGGCGTATTTTCAACGCGACGTCCGGACGGACGTGATCGGTTTCTCGGAGCTGTTTGCGCAGCGGCACCCCAAGCAATGGGCGGCGGCGAAGGTGAACTGGGCCGAGGTTTTCCCGTCCATGCCGGTGAACGTTCATGCGGATGTCAAGATTGACAGACTGGGCATGATTCAATATACAAAGGTACAAGCCAATGGTGAATAATGCGATATGTCTGGTCGCGATCGGGTACGGGATCGGAGCCTGCATCTCCTTCTGCAGGCGTTTTCGTTTTCGCGAAGGTATGGCGATCTTCGTATTGTGTGCCGTCGTTGCGGCTTATTGCGCTCCGATCGTCGGAAAATCGATGCCGACGGTGGAGTCCGTTTACAAATGGATCTATGGTCCGTTTTCCAGCTTCACGCTTAAGCAACTCGGAATCAAGCAGGAGGATTGACGCGAGCAAATGCAGGAGAACATTTCCCCCGGCATATGGATCTGTCTGATATTCAGCTATATTTCGGGTTTTTCGACTCTGTTTCTGCAGGAGGCGAAGCTGCTCGGGCCAGACGTATGGATAGCGTATATATGCGGGATCGCCATGTCTTTCGGCATTTTATGCAGCCTGTATATGGTGCAGCGGCGCTATACGGGCTTGCCTATGCCTGCGGTGTTCGATCGGTTGTTGGGCAGGAGCATCGCGAAGGTCGTACTTTGCGTATATCTGATTTACATTCTGGAAATTCAGGGCGCAGCTTTTCAGGCGTTAACCTCGTTTTACCGAACGGTCGTGCTTCCGAACACCTCTCCCGGCCAGATTATTCTACTTATTGCGCTAACGACCGCTTATGCGTCCAGTCTCGGTCTAGGCACAATCGTTCGTACAGTGCCGGTGCTCCTGTCGTTCTTCTTGTTTGCTATCCTCCTCATCATTTTCTTTATTTATAAAAACGTCACCTTCAATCCGTTTCTGCCGCTCTTTCAGCATCGGTTGTCTGAAATCGCCTATGGCAGCTTGCTCTCCTTTTATTTTCCGTTCGGCAAGTCGATCGTATTTTGCTTTTTGTTCTTCCGCGTGAAAAACAGCAGCAGGATTATACCGTACACGCTGATCGCGCTGGCGCTCTCGGGCCTCTATTTGTTTGCGGCCACCTATCTGTCGTTCGGATCCTTGGGGATGAACCTCGTCAAAAGCGTCACCTTTCCGTTTTTCTCTGCCATACAGATGGTCAAGTTCGGAGAGTACCTGGAGCGGATCGAGATCACGATTATCGGGATTTGGACCGTGTTCACGCTGTTCGAGATAATCATCCTCCAGTATGTATTCATGCAGGTATTCGCATATATCTTCGGTATCAAGCATGTTCGGGCCTTCGTGCTACCTGTTGGGCTGTTGTTTTTTGCGCTGTCGACCAGAAGCTTTAACCATCAGGACGATATCGTCTATTATAACTCTCGAATCGCTCCCTTCAGCACGCTTCTCCCCACGGTGGCTATTCCTCTACTGCTGTTGCTGATCTCGTTTTTCAAAAAAGCGAACGGTTCGGGAGAAGACCGCCCTTTCCTTGCGAATTCCGACGTTTCCCAGCGAAGTCGAAGCTGAGGCGTGTTTCCCGCTTCGGCATCTCACTATGCGGCACAGCTTATTTACGGTTAAATCTCCCGACTCCTGGCGACACTACGAATAGAATGATAGCGATAGAAGGAGCGGATGCGCATGAGACAGATCCTGTTGATCACGGACGGCTGCTCGAACGTCGGGGACAGCCCGGCGATCGCAGCTTCGGTCGCCCAGGCGGAGGGCATCTCCGTCAACGTCGTAGGCATCGTGGACGAGGGAGGGATCGGCGAGCAGGGCGCGCTGGAGATCGCGGAGATCGCGCGGGCCGGCGGCGGCATGAGCCGCATCGTGTCCCCGGCGCTGCTGTCGCACACGGTGCAGATGATGACCCGTCAGACCGTGCAGGCTACGATCCGCGGTGAGGTCAACCGCGAGCTAAAGCAGATACTCGGCGTCGATTCGGCTGCGGAGCTGCCGCCGGACAAGCGCGCCGAGATCGTGCGCGTCATGGAGGATCTCGGCGAGACGTCGGAGCTGCGCGTGGCGCTGCTGATCGATGCCAGCGCGAGCATGAAGCCGAAGCTTAGAGCCGTCGAGGAGGCGGTCCGGGACTTGACCTTGAGCTTGCAGGCAAGACGCGGAGAGAGCGCGGTCGCGGTATTCCACTTTCCGGGCGAGCGTTCGCACGAAGCCTGTCTGCTGGATCTGGACTGGACGGACCGCGCGGACCGTATCGGCCAGATCTTCGGGCGCATCAGCATGAAGGGCACCACGCCGACGGGTCCGGCGCTATTGCGGGTCGTCGAGTTTTTCCGGGAAACTTGTGGTAAACTGGAAACAGAACCGCAGCACAATGCGCCTGCGAGGCGCGACGATACGGACGGGATGCGGAGTGATTACGTCGTCTGAGACGCGCGTACCGCCTGGAACGGTACTGCGCGGGAAGTGGAACGGGCGCACTTATCGTCTCGAGCGGATGCTCGGGATCGGCGCCAACGGACAAGTTTATCTCGCGGTCAGCGGCCTGCGCACCTACGCGCTTAAGATCGGCATGCAGCTCGAAGACCTGCAAGCGGAAGCGAACGTGCTCGCCTCGCTGGACCAGCGGGAGCGGAAGCGTCCGCCTTTTCTGCTGGACGTGGACGATGCGGAGTGGCAAGGGCGGCTGCTCCCCTTTTACGTCATGCAGTACATTCCTGGTGTGCCGGTGAAGACCTATCTGGCGGAGCACGGCAGCGCTTGGTACGGCGTCGTGGGCTACCGGCTGCTCAACCGCCTTGCGGAGCTTCACGCTGCCGGGTGGGTATTCGGCGACGTGAAGAGCGATAATATCCTCGTGACCGATTACGGCCGGGTATCGCTTGTGGACTACGGCGGCATGACGGCGATGGGACGGTCGGTGCGGCAGTTCACCGAAGTGTACGACCGCGGATATTGGTCGGCCGGCAGCCGGACGGCCGATCCGGCTTACGACGTGTTCTCTGCGGCGGTGCTGTGGATCCATGCGCTCGACGGCAAGCGCCTGCTGCACATGACCAAGATGCTGCTGCCGCAGAACCGTCATCCGCGCGAGCTCATGGCGCTCGTGCGCAGCCACGCCGAGCTGAAGACGATGGAGAGCTGGATGGAGCGGGCTTTGTACGGCAAGTTCAAGGATGCGCGCGAGGCTTCGGACCATTGGCGGGAACGCATGCAAGCGGCCGCGAAGGACGCCTTGCAGAAGAGCCGGGGCAAGGTGCCTGGCTGGATGGCCGGCCTGTTCGCCGCCTCGCTCCTGCTCTGCGTCTCCGCCGCGGCATTTTGGCTGCTTCAATAGATTGGGAATTGGGGGAAGAACGAGTGGAGGCTCAAGACGAGGTGGCCGCCAAGGTCGCGCAGCTGCTGCGGGACGCGTTCGGCATCGGTCCGGGCGCCCGCGTCGTCGCCGCCGTCTCGGGCGGTCCCGATTCGATGGCGATGCTTCACTTGTTGAAGGCTTCTGCAGATCGCGAAGGCTGGCGCGTCATCGCGGCGCACGTCAATCACGGCTTCCGCCCGCAGGAGTCCGCTGCCGAGGCTGAGCTGGTACGGGAGACGGCTGTCGAATGGGGCATTCCGTTCGAACTGGCCGAGATCGACATGCCGGCCCATATCGCAGAGACCGGGGAAAACGCGCAAGCGGCTTCGCGGGAGCGGCGTTACGCATTCCTGCGCGAGACCGCGCGGCGGCACGGCGCTTCCCGGATCGCCGTCGCCCATCATGCCGACGACCAAGCGGAGACAGTGCTCATGCGAATTTTAAGGGGCAGCGGCGTAAAGGGCCTGGCCGGAATTCCCATGAAGCGCGGCGAGGAAGAGTTGGAACTCATCCGCCCCTTGCTGCGTATTACCAAAAGTGAGCTTCTTGCTTATAATCAGCGACACGGCGTACCGTCTGCGAGCGACAGCAGCAACGCCAAGACGCATTATCTCCGCAATTCGGTGCGCCTAGAGGCGCTTCCCTATCTCGAACGGTACAACCCGGATCTGCGGGCCGGGCTGGCCAGGCTCGCCGAACTCGCTTCGGCGGACGACGATTATATGGAAGCGGAAGCCCGGCGCGCGCTGGCCGCGGGGGCCAGGCGCGCGGGCGGCGGCTGGCGGCTGGATTTGAACGTTTTGCGGGGGCTTCACCTTGCTTTACAACGCAGAATGATTAAACTAATATTAAATGGTCTTGCAGGACTGCATGCCCAGGCTCGTTTCGAGCAGGTGGAAGAAATCGTGTCGACATTGACGGCCGATCGGCCTGACGTTGCGCGCTTCGACATCGGGAGCGGACTTGTGCTCATTCGGGAGTACGGCTACGCGTACATAGGGCCTGCGCCTGAGGCGCAAGCCGGCTATGCTTACCCCGTTACGGCGCTCCCCGCGCGCTCCGAACGGCTCGAGCTAACTGTGCCGGAGTGCGGACTTGTTTTCGGGTTCAGCCGCGAAGACGGGGTTGTCGCCTACTCGCCGGGCTCCCGCTGGGAGGCCTTTTTTGACGAGGCGGAGCTGACGATGCCGCTCATGGTGCGCAGCCGCCGTCCGGGGGACCGCATGGACCCGCTCGGACTAAACGGCTCCAAGAAGGTGCAAGATATACTCGTCGACGCCAAGGTGCCCCGCAGCCTGCGTCATTTGAACCCGCTGCTCGTCGACGGCGCCGGGCGGATCCTCTGGATGCCGGGGCTGAGGCGATCGAAGCATGCCGTTCCGGGCGAAAAGTCGGGCGGAGTCGTCCGCGTGACATGTTCGGAGTCAAGCCATCATACCGTTTAATATCGGCCTGGGAGGTCCCATCGTTGCAGAATGACATTCAAGAAGTACTCTACTCAGAAGAGCAGATTCAAACGAAGGTACGGGAATTGGGAGCCGCCGTCAGCCGCGATTACGAGGGGCGCAACCCGCTGGTAATCTGCGTGTTGAAGGGCGCCTTTATTTTTATGGCCGATCTGTCCAAGAACATAACGATTCCGATCGAGCTCGATTTCATGGCAGTCTCGAGCTACGGCAATTCGACCCGCTCCAGCGGCGAGGTTCGCATCGTCAAGGACCTCGACAATTCCGTCGAGGGACGCGATATTCTGATCGTCGAGGACATTATCGACAGCGGCCTCACGCTCAGCTATCTCATCGACGTGCTCGAGCGCCGCAACGCGAAGTCCGTCCGGGTCGTCGCGCTGTTCGACAAGCCGGGCCGGCGAACCGTCGATCTGAACGCCGATTATACGGGATTCACCATTCCCGATGCTTTTGTCGTAGGTTACGGACTCGATTACGCCGAGCATTACCGCAACCTGCCTTACGTAGGCATTTTAAAAGAGGAAATTTACTCGAACCGCTGATTTTGCCGCCTTCCGAGGTTTTTCCGCGCAGCCGCGCGTTTTATTGAGATACCAAGACAGGCTATGGTAAAATGATGAAAGCGTGTCGGGAGGAGGTCAGGGATGAATCGGTTTATCCGGAATACGGGATTTTATTTGCTTATATTTTTGGTGACCGTCGGCATCGTTCAGTTCTTCATCGGCAAGAATACGACGACCGAACCGCTCACCTACAACCAGCTCATGACTGCGATCCAGTCGAAGACGATTCAGGACCTCGAGATGCAGGTCAACCGCGGCACCTATCTGCTGACCGGCCACTTCAAGGAAGGGCAGGCGCCCGAAGGCCACAAGGGCGACGCATTCTCGACCCGGATTCAGACCGAGCGCGACGCCAATGCAATCAATGACGCGGCCGTAGCGCAGGGCTTCGAACTCAAGAACAAGGCGATGCAGGGCGAGAGCTTCTGGCTGACGTTCCTCACCTCCATCATACCGTTCGTCATTATGTTCATCCTGTTCTTCTTCCTGATCAATCAGGCACAGGGCGGCGGCGGCAAGGTGATGAACTTCGGCAAGAGCAAGGCCCGTCTCTATAATGAAGAGAAAAAGCGCGTGACGTTCGAGGACGTAGCGGGCGCGGACGAAGAGAAGCAGGAACTCGTCGAAGTCGTCGAATTCCTGAAGGATCCCCGCAAGTTCGCAGCGCTCGGCGCGCGCATTCCGAAGGGCGTACTGCTCGTCGGTCCTCCGGGTACCGGTAAGACGTTGCTGGCTCGCGCAGTAGCGGGCGAAGCCGGCGTGCCGTTCTTCAGCATCTCCGGTTCGGACTTCGTGGAAATGTTCGTCGGCGTCGGCGCATCCCGCGTGCGCGACCTGTTCGAAAACGCCAAGAAGAACGCGCCTTGTATCATCTTTATCGACGAAATCGACGCCGTCGGCCGTCAGCGGGGCGCAGGCCTCGGCGGCGGACACGACGAGCGCGAGCAGACGCTGAACCAATTGCTCGTCGAGATGGACGGCTTCGGCGCGAACGAAGGCATCATCATCGTCGCCGCCACCAACCGTCCCGACATTCTCGACCCCGCGCTGCTGCGCCCGGGCCGCTTCGACCGCCAGATCACGGTCGACCGTCCGGACGTCAAGGGCCGCGAGGCCGTGCTCAAGGTTCACGCGCGCAACAAGCCGCTCTCCAAGGACGTCAAGCTGAACACGATCGCCAAGCGGACGACCGGCTTCACCGGCGCCGATCTGGAGAACTTGCTCAACGAGGCGGCGCTTCTCGCCGCGCGCAAGAACAAGAAGGATATCGCCATGCAAGAGGTCGACGAAGCGATCGACCGCGTCATTGTCGGCACGGAAAAGAAGAGCCGTGTCATCAGCGATCGCGAAAAGCGCATCGTGGCGTACCACGAATCCGGTCACACGATCGCAGGCTTCTTCCTGGAACATGCCGATATGGTACACAAGGTGACGATCATTCCGCGCGGACGCGCGGGCGGCTATGTCATCATGCTGCCGAAGGAAGACCGCATGCTGGTCACGAAGCAAGAACTGCTTGATAAAGTGACGGGCTTGCTCGCGGGCCGCGTCGCCGAAGAGCTGTTCATCGGCGAGATCGGCACCGGCGCCTACAGCGACTTTAAGCAAGCGACGAGCATCGTGCGCAGCATGATTATGGAATACGGGATGAGCGACAAGCTCGGACCGATGCAGTTCGGCGCGACGCAAGGCCAAGTGTTCCTCGGCCGCGATATCGGGCACGAGCAGAACTACTCGGACGCGATCGCCTACGAGATCGACCAAGAGATGCAGACGATCGTCCAGTCGTGTTACGACCGTGCAAAGAAGCTGCTCACCGAAAAGAGCGCAGAGGTGCACCTGATCGCGAACACGCTGCTCACCGAAGAGACGCTCGATCTGGATCAGATCAAGGCGCTCATCGAGAAGGGCGACATCAAGGCAGCCGACGGCGGCGAATCGGGCGGCGGAGAGCCAACCGGCATGGAGCCGACCATCGATACGCTTGGCGGCAACGTCCGCGTGCGGATCACCCCGCGCGACGAAGAGACGAACGCCACGCAGACGCCTCCGAACCCGGATCAACGGACAGACGAGGACAACGAGCCGAAATAAGGTCGTACGAAAAACCGCGATTCACGCTGCAAGATGCAGCGGGATCGCGGTTTTTTTATGAGCCTTCCTCTTGTGGCGGCAGCTGCCGGTCCGCTAGTGCCATCTCATGCGGTCGGCTTAGCTACGCTGACCTTATGTCGGCATCGTCAGCGCGATAAAGCGGATCTTGCCTTCATCGAACAGCAGGTGGAAGCGCAGATAGTCACCCAGACGATAGCTCCATTTTGTCTCGGTACGCGCATTGGGAAGGCCCAGCTTCGCGATTACTTCGTACGGGGTCAGGCCGATTCGGATGCCGTCGGACGTGGCGCTCGCCTTATCGTCTGCCGTAAAGAAGATCAGGCGAGACATTTTATTGGCTGTCGCGTACGACTTGGACAGTGCCAAGGTTTGGATTGAGCCCCTTGCTCCTGTAATTCCGTCATAATAGAAGATTGCGTTCGAGACCGGCAGGAACTTCTTTTCCCATCCGAGGTAATCAAGTCCGCCCACGTCGAATCGGCTGCGAGCATATAAGCGTTCTGTGATCTGGTCTGTTCCAACCATCGCTTCTTCATGCCTTGCCCGTTCGCTCAGCCGGTCGAAGTCTGCCCACTCCCCATCCGGATTGACGTAGCTTTGCAGAAGCATCCATACTTGATCGTCTGCGAGCAGTAGCGTCGATGGGGTTCCGTAAGTATTGCTGCTCGGATCGTAAGTCATGGCGTACGAGCCTTGTTCAGTCTTGAATGTCATCGTATAGGCATTCGGCACCCAGTTATTTTCCGGAACCGCGCTTACCGATGCCGCGCCGATATCCATGCCGCTCAGATTTTGCAGGATCACATAGAGCCTGTCGCCAGGCACCTCGAAGGGAGGCAGCTTGTGGCTATTGTCCTCGAGCGTGATGCCAACCACGTCTTCCGCTTTAAACGGCAGCTGCTCGGACAGCATGCCCGACAAGCGCTCGATCTTGATTGGCTGCGCTTTTTCAAGGGCAGGCGCGGGATTCGCCGAATCGTTTGCGCTTGGCGCATGAGACGTTGTTTGCACAGGCGTTGACGCCAGCCCTATCGTACGGTTGCGGTCATGCAGCAGTGCGCCCCATAAGGCCGCGCCGATGATGAGCACGGCGACGATGCTGACGAGCGCGGCTGCGCGAAGGCGGTTCGTGCCGCGATGCAACGATCGGTGGCGAAATTTCCTCGTGTCGTTAACAGCCAGCCTCTCGATTCGTGTCATGTTGGCTTCCGTAAAGCCCGGCGTTCGAGACGCATCTTCCTTTAATTTTCCGTACCAGGTCGGCCGCTGGTCAATCATCCGCCCCGCTCTCCTTTCTCATAACGTTCATACGCAGCCTGGCGCGCGACAGCCGTGATTTGACGGTTCCCTCAGACAGACCAAGGAGCTGCGAGATCTCGCGAACGGTAAGCTCATGGCGCGCCTGCAGCACCAGCACCTCGCGCAGCTTGAGGGGCAGCTGCATGACCGCTTCCCATATTTCATTGGACAGCGAACGTCGCAGCGCCTCGGATTCCGCCGAGGGGCCGGTTTCTCCGCCGTGCCCTTCACCCACTCGCTCCATTAACATCACCCGCCGCACAAAGGCCGAGCGCAGGCGATTAATGGCGGTGTTCCGCATAATGGCGAGCAGCCATGTACGAACGGAGGAGGCTCCGCGGAACGAGCCGATCGTCCGGTAAGCGGCGAGGAAGACGTCCTGGGAGACGTCGTCGGCGAGATCGCGTCGCTTCGTGAGGACGAAGGCAAGGTTCCACACTTCGGGTCCGTATCGCTGCATCAGCTCGCGCAGCCCGCCGGCATCCATCTTTTCGATATACGTCCAGTGGGAGTCTTCCAAATCAAAGTCACCTCCTACGATTAGACATCGTGGAGCTCACAATGGTTCCGTTTTCGTCCAAAAAAAGGAACCGCGACGGATGATCCGTGCGGCTCTCAGCTATGTCTATGCTGTATACAATCCTCTAAGACTCGTCCACCTTAAACTTCGCCATGTCGACCTTCAGGTCGGAGACGAGTTCGACCAGGCGGCTCGCATGCTCGGATACTGCCGTGGCGGAGGTTGTCTGCGCTTCGGCTGCGGAGGCGATCTCTTGCGAGAATGCCGCCGTCTGTTCGGACACGGACAAAATGTTCTCGATCGAATAGACGACGACGCCCTTCTGCGCTTCGATGGCTGCAATCGTCGCGAGCTCCTCCCCGACTTTGCCGAGCATCTGCGAGATGGAGGCATGGATCTGCTTCATCGCGCCGCTGACCTGGGCGACCGCGTCCTTTTGGGCGCCGTTCACGGCTTCGGTGCGGCCGACGACTTCCACCAGCTGGCGGGTCTGCGATAAGACTGCAGCGATCGTCAGCTGGATCTGCTTCGCCGATTGTCTCGCTTGCTCGGCGAGCTGCCGAACCTCGCTCGCGACTACCGCGAAACCTCTGCCGTGCACGCCGGCTCTCGAGGCCTCGATCGAGGCATTGATGGACAAGATGTTGGTCTGCTCGGCGATGCCGGAGATCGTTTTGGTCACCGACGATATCGATTGAGACTGCGCGTTCAGCTCGGCGACCATGCCGGTCACCTGCCGGAAGGCTTCCTCCAGCTTCACATAAGAAAACTCCAAGTTCGAGACTTGCGCGTCACCCTGCCTCACGTGCTTGTCGGATTCGGTGAGCTCACGCTCGATGTCCCCCGATTGCGCCATAAGCGTGCCGATCTCGCGGCTCAGCCGATGCACGGCCTCGGAGCTCTTCTCCACCTCGGCGGAAGTGCCGGCAGTGCCGGATGCGATCTCGGCGGTCGAACGGGACACCTCGACGCCCGACTTGGCGTTCTCTCCGGAGATGAGCATGACTTCCTGCGCCGTCTCTTCCACGGCCTTCACGCTGTGATTCACCTTTCCGATCAACGAGCGAATGCCGCTTAGCATCCGGTTGTAGCTGGCGGCCAGGTCGCCGATCTCGTCGTTGCCTGCGTAGACGAAGGCGGATACCAGATCCCCCTCCGCGGTCTTGGCGATCGTCCGACGGAGGGCATTGATCGTACGCAGCAGGCCGGTGGCGATATAGAACGCCGCCATCGCCCCGATAGCGAGTCCGATGACGATGGATATAACGCTGGTCTGCAAAAAGCCGAGCAAGCTTTGGCTCAGAGCTTGCCGGTCCGTAAAAGAAACAACGTTCCAGTTCATCGAATAGACGAATGAGACGGCACCGGTGTAGCGAACGCCCTCCCAATCAAAAGCAATGCCCGAATTTTGGCCTGCCGCGACATCCGCAACCCAGCCGAACCTTTGCGCCATCTCGTCGGCGTCCTTAAGGATGTCCACGGCCCCTTCAGTTTGGCCGCTTGCCTTCGGGTCGATGTTTTTCCCCTCCATGCCGGGCATGAAGGAGGTGACGATAAGGCCCTGGTCGTCATAAATGACCAGCTTGTTGTTCCCGAATCTTTCGTTGGATTCCCGGAGCGCCCCAAAGCCTTTCAGGTCGACGTCGAAGCCGACCGCGCCGTCCATCGTATTGCCTTTCATGATCGGTACGAGAACGGTGACGATCATTTTGCCGGTAGCGGCGTCCCGGTACACATCCGTCCAAGAGGTAGCCTTGTTTTTCGACACCAGCATATAGGCCGGAGACTCGCGCAGATCCGTCGGCGAGGCGAGAGCCGGATATTGGACCTGCCGTCCGGTGGCTGTCTGAATGGAATAAACCCTCAGCAAGCTCGGATCCTTCGTCTGCGTTTCCTGGAGCAATAAATCTATCGCCCGGTCCGCGTTTTGCGCCTGCATCCCGAGGATCTGAATTTCCTTCGCGACCTGACCGGCGGATCTCTCGTACTGTTCGGTCAGCATCCGCATCTCCCGCGTGGCGCTCTCCACCTGCACCGCGTTCGCGTCCGCGAACGATCGCTGCAGCGAGCCCTTGACCGTGAAAAATAAAAGGAGCGCGCACCCGAGCAGCGACACGAGCACCGCCGCCGAGATCAGCAGCATCCATTTGATGCGAAGCGAGCGTCTGCGGGTTCCCGCCGGGTGCTTAGACTTGGACTTTGCGCGATAATCGATCACATCATGTGCCTGCCTTATTAGGAAATGTTTAGGATGAGGAGCTATTCATCATTGTAAATGACTTGTTCCGATGATGAATGCGTTTTCATAGAGACTAATTTACGATGAGCAGTATTTTTTTGCGAAGTTGAAGTTTGATGAGGGGCAGGAACGCGCGTTCCCGCTTTTTTTCTTGTTCGCGTTAGGCGCGCCATATATGGAAATCTTATCGCGGATTTCTGTGAACATTCATTGACAGTGCCCCCCGGCAAGTGTAAATTTATTGTTGACTCATCGGCAGAGGTTGTGTTTTCGACAACTCGTTTTTTCTTAAGCGGCCTAATTTGTGCTTATTTTCACAAATCAACATATCCTGGCGTCAACGCCTCAGGAGGAGATCTCTACCATGGAAGCATTAGCCCTTGAACGCAAGGCGGAACAGAACCGCGAGCTTCGCGAGCGCTTGGCCCAATTGAAAAAGGAACGCAACGCCATCATTCTGGCGCATTACTACCAGCGCGACGAGATTCAAGAGGTGGCCGACTTCCGGGGAGACTCGTTCCTGCTCGCCCAGAAGGCGGCGCAGACGGACGCGGACGTCATCGTATTTTGCGGCGTGCACTTCATGGGCGAGAGCGCCAAGATCCTCGCACCTAATAAGGTCGTGCTCGTCCCCGACGAGCGCGCGGGCTGCCCGATGGCGGACATGGTCAATCCGATCGGTTTGCGCGAGCTGAAGGCGAAGCATCCGAACGCCAAAGTCGTGACCTACATCAATTCGTCGGCGGACGTGAAGGCCGAGACCGATATCTGCTGCACGTCGGCGAACGCCGTCAAGGTCGTCAACTCGGTCGACACCGACGAAGTCATCTGGTGCCCGGACAAGAACCTGGGCCACTACGTGCAACAGCATACGGACAAAAAGATGATCATATGGGAAGGCTACTGCAACACGCACGACATGCTGACCGTCAAGGACGTATACGAGATGCGGGCGAAGTATCCGAACGCCCAGTTCGTCGTTCACCCGGAATGCCGCCCCGAGGTCGTCGAGCTCGCCGACTTCGTCGGCAGCACGACCGGCATCCTGAAGTACTGCCGCGAATCGAGCCACAAGGAGTTCATCGTCGGCACCGAAGACGGCACGGGTTATCAGCTGCGCGTGGACAGCCCGGACAAGACGTTCCATTTCGCGAGCAAGTTCCTCGTCTGCCCGAACATGAAGGTCAACAACCTGAAGAAGGTCGTCAAAGCGCTGGAGACGATGCAGCCGCAGATTCACGTACCGCAGGACGTCGCCGACAAGGCCCGCCTGTCGCTGGAGCGCATGCTGCTCGTCAAATAATTGCCCGAAGGGCAGCCGTGACACACCAATAACTTCAGGCGGGGAGTCGCAGAGGGCCATGATACCACGTTATATCGTCGATTTCGATCCGGCTGAGCTTCAGACCGTACAGACGGATACCATCATTATCGGAGCCGGGATCGCGGGGCTGTTCGCGGCGCTGCAGTCGGCCAAAGACCGCCGCGTGCTCATGATCACGAAAAAATCGCTGTTCGACAGCAACACCCGTTATGCGCAGGGCGGCATCGCGGCCGTCATTTCGGAGGACGATTCGCCGGAATTTCACAGGCAGGATACGCTGATCGCCGGCGCCGGACTGTGCGATCCCGAAGCGGTCGACGTGCTCGTCCATGAAGGTCCGGATTGCGTGCAGGAACTGATCAAGTACGGCACGCACTTCGACGAGGAGGACGGTCATCTCGCGCTTACCAAGGAAGGCGCGCACAGCCAGCGCCGCATCCTGCATGCCAACGGCGATGCCACGGGCTACGAGATCGTGCGCGCACTGGCGGAAAAGGTGAAGAGCGTTCCCGAGATCGAGGTGTGGGACGATCACTTCGTGCTCGACCTGCTGACGGAGGAAGGCGAATGCGTCGGCGCGCTCGTACAGAAGCCGGACGGCACGCGTGTCATCGTACGCGGCTCGGCCACGATCCTTTGCTCCGGCGGGACCGGGCAGCTCTATCGCTACACGACCAATCCCGAAGTGGCGACGGGCGACGGCATCGCGATGGCTTTCCGTGCCGGCGCAGTCATTCGGGATATGGAGTTCAACCAATTCCACCCGACCTCGCTCTGCTACCCGGGAGCGCCCCGCTTCCTGATCTCCGAGGCGGTTCGCGGCGAAGGCGCGGTCCTGCGCAACATCCGGGGCGAGCGGTTCATGGACAAGTACCATCCGCAGCTCGAGCTGGCTCCTCGGGATGTGGTCGCGCGGGCGATCCTGAGCGAGATGGAGCTGACGAAGTCGACATACGTATATATCGACATTACCCACGAGACGCCGGACCTCATCAAGCACCGGTTTCCGAACATTTATGAATTTTGCCTCAATTACGGCCTCGATATGACGACGGACTGGATTCCGGTGGCTCCGGCTGCCCATTATATGATGGGAGGCGTGCGCACGGACATGAACGGCGAATCGAGCATCCCCCGGCTGTTCGCCTGCGGCGAAGTCTCGTCGACGGGCGTGCACGGCGCGAACCGGCTGGCGAGCAACTCGCTGTCTGAAGCGATCGTGTTCGGCCGCCGCATCGTCGAGCGGATTCAGTCGCTGCCGCCGCTCGAATTGACGGCCCGGACGGGCTACGCCTCGGAGCGGATCGGGGTGCCGGCGGGTAAGATGGCCGAACGGCGCCTGAAGCTGCAGAAGCTCATGGTGCGATTCGCCGGACTGCGGCGGGAAGCGCATGGGCTGGCCAAGGGGCTGGAGGAGCTGAAGCGGCAGGCGCCGCTATATCAGACGGAGATGACGACGCGCGAAGAATTCGAGTATGCGAACCTGCTCACCTGTGCGACGCTCATGATGGAGTCGGCGCTCATGCGTGAAGAGAGCCGCGGGGCGCATTACCGGGAGGATTTCCCGGACAAGGACGACCTGCTCTGGCGCAAGCATACGCTCATGCACAGGGAACGGGGCATCGGAGAGGAGTTCATAAGCGATGTTTGAATCGGAAAAGGACTGGGAGATCGCGGGACCCGCGGTCGATGCCGTCAAGGCGCAGCTGAAAGCCTGGCTCGCCGAGGATATCGGCAGCGGCGACGTCAGCACGATGTCGACGGTACCCGCGGGACATCGTTCGAAAGGCATTATACACGCCAAGGAAGCGGGCGTGCTGGCAGGCATGCCGCTCATGCGGCTCGTCTTCGGCGTGATCGATCCGTCGCTTGCGGTTGAGTCGCGCGCGCATGACGGCGACCGCGTCGAGCGCGGCACCGTGCTCGCGGTCGTCGAGGGCGCTACGCATAGCATCCTGACCGGCGAGCGCCTCGCGCTGAACCTGCTGCAGCGGCTGTCGGGCATCGCGACCAAGACCCGCGTCTATGTGGATGCGGCCGAAGGCTATCCGGCTCGGATCGCGGATACGCGCAAGACGACGCCGGGCCATCGCACGCTGGAAAAGTACGCTGTTCGCGTAGGCGGCGCAAGCAATCACCGCTTCGGCTTGTACGACGCGGTCATGATCAAGGATAATCATATTAAGGCGGCCGGCGGCATCTCTGCGGCCGTCGCTTCGGCCAAGGCGCGCATCCCGCACACGATGATGATCGAGGTCGAGGCTGAATCGCTCGACCAGGCGCTCGAGGCGGCCAGAGCGGGCGCGAATGTCGTTATGTTCGACAACATGTCGCCCGAGCAGATGAAGACCGCGGCCGTGGAGCTGCGCCGCATCGCGCCCCACATCGTGCTGGAGGCGTCAGGCGGTATCCGCCCGGAGCGCGTCCGCGAAGTGGCGGCTTCCGGCGTCGATGTCATCAGCGTCGGCGCGCTGACGCATTCTTTTAACGCGCTCGATATCAGCCTGGACCTGAACGAGGTCAAAAAGGGGGAAGTCTCTTGATCCTGGTCGTCGACGTCGGGAACACCAATATCGTACTCGGCCTGTACCAGGGCGGGGACCTCCTCCAGCATTGGCGCCTCAGCACGAACCGCTCGGCGACCGTGGACGAGTACGGCATCATGCTGACGAACCTGTTCAGCATCGCCGGCATCAAGGCGGCGGAGATCGACGGGGTTATCGTATCCTGTGTCGTGCCGCCGCTCATGCCTACGCTCGAGCGGCTGTTCCGCAAGTACGTGGGCCGCGAGGCGCTGGTCGTCGGGCCGGGCATCAAGACGGGTCTCAACATTCGCTACGAGAATCCGAAAGAGGTCGGCGCCGACCGGATCGTCAACGCGGTCGCCGGCATCGAGCACTACGGCGCGCCGCTGGTCGTCGTAGACTTCGGCACGGCGACGACCTTCGATTATATCGACCCGTCGGGCGCCTATCTCGGCGGGGTCATCGTGCCGGGCATCGGCATCTCGGCCGAAGCGCTGTACCAGCGCGCGGCGAGGCTGCCGCGCGTCGAGCTGACCAAGCCGCGCGCGGTCGTCGGGCGCAACACGGTGGCCGCGATCCAATCCGGCGCGATCTACGGCTATGCCGGGCAGGTCGACGGCATCGTGAAGCGGATCTGCGCCGAACAGCGTTGCACGCCGCGCGTCATTGCGACGGGCGGGCTCGCCGAGCTGATCGCCGGGGAATCGGAGACGATCGAGACGGTCGATTCGATGCTTACGCTTGAAGGGTTAAGAATCATTTACGAACGCAATCTATAAAGGGCAATAGAGAAGGGCGAGTATGTATTTTTTAAGCAAAGGAGCGAATGAAGTGACGGACGAATTGATTAGAGGCACGGCCTGGGGAGGCGCGGTGCGCGTCTTCGGCGCGAAGACGACCGAGCTGGTACGCGAGCTGCAGCGACGGCACGACACGTTCCCAACCGCTTCTGCGGCACTGGGCCGGACCGCGACTGCGGCGGCCATGATGGGCTTCATGCTGAAGGGCGACGAGAAACTTACGGTGCAGGTAAAGGGCGACGGGCCGATCGGACAGATCGTCGTCGACGCTAATGCAGCCGGCGAAGTTAAGGGTTACGTCGATTATCCGCACACGCATCTGCCCAGCAACAGCCTGGGCAAGCTTGACGTAGCCGGCGCCGTGGGCAAGACGGGTTTTCTGAACGTCACCAAGGATCTGGGGCTGAAGGAGCCTTACCGCGGCAGCGTGCCGCTCATCTCGGGCGAGCTGGCCGAGGACTTCACGTATTACTTCGCGGCATCGGAGCAGACGCCGTCGGCCGTCGGACTGGGCGTCCTTGTCGATACCGACAACACCGTGCTCCACGCGGGCGGCTTCGTCATCCAGGTGCTGCCGAACATTACGGACGAGCAGCTCGCGCGGCTCGAGCAGGCCGTCTCGGCCATGCCGCACGTCACCGCACTTCTTGACCAAGGCGAGACTGCCGAAGGGATCGTGCGGTTCCTCGTGGGCGACGATCTGACGATTCATGACACGATCGAGCCGAAGTTCGTCTGTCATTGCTCCCGGGAGCGTGTAGAGCGCACGCTCATCAGCATGGGCGAGGCCGAGCTTCGCAAGCTGATCGACGAAGACGGACAAGCCGAAGTGAAGTGCCATTTTTGCAACGAAGCTTATCAGTTCGACGGCGAGCAGCTCCGGCAGATTCTGGAACGCGCGACTTCTTAATATAGCAGAGGGAGGGATACGGCCATGTGGCAGACGAAACGGCTGGGGAAGCCGATCGTTCTGCTTGCCCTGACGTGGACGCTGGCTGCCGAGGCCGGTTGTACGGCCAAGCCGGCGCACACGGCGGAGCCGCCTGGCACCGAGCCGATCCCATCCGGTTCAATGACGGGCGCTCCGGGAGGAGCGGGCGACACCGTGGCGATCGTTGGAGAGACGCGGATCACGCGCAAGCAGCTATTGGACGCGCTGCTGAATTCGTACGGAGAGCAGACGGTCCGGATGATGATGCTGCGCGTGGCGGTTCAGAAGGAAGCGGATGCCGCGGGCATCAAGGTGTCCGAGGAGGCGTTGGAGCGGGAGCTTCGCCAGGCGAGCGAAGGCTACGACAGTCTGGAAGCGTTCTATGCGGCCCGGCAGGAGCAGCTCGGCATGTCCCGCGACGACGTACGCGCGGATCTGACCTACAAGCTGCAGCTTGAAGCGTTGGCGATTCGGGGCATAAAGGCGACGGATGCGGACGCGGACCGCTACATAGAGGAGCATCCGGAGGAGTTCGCATCCCGGACGGAGCTGAAGCTGTCCCACATCGTCGTCACCCGGCAAAAGGATGCGGAGCGCCTCCTGACCCGGCTTGAGCAGGGAGAGGACTTCGCGCAGCTCGCCGCCGACAATTCCAAAGACGCGGAGACGGCAGCGAGCGGAGGCGATCTGGGCTGGGTGGAGTCGGACGATCCGTTCGTGGCGGCAGAGCTGCTGGCTGCTGCATCCAAGCTGGAGATCGGGGAAGCGGCCGGACCGATTCATACCGACGCCGGCTACGAGATCGTGTTGCTGGCGGGCCGCCGCAAGATCGGAGACGAGGATGCGCAGGCAAAACGGGACGAGGCGAAGCGCCAGTATGCGCTTTCCGTTGCGCCCTCGCTGTCCGAAGTCGAGCAATCGCTGCTGGACAAGTACGGGGCGAAGGTACTAGACGGCGCGCTGCAGTTTTAGTCTTGCGGAATTATCCTTCTATTGACATTCGCTTTCATCGTTGATAAGATGAGGAAAGATAAAAGCCGACTTATTTTGTCGGAATAGGGAATGGACGGAGCCGTCCGTACTTTGATGAGGAGGGAATCATTCGCCATGGCAAAAATCGTACAGAATATTACGGACCTGATTGGAGATACGCCGCTCGTCCGGTTGAATCGCATCGTGCCCGAGGGCAGCGCGGAAGTGTACGTCAAGGTCGAATATCAGAATCCGGGCGCGAGCGTCAAGGATCGGATCGCCGTTAGTATCGTAGAAGAAGCCGAAAAAGAAGGCAAACTCAAGCCGGGCGGAACCATCGTCGAAGCGACGAGCGGCAACACCGGCATCGGTCTTGCACTCGTAGCCGCTGCGAAGGGATACCGCGCGGTTATCGTCATGCCTGAGACGATGAGCCTCGAACGCCGCAACCTGCTGCGTGCCTACGGCGCCGAGCTGGTGCTGACGCCGGGTTCCGAAGGCATGAACGGCGCGGTCAAAAAGGCCGAAGAGCTGCTGAAGGAAAACCCGGACTACTTCCTGGCCGACCAGTTCAAGAACAAGGCGAACCTGAAGATCCACCTCGAGACGACGGGTCCCGAGATCGTCGAAGCGATCAACTCTCTGGACGGCAAGCTGGACGCGTTCGTAGCCGGTATCGGCACGGGCGGCACGATCTCCGGCGCCGGCAAGGTGCTGAAGGACAACTACCCGGGCATCAAGATCGTCGCAGTTGAGCCTGCCGCATCCCCGCTGCTCTCGAGCGGCAAAGCAGGCCCGCACAAGATCCAAGGCATCGGCGCGAACTTCGTGCCCGAGATTCTGGATCGCGGTATCTACGACCAGATCATCACCGTCGAAAACGAAGACGCTTTCGAATGGGCCCGTACGGCCGCCAAGAAGGAAGGCATTCTGTGCGGCATCTCGTCCGGCGCGGCGATTTTCGCAGCGCTGCAAGTGGCGAAGGAGCTGGGTGCCGGCAAGCGCGTCGTCGCGGTCGTTCCGTCCAACGGCGAACGCTACCTGAGCACGCCGCTGTTCAACTTCGACAACTAATAGCAATCCAAAAGCTCCGGCTGCCGTTCAGGGTAGCCGGGTTTTTGCATGCGGTTGGGCGGCCGCAGTATGAGTCGGCTCGGTAGACAATGCTGAGTAGCATAAGGGCAGTACAGCATGCTTGTTTGTCGCATCGGTTATGGCGGTGAAGGCTATTCCCGCAAAGACTCTGGCACGAAATAACGATGTGCGACATCATCGTTATTTTGGTTGAAACGAGCTACATGGGCGAAATAACGATTTGCCACATCATTATTATGATGAAATCGAGCCCATGGAGAGAAATAGCGATGCGGGACATCGTTATTGTGGCGGAAACGAGCTACATGTGCCGAATAAGAATGTGCCGCATCGCTATTATGGGGGAAACGAGCCCCGGGAGCGAAATAACGATATGCGACATTCTTATCGCGGAAGATACGAGCTATATCGGCCGAATAACGATGTGCCGCATCGTTATTATGACGAAAACGAGCCCCTGGTAGGGAATAGCAATGTGGGGCATCGTTATTGTCGGGGAGACAGGTCCCTCAGGCAAAATAAGAATGTGCCGCATCGTTATTGTGGCGAAAACGAGCCCCAAGAGAGGAATAACGACGTGGGACATCGTTATCACGGCGGAGACAGGTCAGCTCAGGCGAAATAACGATGTGCGACATCCTTATTGCGGCGAAAGCGAGCCCCGTCGGGTGGCAAAGAAAAAAGAGGCGCCCCGGCCTCCTCTTTTCTACAAAGCGCCCGCTTGCTGGCAGAAGGCGACTGCCTGATCGTAGTCGTCTTCGTCCACGATGGCCGTCAACAGAATATCCCTGCCCGTCACGCGGTTGTCCGGTCCGCCCGAGCTCATGCCGCTCGCGCTAACGCTGGCTGCGGCCAGTACCTTGGCATCCGGATTGTCGAAGTCCCCGCCCAGCGTAATAAAACCTAAGCCTCGGAACGTACCGGCGATCGTATTGCCCAACTGGTCGAGATGCTCCATGCCGGTGCCGGGGTAACCGTCGAAGCGGTCGATCGCATATTCGGATAGCCGCAAGGATTTTATCTGCTCCAAGGCTTCCTTAGCTTGATCCGGCGTATTGAAATAGGCGAGCACCGCCCGTTCCGCCATTCCGTCGTCCTCCCTTGACCGGCCGATGTGCCGGCGATCCTCCATCGTAGTATGAGCGGGGGCTCGGAAGGCTATGCGATGACGAGGTTAAGCGTCGATTGAGTGCCGGCCCTGCGAACGGACTTGCTTTTCCAGATGACGCCTAAATGCATGCATCACCCACAAGTGAATCTTTGCCTGCGTGTACTTGTAGATAAACCAGGGCAGCGACGGCAGATAGTCGTGGATGGCTACAATGCATGCGTCCGATTCCGGAAGCTGCATAAATTCCAGCCGGCCCCGGTGCGTCACTTTGCGGCTCGAGAAGGAACCGCCCGTTATATAGTATAACGCTCGCGTCGGCGAGCTCCGTTCTTCGGAATAAGTCAGCTCGAGTAAGGGCGCCTTGCGTTCGGCGATGCGAATTCGATAGATGTCGTTGGGGTCGTGAGAAACGCGAATCAGCGGGCCTGCCGCCCGGTTCAGCCAGCTCAGGTATGCTTGGGCGGCCGCGCCCGCGTCCATGCCCGCCGGCAACCTCAGGCGCTGTACGGACCGGACATCGGACTTGTCCGGGGGCGCGGCTTTCCCGCTCCCGCTGTTATTCCTGTTCTCCGCCCTATGCATGCTGCCGCTCCGGAATCTCTTGCTTCCAGCCCCTCCGTTCCCAGACCTCCCGTTCCCAGACCTCCCGTTCCCAGACCTCCTGTTCCCTGCCCCACTTTCCCTAACTTTTGCCGCTTTGCCGCCGCTTTCCCTTTCCCGTTCCCGTGCGATAGCGTCCTCGGCTGCCTTACGAAACGGAATGACCCCCATTCCGATGCCGGGTACCCGCCGCTCCTCACGGGCGACCATCGGATGGACGAGACTTTCAATTAAAGGATACGCCATCTCCTTCGGCGTACCGGTGATGAGCGCGAGCCACAGGCGGGACAGGTAGACGGAAAAGGCAGGGAAGGGAATGAAGAAACGTTTCTTCCCGAGCGTTTCGGCCGTCTGGCTCAGCATTTCCTTGTATGTCATCACGTCTGGCCCGCCGATGTCGATCGCCCGGCGATATACATCCTCCCGCCCGATCGTCGCCGTCAACGCGTCCAGCACCTCCGGGAGAGCGATCGCATGCGTGCGCGTGCGCGTCCATTTCGGCAGGATCATCATGGGGAGGCGCCGTACGAGCTTCAGCAGGATCGGAAAAGAGGAGCCCTCAGGTCCGACGATCAAGCCTGCACGCAATGTCGTGATCGGCACGCTGTACGAGGCGAGTATCCTTTCCACTTCAAGCCTGCTCCTGAGGTGGCGGGACAGGTCGTCCGGGGGGACGTCGGCAGGGACGATGCCGCTCAGATAGACGATCTGGCGTACGCCGTTTTTGCTGGCTGCTCTGGCGAAGTGATCGGCGAGCAGCGCGTCCATATCTTCGAATCGCGCTTGCGTCAGTTTGGCGGAGGGCAGCATGGAGTGCACCAAATAGACGGCGTAATCGGCACCGGCGAGCGCACGCTCCGCGTCGATCAGGGAAAAAAGGTCGCAGGAACGCCAAGTTACGTGAGGTTCGTTTTTCCGCTCGTCCCCGCTGCGCGACAGCGCGATGACGTCGGCGTATGCCGTCAGCCGTTCGAGCAGATTTCGGCCAATGTAGCCAGTCGCGCCCGTTACCGCTACGACAGGTCTTTTCAGAGGCCTCTCCTCATTCCGTATGCTCATCCGATACGCTCCTCAGAATCCGTCTGACGTCAACTACCCGTATTCGCCGCAAAAGTAACACAGCCCCACCGGCCGGCGGGGCTGAAAGCTACATAACGAGCACTTCGATCCGGTTACAGCCAATCCTGCAGCTTAACCGTCAGTCTCTTCTGCTTGCCGTCTTTGACACTGGTATAGTCGAGATCGATCACGCCGTCATGCTCTCCGCCGACCACGAACGAATCGCCATGATAAGGGACATCGTTCAGCTTGGCATACTCTTGATCCGCGGGATCGAGGAGCTCATAGAGCTCTTTTTTCTTGCCCGTCTCGGGATTAACCAGCATCAGCAGTCCGGTCTTGTTCGGCCGGATCAGCAAATAGTTCGCGCCGATGCCCTCGACGGCGTAGGTCTCGTCCAGGCCGCCGAGCTTCGCAAGATCGTATTGTTTATCGGTGCTGCCGTCTGCGTTCAGAATGCGAAGCGTTTTGCCGTCCGTGAGCACGGGCTGGTTGCCAAGGCGCGTCACGTTCGGCGTCATGCGCTGCCAATAATGAACGACAGACTGCTGGGCGAGCTTCTTGCTCTTCACGTAGCCGGTCGTATAGTCGGCGTTGATGTGAGGCTCGCCGTAAAAATCGGACACCGTCACGACGAACCTGTCGGCTCCGATCTTGTCGACGGACATGCTCGCAAGCTCCTGAAGTTTATAGTTGAGCTTGCCTGTCAGCACGGCCGGGCTGTTGGCCGGATCGGATTGGTACAGGCTGCCCGTTTTTTTGTCCATCCAAAAAACCGCCGTCGTGAGCGTATTCGAGTAGCCGAGCACATACGGATCTCCGTCTTCGATCTGAACGGTGCGCTGCCCGCTCTGCCACTTCACGTTGGCGCCGAGCGACTGCGCGACGAACCGGACGGGCACGTATACGGTATTGTTTTTCATCCGGGCTGGCGCGTTCAGCGCGAAGGGCTTGCCGTTATGCTGCGCCGTCTTGCTGCCGAGCGTTAGCTTGACGGTATGGTTGGGCGCGTAGACGGACACGAGCTTCTTGGCAGAATCCCAATCGACATAAGATTTAAGAAGCTGCGATACCATTCGGAGCGGGACATAGACGCTGCCGCTGCTGTCCAGGTAAGGGGCGGCGGTGCCGGCCGCGATTTCGTTGCCGTTGACGACGAGCTTGATGGGCTTGGCTGCCGCGGCATCCGCCTTGGCGCCGCCCGACGCAGTCGCGGTACCTGCCGCCAGCAGCAGCGCCAGCCCAAGCAGGCGGGTTTTATTATTGATAATCATAGACGATACTCTCCTTTGAACAGAATTCATTCATTCCTTCTATACCCAATTTAGAGACGATCTGGGGTGCGATAAAGTTTCTTAAGTCTGGCGAGGCTTGGTCGCCCTATCCTCGAATTGCGTTTGTTTGTATACTTTAGGGAAGAAGAGGGAGCGGCGGCAGCGAACGCGCAGGACAGCTCCCAAGGGGGGATCGGCGGGCGTGGAAGCTTGCATATCATTGGAGAAGTGGCGGGAGTGGCTGCTCGGGCCGGATGCGGCCGAGGCTTACAACCGACTGCCTTATATAGAGAGACATCCGCTGGCCGCAGGGGAAGATCGCGTCGCATTGTGGCGCGGCGCCTGGGAGCTGGCCGGCGAGGAAGCTTTTGTGTTGGAGAGCGGCAAGGGAGGCCGGTATACGTTCGTCGGTCTCAGGCCGAGCGCGGTGCTTGTCGGGCGCGGCGAGGAAGCCGAGCTTAAAGGGCGCGGAGCCCAACTTGAGAGCGGCGTCGATCGGGTGGGGGATACACTCATCCGGCGCACAGACGCCGCCCAGCCCCAGAAGGAGACGCACGCAGATGCGACGCGCAAACTGAGCGACGCCGGGCTGGATAGGGGCCCGGACGCGGAGCGGCTAAGCGGCGATCCGATCGCGGTCGTGCGCGAGGTCATGCGCAGGTACAAGGCGCCCGCGGATACGGGGCTGCCGATGTTCACCGGCGGCGCCGTCGGCTACTGGAGCTATGACGTGGCTCGATCGCTGGAGCGGCTCCCGCAGACGGCGGCGGACGAGCTGGGGCTGCCGGATTATGCGTTTCTGCTGATCGACGAGCTGTGGATCGTCGATCACGAGGCGGGCGAGCTCTATCTCGCCGTTCACGCCGACCCGGGCGCTGCGCGAACCGATGCGGAGCTGGCGGGCGTGTACGATGCGGCGCGCGCGCATGCGGCGCGCATGAAGGCCGATTGGGACCGGATCGTGTCCGCCGCCGCGGAACCGGAGGCGAAGGTCGCGATCGGGGCGGCGCGGGAGCTGCTTGCGAAGGAAGGGCTGGCGCTCGACGTCGAAGCGTTCGCGCAGGGGCTGCGCACGTCCTTTTCCAAAGAAGCGTTCGAACAGGCGGTTCGCCGCATACAGCATTATATCGGCCAAGGCGACGTCTTCCAGGTGAACCTGTCGCTCAGGCAGACGATGCCGGTGACGGCCAGTCCCGAAGCGCTGTACGAATGGCTGCGCCTCATTAATCCGTCGCCCTACATGTGCCTTCTCCGCCTGCCGGGCTTCAGCCTCGTGTCGGCATCGCCGGAGCTGCTGGTCAAGCGGCAGGGAGACCGGGTGAGCATGCGTCCGATCGCGGGCACCCGCAGGCGCGGCCGCACGCCGGAAGAAGATGCCGCGATGGCTGACGAGCTGTTGTCGAGCGAAAAGGAGCGGGCCGAGCACATCATGCTAGTCGACCTGGCGCGCAACGATTTGGGCCGCGTCTCGGCCTATGGATCCGTTCACGTGCCCGAACTGCTCACGATCGAGCGTTATTCGCATGTGATGCATCTCGTCTCGCAGGTCGAGGGACGGATTGCCCCTGGTCGGGATAGCCTCGACGTGCTGGCGGCGTCGTTTCCCGGCGGCACGATCACCGGCGCGCCCAAGATCCGCACGATGGAGATCATCGAAGAGCTCGAACCCGTGCGAAGAGGCGCCTATACAGGCTCGATCGGATGGATTGACTACGCGGGGAATATGGAATTTAATATAGTTATCCGTACGATGGTGGCGAAGGACGGCCTATGCCATATCCAGGCCGGCGCCGGCATCGTCATCGACTCCGATCCCGAGCGGGAGTTCTACGAGTGCCTGAACAAGGCCAAAGCGCTCTGGAAGGCGGTACAGTACGGGGAGCGGCTCAGCCCGGACGGGGCGAAGGCCGACGCGAAGGGGGACTGGGCATGATTCTGGTCATCGACAATTACGATTCTTTTACGTATAACCTGGTGCAGTATCTGGGAGAGCTGGGCCAGGAGATCGTCGTCAAGCGCAACGACGAGATCGATCTGGACGGGATCGCGGCGCTTAAACCCGATCATATCCTGATCTCGCCCGGACCCTGCACGCCGAACGAGGCGGGCATCAGCCTGTCTCTGATCGACCGCTTCAAGGGCGAGATCCCGATCTTCGGCGTGTGCCTCGGGCACCAGTCGATCGGACAGGCATTCGGCGGCGAGGTCGTGCGCGCGCCGCAGCTCATGCACGGCAAGACGAGCGAGATGTCGCACGACGGCCGCACGATCTTCGAGGGTGTGCCGTCGCCGTTCACCGCGACGCGGTACCACTCGCTGATCGTGAAGCGGGATACGCTGCCGGACTGTCTGGAGATCAGCGCAGAGACCGATGGCGAGATCATGGGACTGCGCCACAAGGAATATGTCGTCGAGGGCGTGCAGTTCCACCCCGAGTCGATCATGACGGACCACGGCCGCACGCTGCTGCAGAACTTCCTGAATTATAAGTCGGGACTGCGCCAATGAAGCTGCTGCTGGACGGACAACTGAAGGACAGCCAGGAAGCCGTGATCTCAGTCTACGATCACGGCTTCCTGTATGGCATGGGCTTGTTCGAGACGTTCCGGACTTACGGCGGCAAGCCATGGCTGCTGCGCAAGCACGCAGAGCGCCTAGCCGAAGGCTGCGCGGCGCTCGGTATCGCCTATCGGCCGGATCCCGCTGCCATGGCGGAAGGCGTGACGCGGCTGCTGGAGGCGAACGGCCTTGCGGACGCGTACATCCGCTGGTCGGTGTCCGCCGGCAGCGGCGAGGTCGGTCTGCCTGCCGGCGAATACGGGCAGCCGCATGAGATCGTCTACGCCAAGCCGCTCGTGCAGGACGACCCTGCCGCACGGCCGGGCAAGACGCTGCGGCTGCTGCGCCTCCGCCGTACCCGGCCCGAGATCGGGGAGCTTCGGCTCAAGTCTTTTCACTATATGAACAATATCGCCGCGAAGCGGGAACTGCAGACTGGTGGAGCCGCGGCGAGCACGGAAGGGCTCTTCCTGAACGAACGGGACGAAGTCGTCGAGGGCCTGGTCAGCAACGTATTCTGGATGAAAAACGGTGAGTTGCGCACGCCGGCTCTGGACACGGGACCGCTTGCGGGCGTTACCCGAAGCTATGTGCTCGGTCTGGCGCAGCGGATGGGCATCCCGTGCCGCGAGGGAAAATATGGTTGGGACGAACTGACGCAGGCGGACGAGGTTTTCGTCACCAATTCCATACAAGAGCTCGTGCCGGTCGTCGCGCTTGAAGCGCCGGACGGAGCGCGGGCCGGATTCGGGGCTCCGAAATCTTCCGGCAGTTCGGCGGCAGCCGACGGCGATGTCGTACGTGCCGCGGCAGCAGGTCCTTTTACCTGGAGATTGATGGCGACTTACCGCGCAGCCGCGGAGAAAGGCGATGAAGCATGAACCCTGTCATTTACCATAGGCGCTATCGGTTCGCGGATGGCCTGGAGCTCGCGTTGGGCGGGCGGACGCTGATCATGGGCATTCTGAACGTGACGCCGGATTCATTCTCGGATGGCGGACAATACGACTCGGTCGAAGCCGCCGTGAACCGAGCGATTCAAATGGCCGAGGAAGGCGCGGACTTGATCGACATCGGCGGGGAATCGACGCGCCCGGGGCATGAGCCCGTGTCGGCAGCGGAGGAGCAGCGGCGAATTCTGCCGGTCATCGAGGCCGTAAGACGGGCTGTCCCGCTGCCGATCAGCGTCGATACGTACAGGGCCGAGACGGCAGAGCTGGCTCTCCGCGCGGGCGCGCATATTTTAAACGATATCTGGGGCCTTAAGCACGATCCCCTCATGGCGAAGATAGCCGCCGATCACGGCGCTCCGATCGTTCTGATGCACAATCGGCGGCAGCGCGATTATCGGGACTTCGTGCCGGACGTGCTTGAGGATCTGCGAGAAAGCGTAAAACTCGCGCACAGCGCCGGCATAGAGGACGACCGCATCTGGCTGGACCCCGGCATCGGCTTCGCCAAGGACTACGAGGACAACCTGGAGCTGATGGGCCGCCTGGGAGAGCTGAACTTGCTGGGCTACCCGGTCCTGCTCGCGACGTCCCGCAAAACGTTCATCCGGCGCACGCTGGACCTGCCCGCGGACGACGTGGCCGAAGGCACGGGGGCCACGACGGCGCTGGGCATCGCGCAGGGCTGCCAGATCGTACGCGTGCATGACGTGCGCGCGATGAAGCGGGTCGCGACGATGTCGGACGCCGTCGTCTATCGTCAAGCGAAGATGAAGGAGCGATCGGAAAATGGATAGAATGAAGCTGAAGCGCATGGTATTCTTCGGGTATCACGGCGTGTATCCGGAAGAGAATAAGCTCGGCCAGAAGTACTATGTGGACCTGGACATGAAGATCGACCTCGGACCTGCGGCGCTGAGCGACGACGTAGCGGACACGGTGAATTATGCGGAAGTCCACGCCTTAGTCAAGGAAATCGTGGAAGGGCCGCCAGTAAAGCTCATCGAGAAGCTGGCTGGAAACATTGCAACGGCAGTACTCGGTACGTATACTATAATCCATGAAGTGACGGTCGGCGTGACGAAGCCGAATCCGCCCTTCGACATTACGTTCGACGGCGTCACGGTAGAGCTGACGCGCGCCAGATGACTTGAAGCGGGACAGCGCGCCCGCCGTTATAGAAGGGCTGAAGCAGGATGAAGCTGGCTTACGTGGCGCTCGGCGCCAACCTGGGCGAACGGGAACGGTCGCTGGCGGAGGCGCTTCGCCGTCTGGATCGGACGCCCGGCATTCGGGTCGAGCGCGTATCGGACGTGTACGAGACCGATCCGGTCGGCTATACCGATCAGCCGAACTTTCTGAACATGGCGGCGGCCGTCCTGACGAGCCTTTCGCCGCATGAGCTGCTCCGGGCCCTATTGGCGCTGGAGCTCGAGATGGGCCGGATCCGCGAGTTCCGCTGGGGACCCCGGATCATTGATTTGGATCTGCTGCTGTACGAAGACGCGGCGATCGAGACGGACGAGCTGACGCTCCCGCACCCTCGAATGGGGGAGCGGGCTTTCGTGCTTGCGCCGCTGCGCGATGTATGGGCGCCTGGCGAGGCCTTCCCTTGGGAAGCGCAGCTTCGGCCTGACGCGCTAGAGAGGGAAGGCATACGCCGTCTGGCTCCCGGGTCGGAGCTGCGCGGCCTCAAGGAGGGATAACTCGCATGCTGAAGATCGGCAATGTGGAGATGAATAACAACGTGGTGCTTGCGCCCATGGCGGGCGTTTGCAACCCTGCTTTTCGGCTGATCGCCAAGGAGTTCGGCTGCGGACTCGTGTGCGCGGAGATGGTCAGCGACAAGGCGATTCTGCACGGCAACCGGCGTACGCTGGAGATGCTGTTCGTCGACGAGCGGGAGAAGCCGCTTAGTCTGCAGATTTTCGGCGGGGACAAGGAGTCGCTCGTCGAGGCGGTCAAGTTCGTCGACAAGAACACGAACGCCGACATCATCGATATCAACATGGGCTGCCCCGTGCCTAAGGTCACGAAGTGCGACGCGGGTGCCCGGTGGCTGCTCGATCCGGCCAAGATCTATGAGATGGTCTCGTATGCGGTCGATGCGGCTGACAAACCGGTCACGGTGAAGATGCGTATCGGCTGGGACGACGAGCATATCTATGCCGTTGAGAACGCGCAAGCCGTCGAGCGTGCCGGCGGCGCGGCCGTCAGCGTGCACGGACGCACCAGGGAACAATTGTATACGGGCGTCGCGAACTGGGATATCATAAAGGACGTTAAACAAGCCGTATCCATCCCGGTTATCGGCAACGGCGACGTATTTTCCCCTGAGGATGCAGAGCGGATGCTCGCCCACACGGGCGTAGACGGCGTCATGATCGGCCGCGGCGCGCTGGGCAATCCATGGATGCTGTACCGGACGGTACACTACCTGACCACCGGAGAGAAGCTCCCCGAGCCCGAACCGAAGGAAAAAATGCGCATCGCCATGCTGCATATGGACCGCCTGATCAACCTCAAAGGCGAAGGCCAAGCCGTACGCGAGATGCGCAAGCATCTGGCTTGGTATCTCAAGGGGCTGCCGGACGCCGCGCGCGTGAAGAACGAGATTATGGAAATGACGCTTCGCGCGGATGTTGCCCGCAAGCTCGACGAATACGTCGAATCGCTCGCCGATCTCGATGCAACGGCGACGCATGTCGGCGAAGAACCGGCCGTCGTTCACTGAGTTTACGAGCCCCAATCCCTCAATTGACATTTAATAGGGGTTGAAATATAATTCTAAGCAATATTTGCAAGGCGAGCGAGATTGCCGCGGCTGGCCGGGACATTCCCTGTCATGTCGGCGGCAATTCGCCATATAACTGTATTCAAGGTGTGCCGTCAGCCGCGCTGTATGCGGCGCAGCCTCCTCGCGCAAGCATTCATGCCCGGCATGGATATCATATCTTCGACAGGAGATCGGTGAGATGAGCGAAAAAGAAGTGCTTCTGACCCCGGACGGGCTCAAGAAGCTCGAAGAGGAACTGGAGAACCTGAAGTCCGTCAAGCGCCGCGAAGTGGCCGAGCGGATCAAGGTTGCAATCGGTTACGGCGACATCAGCGAGAACTCGGAATACGAAGACGCCAAGAACGAGCAGGCATTCATCGAAGGCCGTATCATCACCTTGGAGAAGATGCTGCGCAACGCCCGAATCATTAATAACGACGAGATCGATCTTAACACCGTCAGCATCGGCTCGACCGTCGTCGTCGAAGACCTTGAGTTTAACGAAACGCTTGAATATACGATCGTAGGCACGGCCGAATCCGACCCTTTGAAGAACAAGATCTCGAACGAGAGCCCCGTCGGACGCGCCATCATCGGCAAGACGAAGGGCACGACCGTCGAAGTCAGCGTTCCAGCGGGCATCATTCAATACAAGATCGTCGATATCAAAAGGTAACGGCAACGGCGGATCATCCGCGCCAAGCGAGCGTCCCAAGCGGGTGCTCAAGCCATCTGCGAAGATCGAAAAAGCTTCCGACAGCGGAAGCTTTTTTGACCGATAGAGGGGCGGCCCGAGTCTGCCGGACCGAAGTTAGGAAAGGGTGTACTTCATGAGTCAAGATTTGGAACAACAAGCAAACGCTGAACCTACCGCCGCCGAATTAAGCGAGATGCTGCAGATCCGCCGCGGCAAGCTGGACGAGCTCCGCAAGCTGGGCATCGATCCGTTCGGTACGAAGTTTGACCGTACGGCCGCAGCCGGCGACATTCTCGCACGCCTCGACGCGAAGTCGACGGAAGAGCTGGACGAGCTCGCCGAAGAGGTGAGCGTAGCGGGCCGTATCATGCAGAAGCGTTCGATGGGCAAGGCCTCTTTCGCGCATATCCAGGATCTGAGCGGCAAGATTCAGATCTACGTGCGTCAGGACTCCGTGCCCGAGGACCAGTACAAGGCGTTCGGCATTCTTGATATCGGCGATGTCATCGGCGTCAGAGGCACCGTATTCAAGACGCGTACAGGCGAGACCTCGATTAAGGTATCGGAGCTGACGGTGCTGACGAAGTCCCTGCTGCCGCTGCCGGACAAGTTCCACGGCCTGAAGGATGTGGAGACGCGCTACCGCCAACGCTACGTGGATCTGATCGTGAGCCCGGACGTGCAGAAAACGTTCATTACGCGCTCGCGTATCATCCAGTCGATGCGTCGGTATCTGGACGGCCGCGGCTATCTTGAGGTAGAGACGCCTACTTTGCACGCCATCGCTGGCGGCGCGGCGGCTAAGCCTTTTATTACGCATCACAATGCGCTCGACATGCAGCTGTACATGCGGATCGCAATCGAGCTTCATCTGAAGCGTCTCATCGTCGGCGGCCTGGAAAAGGTCTACGAGATCGGCCGGGTCTACCGGAACGAAGGCATGTCGACGCGTCACAATCCGGAGTTCACGATGCTCGAGCTGTATGAAGCTTATGCGGATTACAAGGACATCATGAAGCTGACGGAGGACCTGGTCGTCCACCTGGCCGAAGAAGTGCTGGGTACGACGCAGATCGTCTATCAAGGCCAAGAGGTCAACCTGTCCGCGCCTTGGCGCAGAGAGTCCATGACCTCGCTCATCCAAAAGGCCGTCGGTATCGACTTTACGGCCGAGATGAGCGACGAAGAAGCCCATCGCCTGGCCAAGGAGCATAAGGTGCCGGTCGAGCCGCATATGACGTTCGGTCATATCGTGAACGCCTTCTTCGAGACGTTCGTCGAGCATACGCTTATTCAGCCTACATTCGTGACCGGACACCCGGTGGCGATCTCGCCTCTGGCAAAGAAGAACGCCGAAGATCCGCGCTTTACGGATCGCTTCGAGCTGTTCATCGTCGCCCGCGAGCATGCCAACGCCTTTACCGAGCTGAACGATCCGATCGACCAGCGCCAGCGCTTCGAAGCGCAGCTGGTGGAAAAGGAAGCGGGCAACGACGAGGCGCAGGATCTCGACGAGGACTTTATCCGCGCACTCGAGTATGGTCTGCCGCCGACTGGCGGCCTCGGCATCGGCATCGATCGCCTGATCATGCTGCTGACCGACGCGCCTTCGATTCGCGATGTATTGCTGTTCCCCCATATGCGCGGGGAATAAGAAGATATGGCCAAGCGAGCCGGCTGCCCTGGAGGGCGGTCGGCTTTTGTTTTTCCAGGGAGGTGGTTATGGTCCGTCCCCAATCGACTTCGCACGTTATTGAGAAGAGGCGCAAAAGCACGGGAGATGAAAGGCGCAGTGGGGCAGCATTAGGGCGGAGTAACACAGAGATAGTTCTCGTTCGAACTGGGGACATCCGTGTCTTGCGAGTCGTTTTAATGATATCCCTTTCGCTCAGGTATGGGATGGCTTGGCTCCTCGAACGTTTAAACGATATCCCCTTCGGTAAGGGGCGGAGTACGCGCTATTTCCAGCACATCAGAATGACATCCCCTTCACTCAGGTGAAGGAACTCTCCTTCCATTCGTTAGGCGGAACAATTCATTTTTACACGCGCGCTGACTTCAAAAAGGATGTGTGCAAACTTATAGATGAAGTAAATCTTATATGTAGTAATCCTGAGTAAAGGGGATAACGTTCACATGCTGGAGGGCTGCTAATACTGGTCTAAGTCGGTTGAGCATGTGCCAGAAAATTCTTTTTAAAAAGGTGTTGCATTCACCTGGGCACCCGTGATATATTATTCAAGTCGCCGCTGAGAGGCCGCCGAGCAAGAGGCCGAGAGCGAAGACAAGATTGCTCCTTGAAAACTGAACATCGAGCGTTAAAACAAACGGACGCTGAAGCCTTTCGAGGCTGAAGCAAAAGTTATACCAGCTTTATCATGAGCTATTCGAACTACCCTTTATGGAGAGTTT
>Ga0209566_100115_pt1 | contig 107765 bp, 89 predicted proteins | sample Araplavi_mTSA_r2_2_FD_184287 | JGI IMG/M metagenome (GOLD analysis project Ga0209566, IMG submission 184287) | Arabidopsis root microbial communities from North Carolina, USA - plate scrape CL_Cvi_mTSA_r2 (SPAdes) (version 2) | ecosystem: Host-associated > Plants > Roots > Endosphere | place... | reverse complement strand
AATGAGAGCAAGCATTAAATAGAATGTAATTTGCTTCTTCCCTTTTGCTTCATATTTTCGCAGAAAATCAACATAGTCTGGATCCTGTAAATTAAAGAAATTTTTCAGCCTCTCATAAAATACAGCCATCTGTAATTCACTCCAATCTATTGAACTTCAATGCTTTTTAAAAATATCATGAAGCCATAGATTGGCGAATCTGTATGTAGCGCATGATTTGCATGCAACGACGCAAATATTTTTGCGTGATCTTGCAAAAAATGAGGCTCCTTTCTTATATACCATTCAACTTCATGTCAGGCAGCGAAATGGAAATAAAAAAGATACTGCCCCGCTTTTGCGTCAGGCAGCATCCATCTTGTAGACGATTTTTTAGATGATTTGTAGATATGGAAAGTCGGCAATTATAGTATTACGGTCGCTTTCCATACCGCGCCCCGAATAGGCTGCCTTCATTTCCGGTTAATCATGGAAGGCAGCTTCTTCCGTTACGCGCAGATGAGGAGTGAAGTATTCATCGCACACCTCCTCCCTGCACTACTTGCGTCTTCAGGGTACGATTCCACACGACCTGCGTTCCGTTTTTGATTACACCGAATGTATGATTAATGCCGAAATGATATGGCAAGTAAGCTAGGTTAGGCGCATCAAAAATGGTCAAGTCCGCCCGCTTGCCGACTTCGATAGAGCCGATGTCTGCTGCGCGTCCGATCGCAGCAGCTGCATTCAACGTGCATGCTGTCAAAATCTCTTCAGGCTGCATTTTCAGATTCAAGGATGCCAGCATGATGATGAGCTGGATCGATTCCGTTGGACAAGATCCAGGATTGTAATCGGTGGAGAGTGCGACAGGCAGCCGGAACTTGTCGATCATATCGCGGGCGCGGGCATGCTGGGACAGACCAAGGTTGAAGGTCGTTCCCGGAAGCAAGACCGGAATCACGTTACCTGCGGCCAGACTGGACAATCCTTGATCAGTCGTCATCACCAAATGCTCGGCTGAGACCGCTCCTACCTCTTGGGCCAACTCAGAACCGCCTAAGGCTACAATTTCATCCGCATGAATTTTCGGAATGAGCCCATGGTGTCTGCCCTCCATCAAGATAACGCGGGATTGCTCCACGTCAAATACGCCTTCTTCGCAGAAGATGTCGCAAAATTCCGCTAATCCTTCTGCTGCAACGGCCGGGAGCATTTCCTCAATGATTACGGCCACGAATTCCTCTGTCCGTCCTTTATACTCTTCGGGTACAGCGTGTGCACCCATAAAGGTAGAGGCGATGTCCACCGGATGCGTATCATGAAGTCGACGCGATACTCGCAACTGCTTCAGCTCTGTCTCCAGATTCAGGCCATAGCCGCTCTTCGCCTCTATCGTCGTCACCCCTTGGAGCAGCATTTCATTTAGGCTTCGATAAGCCTTGTCGTATAGCTCTTGCTCGCTCCATTGCCGAGTTGATTTGACCGTGCTTAGAATTCCGCCGCCCTTCGCCAGGATGTCTAGATACGGCACGCCCAAACGCTTCATTGATAGCTCGTGCTCACGGGAACCGCCATGAACGAGATGCGTATGCGGATCGACTAATCCGGGAGTCACGATGCGGCCTCCGGCGTCAAGCGTCTCGCGAATAGCTGCTCCTGCCAAGGCAGCCATCACTTCATCCTTATGTCCTACCAATACGATCTTTCCTTTATTTATGGCGACAGCTGCATCCTTAATTTCCCGAATCTGTCCCATCTCATCCCCATATCTGGGCCCGTTACCTTCGGGGGTGTATAAGCATCCTATGCCTATTAGAAGCAAATCAATCTGTTCCAAATAAAAGCAACCTCCCTCGCTGTGTATTAAGATAAGGAAATATTCCGTTGGTACTTCGCCGTACTATCGGCAATTTCCCGTGCTGTCAGGACTGCTGGCGCATTGCAATGTTGATTCCGTGCTCTCAGGACTGTTGACGCATTGGAATACAGATTCCGTGCTCTCAGGACTGCTGCCGCATTGGAATACAGATTCCATGCTGCTCCGCGGTCGCAACCGCTTCATCATATCCTGCGTCTACGTGGCGGATGACTCCCATCCCCGGATCGGTCGTCAAGACGCTGCGCAGACGTTCCGCAGCTTCATCCGTGCCGTCGGCAACGACAACCATACCGGCATGCAAGGAATATCCCATGCCAACGCCGCCGCCATGATGGACAGATACCCAAGATGCTCCTGCCGATGTATTAATAAGTGCATTCAAGATTGCCCAGTCTCCTACAGCGTCGGAGCCATCCTTCATTGCCTCCGTCTCGCGGTTCGGGGAAGCAACGGAGCCGCAGTCGAGATGATCGCGGCCAATAACAATCGGAGCGCTTAGCTCGCCTGACTTCACCATCTCATTAATCGCTAAGCCGAACTTGGCGCGATCTCCATATCCGAGCCAGCAAATACGGGCCGGTAGACCTTGGAAGGACACCCTCTCTTGGGCCATCGTAATCCAGCGGCGCAAATGATCATTATCCGGGAACAGCTTCAATACGAGTTCATCTGTCTTGCGAATATCTTCTGGATCGCCCGATAAGGCAGCCCAGCGGAATGGCCCTTTGCCCTCGCAGAAGAGCGGACGAATATAAGCCGGAACAAAGCCTGGAAATGCGAACGCATCTTGTACACCTTGATCGAATGCCACTTGGCGAATGTTGTTGCCGTAATCGAACACAACAGATCCGAGCTTCTGCAAGTCCAACATCGCCTGCACGTGAACCGCCATACTGGCCTTCGCCAGCTCGATATAATGCTTCGGATCACGGACGCGAAGAGCAGCCGCATCCTCTAAGCTGTAACCAGCTGGGATGTAACCGTTGAGCGGATCATGAGCAGAAGTCTGATCGGTTACGAAGTCGGGCTTGATGCCGCGGCACACAAATTCAGGGAACAGCTCGGCCGCGTTGCCGAGCAGTCCGATCGATAACGCCCTCTGCTCATTGATTGCTTGCTGTGCGAGTTCCAATGCTTCATCTAGGGTCTCGGCCAATACATCACAGTAACGCGTTTCAATTCGGCGTTCAATCCGAGAACGATCTGCCTCGACTGCAATCACAACGCCATCGTTCATCGTCACAGCAAGAGGCTGGGCACCACCCATGCCGCCAAGACCGGCCGTTAATGTAAGCGTGCCGCGAAGCGACCCTCCTGCATGCTGACGAGCAGCTTCAGCGAACGTTTCATATGTGCCTTGGAGAATGCCTTGCGTCCCAATATAAATCCAGCTTCCCGCAGTCATCTGGCCATACATCATCAGCCCTTTGCGTTCGAGCTCACGGAAGTGATCCCAGTTCGCCCAATTCGGTACGAGCACAGAGTTCGACAAGAGCACGCGGGGTGCCCGTTCGTGTGTGCGGAATACACCGACCGGCTTGCCGGATTGAATAAGCAGCGTCTCGTCGCTCTCCAGCCGCTGCAGTTCACGGACAATGGCCTCGTAGGAAGGCCAGTTGCGTGCCGCCTTGCCAATCCCGCCATAGACCACCAAGTCTTCTGGTCGTTCCGCCACTTCTGGATCCAAATTGTTCATCAGCATGCGCATGGCTGCTTCCTGAACCCACCCCTTGCATGTCAATTCATTACCGCGCGGTGCACGAATGCTTCTCTTTACCTGATTCATCTTGTTACGCCTCCTTTTCATATGAAACCTGATGTTCTCTTCTTGTAGTCGACTTAATATAATCGGCCTGCTACTTCCTCTACGGCATGAAGGAACTCCCCTCTGCTAAGCGCAGATGCAACGGCTTCAATCTCCTTGCTTAAAGAGCGATCCGTCGTTACCGGCGGTACAAGCTTGCGCACCAAGTCGAAGAGCGCACGCGTCGAAGGAGCCAGCTTCTCTGCGCCTCGGAACTCGGCGGCTTCTGCCGCACAGATCAGTTCAATGGCCAGCACCTTGGACACATTGTCTACCACTTGTGCCGCATGGCGAGCAGCCGTCGTGCCCATCGATACATGATCCTCCTGATTGGCGGAGGAAGGGATCGAGTCGACGCTCGCCGGATGAGCCAGTACTTTGTTCTCCGAGACGAGCGATGCGCTCACGTACTGCGGAATCATCATGCCAGACGCCATACCAGGCTGATGGCTAAGGAAAGCGGGCAGCCCGCCTGACAATGCCGGATTGACTAGCCGCTCCGTGCGCCGCTCCGCTATGTTGGCTAGCTCGCTCATCCCTATTTTCAAGAAATCCATCGCAAACGCCATCGGCTGTCCATGGAAATTCCCGCCTGAGATGACTGTGCCCTGTTCCAAAAACAAGAGTGGATTATCGGTTGCTGCGTTCATCTCCACATTCAACTTATCCTCCACATAAGCAAGCACCTGTCGCGATGCGCCATGAACCTGAGGCAAGCAGCGCAGGGAATAGGCATCCTGCACACGAATGTCGCCTTGCTTCGTTGTCAACTGACTGCCGCTCAGCAGTGTTCTCAGATTGGCAGCGACGCCAATCTGCTCTGGATACGGCCGGACGCGCTGAAGCTCATCCGCGAACGCATCCGTAATCCCAAGCAAGCACTCCACCGTCAGAGCCGCGATCGCATCCGCCGTCTTGGCAAGCCGCAGTGCATGCACATAAGTCAGTGCACCGATTGCTGTCATAATCTGTGTGCCATTGATGAGCGACAGTCCTTCCTTGGCCTGCAGCTGCACGGGCTTCAGACCTGCCGATGCCAATGCATCATGACCGGACATGCGCGTTCCATGATAGACAGCTTCCCCTTCACCCATAAGAACCAGCGCCAAGTGCGACAATGGGGCCAAATCTCCGCTCGCGCCAAGTGATCCCTGCTCAGGGATCACCGGATGAACGCCCCGGTTGAGGCAATCGATGAGCAATTGAAGCGTTTCCAGACGAATGCCGGAGAAGCCCTTCGCGAGGGCGTTCGCCCGCAGCAGCATGATCGTGCGCACCGCTGCCTCTGGCAAGGAAGAACCAACGGCACAGGCATGGCTCCGAATTAAGTTGGCTTGTAATTCTGCCGAATCCTCCGGCGAAATCATGACATCGCTGAACTTGCCGAACCCAGTCGTCACCCCGTATACCACTTTATTCGCATCCACGAATTCCTCGACCATTTCACGGCATCGCGTGACGCGCTGCACGGCGTCGGACGCGAGGACCACTGGAGCGTAACCATAGGCAATCGCAGTCAGTTGACCTAGTGTCAATTGTCCTCCGTCCAGCGTGATTGGCCCCGTATGCTCTTTCTGTTGCAAATGTTTAACTGCCACAACCATCCCTCTCCTTTCTTGCTTTACCAAAAGAAAGAGGCTGTGCGGAAGTTGTTAGCTTCCACACAGCCTCTTGTTCAAAAGGGCCGACCTATGAAATTGCTCATCCCAGTAACAATGATGAACGCGCATCACTATGCATCGCCCTTTCATTTGAATTAGATAGGCAAATATATCCATTTCATTTACTATTACATGTGTATTCATTTCTGTCAAGTATGGTGCATCAGCAGACTGACGGATTAAGCGCCTTGGCCATCGCATCCACATAGCCCTGGCTTGCGCGCCGGCTCACTTCCGCGTCGGGGACGAACACTTCGAAGCCATGATAGCTTCCAGGATACAGATGGAACTCAACATCTACACCCGCTTCCGCAAGTCGAGTCACATAATCGATCGTCTCATCTCGGAACAGATCGAGCTGGCCAATACACGTATAGGTCGGCGGCAGCCCCGCCAAACTTTCTGCGCTCGACGGCACCGCATATGGGGATACTTCGCGAGTGTCGCTAGCATCTCCCAAGTACATGCTCCAGGCTGCTACGTTATTCGTCCGGTTCCAGGTTGCGTTGTCGGCCATAACTTCATAGCTTGATGCCGACTTATTTCGGTTGTCGAGCATCGGATACAGCGGCATTTGGAAGATAAGGGCCGGACCGCCTTTGTCGCGAGCCATTAAGGCAAGCGCTGCGGTTAGACCGCCGCCTCCACTCGCACCAGCTATCGCGACTCGATCTACATCAATGCCTAACGATTCGGCTTCATTCGTCATCCATATCAGGCCGGCATAACAATCATCGATTGCAGCTGGGTAGGGATGCTCGGGAGCAAGTCGGTAATCGACCGATACAACGATGCAATTCGCTGCCTGCACGAAGCGTTCGCACAAGGTATCGTCCATATCCGGATGTCCCATTACATAGCCTCCTCCATGAATCCACAGCATGGCCGGAAGCTTGGCGCCCGTTCGCGAGGCAGGTTCGTATACTTTGGCCAACATCTCGCCTGCTGCCCTCGGAATCATCTGGCTTGTTGTATGTACATGCTCTGACTTCTCGATCGGAGGATTCGACAACAAGCTTCTGCTCCACGCTAATTTCTCCTCTAGTTGAAAACCTGGAAATTGTTCTAATGCCGCTCTTAATTCCGGCAATACCCGACTTTCGAAATTCATGTAAGAGCTCCTCCCATACTGAGATGTAGTTTCGAATCACTTGTTCTATCATCTATAACAACTTTGCTTTACGCTTGAATTCCCGCTTCAGCTTCCCACTTGCTAATTTCCTCCCGAACTCGAGGCGCAACCTCTGTCCCTAACAGTTCAATCGCTCTCATCACTTGGTCATGCGGCATCGTGCTTAGGGGCACATACATCATAAAGCGTGTAATGCCTACCTGCTTGCGAAGGTGTATGATCTTGTGGGCAACCGTATCCGGATCGCCAACATACAGCGCTCCTTCAAAGCTGCGGGCGGCGTCGAAGCTGGAACGGTCATAATACGCCCAGCCCCGCTCCTTGCCGAGTTTATTCATGCCTGCTTGGGTAGATGGGAAAAACATATCAGCTGCCGCTTCTGTATCCTCGGCAACAAATCCTATCGAATGTGAACCGACCTGCAGCCTTGATTCATCATGACCAGCATGCGCGGCCGCTTTCTTATACAGCTGCACAAGCGGTGCAAAGTTCATCGGACTTCCACCAATGATCGCCAGCATCAGCGGCAGTCCTAGCAGACCTGCACGGATAACGGACTCCTGATTCCCCCCGCTCCCAATCCATACCGGCATTGGCTCTTGAACCGGACGCGGATACACGCCCAGATTGTGAATCGCTGGCCGATGACGCCCTGACCAGGTAACCCTCTCAGACTCTCTTATGTGGAGAAACAATTCCAAATGTTCTTCAAATAACTCATCATAATCGTTCAAATCATAGCCAAACAGGGGAAAAGATTCGACAAAGGAACCCCGGCCCGCCATAATTTCAGCACGTCCATTTGAAATCCCATCAAGCGCAGCAAAATCCTGATATACGCGCACTGGATCTGCTGAAGAAAGTACCGTCACCGCACTCGTCAGCCGAATGCGCGACGTGCGTGATGCAGCCGCTGCCAACACGATTGCTGGTGAAGATGCCGCATAGTCCTCGCGATGATGCTCCCCTATGCCGAACACATCAAGTCCCACCTGATCAGCAAGTACAATTTCCTCTACGACTTCGCGCAGTCGCTGTGCGTGACTGATCACTTCACCAGTCTGAATATCCGGCTTTGTTTCTACAAACGAAGTAATACCAATCTCCACGGACAATCTCTCCTTATCGTATCGTTCACAGCATATCGAGTAGGCTTGAGAACATTTATTTAACGTCGTATACATCTTCATTTCGAGTGATTATTCAATTCTGTTGAGTGAGGTGATAAGCAATCCGATTCATGATGCTGAATCTGTAGATCATAGGACGCCAGCTTACCTTCATGCAGCAGCACCAACGCGTCTGGTTATTGTCCAAAAAAGGAGAGCTGCTGCACTGACAGAGGCTCCGAGCAAGCATACGCCTCCCCAGCCATAATGTGCATAGACATGGGTTGAAGCAATTGAGCCGCTTGCGCTACCGATCGAATAGAACACCATGTATCCGGCAGTTAGTCGACTTCGCGCCTCTGCGCGCAAAGGAAGAATCATCGTCTGATTCGTGACGTGTACGGCTTGCACCGCCAAGTCCAGCAGAACTATGCCAATCATTAATGCGAATAAGGACTGCTCCGTATAGCGGATGAACAACCATGAGAGCAGCAGTAGAACCAGGGAAAAGCCCGTCGTTCTCTGTCCATAGCCTCGATCAGCCAGCTTCCCCGCTCGTGCTGCCGCTAACGCTCCGGCAACACCCGCTAGTCCAAACGCCCCGATAGCACTGTGTGAAAGCGATAGCGGCGGCGCACTAAGCGGCAGTACGAGTGAAGTCCACAAAATGCTGAAATCAGCAAAAATCAGCAGCGCCAGGACAGAGCGGATACGCAGCATCCGTTCTTGTACAAACAACGTAATCACGGATCCGAGCAGCTGAGGATAGGACAGTGATTTGACTTCACGCTCAATATGGGGCAGCACTCTAGCAAACATACAAACGATAAATAGCAGCAGCGCGGCGGAGACTAGATATACGGCACGCCAACCTGCAAGATCCGTTACAATACCAGCAATGGATCGGGCAAGCAGAATGCCGATGACAATTCCGCTTGTGACCATGCCAACGACGCGTCCTCGTTCAGCGGGAGCAGCCATCGTTGCCGCAAGCGCCACAAGCGTCTGCGTCACTACGGCAAGCAGTCCCACCAATGCCATGCCAACAAATAGAACGGTGCTGGTAGGAGCCGTTCCCACAATAACGAGAGCGATCATGGACAATAACATCTGTCCGATAATTAACCGGCGCTGGTTCAACAAATCCCCAAGCGGTACCAGCAAAAGCAATCCCAGCCCATAAAAGATCTGAGTGATCGTAATCACGATGCCGATAATCGAATGCTCAATACCAAACTCAACCGACAGCTGATCGAGCAGTGGCTGGGCGAAGTAGATATTGGCGACAGACATGCCGCAAGCAGCCGCAAACAACAGGATCACATAACGAGACATCGTCGTGCGCTGATCAGGATCAGACGTAAGCTGTGATTCCTGTGCGGAATTTCCCTTGGCATGAGCAGGAATCGCTGCCTTTTCAAGAATCTCCTCCATGTTGGACACACTTTACCTCCATTCGCTTAACTTAGTGATTATAATATTGTACCAATCGGTATGTTATAATTCCCAGTAAATATATCTGACGCCAACTCCTATTGTCAACAAGTATATTTGAATTCATTAGCGTTTGTTGAAATGTCCATCCTCTCTCAATTAGGATAGACCGACCTATATTTGACAAAAAGAACAGCAAATCATAAAATAATAGCATACTGGTCAGTACGTAAAAAGAGAGGTATGTATTGTGGCAAGAACTCGTGAATTTGACGAAAGTAAAGTATTAGATGCGGCTATGCAGCTATTTTGGGAGAAGGGTTATGAGGCTACCTCGTTAAGCGATTTAACCTCCAGAATGGGTATTCAGCGCCCTAGCATATACGCTGCCTTTGGAGACAAAAAAGAATTGTTCGAAACTGCGCTGCGCAAATACATGATGTCCCGGGCTTCTGAGACACGTGACAAGCTTCAAAGCCACTCTTCTGTCAAAGAAGCATTTGCTGCGTTTTTTGCAGATGTGGTTACTGAGGAATATGCAGGTGATTGCAGTCGGGGTTGTTTTTGCATTAATACCATGGTCGAACTTGCGCCTCATGATGAGAAATTCGAAATTCTAACAAGAGAACATCAAATGTACTTGTCTGTCATTTTTCAAGAAACGATAGAACGCGGGATTCAATCAGGCGAGCTCGATGCTCATATAGAAGCGAAGGCTTTGTCCCAAGCGCTCATCATCTCGCTAATTGGACTGACTGTTATGTTGAAGTCTCGTCCACAGCAATCATTTATTGATAATGCGATCAGAGCGACGCTTGCGTTGCTGAAGTAATGTAATGTAGGTCGTCTAGGAAATGAAAAAGCAGCAGTCTAGCACCCGAATAAAGTCCTAGACTGCTGCTTTCTATTTTCAGCTGCTGATATATCTCTCTGTTCTAATCCTCGCCTGTCTGTATCCAGACCTGATAGACGGATTACGATTTATAAATTCGGCTCCTGCTGTGAGAACTGTTGAAGCATTCCTCTTATCTGTTCTACCAATGGGGCCGGCGCTTTATGGGGCGAACCAGCATCAAACGGAGGCTGCGGATCATATTCCAAGATCAACTGCACTCCTTTGCTCATCTCTTCACCCATTTCCCAGGCTGCCAATTGGAGTGCCATGTCGATACCGGAAGAGATGCCGGCCGCTGTGACGATTTTGCCATGGCGAACCACTCTCTCATCTGTTGGAATGGCTCCAAGCGAACGAAGCAGTTCGAAGGATCCCCAATGACTTGTCGCCTTGGCACCATTCAACAAGCCAGCAGCACTCAAAATCAAGGAACCGTTGCACACCGATGTCGTCCAAGTCGTGGTCTCATGCAATTGGCGTATCCAATTCAACGTCGCTTCATCATTCATCGGAGCTTTATAGTTTGGCGGGCTGCAGCCAGGCACGACAAGAATATCAGCTGAAGTAATCTCCGAGAAGCTGTAATCGGCATGCATATAGCCCATTTTCGAATCTAATTTAATCAACCCTTTTTCTTTGGCGACAAACTTCACTTTGCATTTCATTGTAGCCGCAAATACTTCATAGGGCCCAATTGCGTCTAAGGCTGTGATTCCATCGTATAGCATGATTGCGATTTCCATCCAAGACCTCTCCCTTACGCATGGTGTTTGATTCGTATTCACACACAGTATACCATACCCCCCTATAGTATATTGGTGTCGATACTGTGAAACCATTGCTGGGTATAATGGAAAATAGCGTGTACATGCTCTATGCACCTGCGGCTCTCAATTAGCAATATATAGTTATCTCCAAAAATGCGCTCGCCTCTAATAGCTCTTACCTAAATCTGCAGCATTCGATCCAGCGCCTTAACAGCATCGACCTTGATCGATTCTGGCACCGTAATGATGCCTACCGGCTTGCCTTGGTCAATCTGCTCCAATGACCAGAGCAAATGAGGCAGGTCGATCCGATTCATCGTTAAGCATGGGCACATATTCGGATTGAGCGATTCAATCTGCTTATCCGGGTGAGTATGGATGATGCGGTTCACGAGATTCATTTCCGTTCCGATGGCCCACTTCGTTCCAGGTTCCGCGGCATTGATCGTATCAATGATATACTTCGTGGATCCTGCATAATCCGATAACGCAACGACTTCACGCGAGCATTCAGGGTGAACGATAATCTGAATCTCCGGATCCCGCTCCCGAACACTGCGAATATTATCTACTGTAAATTTCTCATGTACAGAGCAATGTCCCTTCCATAAGATAACCTGAATGGCTTGCACATCCTCACGATCTGTTACCAGCTCCCTCAGCTCCGGATCCCACAACGCCATGTCGTGCAGTGAAATGCCCAGATCATAAGCCGTATTCCGCCCTAGATGCTGATCCGGCAGGAAGAGGATTCGTTCCTTCTGCTTGAACGCCCATGCCAATACTTCCTTCGCGTTAGATGAAGTTACTGTCGCGCCTCCATGTCGGCCAACGAAAGCCTTAATCTCAGCCGATGAATTGACATAGGTTAACGGAATAATGGTGTCTCCATACACTGCCTGCAGACGTTCCCACGCCACCTCGGTCTGCTGCATATTTGCCATATCCGCCATCGAACAGCCAGCACGCATATCTGGGAGCACAACGACTTGACTCGAAGATGACAGCATGTCAGCCGTCTCTGCCATGAAGTGAACACCACAAAAGACAATAAACTCTGCATCTGTAATTCGCTGAGCAAGCTGCAGCGAGTCCCCTGTAATATCGGCAAACTGAATGACCTCATCCTTCTGATAATGGTGACCGGGAATCAACAATCTCGAGCCGAATCGCTGCTTGATCTCACGCACCCGCTGCTCCATCTCTTCCACACTCAGCCGCTTATAGTGCTCAGGCATCATGCCATGTTCGCCTCTCATCACTTCCAATATGGACATCGTCTCTCTCCCCCTCTGTTCCTTAACGAAGTTCTACATCCATGCTAATGTCTAAACTGTGTACTGAATGAGTCAAAAATCCAAGCGATATATAATCCACATCTGTTCCCCGATACTGGTGAAGCGTGTTAAACGTAATCCCGCCTGATGCCTCAGTTATGATGCTTTCTGGTGTTAATGATGCGAAGTGCTTCACTTCTTCCGGTGAGCGGTTATCGAACATAATGACATCTGCCTGCGCTGCAATGGCCTCTACCAGCTGTGCCTCCGATTCAATCTCTACCTCAATCCGAATCATGTGACCGGCATAAGATCGCGCTCGTTTAACCGCCTCTGTGATCGAGCCGCAAGCCGCAATATGATTGTCCTTGATCATAATGCCGTCATATAGACCGAAGCGATGATTATAGCCGCCGCCTACACGTACCGCATACTTGTCGAGCATGCGCAGACCCGGCATCGTCTTGCGCGTATCACAAATTCGGGTATGCTCGTCATCGAGCAGCCGAATCGCTTGTCGCGTCTGAGTCGCAATCGCAGACATGCGCTGCAGCAAGTTCAGGACAACGCGCTCTCCAGTCAGCATTGCTCCCGCAGGTCCCTGTAAGACTGCTATTGGTTCTCCCTTAGATAGAGAGTCCCCATCTCGCTTCTGCAAGGAAATCTGAATCCCCTCTGACATCAGCTGAAAGCCCTCTGTAATGACATCCGTCCCTGCAAGCAATCCAGCAGCCTTACTTTTAATAACCGCTTCGCACTGTTCGCCGTCAAATAGAAATGACGATGTCTGATCCCCGCTTCCGATATCCTCCGCATAGAAGGATTCCAGCAGCCGTCTTAACTGAAAACGTTCCATGATGGCACAATCCTTTCGTTACGCACAATTTGAATTCCTGTCAGGGAATGGACAATTTGTCTACTTCCCCAATTATGATAATCACGATTCGGACAATCGCTCCGGTAATGAGCCCCGCGGCTCTCCTCCCGCAGCAAAGCAGACTCGGTAACAAGTTGTGCCAGCTGCCACAAGTTCGCAAGCTCCAACTGTTCCCTTGTGATTTTTTGCACTTTCAAGGCCTGTGTCGGCATCTCCATTAACCACTGCTTCATGCCCTGCAATTGTTCCCGATTCCGTTCAATTGCTGCTGCCGCCGTCATTCTACGCTGAAGCTCAGCAAGCGACGTCTGCGGAACCTGTATCGAAATAGAGTGCTGCACATTACCATCAACTATTTCAGCCTCGACTTCTTTAGCCATGCCTACTTCGCCAGTAATTGCTGCTTCACCCGTGAATGCTTCAGTCGCTCTGGTTCCTCTGACAACGTTTGCCTCAACCTCGTCGGCCCGTGATCCCAGTTTCCTGAGTTCACTCGCACGAATTCGCATTGCCGCCCTGCGCCCTGTAACTAGTGCTTCCAACAATGAATTGCTCGCTAGACGATTAGCTCCATGGAGTCCGTTGCAGCCGGCTTCCCCAATCGCAAATAATCCGTGAATACTGCTCTCTGCCCATTCATTAACTTGAATGCCTCCCATGAGGAAGTGCATGCCCGGGGCTACTGGAATCCGTCCCTTCTCCAGATCTACACCAGCTTCTTCACAAAGTCGTGTAATACTCGGGAAGCGACTTCGAAACTCTCCGCATGCTTGAATATCTATATACACCGCATGCCCTTGCTGCATCTCTTCATGAATTACACGAGCTACGACATCACGTGGAGCCAAATCCTTAAGTTCATGTCTGCCTTCCATAATCCGGCGGCCATGCTCGTCAATTAACACACCGCCTTCCCCGCGCACCGCTTCGGACACTAGTCCATAGCTGCGGTCATCCTTCACAAGCAGCGTCGGATGGAACTGCATGAATTCTAGATCCGTTAGATGCGCTCCTGCACGATAGGCCAGCATCAGCCCATCGCCGGTTGCAATCTGATGATTGCTGTGATGGCGATACAGGCTGCCACATCCACCTGTGGCTAACACGACATGATCAGCATGAAGCATCTCGATCTGCCCTTCCTTGCTTCGGAGAACAACACCATTACAGTGTCCTTTCTCCACAAGAAGATCTATTACAGTAACAAATTCACGTATATGAACATGTCTTGGGATCTGTTGCAGCAAATACTCCACCAGCATCCTGCCAGATGCATCGCCACCAGCATGAAAGATCCGATTCGCACGATGAGCACCTTCACGTCCCAGCATTAGCCTGCCATCGCGATCACGGTCAAAAGGAAACTGAGCCTCTACAAGCTCAAGCATAATTTCCTTGCCCTCCCGAATGACCATCTGCACCATGTTCAGGTCGTTATGCCCCGCTCCGGCTTCAAGTGTATCTGCGATATGACTAAGCATCGTATCATCGGGCAAGTAAGAGGTAGCAATCCCCCCTTGTGCCAGAATTGAGTTGCTGTCTGACACCTTTCCCTTGGTTAATACAGTTGCGTGTATATGTGGAGGCAGCGAGGATAATAACGACAATGCCGCGACTCCAGAACCCACAACAATAACGGAGTGTTCTCCCTTTTCCATATCTCTTCACTTCTTTATTTCGAAAATAAGTGCATGAACTTTACAGACGAACAATCATATAATATACATATGTCTTTACACTTGTATTGACAGTAAATCTGATACAACATTACAATAAGCTCAGTCACTTTGCAAGCAAGGATTTTGATAAAGGCAACTCATTCCTGGATAGACATAGGAAAAGTGACTGCATGATGAGTAACAAATAACAAGAATATAAAGGGGACTTTCACCGTTGATATATTTGGATTACGCCGCTGCTGCACCTATGGATGAACGGGCGCTGCACCTACTAACCGAATTGAGCCGCGAAGCATACGGCAATAGTCACAGCCTTCATGACACAGGCGGCCGTGCAGCAAATGTGCTGGAATACTGCCGAGAGAAGCTTGCAAGTATGATAGGTGGAGTTAAGGAAGGCATGTATTTTACGAGCGGAGGATCAGAGTCAAATCTATTGACGATTCAATCCATTCTGAACGGGTTGCCAGAGGGGAGAAAGCATCTTGTCACAACGGTAATGGAGCACGCCTCCATCCGTAATGCCATTCCCTATCTGGAACGGCTAGGATACCGGGTGACGCTCATTGAGCCAAATGCGAGAGGTATCATTACGAAGGAAATTCTTGAACAAGCACTTGAACCGGACACAGGCTTAGTCTCCATTCAGCATGCCAATTCCGAGACAGGAATTGTGCAGCCGTTGGCAGAGCTGTCGCCTCTACTCAGAGCACGAGGGATTTTCCTGCATAGTGATATGGTTCAGACATTTGGCAAGCTCCCGATTGATATCCGCCAGTTGGGGGTGGATGCCTGCTCGCTGTCCAGCCACAAAGTGTATGGCCCCAAAGGGGTGGGAGCCGCCTTTCTTCACCCACACGTTCCTTGGAAACCAGTCCTACCAGGAACCAATCATGAACGCGGCTTTCGCGCAGGCACAGTCAATGTTCCCGGTATTGGCGCCTTCGTGACCGCAGCCGAACATTGCGTGGAGAATCAAGCTGAGCTGTTCTCACACTTCCGGCAGCTTCATACTTATTTGTTCACCCAAGCTGGGCGGCTTGGAATTCCACTCACCCCTGTTGTTAACGAACAATACGCCGAAGTTGCTCCACATATTGCCGGGTGCCTCTTTGACGGGATGGAGGGCCAATATGTTATGCTAGAATGTAATCGCAACGGAATCTGCATTTCGACCGGAACGGCCTGTGCAGCAGGCCATCAGGAGCATTCCCCCTCTCTTGCGGCTATTGGACTTCGCAAGGAGGAAGCGCTTCGGTTTATCCGCATTTCCTTCGGCAGATCCACAACTACTGAGCATCTGGACCGCCTGTTAACATTGCTGGCGTCCTTGAAAGGAGCAAATCCAATTGGCGACTAACATCAAGCTGACAGGCGAAGAGCGCCGAACGAAGCTGCTGGATTGGCTGAAGTCCTCCTCCCCACTCACGGGAACCGAGTTGGCCCAACGAGCCAATGTATCACGCCAAGTAATCGTGCAAGATATGACCTTGCTAAAGGCGCGCAACGAACCCATTCTCGCGACTAGCCAAGGATACGTATACATGGATCAAAGCACAAAAGAAAACGCCTCGTTATTCGAGCGAGTGATTGCTGTTCAGCACGCACCGGAGCAAAGTGAGGAAGAACTGCTGCTTATCGTCGATTATGGCGTAGGCGTCAAGGATGTTATCGTGGAACACCCCATATACGGGCAAATCTCGGCACAAATCCGCGTCAATACCCGCAAAGAGGTCTATGATTTTATGAACAATATCCGCAGCAGCGGAGCAGCCTTCATCTCAGAGCTAACGAACGGAATTCATCTCCATACCTTGACCTCCCCAAGCGAAGAGCGATTGGATGAAGTATGCGAAGCGCTCAAAAAGGTCGGGTTCCTTATTACGGACTAAGCACGGCACATTCTTACGGATAGAGGTCTAATTGACGTCTACATAGTTGCTGTGAGTCGAAGAGATTCTCGATAATGGCAAAAATGGCAAATGAAAAGCGGCAGTATCAGGGATAACAACTCCTGAGCTGCCGCTTTCCGATATATACATTTTCATGATGCTAACATCACGAGCAACACGAACATCATGCTCTACTTCTACAGGTCGTCAACCTATGCAGGCCTTGTATAGAACTAGAACTCAAGATCATCCTACTCTATTGTAATACGCAGAGATACTTGTTTGCCGCCATATGAAAAGGTAAGGACAGCCTTCCCTTTACTGACTGCAGTAATCATCCCTTGATTAGCGGTCGCCTTGCCATTCGACTTCGACTTGGCAAGTGACGTGACATCGGAAGTGTTACCGCTGCTGTATACGGCCTGTACTCGATAGCTCGTCGACTGATGAGGCGCAAGCTTCGCCGTCGATGCCACAACGGTCAGCTTTTTCAACTTTGGTGTGACTTGAACCGGGATTTCAAACGTACGATCACCGTACACGCCCACAATTCTCGTCGTTCCCTCCGTAAGCCCTTTTACGCCGGAAACGGTTACTTTGGCAATTTGATCATTGCCGGACTTCCATGCTATCTTGCCAGCAAGAGACACCTTTTTGCCGCTCGATAAAGTGCCGATTACTTTAATGGGTTTCGCAGCTCCCGCTTCCACCACGAGAGACGTAGGCTGAACATCAATACTCACCAAGTTTTCCTGTAGTACAACGGGAAGAGTTACACCTTTCCCTCCATAATACAGTTTTACGCTGACGCTCCCCTTTGGCTGCCCCACCGCCGTAACCACACCGCTGCCAACGTCAATGCCTTGGCCTGATGCCTTGGCCGTTACCTGTGAAGTAACATCTCTTGTGCTCCCGCCCGCATAGACCGCCTGAACGGAAAAAGTCGCAGATTTCCCGGGAGACAGCACCACCTTCGCAGGGGTTACGATCAGTTTTTTAATCGTAGCAGTGACGTGTACGGAAATATCGAACCTTTGTTGACCATATACGCCTGTAACGGTCGTACTTCCTTCCGCCACTCCTTTAATTGTTGCGCCGCTCATTTTCACAACTTGCTCATTGCCTGACTGCCATTGCACCTTCGATCCAAGCGATACTTTTTTCCCATTGGATTCATATCCGTATACTTTAATCGACTTGGAGGAACCCGCACCTAATGTGACAGAATTAGATGGACTCACGTCATATTTCACAAACTCCTTAACGGAACCTGGCTGATTGCCGTATGTCACCGATACCGCGTCGCTCTGGGCATATAAACTTGTTGGGCATGATAAGGCCAGGATAAGCATCGAACAAACGATGAGCCACCCAATGCCGATGCGGCCTTTTCTAACTTCAATTACTGACTTCATAATTTCTCCTCTCTCGACAATTAGGTTCTCTGTGTATAGTTAACGATTAGACTATGGTGGAATCAAAAAAGTTCACCTGTCCAATTATTTACTATATTATTTATTAACGGCTTATCGTGAGAAAAAGTGAACATCTCCACGCGGTATAAGGTTTCCTTCTCAATCCTCCAGCTAGGTTATGTAAGAAACTACTGCAAAGAAAATCAATCTTGATGAAGATTACTCATTGGCACAAAAAAAGAATCCATTTTGAATAATGACAAATCAAAATGGATTCTTTGTATTGAACGTTCCGTTTACATAGTACTTAATTACTTATGAAACATTACACGCTCTTCTAACGGTTTGAATTGCTTTTCACCTGGTGCAGCTGTTGGATTACCAAATGGCATTTGCGCAATAAGTTTCCAATTAGCAGGGATATTCCATTCTTTTTTCACTTCATCATCAATCAGTGGATTGTAATGCTGCAAAGATGCTCCCAATCCCTCTGCTTCCAATCCTGTCCACACCACTAATTGGTGCATACCTGATGCTTGGTTTGACCAAATTGGGAAGTTGTCAGCATATGCAGTAAATTGTTCTTGAAGTGATTTCACTACAGCCTCATCTTCAAAGAATAATACAGTACCATAACCTGCTTTGAAGGAATCCATTTTTTGTTGTGTTCCTGAAAAGTCTCCATCACCAACTACTTTTCTCAATGTTTCCGTTGTAATGTCCCATAATTTATTATGTGCCTCACCAGACAATACAACCAAACGCGAAGATTGTGAATTGAACGCTGACGGAGTGTGTTTCACAGCAAATTCGACGATTTCTTTGATTCTTTCATCTGATACTTTGACCTCTTTATTGATTCCGTAGTAAGTACGTCTTTCTTTAAGTGCAGTGTAGAAATCTTTTGTCATCGTTTTCTTCCTCCTAAATTCGAATATTCTTCAAATCGATATATGTTGTGGAAACATGTGTAAATAAATTAATTGCATCATTTTCGATATTTTTTCAGCCATCCTCAATTAATGTATCCTGCGTGTTTCGCATTTATACAAATATGAACAACAGCTATTTGGGATGGCACCACTTTATCTTGGACTAGAGTATCTCTAATTCGAGATAATTATATAAAATAAAATGAATATAGTCAACAAGAAAGAAAAATGACTTTTGAATTTGAATTATCTATACTAAATGAAATAACAAGTAAATAACCTACCGCACTTCCAATATAGAAGGAGAGATTTTGATATGAAAGGGATTGGCATTGAAACATACGGAGATGAAACGACGCTTATGTTGGTTCACGTTCCGACAGAACCAGTAGGCCCAAACGACCTGCTCATTACGATAAAAGCTAGTGGGGTGAACCCTGTAGACTGGAAAGTACGGGAAGGATACTTGAAAGAAAGCTTTCCGTATCAACTTCCTCTGATCTTGGGGTGGGATGCGGCAGGTAAAGTGGCGGCTGTCGGAACGGATGTAACCAAATTTCAAGTAGGAGACAATGTGTTCTTCCGTCCAGAAATGGAGAAGCAAGGCACGTACGCCGATGAGATTGTTGTTCCTGCAAATCTTGTTGCTCCAATGCCTCGTTATATGACGTATGTTGAGGCAGCATCCCTTCCACTCGTGGGCCTTACCGTATGGCAGGCTCTCGTAGAAGTGGGAAATGTTCAGGCAGGGGATCGCGTGCTTATTTTAGCTGGAAGTGTTGGAATTGGATCCTTTGCCATTCAATTGGCGAAAGCGCTGGGAGCTCATGTGACCACGACAACAAGCGCTAAAAACATCGATTTTGTAAAAGAGTTAGGCGCAGATCAAGTGATTGCATACGATCAGGAAAGCATCCGAGATTCAGGACTAGAGTTTGATTTCATGCTCGATACGCTCGGTGGTTCTTCATTCGAAGAGGCATTATATTGCATGAAGTTGAACGCAACGGTGGCTACCATATTCGGTGGGCCAGATGAAGTTCGACCTGATTCCATAAATAAAATAGAAGCAGAGCGTCAATTAAACATTAAGTACGTGTTCACGCGTCCCGATGGCGAAAACATGAATCATATTCGCAAACTGGTTGAATCACAAAAAATTAGACCAATCGTAGGGGAAGTCTACCCGATGACGGTTGATGGAGTAAGAAGAGCACATCTGTCTAATCAAACAGGACGAACACGAGGTAAGATCGTTCTAAGCAGAGAGGATTGAACATCTTTTTTACTAGATGTAAGTTGTATCCGTATTTGTTCTATAAAAGATGTAATAAATGAATAAATGGCCCATAAAAAAGTAAAAAAGTGCTGTCTCCAAGGTCGATAATGATCTTAGAGACAGCACTTTGAACTTTTATCTTTGGACAAGCCTCCCTACTCCTTTTTCAATGAAATCTCAAATATAGAGCCGACCTCTCCAGCAAATACAACCCTTCCGTTATCCGGCAGCACAACTTGATTGTTACCGCTGACCACGGTGTGATTGATACATATCCCCGCCTAAGTTCCAGCGAATCTCGGCCAGCCATCGTTGGAATTTGCAGTTTGTTGACTGCTTTGTTTGCATCAATGATTGTAATATTCAACACATAACCAGAAACATCCTTCACGCTATTCAATTGTAGAATCGGCTTTGCATTAAAATAAGTCATCGACGAATATTTCTCACTTAACACGTAATATTTTTTATTTTCATGCTCTTTCCATGCAGCTGCAGTATCGGGCGATAATTCGTTGGCCTCTAGCCTCTCTGCCTTATACTCTGAAATAGCGATCTGTCCAAGCTTAGGTATCGAAATATAGGAACGCGCCGCCCAGAGGAAAGTACGTCCATTTTTCTCAACAACGAATTTGTATTTTTGCGAGCCATCCTCATTTACAAACGAAACATCATTGCTTTTACCGATTTGGGAGATAGAATTCCAACGACTTCTCCTGTGAATATCCGCGAGAATGTAACCAGATCTTCAGCAGTGGAGTAAATCCCTCCGCTTGCAATGACATTATAATTTTCTGTGGGAAGCTGTCCCTCATAATTAGGATGATAGACCCCCGCCAATATCGCTGGATTTACAATATCCTGCGGAGTTTTTGTATTGTTCATTTGCAGAGGCATGGTGAAATACTTGTGTATAAATGCTGTAAAGTCCATGCCGCTAACTCGCTCTACCACTATTTCAGCTAACGAAAACCAACGTTATTATATATTGAGTATGCACCCGGATCTGCTTGTAAGTCCTGAACCGCCAATTCTTTCAACAAGGTATCATGTGCATACGTGTCATGATCATCGAACAAGGTTGAATTTGGACCAATGTATCCGTGAAGACCGGAAGAATGATTCAGCAGCATGCGGGGTGTAATCTGTGTATAACGGCTGTCTCTCATTGTAAAGTCGGGTATATAGGTGACAACGGGCACATCTAAATCTAGTTTTCCATCGTCTACTAGCTTCATAACAGCCGCTGTGAGTATCATCTTGCTCGTTGAACCGATGCCATATATGGTATTGGAAGTGAGCGATACAACAAATGTCGATATTATGACTCTCTTAATTTGCCAGCTACAAATGTCGATATTTAAAGGATGAGTTCAATTCTGTCAAACATACATGATAGAACTTAAACATAATTACGAGAGGCGATGTAGTAAATGAAACCCGAATTACGCATGCGAAAAACAATCGCTGTACTGATGGCATTCCTGCTCATCTTTACAGCAGTCCTTCCTCTGTCGTCTGGCATTACCAAGGCCATGGCTGCAACTGGCTGGCAGCCAATTGGAAACAGCACAATTGGTTTAAATGTGGACGCCACCAAAGAAACGTCACACCCTAACATGGTCAATTATAATAACGAGCTGTACATGGCATGGTCTGAGAGAGCAGGCCAGAATAATAATCTCACGATCCAAATCAAGAAATATAATGGTAGTAGCTGGGAGTATGTTGACGGCGGCACTAGTTTCAGCGCAGATCCATTGGCTACTGCAACTAATCCTGTCATGGCCGTATTCCAGAATGAGCTATATGTGACATGGTATGAATCATCGAATAACGGCAATCAGATAAGGGTCAAGAAATATGACGGCTCAAGCTGGTCTTTCGTAGACGGTGGAGGCAGCAAGGGACTGAATATGAATTCCCCTGCTATTGCATACATCCCTCATTTGATAGTCTATAATAATAATCTCTTTATCGTATGGGTAGAGAATACCAATGGCACATATCAAATCCGAGTCAAAAAACACAATGGTTCAAGTTGGGAATGGGTAGATGGCGGCAGCAACGATGGATTAAATGCAAGCCCTTCTTCATTGGCGAATAGCCCTGAGTCTGCTATTTACAACGGAAATTTATACATATCCTGGGATGAAAAAAGCGGAGGAAAGTCACAGCTGCGAGTTAAAAAGTTCGACGGCACTACTTGGTCTTTTATCGACGGACCTAATGGCTTAGGTAGTGATTCATCCGATATTTCAAACGGTAATTTAACTGTTTTTAACAACGAGTTGTTTGCTGTATTTTCCGAAAAAAATGGAGTTCACACCCATCTCCGAGTCAAAAAGTATGATGGATTAAGCTGGACGTCCGTTGATGGTGCTAACAATGCCGGATTAAACGTAGATGTTTCAAAAAACGCGAAGCATTCAAGATCTGCAGTTTACGACAATGCATTATACGTAATCTGGACCGAGGCAGCCGGCCGTGATTGGGGTGGAACAATACATATTAAAAGATACGATGGAACAAACTGGAGTGGAACTAGTGAAACCATTCTAAATGTAGATCCATTATCGCCTACAGCAATGAATCCTACTTTGTGCTCATATAACGGCAAGCTGTTCGCTGCGTGGATTGAATCTAACAATTATCAGACTCAAATTAGGGTCAAACAATATGATGGTGTCGCTTGGACGTCTGCTCATAATGAAATTAACGTCGGGTTAAATGGAAATTTGATTTACTCGTATCATCCTGATTTGAAGCAATTTAACGATGCGCTTTATGCAATCTGGGTCGAAAATGGAAAAATTGTAGTTAAAAGCTATTCAAATGGAGTCTTATCTGGCTCGGAAGACTTAAACGTTGATCCTACAAAAGTGGCTGATACTCCGAAATTAGCTGTTTTCAATAACGAATTATACGCACTATGGGTAGAACGCGACAATGCAAACGTCAGAATATTAAGAGTGAAAAAATGGGATGGAGTGTTTTGGGTTGACGACAAAAACGGACTAAATGCCAATTCTCAGGAACAAGCTTTGCATCCTAATCTGTTATCCACGAATGATGCAATTTATGTAGCTTGGTCTGAGTCGGCGAATGTTGGGTATGACGTCCATGTTAAGAAATTTAATGGAAGTTGGGAATCGCTTGGGCGCGCTGCATCACACACTGTTGGCAAACCAAGCTTGGCTATGTTCCAAAATGAATTGTATGGAACTTGGCTAGAGTTGAATAGCGCAAAAAATTACCAACCAAGAATTAAGAAATATAACGGCCAAGATTGGGTGTACGTGGATAATGGAGGCGTTAATGAATCTGTAGATATCGACAACACCAACAGCTCTATAATTGAATTCAACAATGAGTTGTATGTTGTATGGGTCGAGAATGGCACTAATGGTGTTCTGTTGAGAGTAAAACGTTTTGATGGAGCAAGTTGGGAGGCGGTAGAAAATATTGCAACTGATATCGCGCTCGACAGCCCTCCTGCTTTGAAAGTGTTCAGAAATACACTATTTGCAACCTGGACGGAAACAACCAACGGAAAAGCCCCGCAAGTGCGTGTCAAACAGTTTAATGGCACAAGTTGGTCTTCTGCAGATGGTGACGGAGTTGACGGGCTGAATGTCGATGCAACTAAACGGGCGTTTGCTTCTGTTCTAGAAGAGTATAATGGCGAGCTTTTCGCTGCATGGACTGAACATAACGGGGTGTCAAATCAAATTCGAATGGCCCGCTACACAGGGAACATTATTCCACCTGTAACTCCAACGGATCCAAATACACCAGGGCCAGGATCTACAATTACGTTGGATGCACCGACAGGATTTATCGCTACGCCAGAAGATGGGCAAGTGAACTTACGTTGGAATAGTGTAACAGGGGCCACTTATTATCAGGTTTACCAAGGCATATCCTCTGGTAGCTATGGAACCGCACCTGTAGCAAGGGTAAGTGGAGCAGCGAATTCAGCTCTTATTACGGGACTTTCAAACGACTTACCTTATTATTTTGCAGTTCAGGCAGGCAATGAGAATGGTGTGGGTGCACTCTCTCCAGAGGTAAGCGTCGTACCACAAGTGAATCGCAAGACGGATTTGCAAGCCTTAGCCTTGTCTCAAGGGGCGCTTAATCCAGCCTTCGATTCTAGAATTCTGGATTACACAGCGATTGTTCCGAACAGTGTCTCATCGTTAACAGTGACTGCCTCGGTATATGATCAGCAGTCTCCATTAACAGTGACTGCCTCGGTATATGATCAACCGTCTTCGTTAAAAGTGAACGGAGCACTGGTTACTAGTGGTCAAGAAAGTAGTCCAATTCAACTTGCTGTAGGTCAAAACATCATTTCAGTGGAAGTGACAGCAGCAAATGGATTGAAAAAAATCTATTCCATCAACGTAACTAGGGAATCGGCATCCCCGTCATCAGGAACACGCCCTTCCGATTCTAGCAATTGGATAAGCGATCCAAACAGCGGTAAGTCTACCCGCAATCAATTGGCTTCAAGTATCGTAACGCAAGAAAACGGGCAAACCGTTGTGAACGTATCTCTTGATTCAGCCATTATGGCCTCACAGCTGACAAACGGTGGAGACAAGCAAACATTGTCTATTCCTGTGAGTCAAGAAGCAGATAAAGTGTCAGTGAACCTAATTGGAGAAGTATTAAAAACATTGGATCGATTCAAGCACACCGTGCTTGCAATTTCAACGCCTATCGGTAATATCAAGCTGCCAGCAGCACAGATTAACCTCAATGATTTGTCTGCCAAATTTGGTGGGCCAGCGAAGGCAAGCGACCTATCTGTTCAGGTCGTTATCAACAAGAGTGATTCATCTAAGGAAAAATCAGTTAGGGATGCAGCGAATAAAAGTCATTTTACTGTAATGACTGCACCTGTTGATTTTTCGGTTATGGTCTCTTACAAGGATATAACGGAAAAAATAGGGCGGTTCAGCAACTTTGTCGAGCGTGAAATTCCGATTCCTAGCGGCATCGACCCTAACACAGTCAAGACAGCAGTCGCTCTAAACGACGATGGATCAATTCGTCATGTGCCGACGCAAATTATAGCTCGTAACGGAAGCAGTTACGCCGTTATTAAGAGCTTGACGAACAGCACTTATTTGCTGATCTCACATCAGAAATCTTTCGATGATTTGAAGGGACATTGGGCACAGGGTATCGTTTCCAACATGCTGTCGAGAATGGTGATTAACGGAGTCGACGATACCCATTATGCGCCTGACGCAGCAATTACTCGGGCTGAGTTCGCTGCAATTATTGTTCAAGCGCTTGGCATGGACAATAAAGGACAAACCGTGACCTTCAAAGATGTTGCTGCATCGGATTGGTTTAATGCTGCAGTTGTGACAGCACAGGAATACGGTATTATTAAGGGTTATGAAGATGGAACATTCCGCCCTGGGAAGACAGTTACCCGTGAGGAAGCCATGGTTATGATAGCCAAAGCCATGCAACTGACTGATTTGAAAGCTTATGTTAACAATGCCGATGCGGACTCCGTATTATCCGCATTTATCGATGGTGCATCTGTTGGAGCATGGGCTAAACAAGGCGTCAGCGCAGTAGTTAGCAGTAAACTGATCAACGGAGCCGGCAATGGATTGCTGCCAAAGAAAGACATTACGAGAGCCGAAGCTGCCGTGCTCGTTCATCGTATGCTAGAAAAGGCAGATCTGATTGACGTAGTTCAGACTAAATAATCTTCCGTATCTCAACGAACCTAGTTCGCAAATAAAAAAACCTGGAATGGCTGACTCCTTATGTAGACAGCCACTCCAGGTTTTTCGTTATGAATCGTTCAGCGGTCGTGTGACAGAAAACCAGGAACGCGCGCCGAAAGTAAAATAATCCCCCGTCCCATCACCTTTGGCAGGATTGAAACGGAGTACCCGGCAAAGCTTGGTCTTCATCCAAATAGTACACTTACTTTACTTCTTTCATATATGCTCTAACATTCTCAGCGATTTCTTTGAATTTGGTGTGGTGCAAATAATGCGATCCCACCATGGTGATTATTTTTCCATGTACCGAGTCTTTAACCTGCTCTTCATGCAGAGGTACCCATTCCTTTCTCCCTTCATTATTCGCTTGTACAAAGTATCAAACTCATTTGCTCTACGGTTTTTCCATCGAATGCCAGACCCTTATAGGGGTCTGCACTAAATATAAGAGCAAATCGTAAGAGACCTGATTTTTTGAGGAATTCTAATCTTTTTAATGGGAATTCAACATCCATACCTGGTTGTGTTGGAACACTGCTATCGATTCCGACAAATGCAGTCACCTCGTTTGGATATTTGTCCACATAATCCAATGCCGTAAATGTCGACATGCGTTGAGGCATAGACGGCCAGTGCTTCCTTACCGTCCGCGGCTTCAACTGTTGTGAACCCATCTTTGCGTAAAAATAAACATACAAGTTCGCGAATGTTCGCATCATCATCAGCAACTAGTATAGTAGGCATCCGTTCCCTCTTTTCCCAGTTTTTCATCTATGCTGTTAATAGTTCATTATACTATAAATGGATTTAAGGCATAAAAACAGTCCGTGAATTTCACGGACTTATTTGGAGAAGTTGATTATTGCCACTAATCTATCAAAGCTCCCTCTTCTAACTAATCAACCCTTCTTCCTTCGCCTTGTCCACTGCATCTTGCCTGTTATTTACGCCTAGCTTGGAATAGAGGATAGATATATAATTGCGGATCGTTCCTTCCGAAAGATTCATGCTAGCGGCGATAGCTTTGTAACGTGATCCACGGTGCAGCAGATCCAACAACTCGAACTCGCGTTTAATTAATCCATATGGATTATCCCAAATGATATTTCCACGTTCCTTGAGCTGCACCCGCTGCTGCTTCATTTCTTCGAATACTTGCTCCGCGATCTCCTGGGTGATGGACATGCCTCCAGCATGAATGAGGCGAATCGTGTCGATTAACTCCTTGGGCTGTATGGATTTCAACAAATACCCCACTGCCCCGTACTGAAGTGCGGTCACCGCTTGTTCTACATCACTGAAGGTACTCATTACGATCACTTGTAGATCAGGCCACTTTTCCTTAATCACTTGTAAAGCTTCGATTCCATCCATTTCAGGCATACGGACATCCAGCAAGATAACATCTGGATGAACCTGCTCGCACAACTCAACAGCTAATTTTCCATTTCCGGCCGTTCCTACTACCTGCAGATCCTGTTGATTATCAAGTATCATGCTAAGACTATCGACAATCAACTGCTGATCGTCGACGATAACAAGCCGTATTTTGCTTTGAACAATTTCATATCTAGGCACTGTACAGAGCACGACCGTCCCTTCATCACGATGAGAGTGGACTGATAAGTGGCCTGACAACTCTAGCAAGCGCTCCTTCATCGTAGAAAGCCCAAAGCCTGGCTGCAACTGCTCATTACCTACCCCATTATCTTGAATTTGTAAACGCAATTGATTCGCTTCGAAATGCAAATGAACCTCGATGGCCGTTGCTTGTCCGTGACGAGCCGCATTCGTCAATGCCTCTTGTAGACAACGGTACAATGTTAATTTGATCGGATTAGGCACGGCATACTCCTCACCTAATGTTCGATACTTAACTTCAATCCTTGTTGTATCCTTGAATTTGCTAACCAGCTTTTGTAGAGAAGTCGTAAAAGATGCAGGTAGGGTAGATGACGACATTTGATGCAAGTGAGTTCGAACTTCTTCTAGTCCACTGCGGGCAGAGCGCAGAAGAGCATCAATGCGTTCAGTTTGATCGCCTGTTGCCGCCTGACGCAGCGACTCCATTCCCATAATGAGTGAAGTCAACGTATGGCCGATCGTATCGTGCAGCTCCTTAGATAGTCGATTTCGCTCCTCGACTAACGTCATCTGTTCAACCTGAGTCACATGTTGTTCCAAAATCCGATTTTGCTCCTTGATCACTTGCCCCTGCCTATGCGTAAGTACCGCTAATTGAAAGGCATATCCCAAGGCAAATACAATCCCATAATGCAAAATGACGTCTACGATAATATCAATCCAACTCATTTTACTTACCCAGCCGAGAATAAACGGGATGACACCAGAAGATAGAATCGCTGTCCATCGGTAAGTAAGATTACTGCTTAGAAAGCCAATGACAAATACAATCGGGGCATATTGCCATACATTCGATATCCCATACAGATTTAAGAAAATAACAAAACTCCCCGACAACACAATTTCAGCAATCAAATACCACTGCAAATGATACTGTTGAAGCCAAAGCGGGATGAATAATGGAACAAAGGAGAGCCCTATAGCTGCCCAAAGTGGTATCGGCAATCCTCGCTCATGCAATATGCATAGACTAATCACGAGCGTGATCCACCATGAGATCCGTATACATAACATGACCCAATCTGACCACAACCATCGCTTCATCCATTCTTTCATAGGAATACCTCAATCCTTCATCAGATATCTACAAGTTACACCACATACATCCTAATTGAGAACCATTAATTTCTGAAATGATTGAACCTTCGTGCGGAGTAAGGTCTAGTATAAGAAGAAAGAGCAACCGTATCCCGATTGCTCTGGAAATGATTTCCTACTTTTGTACTTGTAACATATGGGATGGGCTTGTGTTACGAATATGGACAAGAATGTCAAACCGTTCCCGCAGGGGCACATTGAAATATGGCGGCAGGCCCGGTATTATCCGCGCCCCTAAGCTGAGGAACGGCTGCTTTTCCTTCACCCATCGCCCTGCCTCTCCCTTCAGATGGCGAGCGTCCAATAGGAACCTCTCGTAAGATACTTTTCCGAACATATCGTTCGTACTGTTTTTCTGCTGCGGTATTGCATCTGTCTTAATCTTTCCGCCGCCACTCATGTCAAACTCGTATGTTGTAAAATGTCCTTCCGTCATCGAGGTTCCTATAACGACGTATTGATCACCTACACGTTCCTTCAGGAACTCCCCAGCTGGCTTCGGATACCATTCTTTATCGATAACACCCTTAGCTACGTGAATATTATGGCCCCAGACCATCGTTTTCCCACCAAGTGTTTCTTTCGTCCATACGGCAAGGTCTGCCAAATATTGCTCGTGGAGGGTGACAAAAGACGGATACTCTTCAGGAATCATCATGGTTGTATAATGCTTGATTGCCTTCGCCGTCCCTTTCACCCACGTAAGCTCATTTGAATTAGCCTTCTTCTTGTCTTTTACGGCTACTTTCTCAAGCAATTGGACAACTCTCTCCGCATTCGCTTGGAACCGGGCTTTCTCCTCATGAGTCAGCTTCATATACTCCTGCAAATTGACAGTTACCGCTGGCATATCTTTATAGTTCTGCACGACTTCAGACAGCATATCGGGATGATGCTTCTTCACATAGTTAATGACTGTATCGTAGACGTCTTTATCCAATGACTTTAGATCGAGCCCGATAAATTGAATCTTTTTCTTGTTCTTTGGATTAGCATTGTAATCCTTCATCCACTCCACCATAGCGACGATCTCATCAGTTGGATATAACAGCTTCAAAAATTGCTTGGGATCTCCTTTGCCTGTGTGGATATATTCATTTAATTTCAAACCATTCCCCCAATCCTCCTCCATCCCGAAGTTCGTAAATCCCATCTCCGTAACTAAATATTTCACGAGGCGAAATTTCATCGTAAACAATTCAGAGCTACCATGAGTTTCCTCTCCTAATCCTACATAATGAGCATCCCCGATCATCTTCTTAAGCGGCTTTAAATCTGCAAACGATTGAGTCGGATCAATCGTCTTCAATGGAAAAACCTGTGATTTAAAGGATTTCACAATATCATTCTGCACCGTTTGTACGGAACGAGTCACTTCTGTTGACCGTGCACCAGCATTCCCAACTCCTCCAGCAACCAACAGCGCTGTGCTAACTACTGCAGCCATGCCACTAACCATCATTTTCTTATTCATGTTATTCCACCTCAATTGAGTTATTTGATGAGCGCAATGAACCGCAAGCAAGGCTATGCGTCAATCGCTCAACCCGATTGTCATTCATCCCATATCACTTTTCCTAGTTACTCTCTATCATCATTTTTGATGACACATACCTCATGTCATTTCGTTACAAGCCTCACTATGAACAATGACGCCCCATTGGCCATACTGAGTTTGCGAAAGATTGAGGTCATCAATATAAAACATTTCTATGAATCGAAAGGAAGGATGTAATTTTGAAATCGCGTGGAAACAAAAACGCTTCGGATTTTGGGGAGGTGAAAGTACAACATGCCAGAAAAGGCCTTACGTTCTTTCTTGGTTTCTTATTTGTGTTGTCGCTGATCATAAATACGGTTGTCATCATGTCGGGAAATATTCTGCTTATTGTTGTGTACATGTTCGTACCGGCAATCGCTTCGATTCTAACCCGTCTCCTCTTGCGGGAAGGTTTTGCAGATGTATCCTTTCAGTTGGGCAGTGTAAAAGTATGGAGAGGGATCGGACTGGGCCTGCTCATTCCTATGCTCATCTGCGGAATCACCTACTCCACTGCCTGGATGAGTGGTATAGCCTCGTTCCAGCTTCCTGTGGGAGGTACCTTCGAAACGTACTATCATGCTCTTGGTCTGCAGTACTTGCCTACGCCGCTGAGCTTCGTGCTTATGGTCGTAGTGGCTGGCATTGCAGGAAGTATCATCAACCTCATCCCCGTTATGGGGGAAGAAGTCGGCTGGCGGGGATATATGTTGACACGTTTAGTTGAGGCCAAGGCTCCGCGTCCTATTTTGCTTAGCGGATTGATCTGGGCAACTTGGCATATTCCGATTGTCATATCTGGTATGTATGTGGCTGGACCATCTGTCCTTCTCTCTGTCCTAGGCATCTACCTGTGTATCATTCCGTTCAGTTATATTACCGCCCAATTGCGATTAGCCACTGGCAGCGTCTGGCCTTCTGTCATTATCCATACCTCATGGAACTCTGTAATCCAAGGTCCTTTCACTCGTGCAACAACAGGGGAGTTTTCCGATGTCTGGATCGGTGAGTCGGGTCTCCTTACGGCATTTATCATTATCATTGCAGCAATTATAGTGTCACGAACAGTAAAAGTCCGAGAGTTGACGTGACTAGAAATGAAGCTTTCTACTCATTCTCATTGACGAAAAAGAGAGTAACGAATTGGATTGATCATAAATCCTCCTTAGCACTAAGGGGGATTTTATGTTGTGTCCAGCCGACATCTACTATTTTTGTGAAAAAAAGAACAAGTTAGCTATTGACTTGTGAAATAAATCACAGTACACTGTGGTTGTGAAATAAGTCACATTAATCACATTAAAATTCAACCTTTTTGGTTTACCTATATTTTATTTTCGAGGAGGAAATACAATGAAAATTGCAGTGATTGGTTGTACGCATGCGGGAACAGCAGCAGTGGTGAATGCCGCCAAGCTATACCCCGAAGCCCAGATTACCGTTTACGAACGCAACGACAATATATCGTTCTTATCTTGCGGGATCGCATTGTATGTGGGCGGTGTCGTGAAAGAGCCGGAAGGACTCTTCTACTCCTCGCCGCAGCACTTGGCGAATTTAGGTGTCATTACTCACATGCGCCACGAGGTTCTCACCGTTGATACGGATGCGAAAACGATGCAGGTGCGCAACCTGCTGACCGGAGAAGAATTCCATGATTGCTTCGATAAGCTGATTGTCACGACGGGATCTTGGCCGATCATTCCACAGCTTCCAGGCATGGAGCTGGACAACATTCTGCTGTGCAAAAATTACGAACATGCGAAAAACATCATCGACAAAGGTAAACAGGCAGACCACATCACAGTGGTCGGTGCGGGATATATCGGTGTAGAGCTTGTGGAGGCGTTCCAGCAGAGTGGTAAGCAGGTAACGTTGATTGATAGCGAAGACCGAATTCTGAACCGTTACCTGGATGCTGATTTCAGTAGTCAAATTGAGGAAGCGTTCCGCGGCAAAGGCATCGAACTTGCGCTTGGGCAGACCGTGCAAGCTTTTGAAGGCAAGGACGGCACAGTCAATAAAGTCATCACCGACAAGGGTGAAGTGGAAACAGATATGGTCATTCTTTGTATCGGTTTCCGCCCGAATACCCAACTGCTTAAGGGTCAAGTGGATATGCTGCCAAATGGCGCGATCATCGTCGATCCATATATGCAGACTAGCAAGCAGGACGTGTTCGCCGCCGGCGACAGCTGTGCTGTGCATTACAATCCGACCGGCAGAGCTGCTTACATTCCGCTGGCTACCAATGCGGTACGGATGGGGATGCTGGTGGCACGCAATCTGATGGGGCCAACGACAAAATATGTAGGCACGCAAGGGACATCGGGCCTCAAAATATACGATATCAATCTAGCTTCGACGGGTCTCACCGAGGTTGCATGCACAGATGAGAATATCAATGCCGAAGCAGTTACGGTAATCGACTCCTACCGACCTGAATTTATGCCATCGGCAGAGACCGTAACCTTGAAGGTTGTGTATGAGAAAGAAAGCCGCCGCCTGTTGGGAGCGCAAATCATGTCCAAAGTTGACTTGACCCAAGCGATGAACACCTTGTCGGTATGCATTCAAAATGGAATGACGATCGACGAGTTGGCCTTCGTCGACTTCTTCTTCCAGCCTCACTTTAACAAGCCTTGGAACTTTTTGAATACGGCCGGCATTGCCGCACTTCCCCAGTTCGTAGACGGAGAACTGCAGCACGCTTAAAAGCACTGCCATGAAGGGAGTGTCCCAATAGTCATTGAATATGACGAAGGACACTCCCCTTTCATGGGATTTACCTTCATGACCACCTTTGTTTCTGACATCTGTATGAAATGAAACAAGGAGGCTATTGATTCTCTATCAATAGTTTCTCCTATATGCATCACTCCTCTTATTAAACAAACACTTCGGTTAGTATCCTTTTGAGAATAGCGATAGTTTGGCTACTCTCCCCTTTTTGCCAGCTCTTCTTGAGCCCAACCTTTTTTCGCTCAACAAGCTACATTTTTATTACGTAACAACAGCAACACATCTGGATAGGAACGTAATGGAATTTTTAATCGTAAGGTTTTTTTACAATTTTTTTTGCAAGACAGATTATCACGCCAATGTAAAAGTACTCCGATATATAATAGAAGAATCAACCGAACGAGTAAATTGATGGAACCACCAAGAGAATGTGCATTACAATAGAGGGAGCTTTTGGGTAATAAGCAAGAGCTTCACGGCATGATCGAAATCAACAAGAGGAACGAGGCCATGGGAGTATGGAGAGAAAAGTGAAAATTATCGGTACGGGGGTATATTTACCAAAGCAGCGCGTTACTTCGAAAGAAATGGATCGGAAGCTTGGCGTACCCGCCGGGTGGTCCTTGAAAAAGTCGGAGGTTCGCGTACGATATTTTGTTGAAAATGAAACAGCCGCCGAGATGGGGGCGTTCGCTGCGCAAGCTGCACTGCAGGATGCGGGACTTACCTTCGCTGACATCGACTGCATCGTATGCGCAAGCGGTACAATGCAACAGCCGATTCCATGCACAGCGGCTTTGATACAACAAGCAATGGGGAAAGGGAACTCCGGGGTGCCGTCTTTTGACATTAATTCGACCTGCCTTAGCTTCCTAGCCGCGCTCGACGTCATGTCATATCTGATTGCCGCTGGACGCTATCAGCGTATCCTCATCGTCTCGACTGAGGTTGCCTCAGTCGGCCTGAACTGGGAGCATAAAGAAAGCGCGGTTCTATTCGGCGATGGCGCCGCTGCCGTTATCGTAGGCCAAGCGGCAGCATACGAGCAATCTCGTATCGCAGCCTCATTAATAGAAACCTATAGTACCGGAGCCTCATACTCCGAGATACGTGGCGGAGGTACGGGGCTGCACGCTAAATATTACGATGATGCTCGAATGAGCGACTATATGTTCCATATGGATGGTCAGCCGATTTATAAAATGGCGTCCAAGCTGCTACCTGACTTCCTTGAACGGCTGCTTGGATCGGGAAATACGGCAATGTCGCAATTCCCGCTTATCATTCCGCACCAAGGCAGCGCTATGGCAATGCGCCTGATTAGCCGCAAGCTGGGCATTGCTCCAGAGCAGCTCATGAACATTACATCGGATCACGGCAATACGATTGCCGCTTCGATTCCGATGGGATTGCATGAGGCCATTCACCAAGGGCGGGTGCAGCGAGGAGACCGTATTCTGCTGCTTGGAACTTCTGCCGGGCTGTCATTGGGAGGGCTGGTGCTTGAATACTAGCAGTTCTAGCAGTTCTAGCAGTCCGTCCAACGATATTCCGCGGGATGGGAGGCGAACTATCCTAATTAGTGGCAGCCGCGCCCCCGTCTCCTTGGAGCTGGCACGTCTAATGGGTGGTGTCGGGCACCGGATCATCATGGCAGATAGCTTGCTCGTCACAATAGGCTCGGCCTCCCGCTTTGTCACCCGCCATTACTGTTATCCGCCTCCTCGCCATGATCAAGAGCGGTTCCTAGCTATGATAGAGCGTATTGTGATAGACGAGCAGGTGGATTGCATAATTCCGACCTGCGAGGAAGTGTTCTATCTGGCACAGAGACAGCGGACATGGCCCAATGGATGCGAGCTATTTGCTCCTCCATGGGAGCTGCTTAAGCAGCTTCATCATAAGGGACAATTCATCGAATTGATCCGGCAAGCTGGCTTGCTCGCACCTTCGACACAGCTGCTGACATCACGAGCGGAAGCTGACGACTACATACGGACGGTTGGGGTGGATGCTGCCGTGCTGAAGCCGGCCTACTCGCGCTTCGCGAGCCGTGTATTATTCGTACGGGCTGACTATGCCCTGCCGGACGACATCCTAATCACCCCGGACTATCCTTGGGTCGGGCAGCAATATATTCGCGGCACATTGTACTGCACGTACAGCATTGTCCGCGATGGCGCCGTACGTGCTCATGCCTGCTACCCCTCCGAATTCACGGCGAGTGAAGGGGCAAGCATCGCCTTCAAGCATGAGGCACGGGGCGATCTGCTGGCATGGGTCCAGCGATTTGTCGCCCCGCTTCGATATACGGGGCAGATTGCGTTTGACTTTATCGTCACGCCGGAACGGAACATCTACCCTATCGAGTGCAATCCTCGCGCAACAAGCGGCGTCCATTGCTTTGCAGTATCCGATCAGTTGGACAAGGCGTTCTTCGAGATGAATGGCGGGATAAATGGCGACACAGAGGTCGGCATAGACGGCTGCACAATTAACACTGCTAATCAAGATACATATCTTGATGCAAATCTTGGCGCGCATCATGCGAGAGCCTACCCCATCGAGCCAACATCCACCCGCCCTGCCATGTTGACGCTCGCCATGCTGGCGTACGGCTGGAGGAGTCCTCGACGGGGCTATTGGCTGAGGGAGCTATGGAAAGGACGAGATGTCATCTTCCGCTGGCAGGATCCGAAGCCGTTTGTCGCGCAGGCCGTTATGCTATACCGCTTCTGGCGAGAGAGCAAAAAGCGCTCCATCTCACTAATAGAGGCCACTACATCAGATATAGAATGGAATGGTGAATCATCATGAGCCGACGAGCATTAGTGACGGGAGGAACCGGATTTCTAGGGCAGCGTTTGGCATTAAGATTGGTCGAACAAGGCTATACCGTCAGCGCCATTGGCCGCAATACGTATGTAGGCCATGAACTGGAACGGATGGGTGTCCGATTTATTCCGCTTGAATTAGGCGATGCTGAGCGGATCAAGGAGATATGCCACGGTCGAGATACTGTCTTCCACTGTGCTGCACTGTCTGCTCCATGGGGCGATTATGCTGACTTCTACGCCAGCAACGTCATCGGCACACGCCATGTCGTGCAAGGATGCGTAAGCGGAGGAGCGCGGCTCGTGCATGTGTCAACGCCGAGCATTTACTGGAATTGGCGTGATCGACTGAATATTAAAGAATCCGATCCGCTGCCTTCCAAACAAGCGAATGCCTACGCCGCCACCAAGCTGCTCGCTGAGCGGGAGGTGGATCAGGCCGTAGAAGAGGCTGGGCTGCACGCCATTACGCTGCGGCCCCGCGCGATCTACGGTCCGGGTGATCGCGCTATTCTCCCGCGCCTCATAGAGGCGAACCGAGGCGGCTATATGCCGCTCATTCGCAGCGGCCGGTCGATGCTCGACGTTACATATGTCGACAACGTGGTCGATGCGCTGCTGCTAGCCGCCGAAGCTGACCCGGCTGCGCTTGGCGGCAAGTACAATATTACGAACGGCGAGCCTAGGCTGCTGAGCGATGTGCTGGCTAGGCTGTTCGTCCTGCTCGAAATGCCGTTCCGCCCCATCCCGCTCGCTTACCCGATCGCTTCGGTGGCGGCCGGGATGCTGGAGCTTAACGCCCGCTGGTTTGCCAGAGGCAAGGAGCCTAAGCTGACCCGGTATACGGTTGGACTAATCGGACGGAGTCAAACGCTCGACATTACGGCTGCCCGCGAGATGTTAGGTTATAAGCCTAGAATCGGTACCGAGGAAGGCATGAAGCGATTCGCTGAAGCATGGATACAGGAAGGAGGCTCGTCAGCCGCATGGACGTGAACAAGGGAGCCATAACAGAAGTTTCAGTGAACTTCATGACCGCAGGGTACTGCACGCACCGGGAATGGCTTACGATTCAAGGCGGGAGCGGCGCTTCCGTGCGTTTTCCGGCCATGTTCGCCTATATCGAGCACCCGCGGCTCGGATCAGTCCTGTTCGACACCGGCTATTCCACGCGCTTCTTTCAGGCTACATCGGCCTTTCCCGCGAGGCTGTATCGGTGGACAACGCCGGTCTATATCGGCGAAGAAGAGAGTGCAGCCAATCAGCTGCGCAATCTTGGCGTAATGCCGGAGGACGTGCGGACGATTATTTTGTCGCACTTTCACGCAGATCATATCGGCGGTGTGCACGATTTCGAGAATGCCGAGTTTTATTATTTACGCGAGGCTTATCGTCCTCTGCAGGACATGTCTCCTTTCCAAGCTACGAAAGCCGGCTTTCTGCCCGGGCTATTGCCGAATCGATTCGGTGATCGCTCCCGTCTTATCGAGGAGATGTGCAGCACCATAAGCTTGGACGAGGGATATGCGCCCTTCACAGAGGGATACGATCTGTTCGGGGACGGTAGCATCATCGGCATCGACCTATCGGGGCATGCGATGGGTCAGCTTGGCCTGCTTCTGCGCTCTGCAGGGCAAGAATACTTCCTCTGCGCCGACGCTGCTTGGTCAACGGCAGCCTATGCATCGCATCGGCTGCCGAAGTCCATCGTCAAATTGATCAAAGCAGATTGGCAGCAATATAAGGACAACCTTAACCGATTACACCTCCTGCATCGTAGGCGACCGGATCTTCGCATCATCCCAACGCACTGCCGGGAGGCCGAACAGAGATACGTAACAAGCCCTAAGGTTCAAGGAGGTGCTGAGCGTGGATAAAGGAACGATGATCGCTGCCTGGGAATATATCCGCACAAAGTACGGACGAAGTTGGAGCAGCAGGGAAGCATTGGAGCGGTGGCAGCATCGTCAAGTGATGAAGCATCTGGGGCGAATCAGGCAGTGCTCCCCCTTCCTCCGCGAACGCATGGGCGAGCTCCCCATTGAGCAATGGCGCGACATGCCAGTCATGGATAAGTCGCTGATGATGGAGTATTTCGACGCCTTCAATACCGTCGGCGTCCGCAAGGAGGAAGCATTCGCCATGGCACTGGCAGCTGAGGAGAGCCGCGACTTCACTCCTGAATGGAATGATATTACCGTCGGTATGTCCTCGGGGACGTCAGGCAATCGCGGCCTCTTCCTCGTCAGCCCACAGGAGAGCATGGCATGGGCCGGAGCGATGCTCGCCAAGGCCCTGCCTGGATCCGTACTGGCACGGGAGCGCATTGCGCTCTTCCTGCGTGCCAACAGTAACCTGTACGGGAGCGTGAGCAAGCGGCTGCTGCAATTCGCCTACTTCGACCTGCTCGACCCGTTGGAGGAGCAGGTCAAGCGACTGAACACTTACGCCCCTACCCTGCTCGTCGCACCGCCGTCTATGCTTCGCATGCTTGCAGAACAGCTGGAGCAGGGCCTGCTCGCGATACGTCCGCGAAAGATTTTTTCCGTGGCTGAAGTCCTTGATCCGCTCGATGAAGCGATAATTAGCGCGGCGTTCCAGCAGCCCGTGCACCAAATCTATCAATGCACGGAAGGCTTTCTCGGCATTACGTGCATACACGGGACGCTCCACTTGAACGAAGACCTCGTCTTCATAGAGAAAGAGTGGCTAGACAAGCGGGAACGAAAATTCACACCGATTATTACTGACTTCCGGCGTATGACCCAGCCGATCATTCGTTATCGGCTGGACGATGTCTTGACAGAGAGAAACGAGCCTTGTCCGTGCGGTTCTCCCTTCACTGCGCTGGAGCGCATCGAAGGGCGGCACGATGATATGTTCTATATGCCCTCACTAAGAGACGGCACACTTACGACTGTATTTCCCGATTTTATTCGCCGTGCAATTCTGTCCGCCTCATCGAAGATTGAACACTATGCGGCGGTGCAGTATTCGCCAACGCACATCACGGTGGCGCTGCAAGTGCCTACGCAATATCGGGCAGCATGTGAACAGGACATTGTGCTCGAACTGCATAAGCTGTGTGCAATCGTTCAGTGTGCAGCGCCTGACATTCATTTTACCGAGTGGAAGCCGCAGCCTGCCGGGCACAAGCTGCGCCGGATCGAGAGGAAGTTTACGGTATGAGTATCGCAGTTCTATATGATGCAGCTAATATCGATCGGCTGCCTTGGCCGAACGATGAGGAAGGACAGGCGGCTAAGGCATGGATAGAGCCATGGATACGACATGGGCCGGAACGCGACGTGGATAATATTCAGACCCGGATGATGGTGATCGTCATCGACGACCAATATGTGCTGCCGATTACCGTTAATGAACAAGAGTACGACAACGCATATGTATGCTCGCCTTATACGCACTATGTTACTTATGCGAAGCAAGAGCTCGGCATGCTGAAGCAGCCGCTGCTGGAACGGCCGCTTGCGTGGCTGTTAAGCGGAATCGGATTCGGAATGAAGCTTGCGCGGTGCAATCGCGTCGTGCATGTGAACAATTATCTGCTATCTACGAATCTGTATCCACGTATGACGGCAGAGCACGTATCAGCCATCATCGCCCTGCTGCAAGCTCGGTTCCCCGATCACTCGATCGTGTTCCGTTCGTTAAATCGCCATTATTACCCGGAGCTGTGCCGCAGCTTGGAGAAGGCCGGATGCGCACTTGTGCCTAGCCGCCAAATCTATTGCTTGGACACCCGCGATTCCAGAACTCAGAATGCCAAGGCGAGATGGTTAATCAAGCGTGATGAAGGACTGCTTGCGAAGCATGAATACGAGATCGTTCGGCATGAAGAGCTGGTACCGGCCGATGTTCCCCGCATGGTTCAACTGTACAACTTGCTCTATATCGATAAATATTCACCGTGCAATCCGCAGTTTAATGAGCGCTTCTTCGAACATGCACTGGCGGCGAAGACACTGCGCTTCGTCGCTCTGCGCACATCGAGGGGACGAATAGACGGAATCATGGGTTACTTCTGCCGCAACGGTATACTGACGACGCCAATTTTCGGTTACGACACCGCACTTCCGCTGGAAACAGGCCTGTACCGCATGCTCTCTGCTGTCCTGTTCCGTGAGGTGCAGCGACTTGGCATGCAATGGAATGAGAGCTCGGGCGCAGCGCAGTTCAAACGCAACCGGGGAGCTACCGGGCATTGGGAATATTCCGCCATCATGGATCGGCATCTGCCTGTGTACCGCCGTAGCTGCTGGTCATTCATTTCCTTGGCCGCCAATCGAATCGGCGTTCCGCTAATGGAACGACATAAATTATGAGGATACAGACGAGAAAGGAGGATTCATGTTGACATCACCACATACGAAACCGCAGCATTCTATTGCTTCTCCTTCGCGGCCAATCGCCGTCGTGACCGGTACGTCCAGCGGCTTCGGGCTCTACACGAGTGTCGCGCTGGCGAGCGCAGGATATGATGTCGTAGCGACGATGCGTAATACGGCCAAGCAAAGTAAGCTGCTTGCTGAAGCACAGACATGCGGCGTCTCCGCATACATTCATGTGCTCTCCCTAGATGTTACGAATCAGGAGAGTATTGAAGCTGCATTCGTGCATATTCGCGAGCAGTACGGCAGGGTCGATTTGCTCGTGAACAATGCGGGCTATGCCGCAGGTGGATACGTTGAGGAAGTGGACATGGACGCTTGGCGCGCCCAACTGGAGACAAATTTTTTCGGCACGGTCGCCGTGACGCGCACAGCGCTGCCTATTATGCGGGAACAAGGCAGTGGAACCATCGTGAATGTGAGCAGCATTAGCGGTCGATATGCTTTTCCAGGCTATGCCCCATATGCCGCCTCCAAGTTCGCCGTCGAAGGCTTTACAGAGGCACTGCGGCTTGAGATGCTGCCATTTGGCGTATATGCCGTACTGATCGAACCCGGCTCCTACAAAACGGATATATGGGAAAAGGGATTCTCTTCTATCCAAAAACGCGAGAATTCGCCGTACAGCAAGCTGCTTCAAGCGGTTCTGCAATTCTCGAAGCGAAGCTCTGAAACAGCTCCTCCTCCGCAGGAGGTGGCGCGTCACATCGTCAAGATTTCGCGCACGCCAAGACCGAAGCTACGCTATTTCATGGGTCGAGGGGCGATGCCCCTGCGCCTTATCCGTCTATTCCCGTGGAAGTGGTATGAGAAGCTCGTACTGTGGGCTTTGCGACGATAGACAAGGAGGCTGTGCCCAGTGTGCATGTTGGGCCAGCCTCCTTTATGTTTAGTTGGTGATTGATGAACCGTCAATTCTTACTCTTCGTATTTATTTCTTTATAACCGGAATCCACACTTCGCAGCGATATTCTTCGGATGTCGTATCTCCCGGTGGATACAGCTCGAAATCAGGGATTTCGGCTTGCTCATAATCTGTAGCTGGGAACCACTCCTGATAGATGCGGTTCCATACTTCTTGAATGGCACCAGGCATCGGACCAATAGAGGTAAATACGGCCCACGTCGCAGCTGGAACTTGAATAAATTCAAACCCATCTTCTGATTCCGTCCGATCCGTCTCTACTGCAATCGCGTAGTTAAAGACCTCTCCACCCTGCTGCGCGCCATAGCAAACGCCTAGAATATCTCGATTTTTTCCCAGTGCAGAAATGCTTGCGCCGGTTCCATCTGCGTAAGTATCGCGCCAAAACTTCGGAATCTCGATCGAATTTCCTCCCTCTATCGTGGTCGTCTGGATCGACTTTCCTACAACGGTAAACGCCTCTCTCTGTACAATTCTATAATCCATTTCTTTGTCTCCCTTCAATGATAGGTGGAAGGAAATGCGCGGAAAGGCCTTCAGCTGGACACCCGAATTTCGAGCCTCGGAGGGCGAGATGCCGTGCAGCTTGCGGAACGCCTTAGAGAACGATTCTGGCGAATCGTAGCAATACTTCATCGCGACATCGATCACTTTAGAGCCACTCATTGCTAACTCTTGAGCCGCCAAGGTTAAGCGCCGTTTCCGTACATACTCAGCTACTGTCATACCAGTCAACATATAGAACATCCGCTGAAAGTGATGGGGAGAAGAATACGCTGCCTTCGCAAGCTCCGCCATATCCAATGGCTCCAGCATCTTCGCCTCGATTACGTCGAGCGCCGACATCATTCGGTTCAGCCATTCCATTCGCAATAGCTCCTCTCTGCATACATCATATCAAGGCTGCCTCTTGCCATCCTGTCATTCTGTGCGATCGTGTGACAGACCTATTATTTGTCCGAAACATTATCCCTGCTTATCCTCATCTATAATCAACCATACAATGCCTGAATCATCGAATTAGCATCAGCTATGAACTAAAGTTCGACTATAGCCCTGCAATCCATCATTTTGCGAACGAGTCCACCATCCATTGCGAGAATTTTTCTTTTTCTTCAAATTGCGGATAATGAGCGGATTGGTCGTATGTGATAAATTCCTTTTTAGCTGCATCGATTTGGTCAAAATACGTTTTGGCAGCTTTCGCAGATGTCATGTAATCGTACTGTCCCATAATGAAATAGACCGGCACTTCCAGCTTGGTAACAAATGTAGGCAATGGTTTCTTCAATGCCTGCCCTATCAATACTTCTTGTGCATTCGAGACGCTGCGATAAAAACGGATGCGATCCAGCAAGTTATACTCCGGTCCGAACAAGCCTCTATCCATGTCAGCATTCACATTAATCAATCTTGCCGCACCGCCATATTTGCGCACATAATTGCGTGGAGTTAATTGTTCTCCGCTTTGCACCTTTTCCGTTAACCCTTGCAAGTACTCCACATCGGTTGTGTTGCCGCCCAATTTTGCTTGATCAATCGTAAACTGCAATGCATCCTTTTCACTTTCCGTAACGTTAGACATCTGTCCGATGCCAATATAGGCTTTATATTTCTCAGGTGCTTGCTGTGCAGCTTGTATGCCAATATAAGTTCCGAAGGAATGGCCCGCTAATATGACCTTCTCTTGATGAAAACGAGCCGATATGTAATCTGTCAAAGCCAGTACATCTTTCACTAATAAATCAGTAGACAGATTGGAATAATTCTCTCCAAAGTGATACGACTTTCCTCCAGCTCTCTGATCGTAACGAACAACCGTGAAATGCTTTTCCAATATGTCTTGGTATTTGGTTACATAGGGGATTTCCGATACAGCCGGTCCACCGTGTAAGAAAATGACAACTGGATTGTTCTTATCCTGTCCCCGTATCATCAATTCATGGCCCGTTCCATTAATTTCGACTTCCTCAAGTACGCTTATGCTGTCAGCGCCGTCTATGCTCGGAGTCCATGTGGGAAAAACCAATGCTACCCCAACTAATAAAAGAATGGTAACTCCAATATAAATGAACGCTTTTCTAATCTTTTTCACAGTTTCAGCTCCCTAGTCTTGATAGACGCTCTCATTCTAACATCGATGATCCATGCGAATGATGCTCTTCCATCATTGTAGTCGAGGAAAAATTTGAGAGAGTCGTACGATCGTCGGGATTTATACTGGACTAGGGTCGGGGAAAAGGGACAACATCGGCACCCGCTTCCCCATTCCTTATATTCCACTTCAATACGACTAGGTTAGTCTAGAATTCTGTTGAAAAGGAGTCCTTCTCCTTTTATTTTTATGATTTTTAGACGCTTCGTGTTTTTAATAAATGGTTACCCTTTCATTCTAACAATAAGCACTTCTCATAATCTAGACTCAGTCTTAGATAATCCTATAGCCATGTTCGCCATTAATGAGTCGCTATCTGTAATCAAATCATAGACGGATGGGAATGCGGATGGGCGGGCAAGATTGAAATGAGCGACTGACAGAGGATAACAGGCAACCGACAAACGGGACATCTTTTTGTTGTCTTTTCAAACTAACTATAGTTATGTTACTATATATTATAAAGCGACATCTAAATAAAGGAGGCGAACACGATGACCGAGAAAGCGGTTGTTGATCTGGAAATTGGAATCAGTACGTTTTTGGAGGCTTCGACGGATCCGGTGACAGGTGAGCGCATTAGCCATACCGAGCGAATTCGTCGGTCGGTAGAAGAGATTGTTCTAGCCGATCAGGTCGGACTTGACGTCTACGGCATCGGCGAGCACCACCGGTATGAGTATGCTTCTTCGGCCCCAGCGGTCATCCTGGCGGCAGCGGCGGCACAAACGAAACATATTCGGCTGACCAGCGCCGTGACTGTCCTGTCCTCGGATGATCCGGTACGCGTCTATCAACAGTTTGCGACGCTTGATGCCATCTCGAACGGACGCGCCGAGATTATGGCGGGCCGCGGCTCGTTCATTGAATCCTTCCCGCTGTTCGGCTACAACTTGAATGATTACGATCAATTGTATGAAGAGAATCTGGAACTTCTGCTCGCTATCCGGGAGTCAGAGAAGGTAAGCTGGCGAGGCAGCCGTCATCGTGCGGCTATCGACAATCTTGGCGTGTACCCACGGGCCGTTCAGGAACCGCTTCCCGTCTGGATTGCCACCGGCGGTAATGCCGAGTCTTCCGTTCGGGCTGGCAGACTCGGCTTGCCGGTTGCTTATGCGATCATTGGCGGCATGCCGGAGCGCTTTGCGCCGCTTGTCGAGCTCTATAAGAGATCCGCGGCTAAGGCTGGACACGATGTCAACAAGCTGCAAATTGCAACCCACTCACATGGCATTGTAGCCGATACCGCCGAGAAGGCGGCAGATCTTCTGTTCCCAGGGACACAAGCGATGATGAACAAGCTTGGACGTGAGCGTGGCTGGGGAGCTCAGTACACACGCGCAACCTTCGATGAGGACAGCAAGTTGCGAGGCTGTCTCTATGTCGGCGATCCAGAGCATGTCGCTGAGAAAATCGTATTACTCCACCGCAACTTGGGCGTGACGCGCTTCTTCCTGCACTGTGACATTGGTTCAATTCCGCACCGTGATATCATGCGCTCGATTGAACTGCTCGGCACCAAGGTCGCCCCGCTCGTACGGAAGGAACTGGCTCGCAGCAAGGGTAATGCATAAGACATATTTAGAGGATCCATTTACAATCTCTCTATATTGAAATAAAAACACCTCCAAAGACAGAAATCCATCTGCGCTTTGGAGGTGTTGCATTTTCTCTTTTATGTGACAAACCATTTCACTTCGTTCCCGAAGTTGAACTGGATTTGGTATGGCCTCTTCCCCTCATCATTATGACCTTAATTAACCCGCCAAATAAAGAACAAGGAACTCCCTATTCATTTCCAATCCACATCTCTCATGAGACGAAATCAGGTAATTCATAACATTTCAAAGAATTGTCTTGACGATTTTCACTAGTTGTAACTATAATGGTTACAACCAGTGAGTGCTACAAACAGAAACCTTCCCTACGCGATTTGCATTTTTCGCTGCTTGTCCCAACCAAGGTGCACACTTTATGTTCGAACATTTTCAATATGTAATAGTAAGTCCATTTTTTTTGGAATAGATGTAACTATTACAGTTACAACAAGAGTCTCATTTTCCACGCCCATCGTTGACGAAGTATGCAGCCAAACATAGGGAATACAGAATGTACATGAACTCATTCGGGCATACTTTACCTACTTTGGGGATCAATTTGAACTGGTGACATTAGTGGTGAAGGTCAGATTTGGAATGCGTTTAATTGCTTAGGTGAATAAGAGGGGAAGCTTGCGCTGGATAGCATTACGTTGCGGTTTCAATAATCGTAATCAATACAAGAAAGAGGGAGATTTTAAGATGTTTCAAAAAAAATCATCTATAGGAGTTATGTTATTGCTTTGTTTCACACTAGTGCTGAGTGCATGCGCCGGTAAAGCGAACACGACAAACAACGAGAGCAAAGAAGAACCTAAGAAGCAGGCGGCTGAACTGAAGATCACGCCATTCAATCCTGGAGAAAACGGCCTCTTCTCCGTCAGTTCAAGCCTAATTGAAGGGCCGAAAGAGGTAGTACTCGTCGATGCACAGTTCGAAAAGAGCAACGCCGAAAAGCTGGTCAAAATGATCCAAGACACTGGAAAGAAGCTGACTACGGTCTATGTCAGCCATAAGGATCCAGATTTCTACTTCGGCCTGTCGGCAATCCGCAAGGCATTTCCAGACGTAAAAATCGTTGCTACTCCGGCAACCGTGGAAGGAATTAAGGCAACCATCAAGATTAAAAATGACTTCTGGAGCCCAATCCTGAAAGAAAACGCTCCGACAGAGCTGATTGTCCCTGATGTCCTAGACGGTGATAAGCTGACAGTCGATGGTGAAACCGTGCAAGTGGTTGGTCTTAACGGTTCTGATCCGTCTCACACCGTCCTTTGGGTTCCGTCGAAAAAAACTATCTTGGGCGGCGTGCCTATCTACGAGAACCTGCATGTCTGGATGGCAGATAACCAGACCCCAGAGAGCCGTGACCACTGGCGTGAAATTTTGAAGCAGATTCTTGACCTGAAACCGGAACGGGTTATCCCGGGCCATTACCTTGGCAAGAGCTCCGAGAATACATCCAGTGTGACCTTCACTCGTGACTATATTGCAAAATTTGAAGAAGCGGCTAAACAGTCCAAAAATTCTACTGAACTAATTGCAGCGATGAAGAAAGACTATCCGAACTTCAAGAATACAAGTGATCTGGAAATGGGCGCCCAAGTAATAAAAGGCGAGCGTTCATGGCCTTGATTTAACGTTTGTTTCATATGATATAAGGCCGTCATGCCGTCTTCATTCGGAGCATTCCACCATCAGGTTAGCTCCATTGCAGCGGTATGGCGGCCCTTTTTTATGTAGTCCATTCACGAATCTGTCAGTTCAAAATACCACTCGAGGAAGGAATTAAAGCTTTTCCATTGCGAATCCAGTTTACCAGCATAAAAATCCTCCATTTGCTGACCCAATCCTAAGCCTATCACTTCGTCTGTGTTCATATTATAAAAAAAACCGTATTCCCCTTCAAAGCTATCTAACGGAATATATTCTTCAGGCAGTTTTAAAACGGCATGAGCATTCTCCATTGCTAACATATAATCCGAAGAATTGATCATAAACCAACAAATCTGATAGATTTCATATCGTCTATTATAGAAAGTCGGCCCTTCCTCTGCATGCAAATAAAACGCAGCAAAATCTGAACCCAGATCAATGCCTAAATTTACTAATGCGTTTTTATACTCCTCATCAATGTCTTCAAACCACCAGTTTTTGCTTCTGCAATAATTGACCACTTTTTCCGACAGCATCTCGACTACTCCTCCGATATAAAAATAAACTATCTAAAATATTCCTCCGAGTATATCATATTTCCTTTCCTTATCGTTGTTCGCGGTTACCTAGTTGTACTTCATAAGCAAGGCAGGTACAGTCGATAAATTTGATAGCTATTAAAAATTTTATTGGAATGAGATATTTTCGAGCTCCACGCTGAGAGGGTACAGAACAATTGAATTAAATTCCCAGAAAGCAATATTAGCACCAGAAGAAGTAACCATCATCCACTATTTTGTTGAAAAATTTGTATTATAGTAAGCATATACCAACTAATTTGATTTTTAAGGAGGCTCATTTAAATGAAGAAGCAATTGTTAACTTTAACACTGTTCGCTTCCGTTTTGGCATTTGGCCAAGCTGTATCAGCTTCTGAAATCACCCAAAGTGTAAACAAAAGTAATGATGTGATTGCTTTTAATACTGTGATGGCGCAAAGTGTAGTTATGTATAGTATGTCCTGGAATGCAGTAAGTGGGGCTGCAACTTATAAAGTCACTATTACGAAGTTGAGTAACAAAGAAGAAGTCGTAAAATCATATGACACAAAAGGAGAAACATCATTTGACATTACTCAAGCAGGCTACTGGCTCAAAAGTAACACTGATTTTAAACTTTTGATTGACGCATACGATAAAAATGGGAGAAAGATTGCTACTGCGGAGAGACAAGTGAAAACAGAAAAGGATAATAGTACCCCTACCGAAACGATAATCGAGTGGAGAGGCTTTAAGTTTGTAAAAGTAAACTGATTCTCTGCTCCCAAACGTGAACACGAATGATAGATGCATACAAAAAGGAGCAGTTGCCGTAGCAAACTGCTCCTTTTTTATCGGATGACAAGCATTTAGTGAGGGTAACGTATGTGTATTTGGCTAAGACCTAATTAGGAAGTGTCGCTTGATACTGTGACCAAAGCGTCTGCACGTCTGTTCCGGTAATCAACTTAATTTGACGTTCCTTCCACAATCTTTTTTCATTTTCTCCTCCAATGTTGTAAGGGATCTGGGTCGCATTTAGTTCACGAATGAAGCCTCGTTTTTTCGTATCCTCTATCCAGCGAAGGAAATTCGCTGTCCCATGCGTCTCCCAGCTTCCTCCCTTTCTCGCGCTATAACGGTCATGGTATCCCGCTCTATAGCGCAAGCTATCGGCTATTGCCTCTACATCAAAATTACTATATTGATAAACATGACCGATTTCATGATAAAGGATTCCAATAATTTCGTCGCGCAGCGATTTGGCAGGGCTCTCTACAAACTTTTGCAGATACTGCGCACTGAAGCCTACTGTCTTCAGCGTAGCATCTCCCGATGTCCAGGCTACACCTTCAGGAGAGTCTACTATCGTAACTAATATTTTTTTGACATCTACAGGCGCATCGGCTGGACTCTTGTATAACATCTCATGTACTTTACGTGCGACTGCCAATATTTCTTTCTCTGCATTGGGAAGAGCTTTCTTAAATATTTTACCTATGCCCTTTGAATCAAGGATCTGTACTTCGATTTTCGGGTTGATGGCATGTCCGATATCATTCGAACGCGAGAATTCGACCTCACCCAATTGCATAGAGTTTCCGCTATGATTTTTCATATTGCTGAGTCTATAGTATTGATAAGCTGCGGTATTGTTATCTAGGAGATAATACATACGCTGATGTCGAACCTTGAAAATCTCATTGCTTTTCTTGTCTATACTAGTCCAGTTCTTATTATCGTTCGATCCTTGAAGAACCCAACTTTTAGGGTCGCGTTCAGGTCTATCATCAGCTGCCGTAAGCGAGTAACCATCGATCGTCACCGAATTGCCGAAATCGAATGTGAGCCATGCGGTATTATCTTTTGTTAACCATTTTGTAACGCTAGTCCCGTCCACCAGATTCTCTTTGGTATTGTTAGGCTTATTTTCTCCGCTGGCCGCAACCTCAGGCTTGGTCGTACTCCATTCCTTTGAGCTCCCATCATATAGCTTGATTTCGGATACCTGCAGCATTCCGCTTCCATTTTGATTATGAAAGTTATCGAATTTCACAAATTTATACGCTGTCTTATTGGAAAATGAATAGGTCTTCATTTGATGCCGAGAGGTGAAGCTTTGATTCTGCTGCACGTCCAGTTGAGTCCAGCTTGTCCCGTCATTGGAGCCTTTTAACACCCAGCTTTTTGGGTCTCTATATGGCTCGTCCTCCGCAGAAGTAATCGAGTATGAGGTTACGACTTTCGCGTCAGGAAACTCGTATTGCAGCCATGCCGGGCTGTTGAACGTCAACCATTTTGAAAAAATATCTTGATCGAATGCCTTATCCTTACCTTGATGTGGCGCGTACTCTCCGCTGGCCGTTGCCTTCCCGCCTAAAGCCAAATTCGTTGGGATTTTGATTGAAGTTTGTTCCGCTGCCGCTGCCTGAATATGTACACTGTTGCTGAAGCCTGCCCCTAAGGTAGCAGCTAAAATAAGAATGCCAAATCTCTTCATGCTTCGCCATCTCCTCTTTACTTTGCTTTGGAATTGGACCGAAATGATATGGTTATAATTGCTAATTATACATCAAAAACACATACTGGTAAAATATACAATTCAGTCATCCGTATTACCAAACCTATTCCATTTCACGTGATGCTACTATCATGAACAAAATAAAAAGAGAGCATAAAATAACCCCCTTGGCATTCAAGGGGGGGGAATATTGTTATCTATAGAGATAAATCCGCCGCTTATTTCTTCGTCCATACTTAGGCATTCAGTTCAAGTAGCTTGTAATAAAGAACCGTCGCATCGAGATTTCCATTTGCCGATCTCGCATAGGATGGGATTATTCCCGCCTGTTGATATCCGATAGAACGATACAATAGGTTTGACGGGTCTCCTTCTCGCGTATCGAGTACGAGCAACGTGCGGCCATCGTTCCATGCTGCTGTTTCCACTGTACGCATAAGTGCACGACCAACTCCCGTTCTCCTAGCTTGTGGCCGCGTCATCAATTTTGCAATTTCCGCGCGATGATTACCATTCGGTTTACCGCAGAGATGGAGCTGCACAGTACCTACCACATGTTCATGCTGCACAGCAATCCATAACTTTATGTCCGGATTCAAGAGGTTAGCCCAATAATCCCGAGCCTCACGATGCAAGATCGGTGGTAAGAAGCCAATTGAAGCTCCGTCTTCTACAACTTGTACGAGAAGGTCTGCAAGCTCCTCGATATAATCGTCAATATTGTTCACTAGTTCAATATGTAACAACGCATCTTTCATTATTTATGGCCTCCTATACCAAGTATTCTTTGCAATAAATATCTTGTAATAGAAGTATAGTTTTCCTAGAATGATTTGTATAACAAATCTTAAGCGTTGCAGTAATAAATAAATCGAATCGAGGAACGCGAATGGATCCTTCTCATTTGGAAGCGTTTATTGCAGTTTGTCAAACGCTCAACTTTACCATCGCTGCCAAACATCTGCACATCTCCCAATCCGCTGTGACGGCGAGAATTCGGGCGTTGGAACAATCTACTGGCAAGCGTCTGTTTGATCGCGACAATCGATCCGTGAGGCTGACGCGATCTGGTACCACTTTTCTCCCCTACGCTGAACGTATGCTCCAGCTCATTCAAGAAAGCAAATTGTCACTGTCCGAACAATATCGGGAACATATCGTGGTGAGTGGCCCTGGCTCTGTATGGCACTACCGATACTTGAATCGGATTCTCGACTTCAGAGATAAGAATCCGCATGTCGCGGTCAAATTTTTGAGCTATATCGACCCGAGTTATATGATTCGTGATTTGCTGCTTGATGGGACTGTCAACCTTGCAATCAAGCTGGATCCACCCGACCATCAAAGCATTTCGAAACGGTTGCTTTTCGAAGACGAAATAATCCTTGTATCTGCTGATGGATCGGCTGAGCTCCGAGAACCCAATTTTTCCGCGCCGACTTATTGCCACATCGATTGGGGCAAGCCTTTCACGGGATGGTTCGCCTCCCTTGTTGAGCCGAGTTTTATTCCGGCTCTTCAAACAGACCATTCGTCCATTATGCTCACGATGCTGTTGAGCAATTCTGTTTTCGGTTTTTTGCCGAAATCGATGGCTGATCCGTATCTCCAGTCGAATAGGCTGTATCAAATCCCGCTGCCTGTCGAGTTACCAATTATCAAGGGCTACGCCTGTTTTTTAACTGAGAAATGCGAGCAACCCCACATCCGGCTGGCGTTGGAACTGCTCGGGGTCGATACAACTTGATTTTGACTTGGTGCTAAAAAAAGGACGCTCCCGCGCCTTCGCTTGGGTTGCGTCCTCTTCCTTTACTTTCGCCAAAAGGTTGAGCAGTTTGCCTTATCCAAAATATTGAACGCAATCATTTTCTCAAGTAATGAGAAAGGAACCGGACTACTCCACGGAATACGAAACAACTGCTTCGTCTGTTCATAGCCAGCCTGCTCAATTTCATCAGAAAAATGAATAATCCCAGCCCTTTCGGGGCCAACAGCTAAATGATTTTTGGATACACTAAAGCCAATAATAAATGTGCCATGATCGGTAAACATAGGCTGATTCCAAGCGATTTTGGGCATTAAATTCGGAAATTTCTGAATGATCCAAGCCAAAACCTCTTCTGTTCGATCCCGATGCTGTGGGTGCTCAATCTTCTCTAAAAATTCCGCAAAAACTTCCATGTCACTCTCTCCTAAAATGAAAACTTATTTGTACATAACATTATTGTCACTGTACACCAATTCCTATCCTTCAGTGCTTTGGTGACGTCCATTTATCAACTGTAGGGATTATTGTTCTATTACACTAGAAACGCTTTGCTGGATAATCATATCCAACAAGTTTTGATGTTGCAAATGTATATCAAAATGCTTTCAGGGGATCTTTTCCATTCGACTGGTTGTATAGTATTCTAGCCATAGAAGGAGTGAGGAAAAATCCATGGTAAAACAATTAATCGTCGGAGATGCCTTGCAAGAACTGGCCATTACGCGCCGCATACTGGAGCGCTTACCCGAAGAGCATTTGACGTGGAAGCCGCATGTGAAATCGATGTCGTTAGGCGGGCTAGCCACGCACCTGATTAACCTGCTGAATTGGCAAATCGCAATTTTTCGTTACCCGGAATTCGATCTTTCAACCGTGCCGAATCGTCGAGAAGCTTTGGAAAAACGTGAAGACGTGCTGAAGGAATTCGATGCAAATGTCGTGGAGCTTGAAAGGTTGTTAGCTGAATGTGACGAGAACGCGCTTGGCCAGGAATGGACTTTGCGAAACGGTGACCATATCATCCTGCGCCAGCCGCGGGCGATCGCGCTTCGCACATTCGGAATAAGCCACATGATCCATCATCGAGCACAGCTCGGGGTTTATTTGCGGTTACTCGATATTCCGCTGCCAGGCCTCTATGGTCCCTCGGCCGATGAGGAAGGAAAATAAATAAAAGATATACCAAAAGGTCGCAGAGAATCGGCAAACCGCCGGGTACTCTGCGACCTTTTTTTGAGAATAGAATTTTTGCCGGGCAGGTGGAAATAAAAAATATTTTTTGCAGCAAAAAGCCGCACCCCTATTGGGATTGACCTTTGTTTATGGAAAATTTTCTTAAAAAAGGGGGTTTTCATTCTCGAAAGCTCTGTTATAATACAGATCAACGAATGATAAATCTGTATTATAACAGATAAATTTAATGACTCAGGAGGCGTTTGGAATGGACTGCTACTACTGTCATGGCAATGGAGAAATGGAATGTTTGGAATGCGAAGGACACGGAAAACAGGAGAGCGGCCACCAATGTGGCTCATGCCAAGGGCATGGCATCACGCCTTGCCTGCGCTGCAACGGAAGCGGCAGCCTGGATTACGAATTCAATGAACAAGACTCGATCACAAATATTTTGCAAGCCGCCTATTTGAGTCCGGCTTTCAGCAGAGGGAGGTAATTAGTCATGTCCAAAATGCCCGCTAACAATTGCAAGGAAATTGTTGTACTCGGTCACATGCCTGAACCGTACGCCGAGATTTTGACGCCTGGGGCACTCGAGTTCCTCGGAAAGCTCCATGAACGGTTCAATGCCCGCAGATTAGAGCTTCTCTCTGACCGTGCCGAGCGCCAACGCCGACTGGATGCCGGCGAACTTCCCGACTTCCTGCCGGAAACGAGGCACATTCGGGACGGTGAATGGAGCGTCGCCCCTGTGCCTTCCGATCTCCAAGACCGACGGGTGGAAATAACCGGCCCCTCCGGGGATGCAAAAATGGTCATCAATGCGCTCAATTCCGGCGCCAAAGGATTCATGGCCGACTTTGAAGATGCGAATTCCCCGACATGGGACAATTCGATCCGCGGCCAAATCAATATGCGCGATGCCATTCGCCGCACGATCACCTTTACGAGCCCAGAGGGCAAAGCCTACCGCCTGAACGAACAAACAGCTTACCTGTTAATTCGTCCTCGTGGCTGGCATTTGGAGGAGAAACACATTCGCATAGGCGAAGAAAATGCCTCAGGCAGCCTTGTCGACTTCGGACTCTATTTCTACCACAATGCTCGCACCCTCATCGAGAATCAATCCGGACCTTATTTCTATCTTCCCAAGCTGGAATCCCACCAAGAAGCAAAACTATGGAACGATGTATTCGTGTTCGCCCAACAAGAGCTGGGCATCCCTCAAGGAACGATTAAAGCAACCGTGCTCATCGAGACGATTCTGGCCACATTTGAGGCAAATGAAATTTTATTCGAGCTGCGGGAGCATAGCGCTGGCTTGAACTGCGGTCGCTGGGACTATATCTTCAGCTTCATTAAGCGGCTGAACAGTCATAGACATGCGCTGCTCCCCGATCGTTCACAGGTCACGATGACCGTGCCGTTCATGCGGGCGTACACACAGTACGTCATCCGTACCTGCCACAAGCGCGACGTGCATGCCATGGGCGGCATGGCAGCCCAAATTCCAATTCGGAATGACGCCGAGGCTAACGCGAAGGCAATGGAGCAAGTGCGCGCCGATAAGCAACGCGAAGCAAATGACGGCCATGATGGAACTTGGGTCGCCCATCCTGGACTCGTTCCGATCGCAATGGAAATATTCAATGAACAGATGAAGGGGCCGAACCAGCTTCAGAAAAAACGCGAAGATGTCCGTGTCACGGCAAGCGACCTGCTCGCTTTACCAGAAGGCACAATTACCGAGCAGGGACTGCGGACGAATATCAGTGTCGGTCTACAATATATCGAAGCATGGCTGCGGGGATTCGGCGCCGTACCGATCTACAATCTTATGGAGGATGCAGCAACGGCTGAGATATCGCGCACTCAGGTGTGGCAATGGATTCGTCATCCGGAAGGCCGGCTTACGAATGGAAACGACATCACGCTTGAGCTTGTGTTGAAGCTGACGGAAGAAGAAATGTTCAAGATTGAAGAGTCAATCGGCCAAGATGACTTCGCGGGCCGCAGATTCACTGAGGCGAAGCAATTGTTCGTAAATTTGATTAGCGAAGAAACTTGCAGCGAGTTTTTGACGGTGATGGGCTATGAATTGCTGGGATGAAATCATTGAATATGAGGAGATGGCTGCCGTGACGGATAAGCATACGATTCAACAATTGGAGACGAAATGGAAAGGAGAACGGTGGGAAGGCGTAACGCGTACCTATTCTGCCGATGAAGTGATCCGGCTTCGCGGTTCTGTCCAGGTGGAGCATACGTTAGCCCAGATGGGAGCCGAACGGCTCTGGCATCTGCTGCATACCGAAGAATTCGTGCCCGCGCTTGGAGCATTGACGGGGAATCAAGCCGTGCAGCAGGTAAAAGCTGGCTTGCCCGCCATATACTTAAGCGGATGGCAGGTAGCCGCAGACGCCAACCTGTCGGGTCATATGTATCCCGATCAGAGCTTATATCCGGCCAACAGTGTGCCGCAGGTCGTGAAGCGGATTAATCAAGCCCTCCAGCGGGCCGACCAAATCCAACATGCGGAAGGCAAAAACGAAACCTACTTTTTTGCCCCGATCGTGGCAGATGCCGAAGCAGGATTCGGAGGGTCGCTCAATGTATTCGAGCTCATGAAGGCGATGGTTGAAGCAGGGGCCGCAGGCGTACACTTCGAAGATCAACTATCTTCGGAGAAAAAGTGCGGGCATCTCGGCGGCAAGGTGCTCCTGCCTACGCAGCAAGCCATTCGTCATTTGATTGCAGCCCGCTTGGCTGCCGACGTTATGGGTACGGACACCTTGATTATCGCACGTACTGACGCCAATGCGGCTCAACTGCTGACGAGCGACGTCGATCCGTACGATCGGCCATTCCTGACAGGACAGCGTTCTCCGGAGGGCTTCTATTATACGCGTGCTGGGATTGAACAAGCGATTGCACGCGGTCTCGCCTATGCGCCTTATGCAGATCTCGTCTGGTGCGAGACGTCCGAGCCGAACATCGATGAAGCACGGCAATTCGCCGAAGCGATCCATGCCAAATATCCAGGCAAGCTGCTCGCTTATAATTGCTCGCCTTCCTTCAACTGGAAGAAGAAGCTGGACGATGAGGCAATCGCAGGCTTCCAGCACGAGCTTGGACGTATGGGATACAAATTCCAGTTCGTGACGCTAGCCGGTTTCCACGCACTCAATTACAGCATGTTCGAGCTGGCGCAAGGCTACAAGGAGCGCGGCATGGCCGCCTACTCCGACCTGCAGCAGGCTGAATTCGCCTTGGAACAGCTCGGCTATGAAGCGGTTAAGCATCAGCGCGAGGTCGGCACAGGCTACTTCGACGAGGTGGCACAAGCGATTTCGGGCGGTATTTCATCTACAACCGCCTACACAGACTCGACGGAGGCAGAGCAGTTCACGTAAGGGGAACCGTTTCAAACCCATTTTTGAACATAGAGCTAAATTAACTAAACGCCCCAGTTTGGAAATCACTCCCCTTTGCTGCCCGCTGCTCTGCAACCTCACCTTCGCTGCTATAAGCAGCTTTCGTAACACGAAGCTCGCTACGGAAGCGCAAAACCTCAGTTCCACCGCAACCTCCCCGGGGCATACAAGGATGGAGCCGTCTCACAGGTCATTGAACAATGGCATAGAGATGGCTCCATTTTTTCATTCAGCAGCCCCTTTCCCAAACGCATTTGTACCGTTTCCCTATCGTTGCTAGTGGATTCAGCCCATTCTTTACTCCCTTTTATATCTGCTTCTTTCGCACTCCTCGCTAATCAACTCTCCAAAACTATCACTGGATGACAAATGCTTCAAAAAGCTATTTACTAGCAAATATTTAATTTACATAGTTGTAAATAATAGGTTTATATAGTAAATGTAAAAGTATAACATCATGCTAGCTGTCCCCCTCAACACGCCATTCCGTCAACACACCACAAAAATCTCCTTTTGTATCTTCATGAATCCAGCAATGCTAGAACAGAAAGAATAGAATAATTTTGAGAGCAACTGTATTTGAAAGCGATTACAAAATTAGATAGGAGGCATTTTATGATCCGTAAACTGTCAAGCTGCATTTTGCTACTCTTTATTCTTTTTTACTCTATTCTTCCTAACAACTTGCCGTCTGTTCACGCGCAGGCCGACGATGCCATTGTCAACAATGCCATTGCTAACAATGACTTCCCTATCGTGCTGGTTCATGGATTTGGAGGCTGGGGAAGAGACGAAATGTTTTCGTTTAAATACTGGGGCGGATTGGGCGATATTCAAGAACAATTAAGGAAACACGGTCATTCCGTATATACAGCTGCGATAGGGACGGTATCGAGCAATTGGGATCGTGCCTGTGAGTTGTATGCACAAATTAAAGGGGGAACCGTAGATTACGGTCAAGCCCACTCGGAACTGTATGGTCACGAGCGATATGGCAGATCGTATGAAGGGATGTATCCATCATGGGGAGAGATCGACCCGAATACGGGGCGTCCGAAGCAAATTCATGTAATTGGACACAGCATGGGAGGACAAACCGCACGCATGCTGATTCATCTATTGGAAAAAGGAGATGCTGCTGAACGTGCTGTCACCGATGCATCTGATCTATCCCCGTTGTTCAGTGATCAACCGCTTCCGTATGTTAGCAGCCTCGTTTCCCTCGCCGCGCCGCATGATGGCACCAGCTTCACGCATTTTGTAGAGGGATTCATACCCTTCATCCACCAGCTGATTGGCTTGATTGCCGCAGCTTCTGGCAATGCAGAGCACCCCCTATATGATTTCAAATTGGATCAATGGGGATTGAAGCGAATGCCCGATGATTCCTTTTTCGATTATTTCCAACGGGTAATTAACAGTAAATTTTGGAGAATATCAAAAGACAGCTCACTGTGGGATTTAAGTCCTGACGGGGCCAAACAGTTCAACGAGCAAATACGTGCAAATCCGAGCGTCTATTATTTCTCGATCGCCACCAACAAATCATATCGTATCCCGCTATCAGGATGGCATGCGCCAAAGCTGCTCATGAATCCGTTATTGCTGCCGCCGAGCTATTTTGTCGGTTCCTTTTCGTACGATTCCCCAGGGCATGTAGTCATCGATGAGGAATGGTGGCCAAATGATGGGCTGGTAAATACGATTTCCATGGACGGCCCGAAAAACGGATCAAACGATCAAATCATTACTTACCAAGGAAAGCCGCAGATTGGAAAATGGAACTACTTAGGACTCATGGATTCCTGGGATCATCTCGATATCGTTGGATTGGGCCTAAAAAATACGGGAGATTTTTTTCTCGACTTAGCGGATATGCTGACCGACCTGCCTCCGGCAGGCTGATGAAACAGATGTCTATAGGAAATAAAGTGTTACATTGACTTCAATATAAAACCAGCGGCAGTCTCCAACTGAAAAATACAGTCTTAGGCTGCCGCTATTGCTTTTTATCACTTAAAAATTCCCATAATGTAAAATCAGTCAGCAGGCTCTTGAAGCAGCGACGTTCAGTTCCCCAACCTCTAAAAAAAGAGTGCCCTAATGAAACAAAAGGACACTCTAAAAGGCACTATCTAGTTGCAAACCATGTGTTGCGCTCTATTATTTCGTAAGCTAACAATTTGATTGCCGCATCTACGATTACTCCAATAATGTATGGTTCGATATTGCTTTAATAAGCGTATCCCAATCGTCTAAGTGTACTTCATGCCCCATTCCCTCAACCGTTAACAAGGATGCATTTGGTATTTCATTAGCAAGTGCAACACCGTGTTCCAAGGGAAGAATTGTATCACCCGTACCGTGAATAACCAAAACAGGTACATGGATTTCCTTTAACTTTCCTTCGTATGCGTCGTCACCTTTCAGTAGTCCATGATTCAACATACTGACTAGATAATTCGCTCGTTTGATCTCGCGTTTTACTTGCTTATACGCTCTATGCTCATCGAAGTAATGCTTGGCACCACACATCAGTCTAGAGCCGTTGACCAAGTATGTTGCAACCGCCTCTTCATCCAACCAATCCAATGTCGCTGCATCTGCATGATGAGCAAGAATCTTCTCACCCATCGGAGGCAACCCTCTGTCGATATCATCAGATCCAAAGATTGTTGTGGCAATCAAAGTTATCGTTAGAACTCTTTGCGGATGTTTTACTGCAATGATCTGTGCAATCATGCCACCTAGTGACAATCCCACGATGTGCGCTTGGTCAACCCCATATGAATCAAGCACCCCAACTGCATCATCAGCCATGTCCACTACGGTATAGTGGGATTCCCCAGGTGGATAGGTAATGGAACGTCCCACATCTCGGTTATCAAATCGAATCACATAACGACCCGAGTCAGCCAAACCTTGGCAGAACTCATCGTCCCAATAGATCATCGAACACATGCCTCCCATAATCAGCAGGAAAGGTGGGTGATTCGGATTGCCGAAACTCTCTGTGCATATCTCAACGCCATTGATTTCCCATAGCTTTTCACTCATGAGATAACTCCCCATTTCATTCGAATTCGATAATGGCAAAAAAAGTACACTCAAATAAACTCATTCATGTTTCAAAAAAATGAATGAGAGTAGATGAGCCGCGCTTCGAATTAACGTAAACGAACTGTTCCACTATGGAACAATCTCAAACACAGTTCCTTGGTGCTGATCAGCCACTTTTACAGAGCCATAAACCCCTAAATACAGTCTGGATTTACTCAGATTCGATCCCAAACTAACATAATAAGCGGATTGAGACCCAAAATCATAATCGGTGTCAATCACACTAAAATCACTTTGTTTACAATCCGTTCTTACCCTGGTATAAGCTAAAACTCCTTTAACTGGAGGGGGAGATCCTTCATTTCTGGCGAGATCCGTAAACACAACGCTTCCCGTTAAACCGGGGATAGCATTTCCCATATAGGTCTGGACTCCAGTAAGGGCAGTACCTCCAAACTTATCGGCTCGGGGATCTTTATGAAAATAACTAATGAGAGGCGGAAGACGCCGCACTGAAGTTGTGATCGCTTCATCGTAATAAGAAATTGTCTTCTCATCCGAAGCCGGATCCGCAGAACAGCCTGTAATGAACGAAGTAGGAAAAGCGCCTTCCCACCCTCGCCAGCCAAAGTTAATAAATCCTTCTTGATCAAGTACAGAATTCGTCAAATTCAAAGAAGCTTGAACAAGCTGAGTAACCGGTATGGGTTTATAATGAATGAATGAAAAAATCGACTCTACGAGATCCTGTCCGACACTTCCTACGTATTTGATGTACTGATTATAAGATACCCTTTGGAATGCAATGCCTGGCAGATTGCGGCCCCCTTTGGCCATTACCGTAAATGTCTCCTGAATAGACACAGGCAGCTCATTAAAACGTGTAACTACGGGCGGATTATCGATAAATGTAGGTTTGGAAATGTCAATTTCAATGATTTTACCCGCGATTTCCATATCATTTTGGCTTAAATTAAATGGATCATAGCCTGATCCGCCATCTCCGGTTGTCAAAATGAGTTTTCCTGTTTCAGGTGAAAAGTTTAAGCTGTTGACGCCATTATGATTTAAAAATGGTCTTCTTATATTCAGTAATGTCCGCCGTTTTTGAGGTTGTCCATTCGCATGTAGAATCCATTCCTCAACGGTATCAATATGATCATAATGCGTTTCCCGATTCATCCATTTTAAGTTTAAAGTTCTAGGATCACACGGGTTCGGCTTAAAAGATTCAAATTCACCTGGAAGAGAACCTGGGCCTTGGGTTCCCGCTACTGAATAATGGAGATAAAACAGACCATTAAAATAAAAATCGGGATGAAAGGCTAGCCCTATCAATCCCCGTTCATCATACCCACCACCAGAGGCACCTAGTGTTATGATTCGTGAGCGAATATCTAAAAAGGTTCTTACATCCCCGTCCCCTATGTAAAAGATCTCACCTACTTGAGTTGCAATAAATAATCTTTCAATGGATTCACCCGGAAGGATCGCTGTTTTCAGAACAGTGGGCATATTTAACTTGCTTACAATGGGCCGTAGGCCAACCTTAACTTTCATCAAATAACGGAGCACCCCTTCTTATTTTTTATATGAATATGATTCGATCTGTTCTACTAGTACCGAATTAGGGCCTGAAGGTCGGTATACAAAAAGGGCTCTGCCTCCATTGCGGAGCAAAGCCCTTCTCATTTATTGGCTCTTACACATATGTCCTCTATCTACATAACCAAACTCCGTATATCCCCTTACTTAAGCTGTTCATTCAACACACTATCTTCTAAAACAGCAAACTTATCTCCATATACTCTCGTTAAATGCTTTTCACCCCATGCACATAGTGCACTTAGAATCCCTTCTAAGCTCTGTCCATATTCACTAAGCTCGTATTCCACTCTTGGTGGAACTTGATTGTACACGATACGATTGATGACCCCATCCTCTTCTAGCTCGCGCAGCTGTTGGGTAAGCATTTTTTGTGTGATATTTGGCATGAGGCGCTTTAATTCGCTTGTCCGTTTTTTCCCGTGAGTCAGATGGCATAGAATCACACATTTCCACTTGCCACCTAAGACTTCTAATGTCGCTTCAACAGAGATATTGTATTTCTTTTTTTGCATCTTGGTTCTCCTCCTTCTTATAGGCACTAAAAAGTACCTATGTTACTTTTAGGTTTCTATATAACTTAAAAGTGCGTACTTTTCTTTATGGATGATATATCTCATAATAACATTTGCCGGCCGATGAATACCATACTTTCTTAAAAATCAATATAACATTTTGAGACGGATGCATTCAAAATTTATTATTCGCTGGAAAGTAAGTTCCCATTTATATAACAGGTAAAAGGAGGAGATAATATGGAACTAAGTAAAAAGCAAAGCATGTTAGCATTGCTTGCTTTAGCAGTAAGTGCTTTTGCAATCGGGACAACTGAATTCATCAGTGTCGGGTTGCTGCCGCTTATTGCAAATGATTTACGTATTCCCGTAACCACGGCCGGATTAACGGTGTCTTTATATGCGTTAGGCGTAACGTTTGGAGCTCCGATTTTGACATCTCTAACATCGAGTATGTCACGCAAGACATTATTACAATGGATCATGATTGTCTTTATTATTGGTAATACTGTTGCTGCATTCTCAACGACAATTGGGTTATTGCTAGTAGCACGTGTGATCTCCGCATTTTCACATGGGGTCTTCATGTCAATAGGATCGACAATTGCTGCCGATTTAGTTCCCGAAAATCGCAGAGCTAGTGCGATTTCCATTATGTTTACAGGTCTTACTGTAGCTACGGTAACAGGTGTTCCATTTGGAACCTTTATTGGACAGCAGCTAGGTTGGAGAACAGCCTTTATTGCCATTGTTATCATTGGTGTTATTGCCTTACTTGCAAATCGCATTCTTGTTCCATCTAATTTGCGTAGAGGAGTAAAAACTTCTTTTCGTGATCAGCTTAAACTTGTGACAAATGGTCGGTTATTGCTTTTGTTCATCATTACAGCATTAGGGTATGGCGGAACATTTGTCGTGTTTACCTACTTATCACCATTACTTCAAGACATCACTGGGTTTAAAGAAGGAACGGTAGCTGTCATTTTGTTAGCTTACGGTATCGCGATTGCGATTGGGAATATGATTGGAGGTAAGTTATCGAATCAAAACCCAATTGGTGCATTGTTCTATATGTTTATCGTACAAGCAGTTGTCTTATTTATTTTGATGTTTACAGCACCATTTAAAGTTGCTGGATTGATAACGATTCTGTTGATGGGGCTGTTAGCATTTATGAATGTGCCGGGCTTGCAAGTCTATGTTGTAATACTGGCTGAGCGCTTTGTTCCTAGTGCGGTTGATGTGGCATCGGCAATCAATATTGCTGCATTTAATGCCGGGATTGCGATAGGTTCCTTTGTTGGCGGAATTGTTACAGACTCGATAGGACTCATCCATACGACTTGGATTGGAGCACTTATGGTATTAGCCGCTACAATCTTAACTGGATTTAGCAGAGCAATGGAACGAAAAGATCGAGCAAGCAAAATATAATAACATGTAGGAGGTTTAAATACCATCCGCACTTAACTCAGAAAGAGTTGCAAGCATTTTGCCATGACAACGTTATTCAGCTTGAAGCAAGATTACTACTCATCCAGTTGTAGCCTTCGGCGCGTTAAACGCGGTCGAAGAAGAATAGACCCCCTACTTTTATAGGAGGTCTATTCTTCATCTAGAAACTTAAACGGCCAAGTCGTATACATTCATATTGGCTAGAAGTTAGGTGCCAATCGAATGAGTTTATCCGGGGTGCCGTCACCGTTTTTGTCGCCATTGTTGCTGGTGACGAAATAGAGTGATCCGTCTGGCCCCTCGACAATGTCGCGAATGCGTCCGTATTTATTCACAAACAAGTAAGTAAGATCACTGCTCTTAATCGTCGGTTGGCCGTTCTGCTCTCCAATGATCATGCGAATGATCTGTTTGCCTTTTAAATTGGCAACAAGCAGATTCCCTGCCCATGGCCCTTGAGTTACAAAAGTAATGCCCGAAGGCGCCCAGGTTGTGCCAGTCGCATAAATGAGCGGGGGCGTAATACCTGGTTGATTCTGATTCCCACCCTCATATTTAGGCCAACCGTAATTGTTACCGGGTTGAATGTAGTTGATCTCATCTTTGGAGGATTCACCGTGCTCTGATGCAAAGAGACGGTTCGTTTCAGGCTGCCATGCTAATCCTTGAGGATTGCGGTGTCCACGGCTATAAATGGGAGAGGAGGCAAACGGATTATCACTTGGAATAGTGCCATCCAAATTAAGACGGAATATTTTCCCTCCAAGGTAAGTGAGTGTATCGTCTTTGTTGCCGTAATTTCCGTCAGCGAAGTACAGCTTGTTGTCGGGGCCTATTTTCATCCGGCCGCCATTGTGATAGACTGCACCCGGAAGATTTGCAATAAGGACTTTGTCTACTGTAGCGATGTTGTTATTCTCTTTAAGCCGAACGACCTGATTGGCAACTTTGTTGTCTGATGTTTTGTAGGAATGGTAGATATACATGTAATGATTGGTGGTGAAATTAGGATCGAGAACCAGGCCCAACAAGCCGCCTTCGCTCTTAGGCATATAATAGAAAGGCGAGCCCAGCGTAATAACTGGCGTGGATTTCAACTTTCCGTTCACAATGACACGGACTCTGCCGCTGTTGCGTTCGGTGAAGAAAATCCGCCCATCCGGTGCAAAATCAACAGCCCATGGGGTTTCCAAGTTGGTAGCAACAACCTCTGGTGTATAAGGATCGGAGGAGGCGGGGCTGGTTTTGACAGACAACGCACTGCTAGCTGCGGAACTATTTCCAGCTAAGTCCCTTGCTTTCACGGTGAAGTTATACGAGGTATTTGCCGTAAGTCCTGTTACATTAAAAGATATCGCAGGCGTGCTTCCAGCGAGTGTGCCATTTATATATATGTCGTACGCATAGACGCTTACGTTATCTGTAGATGCCGTCCAGGACAGATTGACTGACGAAGATGTTTTGCTCGGGCTTACAAGTCCTGTCGGAGCAGTTGGGGCCTGCGTGTCAGTTTGGTTTGTCGTTTTTACGGCGAGAGGGCTGCTGGCATTGGATATATTTCCTGCCGCATCTTTGGCTTTGACCGTGAATTGATAAGTAGTATCCGGCGTTAATCCGGTAAAGGTGTAGGTAGTATCATTGACATTTGCTTGCGTCAGAACATTATCTTTGTATAAGTCATAGCCCTTCACGCCAACATCATCCAGCGATGCGATCCAGGATATGTTCGCAGTTGTATCCGTTACTTGGTTTGCTTGCAAGTTTGTTGGTTCTGTAGGCGGGAATACATCACCGGTGGCATTGACTTTTACATTGTCAAAGGTGGCCGTGCTTAGGCTGGATACATTATGGCTGGTGACAGCCAATCCTACATACAACGAAGTATTCATATTAATAGTCAAGTTGCCCAGATCGCCCCAGTTCAACCCGTTGTTGGATACATATCCTTTGATCACATTGCCTTTGCGTTCAAGCTTTACCCAGGCCGGACTCGTCGAAGCAATTTTAACACTCTGAGATGATCCGCCCGTCTCAGTCCGGTACTGAAACGTGAATCCGTTGGAAGGCGTCAATAGCAAATCGACATGCTTGGAATTGGCATTCAACGTTTCCCTTATCATAATTCCTGCCTTCGCAAAATCGTGTGTATTGGTCTGAGAGGAGACAAGGGCAATGATAGCGCCGTCTCCTGTCCATGGTTGATAGAGGTAATTGAACTGATCTGATTTTCCCCAGATGTCTGTGCCAGCACCGCTTACGGTAAATTGATCACCCCCTGGATCATAAGAAGCGCTGCCCGTTAATGCAGGAGAACCGATATTTTGTTGCTTCCACGGATTCGGTACAGCACCTGCCATAGCTGCAACATCAACCTCGGCCTCGGCGAAGCCTGATGTAGGTAATAAAGCGAGCAGCATACAAAAGCAGAGACTCAAAGCCATCATTTTGCTTCGTGTAATCATCGCTACAACTCCTTTTTAAAATTTGGATGAAATCCTCCTCCCCTAAGAATTAAACCACTTATACTTTTGATTCATATTTCACTATATTTATCTATAATGGAACTTATTTAAAATGGAATCAAATGTTAAATTTTAATTAATGCTTCGCCCATTAGCTTTACAGAACATGAGATTGAATACTGCTGAGGAGCACATTCAGACATGATCATGCGAATGGATGAATGTGAAACGTTGGATTTTGAGGTGGATTTGACTCTAGAGGGTGTTAGACGATGCCGTGGAGGCAAACGTGAAGCGTCCACAAGTGGTGCTCGAACAAATACAGGGAGTTAATTAGACAGTACGAGCATTAGAATAAACAAAAAAACAAGTGTCTTAGCACCGCTTATCTGTGCGAAAGACACCTGTTTGATTTTCTAACACTTTATCAGTGGCCCTTCATCATAGAAGGTTGTTCCACTGCGATTATCCCACATTGTAACGCGGTTTTAGCACTTCTTGGTTTACTACTGGTTTCACTTCTTGGTTCTTCTTCGACTGATTACGTTGGCTAGGCACAGAGATAAAGATCGCAATCAGGAAAGAGAGCATACACAAGACCGCAATGACGGAAAAGGTAATATGGAAACCACCGAACAAAGCACTAAGGAACGAACCAGCCAAGGCACCTAACCCGAATCCTTGATAAATGATTCCATAGTTCTTGCTCTGGTTCTTCAAGCCGAAATAGTCAGCCACAATCGCTGGGAAGACTGTGATATTACCGCCAAAGCAGAATGCGATCACCGCGACACAGGTGAAGAAGATGCCCAGGTTCAAAGGTACGAAGTTTAAAGCCATGACGGACAATGCCGTTGCAAAAAGCGCTCCCGCTACAACTTTCATACGTCCTACTTTATCGGACAATGCACCGAGAATGATTCGGCCGGCCGTATTGAAAATCGCCACCATAGCTACCGCATTCGCTGCTGTGCTGACATCAAGACCGGCAAGCTGTACACCGATGTCTTTGACGATACCAATCAGGTACAATCCACTCATACAAGCTGTGAATAAAATAATGAAGAGCATATACGCTTCTTTCGTACGCAGCATTTCTTTGACTGTATAATTCCGCCCACTCTGCGACCCAGTATTTGCGTTCGCAGGGGTTTCCGTAATTACGGCTTCTTTGATTAAGAACGAACCGGCAATTACCATCACCATCACGATCAATCCCCAGACCAGAAATGCATAGGAGACACCCATCGTATTGATGAAGTTCGCATTGATATATTTAAAAACCAAGCTGCCTGTCCCAAAGGCTCCCACCGAGATTCCGGATATTAACCCTTTGCGTTCAGGAAACCATTTAATTAAATTCGAGAGTGATGTGATATATGCAGTACCATCCGCAAAACCAACAACCACGCCAGCCAGCAAGTACAACATCCACAACGATGAAACCTGTGAGCTAGCGATTAGCCCTGCACCGAGAACAGCACCTGCAATCATCGTCATACGCCGAATTCCGATACGATCCTGAATCTTACCAGCGAACAGTGTCGAGAAAGCCAGTGCAAAACTGGTAATGGAAAACGTTATTGATACGGAGCTAAGCTCCCATCCAAACTTGTCAGCTAACGGCTGATTAAATAAACTCCACGTATATATGGTTCCTAATCCCATTTGTACAATGATTGTTCCAAGGACGATCATCCATCGATTTACTTGCGACCCAGTTGCTTGATGCGTTCTCATGATAGATCCCTCTTTCCATTCTGCTATGATCAAGAGTTGTGTTTTATCTGTAGGGAAGTGAAAGCCTTTTTACGCTTTGCTTTTACACCCTTATCTTACAAGATAAAACGCTTACTTGAGCCATGAGCGACATGAAATGACGGGATTGCGGAATGAACTGCATTTATATATGCATCAACTGCCTAAATTCTTTGACTTTACTTCTGCTGACGGGTACTTTGGCATCCATATCACGTAGACGCAGCAGGTAGGTATTGTTGAACCACGGAACGATTTCATGGATTTGAGACAGATTGACGGTATAGGAACGATGACAACGATAGAACCGATCTTGAGGCAGCATGGCATGAAAGTCCGATATACTCATCGGCATCGTGTAGGTACCACTCTTCGTGAATACGTTGGTCACCTTCTCTTGTGCTTCCGCATAGTAGATGTCATCGCTATCCGTTACGATATACTTATCATTTTTCAACAAATTAACGCGTTTCTCCTCAGATCTCTGCCTGCTGTCCGCAGGATTTGAGCTTCCTCCTTGCTGCACATCCCGTTCGAAGGCGGTCTCCAGCTTACGCAGCATCGCGGCAATCCGGTTCTCGTCATAGGGCTTCAAGATATAATCGAAAGCTTCCAGTTCAAAGGCTTGGGCAGCATGTTCCTTATAAGCGGTTGTAAAAATAACATACGGTTTATGCGCGAACTTGCTGATATTCGTCGCGAGGAGCATCCCATCCAGGGATGGAATGTTAATATCGAGAAAAATCGCATCGACTTCCTTCTCCTGCAGAAATTTGAGCACATCAAGGCCATCTTCGAATCGCTCCACGATTTCAATGCGGCTATGTTTGGTAATCAAATACTCCAGCTCTTCACTGGCCAAAACTTCATCTTCCACAATTATCGCTCTCATCGTGTCTCCTTCTGTATGTCAAAAAAGATATTCGTTCCTTGCTCTAGCCGCTCCATTGTAACACCATGCCCGAAAATGAGCTTCACACGCTTGTACACATTGAACAGACCAATATGATTCGGTGGAACGCGCTCCTCTATCACTTGTTTGATGATATCTTCACGGATACCCACACCAGTATCCCGCACGCCAATCCGAATGTACTCTTCTGTATCTTTGACATAGATAGTGACCGTTCCAGGCCCTCTCTCCTTCAATATGCCGTGGACAATCGCATTCTCCACTAACGGTTGAATGATGAGACTCGGAATCTTCACGGCGACTTCATCCACATCATAAACGACATGCAGCCGATTTCCGAAGCGTGCTTTTTCAATCTCTACGTAATTGCGAACCTGTTCCAGCTCCTTATGGATATCGATCAATTCATCCGTTAGCTCCAAATTATAACGCAAATATCCGGATAAATTGACGATCAGTTCCCTCGCTTGATCCGGTCTAGTTCGGATCGAGGATCCAATCGCATTTAGCGCATTGAACAAAAAGTGAGGCTGAATGGTTGTCTGCAGCGCTTTAAGCTCCGCTTTATTTGCCATCTCCTTAATCTCTTCCACACGGGACACTTCCATTAATGTCGAGATGATCTGGGACAAACCGACGGCCATAGTCTGCAGCGGATAGGTAATTTTATGCGCTTTCCGATAATAAATCTTCAAGGTTCCCGTCACTTCTTCCCGCTCTTTCAGCGGAATAATAAGCAAGGATTGAATGCCGGGCATCGCATCGTCCAACGCATGGTTGCTTATCATAAACTCCCCGCTCCGTATCGTCTGTTTGGTCATATCGCTTATGATCTCATGCCGAAGTTGATAGCGGTCTTCCCCAAAACCGACATAAGCGAGCACGCTCGAGGCATCCGTAATCGCCACCGCATCGGCTTGAATATCTTCTTTAATAATGGAACAGATCTTGTGCAAGGATTCGGTATTGATGGAGCGGAAATAGGGCAATGCCTTATTTGCAATGTCCAACGCCAACTTCGCTTGCTGCGCAGCGATTCCTTCCCGCTCACTTTCTACATTCTGAATCAACAAAATGATCAATCCCACATTCAATTGTCCTAGAATCATCGGTGTTGCAATTCTGGATACAATCTCATTGCCTAATGTAGTAGGCTGCGCCATGAAAATGATCAAAAGCATCGTTAAAGCCTCGCAAGCCATCCCGGCAAGAATCCCGATAAACCAACGTTTTGCTTTTGGTGTTCGAAGATGAATATACCCAGATACCAGCCCCGCAATAATACTCGTGATGAGACATGGAATCGAGGTCACCCCACCGATATCGATCAAATAACGATGAATTCCGGACACCACGCCCACGACTAGACCGACCCAAGGCCCAAACAAGATGCCCCCTGCCGTAATTACGATGATCCGTACGTTGACGAGCGAGCCTTCCACATCGATGCCTGAGTAGGTACCGAATAGTGCAAAGGTACAGAACAGAAGCGTAACGACAGCGAACTCCTTCGTGGTCAGCGATTCCTTCTGTAGAATCTGCTTAAAGCTCGGAATACGAGTTAAGAAAAACAAAATAATGAGCAATAATGCTGCCCGCTCAAAGAGCTGAAGCAGCATTGTGAAATCTCCGTTTATTGGAAACTACCTCCCGTTATCTCAAGCTGTTGTTTGTTTATTTTATCAAAGTTTGCTCTGTTTTCACGTTCCAAATCCATACATAAAAAAAGAGCGTGTTTTGAAAAGATTGATCAAAACACGCTCTTAACATATTCTATTGAATTATTCATTTATATAAGGTTCGAAAAATGGCATCACAATATTATTCATTATTTTCCATCCACTGAAAGTGAAAGCTTCCCTTTTGATCAAGCCGCTCGAACGTATGCGCCCCAAAATAATCCCTCTGTGCCTGCAGCAAATTAGCCGGCAGTCTCTCCGTCCGATAGCTGTCATAATAAGCTAAAGCGGAAGCGAAAGCAGGAACCGGAATTCCTCTAGTTACGGCAATCGATACGACTTTTCTCCAGGCTTCCTGATAGTTAGCAATAATCCCACTGAAGTATTCGTCCAACAACAAGTTTTTCAATTCTGGGTTCCGGTCGTATGCATCCTTAATATTTTGTAAGAACCTTGCGCGGATAATACATCCCCCGCGGAAGATCATGGCGATGCCTCCATAGTTCAAATTCCAATTGTACGCGTCGGAGGCAGCTCTCATTTGCGCAAAGCCTTGCGCATACGAAGCGATTTTGCTGGCATACAAAGCTTTGCGAACGGCCTCGATGAATTCATTGGGATCGCCGTCGTAGCTTGACGCCGCGGGGCCTTTCAGCTGCTTGCTTGCGGCCACGCGTTCTTCTTTCATTGCAGAGATAAATCGTGCAAACACGGATTCGGTAATAATGGACAATGGAACTCCCAGATCCAATGCGCTTTGGCTCGTCCATTTTCCTGTTCCTTTCTGTCCTGCCGAATCAAGGATGACATCCACCATTGGCATGCCGGTCTCCGGATCGTTCTTTGCGAAAATATCGGCTGTAATTTCGATCAAATAACTATCCAGTTCGCCTTTGTTCCATTCAGAGAAAATGTCATGCAACTGCTCGGTATTTACGTTCAATACATCTTTGAGCAGATGATACGCTTCGCCGATGAGCTGCATATCGCCGTACTCAATGCCGTTGTGAACCATTTTGACATAATGGCCGGCACCGTCTTCTCCGATATAAGTCGAGCAGGGATCGCCGTTCACTTTGGCCGAAATGGCGGTCAGGATTGGCTCGACCAGTTCATACGCCTCTTTTTGCCCGCCCGGCATAATCGCGGGTCCGTTCAGCGCCCCCTCTTCGCCGCCCGAGACACCCGCTCCAATAAAACGGAATCCCTTGGCTTGCAGCTCTTTATTTCTTCTTTGCGTATCAGGGAAATAGGCGTTTCCGCCGTCGATGAGAATATCCCCGTGACTCAGGTAAGGAACAAGCTGATTGATGGTATCGTCTGTCGGTTGTCCCGCTTTGACCATGATCAGAATTTTCCGCGGCGTCTCAAGCGATTGGACGAATTCTTCAATACTGTACGTGCCGACGAAATTCTTGCCTTGCGCCTCCTCCAGAAGCTCATTCGTTTTCTCTGGCGAACGATTGTATACCGCAACCGAGAACCCTTTGCTTTCTATATTTAAGGCTAGGTTTTTCCCCATAACGGCCAAGCCTACTACGCCGATTTGCTGTTTTTTCATTGCAATTCCCTCCCTGTCATTTCTCTCTCTTTGTAAATAAACATTTGATGATCTCGGCTTTTTCCGCTTCGAAACCAGACTTGCCCAGCAGCACAAACATATTGATCTTGTGTATTTTAATCGCAGCTTAAATCCCTGCTGTTTTTTTCCAATCGGCAGCGAATTTCTCCATGCCTTGATCCGTTAAGGGATGCTTGGAAATTTGTTCAATCACCGTAAATGGAATCGTAGCAATATGCGCGCCTGCCATCGCAACACGCGTCACGTGATCCGGATGGCGGACAGATGCCGCGATAATTTGCGTATTCAGGTTATGCACTCGGAACAATTCAGCGACTTTCGTGACAAGCTGGACGCCATCTTCCGATATATCATCCAAGCGGCCAAGGAATGGCGAGACATAGGTAGCACCTGCACGAGCGGCCAGTAAAGCTTGGTTCACAGTGAAAATCAGCGTCACGTTCGTTTTCACGCCTTTGTCGCTCAAGTAGCGGCAAGCTTCAAGTCCGGCGAGCGTCATCGGAAGCTTGATCGTAATGTTTTTGTCATTATTATTGATTTTGATTAGTTCGTCCGCTTGCGCGATCATGTCTTCAGCTGTCACCGCATCAGGCGTTACTTCAGCGGAAACCGATTCAACTCCGGGTACTTCCCGCAGAATCTCGGCGATTCGATCTTCAAATTTCACACCTTCCTTGGCGACCAACGACGGATTCGTCGTAACACCGGATAAGATGCCGATTTTATATGCTTTTTTGATGTCTTCCACATTTGCAGTATCGATAAAGAATTTCATAGGTAAGTACCTCCTCCATTATTTTGTTGCTAATTTATTATTAATTCATTAATTCCTTCGCAAGGCGAACCACTTGATTGACGGAGAAACCAAAGTATTCCATAACCTCCGTACCAGATCCGGATGCGCCAAATGTATCAATCGACAGTACTTTTCCGCCTGGTCCCGTGTAACGATCCCAGCCTAACGAAATGCCAGCTTCAATGGCCACCCGCTTCGTAACGGAATTAGGAAGAACACTCTGCTTGTACTCATCGGGTTGACGATCGAACAGCTCTCTGCTCGGCATGGCAACGACGCGTACGGAAATATTGTCCCGCTCCAACTCCGCCTTGGCGTTCATGGCCAGAGAAACCTCGGATCCGGTTCCGATTAGGAGGACATCCAGCTGACCGCCCGTTTCGCTCAAGACATAAGCGCCTTTGGCTACCCCTTCAACATTGGCCTTGGTCGCTTCATATATAGGCAGATTTTGTCTGCTTAGCACCAAGGCTACCGGGCCTTCATTTTGCTGCAGAGCATACGCCCATGCGCTTGCCGTTTCATTGGCATCGGTCGGACGAATGACCGTAAGTCCCGGAATGGTGCGCAGTGCAGCCAAGTGCTCGACGGGTTCATGCGTAGGTCCATCTTCCCCAACAGCAATGGAATCATGGGTAAACACATAAATCACAGGCAGTTTTTGCAGCGCAGCCAAACGAATAGACGGGCGCAAATAATCGCTGAATACGAAGAAGGTGCTTACGAATGGTTTTACACCTCCATGCAGGGCCATGCCATTGCCGGCTGCACCCATAGCATGCTCACGAACGCCAAAGTATATATTGCGTCCCGAGTAAGACTCCACGGCAAACTTTTGCTCTCCTTTGATGTCCGTCATCGTCGAATGCGATAAATCCGCACTTCCTCCAAAAATCGAAGGAACGGTTTTTACGTAATGATTTATCGCTTCGCCACTTGCTACACGGGTAGAAATCGATTTGGAAGTGTCGAACGTAAGGATATCCGCGGCTTCAATCGACACGGAGCCGTCGATGACTTGCTCAAGCTCCTTACCCTCCGCAGGATATTGCGCTTTATAGGCAGTGACCAATTTGTTCCACTCTTCTTCTTTGGCCTCGCCCTTGCGTTTCAACTGCTCGAAATGCACTTTGACTTCTTCCGGAACGGTGAACTCTTCCTCATACTGCCAACCGTAAGCTTCCTTGGTCGCCTTCGCCTCTTCTTTGCCGAGTGGATTGCCGTGTACTTTGTTCGTTCCCGCTACCTTGCTGCCGTAACCGATAATCGTCCGAATTTCGATAAGCGTCGGCTGGTCATCGTTTTGCTTGGCAGCGGCGATCGCTTCGGCAATCCGGGAAATGTCATTGCCGTCCTCGACCCGAATATATTCCCAATCGACCGATTCCGCTCTTTTTTGCATATTTTCACCGAAGGAAAGGTTGGTCGCTCCGTCCAACGAGATGTCGTTGGAATCATACAATACGATTAATTTCCCGAGCTTCATATGTCCTGCCATGGACATCGCCTCGTAAGAGATCCCTTCCATCAAGCAGCCGTCTCCGACAAGCGCATACGTATAATGATCGATTACTGGGAATCCGTCTTGATTGAATTTCGAGGCCAAATGAGCTTCGGCCATCGCCATTCCAACTGCCATCGCTAACCCTTGTCCCAGTGGCCCAGTTGTCGCTTCTACGCCATCCGTGTGCCCATATTCGGGATGCCCTGGCGTTTTGCTGTGCAGCTTGCGAAACTGTTTTAAATCATCAAGCGACACCTGATATCCAGACAAATGCAGCAGGCTGTAGAGCAAGGCTGATCCGTGACCCGCAGACAGAACGAAGCGATCGCGGTTAAACCATTTGGCATGGCCGGGATTGTGATTCAACAGTCTGGACCAAAGGGCGTATGCCATCGGTGCCGCTCCCATCGGCAGCCCTGGATGACCGGAATTGGCCCGGTTGATAGCATCGATAGACAATGTTCGGATCGTATCGACAGCTAATTGATCAATGGTTTCCTTGGTAAGCATATTGTTCTCCTTCTTCCGTTTTAATATGTTGTTCTGGCTTGTCATCGAACCACCAATGGTAGCCGTCCTTCGCCAATAATGCATCGGACTCGGCAGGACCGTAAGTGCCCGCTTCATACTGATGAAGCGGAACCAGATTCTCCTCGAATGCTTCCAGGATCGGTTGAACCCATTGCCACGATAATTCAACTTCATCCCAATGTGCGAAGAACGTAGGATCTCCTTGCAAAGCATCGTAAATCAAATTTTCATAAGCCTGGGGAACATCGCCCTTGCTCTCATGAAAATTCATTTGAAGGGGCTTGAACTCCCCTTTATGCAAAGGATCCCTTGTATTTAATTGCAGCGTAATGCCTTCGTTCGGACTAATTTCAAATACCAGAAGGTTAGGCGATTGTCTTTCAGTACTTGCCTGTGAGGACATCTTTAACAGTTCCTTGAACTCAATCACAATCCGCGTTGATTTCTCTTTCATTCGTTTACCTGTCCGGATATAAAAAGGAACGCCGCGCCAAAAGAAATCATTGATCTGCAATTTAGCGGCAATAAACGTATCGTTCATGGAAGTAGAAGCGATGCCTGGTTCGGAGATATAGCCGATTACCGGCTTACCTTGAACGGTTCCTGCTTTGTACTGCCCGCGGATAATGCTCGCGCTCACTTCCTCTTTTTGCAGCGGCTCGAGAGCTTCCATCACCTTTTTCTTCTTAAAGCGCACCATTTCCGAGTCGCTGTTGATTGGAAGATGACTCGTCAGCATCATCAGTAATTGCAGCATGTGGTTTTGAAACATGTCTCTTACGGCACCTACATGATCGTAATAACCCGCTCTTTCTTCTACGCCGACGGTCTCGTTTGCCGTAATTTGCACGTTGGCAATATAACGATTCGTCCATAAGGCATTAAGAACCGGATTCTGCTGCAAAATCTCAAGCTTCTGGATCAGTGGCTTGCCGAGATAATGATCGATTCGGTAAATTTCATGATCCGCAAAAGCTTGGCTCAGCTTCTGATTTAAATCACGAGCAGATTTCAAATCATGGCCGAAAGGCTTCTCAATCACGAGACGCTTCCAGCCATTCGAGGAACCGAGCCCGCTTTCCTTAATGCTCGCTGTGATCGTTTCAAAAAATTCAGGTCCGACAGATAAATAAAAGAGGCGATTCGGCGGAATATGCAGCTCTTCTTCCCTCTGTTCAATCAGTTGCAGCAGCTTCCTATAATCTTCTTTGCGATCTATATCAAGAACGCTGTAACGGAATGCGCTCAAAAAATCTTTGATTAACGAAGAATTGTTCGCTTCGCGTCTGGAAAAAGTACGGATAGACTGCTCAACATTTGCCTGAAACGATTCATCAGACAATTCTCTTCTCCCAAGACCAAATAAGGAGAATGATTGCGGCAGCTTCCGATCGATATACAAGTTGTAAAGGGCAGGGTATATTTTTCTTTTGGCTAAATCCCCTGTCGCTCCAAACAAAACAAAAGTGGTCGGCTCCATGTTTCTCTCTCCTTCAAGCAGCGCTCTCTTAATCAAGCTCTGGTTTCTATTTCGTAGTTCCACTATAATACGAATATCATCTATACAAGTAATAAATATATTTCACAGGAGCTATAGACCACATCTATGAGTATAAATTACGAATTGTACAAAGTATTTTATTGGGCTGCGAAGACAGGCAGCTTGACTCAGGCTGCCAAGGCCTTATTTCTAACCCAACCTAGCGTCAGCCACGCCATCAAACAGCTTGAAAACAGCTTCGGCGTCACTTTGTTTTACCGGAATTCCAAGGGCGTTGGGCTGACGAGAGAGGGCGCCATCCTGTATTCCTATATTGAGCAGTCACAGATCTTAATATCGCTGGCCGAAGAAAAAATGGAAGCACTTAAAAATCTGGACAGCGGCGAGCTACGGATTGGCGGAAGCGATTCGCTGTTCAAGCATTATTTGCTCCCGTACTTGGAGGACTTTCATGAGAAGCATCCCGGGATCAGACTTCACCTGAATCATGGAACTACGCCGGAAATCATTTCCTTCTTAAAAGAAGGGAAAATTGATTTAGGCGTCATCCGTATGCCTATCGTCGATACCCAACTTGAAGTGAGGGAGACTTTTCAGCTGCAGGAATGCTTCGTAGCGGGGACACGTTATGCCGAGCTCAAGAATGCGGTTTTAACGCTGGATATGCTGCTCCAGTACCCAATTATCCTATTCTCGCGTAATAGCAGAGCACGAATGACCATTACGGAATTATTTCAAAGCTACGGCTATAAGCTCGCACCTAAAATTGAGGTCGGAAGCGTGGATCTTCTCATCGAGTTTGCTCGGAAAGGACTCGGAATTTCATACGTGACGAGAGAATTTGTGTCGAAAGAGCTGGAAGAGGGCACCCTCTTCGAGATTCAATTGGACGTGCGGCTGCCGCCATCTCACGTGGGGATTATGATTATGCGCAACATGCCGCTTTCCATGGCAGCATGCGGGTTTATCGAGATGATTCAAACGTGTCCGCTGTCAAAGTAGGCACATTCAGATGCTGCTTTGCTTTGCAAGGTCTTCACCATCTGGCCCATCATGGCGTGAACCAACGGTCTCTACCACTTTTAAAGAAAGAATAGAGAGTAAGGGAGAAGGAAAAATGAAAATATGTATATTGGGATCAACAGGGAGAGTTGGATCAGAGCTACTGAAACTAGCATTACACGATTCGCATGATATTACGGTCTTAGTGCGTGATCAGAATAAGCTTGCAGGTTCGCATAGGAATCTACAGATCATCGACGGAAATGTATTAGATGAACATGATGTGAAGAAGGTGGTAAAGGAAGTTGATATCGTTATAAGTGCTCTTGGAACAGATGGGAATGGCACGTTGTCGAAAAGTATGCAAACCATTATTAAAAATATGAAAAAAGAGGGGATAAGCCGAATCGTTACAATTGGAACAGCGGGTATTTTACAAGCTCGCACAAATCCGAAGATCTATCGGTTCCAATCGGAAGAATCAAAAAGAAGAAGTACCACAGCTGCCGAAGATCATTTAGCTGCTTATCTAGCCTTAAAAAATAGTGGGCTATGCTGGACGATTATTTGTCCTACCCATTTAATCGATGGCGAAAAAACGGGCATGTACCGAACTGAGGTAGATGTGCTACCATTGAACGGATCGAAAATTACAGTGGGCGATACTGCTCATTTTGCCTGGTCTTTGATAAATAAAGAAGGATATGAGAATAGCCGTGTCGGCATCGCTTATTAAAAAACAAAAAAGAATGGTAGTAATAGATTTCCACAAGAAAAAAATTGTGCCGATCTGTAATTTTATTTGGTCGGCACAATTAATAGTTCCACTCTTTTTTACCAATGTTAATTTTGTCTCCCTATTCACTTTAACTCCAAATCCATAAACACATCCGCTCTTACATAGGGCATGGGTCCGATCTGCTCGACAGGAACGCGCTTGAACCCAACCGATTCGTAAAGATGAACGGCGTTCGGTAGCTTGGTGCTGCTGCCCAAAAAGATCGATGTTGCGCCAAGTTCGCGTGCACGGTTAATGGCGGCAAGGATGATTCTCCGTCCGTATCCACGTCCTCGCAACTCGGGTATAACGCTCATCTTTGAGAGCTCAAACACCCCAGCACCAGTCGGCACGAGTGCAACGCATCCAACGATCGAATCGCTATCGCGTGCGATGAGAACGTCTCCTCCTCTGTTCACAATGTTCTCCACCGGGTTATCGAGGATCACCCGATCTGCCTCTTCGATGGTAAAGATTCGGGCGATCCATTCTTCGTTAAGTGTTTTGAAGGCCCGAGCTTCTTCGGGCGTCTGCATCGAAGTAATCGTGAGCACTGTTTCAAGCATGCTATGTTCCCTCCTCTTGTAAAGGTTCGTCTACTGCACCCATCCTGTCATCAGATAAACAACGAGTCATTAAAGCCATCGCTTCTCATTGTCTTGCGGCCTACCTGCCTTGCGCCTTATCGCCCCTTAATGTCATAGGCATGAGCGATGAGTTTACCGTTCTCGTCAGTAATATCGCATTGGATGAACCCGATGGTCTGTCCTCGCTTATACAGCGTAGCATGAGCCTTTTTGGATTTCCATACAGGTTTAAAAAAGTTTACTTTCATCTCGATCGTGGTGAAGGTTTCGTCTTCTTGCAAGGTAGAGCCGTAGGCAATACCCATGGCCATGTCCGCAAGAATGCCGATGATGCCGCCATTGCATGTGCCTTGCGGATTCGCGTGTTGTTCCGAAGCCTGCATTTCATACGTGGCCTCGCCCTCTTCCACGCTAATTAGCTTCAGTCCCATAAGGCACTCAACGGGAGACTGCTCCGATTCTCCGTTCAACACTTTCCGATAATGCTCAAGAATGGTCATTTTGCATATTCACCTGCTTCTTTCCTCTGTCTCTGGAACAAATTATTCATCACTAGGGCGATGATCACGATGAATATCCCTGCCAGCTGCAACCTTCCGACTTCAACTCCCTGGAGGGCACTGATCGTGACTGTCGTAACAGGGACGATATTCATAAATAACATGCCGTTCTCCGGCTTCAACATTTTATTGCCGACGTTCCATGTGAGCACGGCAAGTACGCCTGCGATCAGGATCATATACAGCAGTTCCGCCCCTGTGCTTCCGTTCATCTTCGCGCTTGGCATCGTCAAGGCTCCGAAAACCGTTGCCGACAGCACGATTAAAATATTCATCAAGGCTCCGAAGCATGTTGTCATAGCAGTGTAACGAAGCGGCGACCAGCCTACAAATTTACTGCCAGCCAACGTATAAATGACCCAGCATAGAGCACCGAGCATAATCAGCAGACTTGCGCCAATGTGCTCTTTGGTCTGTACGATTAGGGAGGGATCTCCATTCGTTATGACCAGCAGCGCACCTGAAAGCGCAATGAAAATTGAAACAAAAGTAGATAGCTTGGGTTTGCTTTTATGCACAGCCCAATTTACGCATGTCGTCATTAGTGGCATTAACGCCATGATAACGGAGGCAATGATTGCGCCTGACGATCCGCTGAGCTGTTGTCCGACAAAGGTAAGAAAGCCGAATCCCGAAAACCCTACAACGCCAAAAAATAATAATTTCCACGATTGTCCCTCCAATCGGAGCACGTCCTTCCCTTCGAAAACGATCAGCATTCCCAAAAGAATGAGGCCAGCCCAAATGTAGCGAATCGTCGTGAAATAGAACGGATCGAGAACCTTCAAGGCAACTTGCATGACGGGAAACATGCCTCCCCACGCCAGCACAGGAATCAAACAATAGGTGATACCCGTTAATATAGTGTTTCTGTTCATTCCTAGAACCTTCTTTCATGAGCGTCGTGGTTTTTCCAGCAGAATTGATTAGCCTTCCCTTTTTTCATCATAAACGAAGGTGAACAGAACAGATCGATAAGACCAGAACAGAAGGAAGGAATTCCCTGTATAATAGAGACACACGCGCAAGTGCGAATTTCGGGTTAATGGACCTGGGGGCAAAACATATGGGAAAAAAAGTTCTTTCAAGCGGATATGCAGGCAAACTGTTTGAACAAATCTATGACTATATTCTGGATCGGATCCGTCGCGGAGAATGGAAGCCACATGAGAAACTTCCCTCTATCCGCTCGCTGGCGATGGAATTCAATGTACATCGACTGACGGTCTATAAAGCGTATCAGCTACTAAAGGAAAATCGGATCGTTGAAGCGAAGGACAAATCCGGCTATTATGTGAGACTGAACAGCAGTCTTCCTTCGGACTCGCTGCATGATCCGATCATTTCCGCTTACGTGCATGAGAGCCATCTTTCTGAAATCCATCAGGTGCAAGCCGAATATGTACTGTCAAACTCACTGCTCGACCCGAACCTGCTCCCTAATCTTTATTTCTCGGAATATGTAAAGCAAGTGTTCGATTTGTATCCCAAAATGCTCGGTACCTACTTTACCGTGCAAGGAGACCAGGAGCTGCGGGATGCGTTGTGCCGTTATTTTACCGATTGCCACCGGTTTCACTTGTCTGCAGACGAATTGTTGATCACTTGTGGATCGCAGGAGGCTATGGATTTGGTTGCCAGAGCACTGGTCAAACCGAGAGATGCCGTTATGTTGGAGCGTCCTACCTACAGCACGGCGATTGATATTTTCAGAAGACAAGGCGCAGCTATCGTTCCGGTTGAGATCCACCCGTACGGCTACGATTTGGAGCAGGTAGAGAAGCTAATGCAAGCCTACAAGCCGCGGCTGTTTTATCTGAATCCCACTTTTCAAAGTCCAACAGGCTATGTCGTACCCGCCGAACAAAGGAAAAGGCTCGTTGAGCTTGCCGAGCGGTATCAATGTTTGCTAGTAGAGGACGATCCTTATCGCGACATTTATTTTGGCGAGGAGCCGCCACTTCCTCTTTTTGCTTACGATACGGCAGGATAGGTCATTTATCTTCGCAGCTTCAGCAAATATATCGCTCCCGGCCTCGGCATCGCCATCGTTGCGTGCCGCCCTTCCATCATGAATTACCTGATAAAAGCTAAACTGTTGTCGGACAGCGGGACGCCTTTGGTGAATCAGAAAATTTTCCTACATTATTTTTTCTCCGAGCGGTTGCAGCAGCATATGAAGAAGCTTCGCATTGCGCTTGCGGTTCGCAAAGATATCGTAGAACAGGAATTGTCCGCTACCGACTGGCAGTGGAACTCCCCTGCAGGCGGATTCAACTTATGGGTGAAGCTTCCGGAAACGGTGGAGATTCAACGTTTACTCCGTATATGCATAAACCAATCAATCACCTTTGTGCCCGGGGCGATTTGCGATCCGCTCAAGGAGTACAAATCATGGATACGCCTCAGCTATTCCTATCTGAATGAGCAGCTATTGAGAGAAGGCATCCAGAGGATTGTCGAATTAGCACACGGGGATAGCCGTTCATCTAAGAAACAATAACAAAATAATTACCTTTAATCATTATTTAACAACAAAGCAAAAACTCCATTTTGAAAAGATTGATCAAAATGGAGTTGCTCTTTTTAGTTAACGATGAGATTTTTCCACACTATATCCAATTTATCAATTAAAAACCGCTCAGATAATCTCCTAAAGCTACAATATGCCATTCGATCTTAGGACAAATGAGAGACGTTCAACTGATTAATATTATGCATAATTGCACTGTATAGAAAATCTGCTAAATCCTCATTGCTATATTGATTAATGTAGTTTTTGAATCGTACATCGAATTTGTACGTATTGGCAATGCAAGCCAGTAACTCCGAATCACATGTCATGACTTGCATTAGAGTTTTCTTCCACTCTTCGATTAATCGCTGCACCTCATCAGAAGAAGGAGACTGATTGATACAAGACGCAATTTTTTTGAATATTTCTTCCATGGATTGTTCAAATTCATAAGACCATTTCTCTTTTTCATCTAGTGATAATTTTTCCAACTTTTCATTAAACACTTTGTATGCCTCTGTTTCACCATAAATGAATCTCGCCTCATTTGCATATTGTTCTTTCAATGGCAAAACGGAAGAATTGTTGAAAATATGCAAATTACTAACATCATTCCCCGAAACGTATTCATCGAGAGCATCCATGATAGTTTCTAGCCTTTGTTTTCTCGACAATAAGGTTTGTTTCTGTTTCTTTAGTAACTGTTTCTGTTCTTCCTTGGTCAGCTTTAAAATATCAGCAATTTCTTTCAAAGATAAATCCATTTCCTTTAAGAACAAAATGGTTTGAAGTTTTTCCAAACTGCTTCGATCATATAGGCGATACCCGTTTTCCGTCAGGTGTGACGGTTTAAATAAATGGATTCTATCGTAATAATGCAGAGTCCGAGCTGTAATGCCTGTAATCTGAACAATATCTTTAACAGCTAATAATGGTTTCTTCATCCCAAAATCCTTTTATTTCGTCTAGTATTTGAGCAGCTGGCGTTATTGTTGCCTCAAAGATCGTTTTCCCTGTTTTTCTTAAATAATATTGGATTAGATAATATCCGCAAGCGTAGCCAGCGCTATAAGGCATATTGACCGGTTTAAAGTTTTGAAGCTTCGCGATCTCGTCACCGTAAAGATACGGAGCAAATTGATCAAACCCAGTTAATTGCAATTGCTCTCTAAGCACAGGCTTTATGCGCCTGTTGAGTGTTTCTGCGTTTGTTTTCGTTACCCAAGGGCCGAGCAATTCTTCTCCAAACAAGAACGTAGCATAGTTTTCAGCTAATCCTTCACTTACAATTAGTTCGCCCAAATTAACGTTGTGATCCCACTGAATAAATTGATATCGCACATTATGGTTGCATTCGTGCGCCAGCGCAGCCTTCATTCGAGGAAGCGTGTACTCATTTGGCACAAGTGTACACATGATAAAACCAGGAATACCCCCATCGCCGCTATATCCTTCGCTTAACATTAAGGAACGACTTTCCGGATTCCCTAGCTGAATGGTAAACAAATAATCGGATACAGGGAGGCTTATTTCATGTTCTATAAATAGATGAAGGCTTTTCTTAACAGCGTGCTCACACTCTAGCCAAAAAGAATCTGACGAAATCAACTCTATCTCAGGTAAAATCTGATGAGTAATCTGATCTGGGGATCGATTCATCATACTATTCAACATAATAACATCAAACCCATGCGGCTCTTCAGCTTTAAAAGGAATCTGTTGGATTTCCCATTTTTTCATAAAGGGAGCCATCATTTCGTTTCTGAATAATTCAAGCTTTTCCTCGGGCGATGCTTGAGCAACTTTTTGATAAATATAATCTGAACGCATTGATTTTATGTTCATATCTCTCACCCCTAGTTATTTATAGTGAGAATTATGCACTATGACGTAACGTCATAGTCAAGTATTTTGGATCAAAATATTTATCAAACTTTCCTGGTATTGCTTAGTGAGGCCAAGGCAGTCTAACACTTTATTTTTCAGTTTCTTCGGACAGCATTAATCTTAATAACCTTGATAAAAGAACAATAAAAAAAGAGCGAGTTTTGAAAAAAGATTGTTCAAAACTCGCTCTTAACATATTCTATTGGATCATTCTATTGAAAACTCACTTAGAAATTCCTTCAATCAAAATGGCCAGATTTGCATTGACGGCGCTTCGTGATGCGCTCGACGCGTAAGGTATGCAGATTTTAGGAAATCGGGTCGGTTTCCACGATCACCCTGACATTTTGGATGTAACGATCCTCCGGTCCTTTCACCGGAAGCCCCACTTCCACATGATCGACAATGTAATCGATGTTGTCCTGGGAGATCACTTCGCCCGGCAGCAGGATTGGAATACCCGGCGGATAGACATATATGAACTCGGCAATGATTCGACCGGCTGATTCCTTGAACGGAATGACTTCGGTATCTCCATAAAATGCATCCCTTGGAATCAGGGAGAGATGAGGAATTTCCGGGATCTTCACGATTAGCTCATTTGCAGTGTTCACGTTGTAATACGTTCCAGCTAACTCGCGGAGAGCTGTAAGCAGTACCGATACTGTTTCCTCATTGTCGCCTGGGGTAACCAGGCAGAGGATGTTGTACATATCGCTGAGCTCGACCTCAATGTTATAATGCTCACGCAGCCAGTTTTCCGCTTCAAAGCCTGTAATGCCCAGATGGCGGACATGGATGGTGAGTTTGGTCGGATCATAATCAAAGGTGGCCTCGTCCCCAAGGATTTCTTCCCCGAAACAGTACAGACCTTCCATTTCATTAATGCTGCGGCGGGCTTTTTGGGCAAGATCAATCGTTCTTTGCGCCATGTCATGGCCGTTAATCGCTAGATTGCGTCTGGATGTATCCAATGATGCAAGCAGCACGTATGAAGTAGAAGTTGTTGTCAGCATACTGATGATTGTCTGCACGCGCTGAGGATTCACATAGCCGTTTTTTGTATTCAGGTTGAGAACCGAGCTTTGTGTCATAGAACCCCCAAGCTTATGCACACTAGTTGCGGCCATATCCGCACCGGCTTCCATAGCGGACATCGGCAGATCCTCATGGAAATGGATAAGTACCCCATGCGCTTCGTCTACGAGCACTGGAACATGGCGGCTGTGGGCAAGATCGACGATTTCCTTCAGATTGGCGCATACGCCGAAGTATGTCGGGTTAATAACCAGAACCGCTTTGGCATCCGGATGGCGATCCAGTGCACGCTGTACGGATTTGGTTGTAATGCCGTGATCGATTCCAAGATTCTCGTCGCGAACCGGAGATATGAATACTGGCTTCGCGCCGGAGAAAATGATGGCCGACATGATCGATTTGTGCACATTACGTGGTACGATAATTTTGTCCCCAGGCGAGCATGTAGACAAAATCATGGTCATAATGGCACCACTCGTCCCCTGTACGCTGAAATAAGTATAATCTGAGCCAAATGCGTCGGCTGCAAGCTTTTGCGCTTCTTCAATAACACCGGTAGGCTGATGGAGATCATCCAGCGGCGCAATGTTAATCAAATCTATGGATAGGGCATTATCGCCTATAAACTCTCTGAACTCACTGTCAGTTCCTACGCCCTTTTTATGACCGGGAATATGAAATTGTACGGGATTGCTCGCCGCATGTTCTTTCAGAGCTGTAAATAGCGGCGTGTTACGGTGGTCCATTTTATGCTGTCACAACCTTTCTAAGCAGTTCCGGCTGGAAATCTTTCCATTTTAAGCCGAATAGCAGATACATGTCCTTTTGGCCGACTTCAGCCAAGTTATATTCACGCTTAATTCCCATCGGAGTTAAGGCTTTGGTTATTCATTAAGCTAGTCTCATCTTAAAATCCTGATAACCGAACTCGCGCACGACGCGGCAATTCCCATCCTTCTCCTGCACGGCGATGGCCGGCAGCGGCATGCCGTTGAAGGTATTGGTTTTGACCATGGAGTAGATCGCCATATCTTCAAATACTAATCTGTCGCCGCTCTTGAGAGGCTGATCGAAGGAATAGTCTCCGATGACATCGCCCGTAAGGCAGGTCGGACCACCGAGTCGGTAAGCGTATGGCTTCTCCCCGAATTCGCCCGAACCGACCAGAGGTGGACGATAAGGCATTTCCAGAACATCCGGCATATGACAAGTAGCCGACGTGTCCACGATTGCAATCTCGATGCCGTTGCGATGGATATCCAACACGGAAGTGACCATATAGCCCGCGTTAAGCGCGATGGCTTCTCCGGGTTCGAGGTATACTTCCAAGCCGTATTTATTTTGCATTCGCGTTATGCAAGCTTCGAGCTTCGGGATATCGTAGTCTTCTCTCGTGATATGGTGACCGCCGCCGAAATTGATCCATTCCATTTGCGGCAGCCAAGGTCCGAACTTGTCTTCGACCGCATTCAGCGTGGTCTCCAAATCGTCCGAGTTCTGTTGGCAAAGGGTATGAAAGTGCAGTCCCGAAACGCCTTCCAGCAGTTCCGGCTGGAAATCCTCCCGTTTGACGCCGAATCTTGAGCCCGGCGAACAAGGATCATAGATCTCATGCCCCACTTGCGTTGAACATTCCGGGTTGATACGAAGGCCAATTTTTCTGCCAGCAGCAAGAGCTTTCTCTTTATACCTTTCCAGCTGGGAGAAGGAATTGAAGATAATATGGTCGCAAATAGAAATAATCTCATCAATCTCATCTTCACGGTAAGCAGGGGCAAAGACATGATTTTCTTTGCCCATTTCTTCGTGACCCAGTCGTGCTTCGAATAATCCGCTCGCGGTCGTACCGCTTAAGTATTTTCCGATGAGCGGATACATCGCAGTCATGGAAAAAGCCTTTTGCGCCAGTACAATTTTGGCTCCCGTACGCTGCATGACGCCGTTCAATATTTTCAGGTTTTTCTCGATGAGTGCTTCATCGACTACAAAACAGGGTGTCGGTAATTCCTCGAACCGCATCTTAACGAACGAGCTCCGGCTCTTTAGCTTCCTTAGGCAAGGCGTCAACCAGCACAGGGTTGAAGTCTTCTACCCATGGAAGTCCCCATTTGTTCAGCTCTTCCATGAATGGATCCGGATTGAACTCTTCGACATTGTATACGCCCGGTTTGTTCCATTTGCCGGTGAGGACCATCGCCGCGCCGATCATGGCAGGAACACCCGTTGTATAGGAGATGGCTTGGGAGCCCACTTCTTTATAGCACTCTTGGTGGTCGCACACATTGTAGACATAGTACGTCTTGTCTTGGCCGTCTTTTTTCCCTTTGAAGATACAACCGATGTTCGTCTTGCCTACCGTACGAGGTCCGAGAGAAGACGGATCCGGAAGCACAGCCTTCAGGAATTGAAGCGGAATGATTTGTTTTCCTTCGTATTCGATTGGTTCGATGGAAGTCATTCCTACATTTTCAAGCGCCTTTAAGTGCATGAGATAGCTTTGGCCGAAAGTCATGAAGAAACGGATGCGTTTCAGACCAGGGATGTTTTGCGCAAGAGACTCGAGCTCTTCATGGTACAGCAGATACATGTCCTTTTGACCGACTTGAGCAAAGTTATATTCACGCTTAATTTCCATCGGTTTTGTTTCGATCCATTCCCCGTTTTCCCAGTAGCGGCCATTGGCAGACACTTCGCGGATATTGATTTCCGGGTTGAAGTTGGTTGCGAAAGGATAACCGTGATCCCCGCCGTTGCAGTCCAGAATGTCGATATATTCGATTTCGTCAAAGTAGTGTTTCAGCGCATAAGCCGAGAATACGCCGGTTACGCCAGGGTCGAATCCGCTGCCGAGCAGTGCTGTAATTCCTGCTTTTTCGAAGCGTTCCCGATATTCCCACTGCCATTTGTATTCAAATTTCGCCGTATCTTCCGGCTCATAGTTTGCCGTATCCATATAATGCGTTCTGGTAGCCAGGCAGGCATCCATGATCGTCAAATCCTGGTAAGGCAGAGCCAAGTTCATGACGATATCCGGTTTGACTTCGTTAATCAGAGCGATCAGCTCTTCAACGTTATTGGCATCGACCTGTGCGGTTGTAATTTTAGTTTTGCCGCCGTCCAGTTTTGCTTTCAGATCATCGCATTTGGACTTCGTACGGCTGGCGATGCAGATTTCTTCGAAGACCTCGCTGTTTTGAACGCATTTATGAACTGCTACAGATGCTACGCCACCGGCGCCAATGATTAGTGCTTTTCCCATTTTTCAATCTCCTCACCGAATTCAATTTTTTTCACTGTAAAAACGGCAACAAAAAAGCAAGTGAAACACGCACCATGCGCATCACACTTGCTTGATATATTTAAAAAATAAGATATTCCCAATAAACATGACAGAACAAACTCCTAGCGTGCTTATCAGTCACCCCTAGGACTCATCGTTTCATGGAAGAGCTCTTATATTCAAATATATTTTGTTAGGATCAGAGTCTATATAGCAAATAATGCCTTTACCACTCTTATTGACCGTTTCACAAGTTGTGTGCGTATTGCACTGGTTGTAAAGTAACCAACTTATAAAATTTGAGCTTTTAACTCAATCAATAAGGCAACGAGAAGTTGCCAGTCGGCATTTGACCCGGCTGTCCGTATGGCCTTAACTTCCAGAGAGGAAGTGGTCAAAGTTTATCTGCTTGGAAAGATCCTAAATATATATTGAATATTCGCTTTCCAAAATTAATGCTTCTTCATAATAGCAGGATCGGAATTAATGAGCAAGAAGAAATTTCAAAAAAAATCAAACCGCCTTCTTTCATACATTGGAAATTGGTCATGAACATATGCCCGGAAATTAGACTAAAAATCTATGTTTTGGATATCTTGCAGCCCTTGCCAAGTCAAAAGACAGTGGTACTTGGCAGCCAGCTTCACCAATCCACACTGCACTCTATGACAGTTACGCTGGTACAAATTTCCCATGTAAAAATTCCCCCATTAACCTATATTTTTCGTAAATAAAAAGAATCCATTTTAATAAAAGATTGATCAAAACGGATTCATGCTTCGGCCACGCTCATTGAAGAATAAGCGCTTATTAGGCAGCTTTCAGGTGAAAAATGTTTACCCTAATAAGGATGAATCCGGATTCCGTGGGATTCAGGCTTACTAAGGAAGAAGCTAGAAAGATTGCTACCCAGTTATTAATAGCAGCTGAGGTCTCCGATGAAATCTTTTACAAGAATCACGCAAGACCAACCGAGTTTGGTTGCTCGATATACTCGATATAATGGAGGTAAAAAGAATAATGAAGATGTTCAAGCATAGGATCACCGGGCAGTATGAAGATATATAACATTTTTTTCCTTAATAAATAAACAAATTAAGTAGAATATAATTATCAGGAGGTGATAAAACATGAACAATGAAAAGCAAAGAGATCCCCACCACCACACTGACCCGGCAGAGGGAAAATATTGTACAAATGAGGGAGAAAGAGTTTGCACTATTGGTGACTATTATTTAGTATGTGAAAATAATCATTGGAAAGCTGTACATGAATATTGTGAAAGCGATAGTGAAAAGCAATTAAGAGAACCCCATCAAACATACCCCGAGGGACAATATTGTGGGGTTGAAGGGGAAACAATTTGTTCTCGTGGCCATACGTATGAATGTGAAGATAATCATTGGCATGGTTTAGATGAAAAATGTCCAGACCCTGATAGGACATAATTTGTGTCAAAGCGATAAGGCCTGAGAAATCAGGTCTTTTTTACGGGCTATTGTTCTATAATTCTATTAGCTAATTCTACTGTTTTTGGATCACGCTTAGACTTTGCCCTTATAAACTCCCCAATCCGTATATTCATATTTTTACAATAAAAAAACTAAACTAAGAAGTCGGAACCGTACGCTCTAGCTGGATATTCATCATTGTATACTGGTAGGGATACTATTTCCGTAGCAAGTGTTAATGTCGAATCGGTCACATATTGAAACACTTGATTAATATAAATCATCCGTATTTCACCTCCTCTAAATTACCTTCATCAATACACTTAATATCAATTGTTTGCTCTAAATCAATCGGATTTTGCATATCAATGACTACAATTTTTCTAGCAAGTAAGTGATAAGTAACGCCACTTCCAAAAGGTAAGTGTGTATCTGTATCAAACTCATTAGTAATTTCACGGATACTTCGTGAATTATTCAATAGGCGATTCATAAGAGACATGGATAAATCCTCAATATTTTGGTCACCCATTTCTTGATATACATCATAGCTGCGAGTATCAAAAACGGGCGTGCGGTATGGATGTTCATAAAGACAATATTACTGCATGCATCATGACACCTGAAGGAAAGGAGATTCAAACTTTTTCGACTAAAACGATGTTTCTTCTTCAATTAGTGGACTGGATTAAGCAGCACGGCTGTACTCATGTCGCCATGGAAAGCACGAGTGTTTATTGGAAACCTATCGTAAATTTAATTGAGGCTAAAGAGATCGAATTTCTGGTTGTTAATGCCCAACATATGAAAGCTGTGCCTGGACGTAAGACCGATGTTAAAGATGCTGAATGGATTTGCCAACTCCTTCGCCACGGACTCATTAAATCTAGTTTCATTCCAGATCGTAATCAACGTGAGTTAAGAGAGCTTGTTCGCTATCGTCGGAGTATCATCGAAGAACGTGCTAGGCAGCATAATCGGATCCAAAAAGTTCTGGAAGGAGTTAATATCAAACTGGGCTCTGTGGTTTCGGATATTATGGGGGTTTCATCCAAAAACATGCTTCGTGCCATTGCTGATGGCGCAGACGATCCTGAAGAACTGGCCAACATGGCCCAACGCTCACTAAAACGAAAGAAAGATGAACTCGAACTGGCCCACCAAGGTTACACAAGCCCCCATCAACGACTCATGTTAAAGACTATTCTGACCCACATTGATTTTTTATCGGAACAAATTGATAGGCTGGATCAAGAAGTAGCCCAGCGAGTAAGTTCTTATCAAGAAGATATTGAGCGGCTGGATTCCATTCCTGGCATATCAACACGGATGGCCGAACAATCCTAGCAGAAATGGCACGGATATTAAAAATCAATTTCCAAGCGCAGCCCATATGTGTTCTTGGGCGGGACTTGTTCCAGGGCATAACGAAAGTGCGGGCAAAAGGAGATCATCTAAAACCAAAAAGGGAAACAAATATTTGAGGTCAGGATTAACGGAATCCGCTCATTCCGTCAAAGGTTCCAAGAACTATCTTGGTGCACTGTATAGGCGTACAGTAGCACGAAAAGGAAGAAAACGAGCAGGAATTGTAGTCGCTCATGCCATGTTACGGATCTCGTATTACCTCCTATCTCGCAAAGAAATGTATGTTGATCTTGGCGAAGACTACTTTGATAAACAAAGACAACAATCAATTGTTCGACATGCTCTGCGTAGACTTGAAGGATTAGGGTACTTCGTTACTATCACAGAATCTGAGGCCTCCTAATCCAAATAAACTCCAATAAATAGCAATCTACGCGCTCTCCTCTTAAAAAAAACGATCGAGCTGCGTCTTCTTTAGTGCTGCCTTTTTCCATACGCTATGAATTTTCATAGTAGTTTAAGTACATTTCTTCACAATTTCCAAAGTGAAATTATCATAAATTTCCAATTGTATGGAGAAAATAGAGTATTGGACTGGAAACTATGATTTATTAAGATTCTTGACTAAGAAAAGAGTCAGACTTTAAAAAGTAAGTTATAGATTGCACCTTCGGGGAGTCATCGAAGAGACTTAAACTGGAAAATAAAGTGTTAGACTGAGTGCTGTAGGGCATGCATGGCCATCGCCGTCACCGGCGTACCACCCGGCAGCTCGGCTGCATCAGAAGGGCCAGAAGCACGAGTTCCTGATGGATAAGCCGTTACAGTGAATCTTAATAAACCAAGCTGTTATGATAGCAAAACGTTTATTTCTAAAAGCACATTGCTTATAGCAAACACTAATGAGTTTGATTTAACAGAAGATAGAGTATATGTAACTACTAGAAACCAAGGTGAAGGTACTTTTGCAGATTGCATATTTTTCTTGAATAACAAAGGCATTGAAGAAGACTATTCCTCAGAATACTTTTGTCTATATGAAGATGAAACAGTAAGATAATAGTTTCAATTTAAAATACATTGAACAATACGACATAGAATACTAACGATGAAATCGAATTTTCAATGAGGTGATTAAAGTAAGAGATAACACAAGGGCGTTTAAAGATAATTAGAACCAAAGATAGATGCAAATAGAGTTGGGATAAAATTGATGATTAGTTGGACATCTTACAGTAAAAATAGAAACAGACCGCCACAGTGGACGGTCAGCTCTGAATTAGATGACTCTAATATACCATGTCCAGTAATGAACGCCATCCTTATATCCGTAAATAACAGCATCTCCATAATTGAGAGCCGTAACCCAACCTGATGAAGAAAGTGATACTACCGATGAACCAGACACGAGTTCATAGCTGTCACTAAAACCAACGATAATTGAATTACCTTTTTTCAAGTCTCTGTATGTAACTCCTGCTGCTTCAACAGATGTTGCTGGTGTTAAGGCGACTCCAACAATTGTGCTCAAAGCCAGTGATGTGCAAAGAAGAATTTTTTGAATTGGTTTTTTCAAGAAAATAACCTCCTTTTACTGGTATCCGTGCATTACCACTCTAACATACTGTAAAAAGGAAATCAATGGAAATGTATCCAAAAATGGTTTCTTTCATTCTTAAGTCTAAAACTTTATTTTCTTTCGTCACCAATAAAAAAAACTCACCTCTTAAAATCTATAGAGGTGAGTTTTTTTATTCAAACTTTATTACAATTTATCAATCTTTATTAAAATAACTTCAATCAATGCTCTTCTCTATTCCACAGTCACACTCTTCGCCAAGTTTCTTGGCTTATCCACATCATTGCCTCGAGCCAAGCTTGCATAGTAAGCAACAAGCTGCAATGGCACTACAGACAAGGCAGGAGACAAGCGAGACAGCGTAGCTGGCAGTACGAACATGCCATCTACCGCCTTCTCTACTGCAGCAGCATTCGCTTCGTCAGTAATCGCATAAACGACACCGCCGCGCGCCTTCACTTCCTTAATGTTGCTCACTGTCTTCTCAACAAGCGCAGTCTGTGTAGCCAGTGCGATGACAGGTACTCCTTCTTCGATCAAGGCAAGTGTGCCGTGCTTCAATTCACCCGCTGCATACGCCTCGGAATGAATATATGAGATCTCTTTCAGCTTCAGCGATCCTTCCAATGCTACCGCATAATCCAGACCACGTCCGATGAAGAACATATTGTCGTGCTTCGCAATGTCCTCTGCAACCCGCTTCAGTTCGTCAGATTGCTCCAGAATGCGCTCCACTTGCTCCGGCAATGCCTGCATCGCAGCAATCTGCTCACGGATCCAAGCCTGATCGTGAAGGCCAAGCTTCTCTGCCCAGTACAGGCTGAATATCATGAAGGCAACAAGTTGTGATGTGTACGCCTTAGTAGAGGCAACCGCAATCTCAGGACCTGCCCATGTAACAATGGTATCGTCTGCTTCACGGGCAACCGAGCTGCCTACGACGTTCGTAATCGCCAGAACCGTCGCACCGCAGCGTTTTGCTTCACGGAGTGCTGCGAGTGTGTCTGCTGTCTCACCAGACTGGCTGACAACAATAACAAGCGTCTGTGGTGTAATAATTGGCGAACGGTAGCGATACTCCGAAGCGACATCTGTCTCCACGGGAACGCCTGCACATTGCTCGATCAGCGTACGTCCGACAAGACCTGCATGATAAGCAGTACCGCATGCGACAATATGCACGTTGCGAATTTCTTGTAATTTCTCTGCAGTCAAATGCTTCAACTCAGGAAGCTTGATTCCACTGCGATCTTCTTGCATTCTACCGCGCATCGTGTCGCGGTATGCCTTGGGCTGCTCATGAATTTCTTTGAGCATGAAATGGTCGTAACCGCCTTTTTCCGCAGTCAACACGTCCCAATCGACAACAATCATTTCCCGAGAAATAAAATTCCCCTCTAACGTCATCAATTCGACAGCGTCCTTAGTCAGTACAGCCATTTCGTTGTCGTTCAAAATATACACTCGACGCGTATATTGCAAAATCGCCGGAATATCCGAACCGATAAAGTTCTCGCCTTCTCCAATACCGATAACTAATGGACTTGCGAAGCGAACAGCAACCAGCTTATCCGGTTCATGCTCTGTCAGGACAGCCAATGCATAAGCACCGCGCATACGCGCTGTAGCCTTCTGCACAGCCTTCACAATATCTCCGTCATACTCTTGAGCAATCAGATGGGAAATGACCTCTGTATCCGTCTCTGAACGGAATACAACTCCGGACGCGATCAGCTCTTCCTTCAGCTCCATATAGTTCTCGATAATACCGTTATGAACAACAGAGAACTTCATCGATGCATCCGTATGTGGATGCGAATTCTCATTCGAAGGCTTGCCATGTGTCGCCCAGCGAGTGTGGCCAATGCCTACCGAACCTTGCAGCGGCTCATCTTCCAATTGAGAAGCAAGGACAGCTAATCTACCTTGTGCCTTGCGCACTTGCAAGCCTTCCGGTGTGAATACAGCAATGCCAGCAGAATCATATCCACGATACTCCAGCTTGCCCAATCCTTCCAACAACACCGCTTGAGAATTTCTAGCTCCAATATATCCGACAATACCACACATAATATAGACCTCCGATTATTCGCGGCCCCTCCAGTTGGCGACGTCGCACACAGAAGTCCATGCCCCATAAGCGTGAGTGCACAGCATTATTGGATAACTTATAAAGTTCAATAAGCTCATGGATAACGAGGGAAGCAGCCTAATTTGTAATAGCCTACTCTTCGCCAAGCAGCACAACAAGCAAGCTTGTTAGCCAGCTTGGACTCTGTGTGCTCTGTCCATCCATGAGACAGCCCGATTCTTAGTAGTTAATTGAGTTAAATCTTAATGGCAGCGATCATCAGCTGCATTGTATCTCCAAATGGATACGCCTTGACTATGCAAGTGTACCTCCATCCCAATATCAAACATACCTGCGTAAGCATGCGTTGTCAGGAAAGTCGCCTCTCCTGCATTCCGTTAATGCTCTTACGGTGCCGGTAACACACCGGGAGGTCCCCGCCGAACATTTCGAACACCTCCACCTCGTCCACTCGCTGCAATGGCCGATTCAGCAGCAAGCGCTGGCGCTTCTTGAACGGTTGCCCGTTACATTGCCAACCTCACAATCCTCACTTTCTATATGTGAATCATCTTCTATTTCCTATCTTCCTTACGAAGAGGACTGGCTCATCCTCTAGCATAAGCTGTTCCTGCATCATACACCGGCTTCTTGGCTGAGCTTCCAGGCATCGGCTTCGCCTTATCCACTCTGTATTTGCGGAACATGTTCTTACATTATATTCACTTTAGCCATTTTTCGCAACAATGCTACAGAAAATAGGAAAAAAGCCGCTTACCTAACAACGTCAGGCAAACGGCTCTGAACAAGTCCTATTAAGCTAGTTCTTTCTGTACAACCTCTACAATGCGGTTTACATATCCCTCTACAATATCCGCCTCAGGGCCTTCGGCCATAACACGAATCAGGGATTCTGTCCCGGATGGACGAACGAGCACGCGACCATTGTCACCCAACTCCTGCTCAACTTCCGCAATCGCCTTCTCGATAGCTGCATTGCCTTGGTATTTCGATTTATCCCCAACACGCACGTTTACCAGCACTTGTGGGTATTTGCGCATAAGCGACTTCGCTTCACTTAAGGATTGGCCATTTGCCTTCAAGTTAGCAACCAATTGGATACCAGACAGCATGCCGTCCCCTGTCGTATTGTAATCCAAGAAGATAACGTGTCCGGATTGCTCTCCGCCCAGGTTGTAATTACCGCGGCGCATTTCTTCCATTACGTAGCGATCGCCAACTGCCGTCTTGGCTGTATTCAATCCGTGCTTCTCAGCACCCTTGAAGAAGCCAATGTTGCTCATGACTGTTGTTACAATCGTATCACTATTCAAACGACCAGCCCGCTTCATTGCATCGCCGCAAATGAGCAGAATGAAGTCGCCGTCAACTTCCTCGCCATGTTCATCAATGGCAATCAAGCGATCCGCATCGCCGTCAAAAGCCAGACCCAAATGAGCCTTGTGGCGCAGCACTTCTTCCTTCAACATTTCCGGATGTGTCGAACCGCAATGATCGTTGATGTTCAGACCTGTTGGCTCGGCGCCAATAGCGATTACTTCTGCACCAAGTTCACGGAACAAGCGTGGTGCCAGCTCATAAGCAGCACCGTGTGCGCAATCGAGCACAATGCGCATTCCATCGAAGCGCTGATCAACGGTTGACTCCAAATACTCTACATAGCGCCACTTCGCATCCGTATCCACTGTAACTGTACCGAGACCTTCGCCAATTGGACGAGGAAGCTCATCTTCAGCAGCATCCATTAGCTGCTCAATTTCAAGTTCTGTCTCATCAAGCAGCTTGTAGCCGTCGCTACCGAAGAACTTAATCCCGTTGTCCTCAACAGGGTTATGGGAGGCAGAGATCATAACCCCTGCGTCAGCACCCAATACACGTGTCAAATATGCAACAGCTGGTGTAGACAACACCCCAAGCTGGATGACATCTGCACCAATGGACAGCAAGCCTGCTGTCAATGAAGCCTCAAGCATACGGCCAGATACACGCGTATCCATACCGATAACCACCTTCGGTTTGCCTGATGCCTGCTTCGTCAGTACATAGCCTCCACAGCGTCCAATTTTAAAAGCAAGTTCCGCTGTCAATTCTTGATTCGCTACACCGCGTACACCATCAGTACCAAAATATTTCCCCATCGTTCGCTTCTCCTTCATGCTGCCATCAATCAATATGATCTGCTGTCGTTAGCACCTTCGATCATAAATCCATCCTGTGCAGCATCTATTCTCACGTCGTAAATTTGATTTTCATTATTCTATTCGTCAATTCATAGATGTCACACATCTCTAGTTGGAATGTTCCACTGATCCGTTCACCGCATCGGCCGGTGTTCCTTCCGCTTCATTCGAGGAAGGCGGATTCTCATGAGTGTCGGTCGATGGATTGCTTGGATGCCCCGTCTCATTCTGGGTTCCTGATGTCGAGCCGTTGCCTACTTCTTCTGGGATCGAAGTAGGAGGCTTCGGATCAGGCAATGTCGTTACGGGCGCTTCCGTATCCTTAATCACGACCTTGATCGTTAGTGGAGTTGAATCCACTCGTCGAACGAACCGAGGTAAATTTACCTGCAAGTTCACTGTATGCTCACCAGGAGGCAAGTCATTCACATTCGCAATCAACTGAATGTCACTTACCTTCAGCGCATCAATCAGATTCGGTGCGCCAACAACAATAACGTCCATCTTGCGGGAAGCCGGTTCCGCAATCGTCGTCTCCAATCGGTCATTGTCGCCAGTTAGTGTAATAGGAACGTCCGATATCGTACGCTGTTTTACACCCGAAATTTGCAATTCGACAGTAATCTCACTCGGTTCTATTTTCTCAATGTTCGCAGGCGGCGTCAATTGTACCTTTATCTTATACGTCCCAGCAGCTTCAAATTGGCGCAAATCGACTTGTACATTATCCAAGTATTCGATCTTATCCAACGCTTCCTGAGGGCCGTACAGTGTCACCTGATTGACATCTGGAGACAAGGCTGACACAGCAAGTCCTTCCGCTAATTGTCCAGTCAAATTCACTTGGAGGGGTACGGTCTTGAATGGCTTCGTGATCGGTACTTCGACCTCGACAAAAGATGGTGTCAGGACTGCTCCCTCCACTTCATTGCCTCTCGCATTATACGCCGTCAACTTCACCCGCTTCGTGATGACAGACTCATTCGCCTTATCGACACTTACTGTACCTACTATCGATTTTACTTCAGCCATACGAGATGCGGGAAGCGTTACATGGACCCGGTTCGAAGGACGCACAATTGGAGTGCCTGCCTTATATCCTTTGGCAGGGGTTCCTTCTGTTTGTACCTGTACTTCGTACTCCTTCGTCTGCACATCCTCCAGCTCAATCGTTGCACTGCTCGGCTCCATCGACATCAAGTCAATTCCAGTCGGCAACTCATGACGGAGCTGTACCACATGTTTCCCCTTTCCATAGCCTGTTAAATCAAGTGTTACTTTATAATCTTCTGGCAATGCAGAAGCAATCGCTGTCCGCTTGCCTCGAACCTGTATACGAACCTTATCCGGCCGTATGGATTTAATTACCTGCTGCTTCGTATCCAATCCGACAATCCGTACTTGCACGTCATCAATCCAGCGAGATTCCATGAGCGGCTGCGGAGAAGTCGGTGTTGTATCGTCTTTATGTACGACGGCGAATAGAAGCACACCTAATACTAACGCAATAATTTTCGCTGCATTATTATTCATTAACCACTTATCCATGATGCTCACCTTTTCGTTTCCAGAACATTTTTAGTTCTTTCTTCGCCTTCGGCTTTAACTCATCGAACAGCTTGGATATGAGTGATTCTTCCTTAATATCACGCACAACTTGTCCATTGATAGCAAGGGACACTTGTCCCGTCTCCTCGGAAACGACAACAGAAATCGCATCACATACTTCACTGATTCCAATAGCTGCCCGATGTCTTGTCCCCAATTCCTTACTGATAAATGGATTCTCGGACAACGGCAAATAACAAGCTGCTGCCGCAATTTGGCTGCCTTGTATAATAACTGCTCCGTCGTGCAGTGGTGTATTCGGGATAAATAGGTTAATGAGCAACTCTGAGCTAATACGGGAATTCATGGCAATGCCTGACTCCGTGTATTCATTCAACCCTGTCACACGTTCGAAGACGATAAGTGCACCGATCTTACGTCGTGACATATAATTAACTGCTTTAATAAGCTCGCTAATAACACGAGCCGTCTCATCTTCCTCTGCTACCGCGCGTCCACCGAACATTTTCCCTCGACCGAGCTGCTCCAATGCTCGTCGCAGCTCAGGTTGAAAAATAATTACGATCGCAAGAACCCCGAACGTAAACATTTGATTCATAAGCCATTTCAGCGTATACAAATCAAACCACGTACTGATCGCCCAAGTCACAACGAGGATAAAGATCCCCTTCAGCAACTGGACAGCACGCGTTCCGCGGATGAGCACAAGTAGCTTATAAATTACATAACTAACGATTAAAATATCGATGATATTCTTGATCGTGTCTTTCCACGACATGTCCGCAAAATAATTCATGCAGGTACCCCCGGCGTTCGTTTCCCCTGATAAGATCCTGATGAGAAGATGAAGCACCTCTCTATGTATAACTATAACCTTTTCGTCTTGATGAAGCAAAATTTATATCCCATTCTTATCCATCCTTACAAAAAAGCCCTCCTGCAATAGCTGCAGGAGAGCCTCGGTACAACAGATACGGATACTGTCATTCGTTATGGCAACGACGGCCCCGTGCCGAACAAGTTCGTAAGCTGGTACCACATCCAGCTTAGTGCTTCGTCGATTTGGTGAACCGATCCCGAAATATTTGCCGTAGATGCTTGATACAGCTTCCCGTCAATGACGGTTACATCGCCCTTCACTTTGCCGTACACTTCTGCGACTCCGTTATGAATCGTTAAGTTACCTGATATTACTTTATCCGAAGGCACGATGACCTTATTATTCTCTACGACAACTCCATTCAGATCAGCGCCCTTAACCATAAGCTGCTTATCCGCATTCCACATACTTAGCGCACTTGTCATCATAACCAACACAAAGACGGCTGCGACGGTAATGGCTGGGTGACGTTTGACCCATAGCATGAACGCACTTTGCTGCTTCGGCTTCGGTATAACGCTCATGACCCGTGCCGTCAAATCATCCGATACAGGCTGCACTCGGTGATTGAAGCTGTACAGCAGAGTATCCATCTCCTCTAACTGACGAAATCGTTCGCGGCAATCCGGGCATGCAAGCATATGTTCTTTCAATTCGAGTGCATATTCCGGTGTCAAATCGTCATCTAGTAAATCATGCATTAATGAGACGGCTTGTTTGCAATCCATTTGAGCCAATCCTTTCATGGAGTCTCCAATCAGATACGATGGCGCATCCTACATTAAGAAGGATGACCCTATCTGGGACGTATCGTCATGCACCGAAGTCTTTCCCAACATTCTATACATTTTCGTTAGGGCTCATTCGGCTTGTTATACGATACGACTTGAATGCAAAATAGTTTCACTCTTTAGCCTGCTATTTTTTATCAGATTTTACGTTCCAGCTTCTTGCGGAGAAATTCTCGTCCCCGGTGCACCCTCGTTTTGATCGTGGTCACAGGCATATCTAGTACATCGCTAATTTCCTGCAGAGACATATCCTTTAAGTAACGAAGCACCATCACGGTCTTATATTTTGCAGGGAGACTCTCAATCGCCTCATGAACCATTTTCTGAGTCTCGCTTACAAGCAAGTATGTCTCAGGTGTACGATTATCGCTAGGGATCATCGCATACCCGTCAATGCCCTCCTGGTCATTCATCTCTGCATCAAGGGAATAATTCGGCTTCCGTTTGCGCAAGCGATCAATGCACAGGTTCGTTCCGATACGATAGATCCAAGTCGAGAACTTCTGAGTCTCATCGTAACGATCCAAATTGCGATATACACGCAGAAATGTATCTTGTACCACATCCTCTGCTTCATGCCGATTGCTCAGCATGCGATAGGCAAGATGGAATATTTTATCCTTATATAAATCGACAATCTCGGCAAACGCTCGCGTATCCCCTTTTCGAGCCAATCTCACGAGCCGTTGTTCTAGCGTATCCAAGCGTCTCCCTCCATCCTCACTGCTCTTATGCCGATGTCTTCTCAATCATTGCACCTCAATGACAATGCCGGACATCGTAAGCAGGAATGCGAACCTTGGGAGCAACGTATCTTACTGTGCTCACGATCATTCACCGAATTCAGTGAATGAACAATGGCTCATTCGGGAAGCCTTGTTCCCTGCCTGTCGCTGCCCTAGGGGTGCGAGTGTGTCGATGTAGAAGCAATGCTGCTCTTCTTTGCCGACGCACTCTTTCCTATGTATAAACACAGGAAAAGTCGAGCCTCGATCGCTCAAGACTCGACTGCATCGTCGCTACTTCGTGCTGTTTACGTATCGACGTAGCCTGCGGAAATCGATCATTCCGACATTATCAACCTGTATTTCGAAGCCCTGCTGCAATACCGTTAATCGTAAGCAATACTTCCCGCAGCAATACCGCATCATCCTCTTCGTTCTCACGAAGCTCGCGCAGTTCTGCCAGCAGTTCCACCTGCATATAGCTGAGCGGATCCACGTATGGATTGCGCAAGCGAATCGATTCCTGGATGACAGGAACATTGTCGAGAATATCCTCTTGTCCGGTAATTTGCAGGATTAACGAAGAGGTTAATTTGAATTCTTCCTCAATTTGCGTAAAAATACGCTCGCGAATGGTTTCGTCCTTAATCATGCCTGCATATTCCTTGGCAATGACAAGATCCGCCTTCGCAAGTGCCATTTGCAAGCTGTCGATCATAGACTGGAAGAAGGAATAATTCTGATACATATGGCGCATTGTTTCCATATTCTCTTCCTTGCCTTGATAGAAGCTCTGCAATCCTGTTCCTGCTGCATACCACGCAGGGAGCAAGTACCGGCTCTGCGTCCATGCGAATACCCAAGGGATCGCACGCAAGTCTTCGAAGCGGTCACTGTTCTTCCGCTTCGACGGACGTGAACCGATGTTCAGTTCACCGATCTCTGGAAGCGGCGTAGACTCCTTGAAGAACGTCATGAAGTCTGGATCACGGAAGATCAAATCCTGATACTTCTTCAGCGAAGCCTGGGAGATGCTCTCCATGAGCTCCTTCCACTTCGATTCATACAGATCCGTATGCGGCGTACGAGCCAGCGTAGCCGCTTGTATAAGTGCCGAAGTAGCTTGTTCCAAGCTTCGGTAAGCAATACCTTGTACGGAATAGCGGGAAGACAATACTTCACCCTGCTCCGTAATCTTGATGCCGCCACCAATCGTGTGTGGAGGCTGAGCCATAATACTGCGATTCAATGGCATACCACCACGACCAAGTGCACCGCCACGACCATGGAAGAACTTCAATTTCACATCGTACTTCTTCGCAGACGCCGTCAGTTCCTTCAGAGCCATACGAAGCTCCCAGTTCGCTGTAAATGCACCGCCGTCTTTGTTGCTGTCTGAGTAGCCAAGCATGATCTCCTGCAGATCATTCATCGCTTCAACAGCACTGCGGTATATCGGCAAATCAAACAACGTCTTCATGATCGCAGGTGCGGCATGAAGGTCGTCGACAGTCTCGAAAAGCGGCACAGCCTGCAATGTGCAGTGTACTTTGCCTTTCTCTTTGCGGAACAAGCCTACTTCCTTCGCCAGCAGCATGACTTCAAGCACATCGCTCGCTGCCTCCGCCATACTGATTAAGTAGCTTGTAATACATTTCTCACCGAATTCCTTCTGTGCATCATAGACGATACGATACACATTCAGTACTTCAGTTGTAGATTCACTATATTGAATATATTCCGATATCAATGGACGAGGATCATTCAGCAGGCGATTAAGAAGCTCAATCTTCTCCTCTTCGCTCAAGCTGCTGTAATCGTCCACGATGTTCATGTTAGCCAAAATTTCAGTCATCGCATTTTCATGCTCTTTACTATGCTGACGAATATCAAGTGTCGCCATGTGGAAGCCGAACAGTTCTACTTGACGAATCAGTTTCTTCACATACGTGTCTGATACATAATCTGCGAAGTGGTGGCGCAAGCTCCGGTCGATAATTCTCAGATCTTCCAAGAACTCAAGCGGATTGTTGTAACGCTGTGCTGTCCCCTTCGTCGACTCATCCAGTATATTATTCAACTTCTCGAACATGTAGATTAACTTGATACGATACGGTTCCTTCTCATTGTTCCAGTATCCCGCATGCGTCAATGTCACATTGCGGCTGTCCTCTGCAATCGAGGATAGCAGTTCCTCAGATACAGATACAATTGTAGTACTGAAGCTAAGCGTACGGAACAAGGACTTCAATCGCTCCTCGTATTTGCGAATTGCAAGAGTACGCTGCATCTTCAATGTTTCCCATGTTACATCATGGGTAACCGAAGGATTGCCGTCACGGTCGCCACCGATCCAAGAACCAAATCGAAGGTAAGTAGGCACATGCCATCCTCCGGATGGATAGTACTTATCCAGGCAGCGTTCCAATTCATGATATACATCTGGCAGAACATCGAACAGTGTCTCGTTGAAATAGAATAAGCCGTTGCGGACTTCATCGAGTACAGTTGGCTTACGATCACGCAGTTCATCCGTTTGCCACAGTGTAATCACTTCGTTCAGCAGCTTATCTCGCAATTGTTCACGCTCACGGTGTGTCAGAGTTGGATTATCCAACATTGTAACATCATCAGCGATGCGCTTATGAATATCGAGAATGGCCCGACGCATCGCCTCAGTCGGGTGCGCCGTTATGACAAGTTCCAAAGAAATGCTTTCAATAATTTCTTGCAATTCTTCTTTGGAAACTTTACGCTCCTTCAACTCCATGATCACACTTTCGATCGATCCTGGTTGAATGCTTTCACCTGCAGAGCGCTCATAATCGCGTTTGCGACGGATCCGATGATTCTGTTCTGCAATGTTCACTAACTGGAAGTAGATAGCGAATGCACGAATCACTTGATGTCGGATTTCGGGGTTCAACGTATTGATGAGTTGCTTAAACTCCTCATACAACTCGGGTAAAAATACGGCACGCAACGATTTGCTAAGCTCGCGGATCTTCTCCACAATGTTAAGCAATTCATTACCACCTTGATGGACGAGCACTTCGCCGAGTATATTACCCAGAAAACGAACGTCCCGCCGCAACATATTGTTGGAATTAGTCTTGTTTGCGGTTAACGTTAGATCAGTCATTCGTCTCCCCCTATCTCACAATTCAGTACAGTCTGTAAAAGACTTTCTTAACATCATACTACAAATTGAGACGAAAATCTTTACTTTTCATTGAAAAAATCGCACGTTTCAATTGTATCCCCTTACATTGGTTCGGGTTTACAATCGATCGTTATCTTGATATCGCTAACCTGTATTTTTAGCCTAAACAGCCTGAAATGTATGTTCATCATCCTACTCATTATGTTTCATGTAGAGCCTATAATTCATACATGATCGTCTAAATATGAACTGCGAACGCAGCTATTCTCAACAAAATAAAAAACGCCTTTTGGCGTCGATTTCATGCTGGTTAATGAAACGGGAATACTCCCCTCGCTTATCGTGCTCTAATTGTCTGCTCACTAATAATTCTCTCCGGCACGTGCACTTATCTGTATTTCAAGAAGCTTTGCAGTGCGGTACTCAACATGTCTGATCTGAAAAAAATGGAGCCTCTCAGCCCCATTCGGTTATTGTTCATGTTGACGCTCGTCCTACTTGTATTTCCTCGAAGTCTTTACTGTCGGTCGAAGCTTTGGGTTCTCATCCATCATATATACAAAAAAAACGCCTATTGGCGTTGGTTTATTAAATGGAGCGGGTGATGGGAATCGAACCCACGCTACCAGCTTGGAAGGCTGGAGTTCTACCATTGAACTACACCCGCATATTTAGATGGTCGGGATGACACGATTTGAACATGCGACCCCCTGGTCCCAAACCAGGTGCTCTACCAAGCTGAGCTACATCCCGATACTGTATTGAAAATGGCGCGCCCTGAGAGATTCGAACTCCCGGCCTTTTGATTCGTAGTCAAACGCTCTATCCAGCTGAGCTAAGGGCGCAAATTATATGGAGCGGACAACGAGATTCGAACTCGCGACCCTCGCCTTGGCAAGGCGATACTCTACCACTGAGCTATGTCCGCATATGGAGCGGGTGATGGGAATACTCAACATAATCTGATTCAAAATGCCTTCGGCATTAAGATGGAACATGTTGACGCTCATCCTACCCTGATTACTCATCGATGCCTTCACGGATGGTCGAACCTGAGGTTCGCTTCCTTAGCAAGGATGTTGTTGGAGCGGGTGATGGGAATCGAACCCACGCTACCAGCTTGGAAGGCTGGAGTTCTACCATTGAACTACACCCGCGTATGATGGTCGGGATGACACGATTTGAACATGCGACCCCCTGGTCCCAAACCAGGTGCTCTACCAAGCTGAGCTACATCCCGATACTGTATTGAAAATGGCGCGCCCTGAGAGATTCGAACTCCCGGCCTTTTGATTCGTAGTCAAACGCTCTATCCAGCTGAGCTAAGGGCGCAAATTATATGGAGCGGACAACGAGATTCGAACTCGCGACCCTCGCCTTGGCAAGGCGATACTCTACCACTGAGCTATGTCCGCAATTTGTCGTTCAAAACGATATATCAGAAGCGACAAGTAATAATATATCATAAGGTATTAAGTAATGCAACCCCTATTTCAAAAAAAATAATAAATAGCTGAAAAACCTTGCTGTTGAGCCACTGGAGACTTCAAGGTGCCTGTTCTAGGACATCTCATCACAACGCTTAACAGCTATTATCGCCCACAAGCTCCAACGGTTCTCTACGTTCTCCCGCCCCTCAGAGCATTTCGTCAGGTCGCCATAGTGGAATGCAATCGTTATTCCAGTCGTACGTCCTCTTATTTGCTCTAGATGGGTTTGAGACGCTTTACGTATCCCAATCCCCTCTTTAAGGATTTAAAAGGGCTCTTACAGGCTTCTAAGCTTATCCCTAAGATTAATTCCTTCTATTCTCCAACACAATATTGAGACCTACAAGAACACGTAGTTACCTAATTTAAACAGCAAAACGGTAAAAGGCTAATTCGAATAATGAATCAATCGCTTCATCTAAAATGAATTGTCCCATCATAGGTGGAACTTTATTTATAAAAGATATACCTAATTAGTGTGTATAAGTAAAGCCTCGAATAGTTCGGGTCTTTGTCACAGATAGGACTCATCTACAGAACAAGCTAATGGTTATATGTGGTATATTGGAAATGTATAACATTAATATACATTTCCAAGGAGGTTACTATGAAAAAATCGTTAGTCATCATTTCAACAGTGCTAATGTTATCAACATTTACTGGATTCGCTTCTGCTGCGCCTGGCTCAACTAGAATTGCACCAACTCAATCAGAAACCTCAACAGATTCAAGAGAAATTTCACTTTTTGATGTTAGTCACGTTGGGTACAATTCCTTCCAGAGCTCATTTCATGCAAACATCCATGCCGGAAAGAGCTTAGACGTTCATGTAAAGAATGACGGCCCAGGAACAGTGTACATGACGTTAGTACGCGATGGAAAAAACTATGCGGTAGACATTCCAATATCTTCAGGCCAACAAAAAACAGAAACAATTAAAGTCTTTGGTGGCTTTATCTCTGAGAAATGGAAAGTATTCATTAATAATAAAGACGGCCATAATATGGACATCCAAGTTAAGGCAAAACAATACTAGAAGCATTTAAGCAAATGATCATAATAAAGCCTCGGACTAACCCGGGGCTTTACTTCTTTGGTGCCGGCCTCATATTGCCGCCAGACAAACTACTCCAAAATGGGTTAAAGTAACATTCCCTGTCAATCCAAAAAATTATCTTAGATCTTTTCATTACCTCTCTTTGCATATATCTCTCTCCTCTTATCTTTAAACAGCTTTATCCATGTTATGTTACAACACCACTATCCTGCCCGACAGTTCAACAAAAGGACGCTCCCCCCTCCCTCGCTTGGGTTACAATCACAAGCTAAAGAACGTACGCAGGAGGCATGTATTGCTTAAAAAGAAGCCCTGGCTTAATCTAAGCACTAAGATAATACTTTGGTGCTTATGACATTTTCGTTTTCGGAAGTGATGATGCTCGGGATGTGTTTATCCTCGCGTTGCTCACATACCGGAATAAACGAAAATATTTTATATCTTATCGTGCAGCATATCACATACATCAATTATCACTACAAATAAGCAAATTTGATTCCAGATAAATAGAATGAATAGCTCTCAATCTTATTGTCTGCATTTTGGTGATCAATAGCATCCACTTCACTAGCGTCTCCATCGATCCTAATGTCGCGTGCTCCCCACCCACCAGGTACACTACATTCTTGTTGGCATCCAATGCAGCTCTCTGCTTCGTTGCGAGTACCTTCCGGTCCCTTTTGTCTGTGTAGTCATTGTGGAAGCGGTACTCTTTCCGTCCGGTATCCCACTCCACTTCACATCCGCTATATCGACACCTAACACCTTCTGGGCCAGCAAAATAGAAGCTAATTCCCATCGACATTATGAAGAAGCTTGATCCACCACGTTTGGCCAAAAAGGAACTCTCACGTGGATGCTGGGGGCAGTGTCAGACATTTCTTAAGGCAGCATCTGTGAGTCGCTTCTACACGGCCTATTTAACGGCCATAAACACCAAAAACAAAGAAGTCCGAAAGGTACACACCTATCATAGATAGGTATACTTGAAAAGCTGAAAGAGAAGATCGATCAGAATCATATATATCAACGCACAAAATAACGAAGTGTACCAGCAACAATAGGGGTTGATTAATTGCCACCTAGACGGAGAGCCAATACGCCCATCTCAATTGCGACATGATTACGAAAAGATAATCAATAAAAGAGGATTGCCATACATTCGGTTCCATGACTTGCGGCATTCATTTGCAACTAACTTGTGGGAGCTTGGTTTTGACCTTAAAGACATACAAGAGGTATTAGGTCATTCTAATGTAGCAATTACAGGAGACATCTATACACAAATGAGAGATGAAAAGAAAAAGAACCTCATGGCGAAATATTCTGAGGCTATAAACTCGATGAATAAAAGCAATGATCCTGTGGATATCTAGCTTTCCGTTAACAAGTCCGTTAACAAAAACAAGGAGCCTTACGCTCCTTACTATCTATAAACAGCAAAAAACCCTTGTCCGACAAGGGTTTAATGATATGGTGCGCGTAGAGGGACTTGAACCCCCACGCCAAAGGCGCTAGATCCTAAGTCTAGTGCGTCTGCCAATTCCGCCATACGCGCACGATATTTAACTGGTGAGCCATGAAGGACTCGAACCTTCGACACCCTGATTAAAAGTCAGGTGCTCTACCAACTGAGCTAATGGCTCTTACAATGGCTGGGGATATAGGATTCGAACCTATGCGTGACGGAGTCAAAGTCCGTTGCCTTACCGCTTGGCTAATCCCCAATAAGGTAACAATGGTGCCGGCGAAAGGAGTCGAACCCTCGACCTACTGATTACAAGTCAGCCGCTCTACCAACTGAGCTACACCGGCATATTATGGTGGACGCTGACGGGATCGAACCGCCGACCCTCTGCTTGTAAGGCAGATGCTCTCCCAGCTGAGCTAAGCGTCCATATTGTTATTGTTGTTTTACCAACAACTTTTATATCATATCAAGTTTCTCTAACTTGATCAACCCTCAACTTTTACCAGTTGAGAAGTTGTGATGGTGACCCGTAGGGGATTCGAACCCCTGTTACCTCCGTGAAAGGGAGGTGTCTTAACCCCTTGACCAACGGGCCATGCAATAGAAGTCTATATAAACTACTTCGATCTCTTCTGTGGAGCTCTCAACCGGGATCGAACCGGTGACCTCATCCTTACCATGGATGCACTCTACCGACTGAGCTATGAGAGCAAATGGCTCCCCGAACAGGACTCGAACCTGTGACAACTCGATTAACAGTCGAGTGCTCTACCAACTGAGCTATCAGGGAATATTACTGGACTCTCACAGGACCCTTCCTGTATGGAGTCCTTACAAAGGACTGCTTGGCGACGTCCTACTCTCCCGGGACCCTGCGGTCCAAGTACCATCGGCGCTGGAGGGCTTAACGGTCGTGTTCGGGATGGGTACGCGTGGAACCCCTCCGCCATCGCCACCAAACAGCATTGGCTAAAGCCAATATGAAGTTCAAGGTTTGAACCTTGAAAACTGAATGCGAAAGTTAGTGCTAGTTGTTCATCCGGGGCCCCCGGAAAGTAATCGGTGTTGCTGCAAAGCTTCACGTCACTTTTTGGGGTTTAATCTTTTAGGATAAGCCCTCGACCGATTA
>Ga0209566_100114_pt1 | contig 109239 bp, 91 predicted proteins | sample Araplavi_mTSA_r2_2_FD_184287 | JGI IMG/M metagenome (GOLD analysis project Ga0209566, IMG submission 184287) | Arabidopsis root microbial communities from North Carolina, USA - plate scrape CL_Cvi_mTSA_r2 (SPAdes) (version 2) | ecosystem: Host-associated > Plants > Roots > Endosphere | place... | reverse complement strand
ATAGAGCGCGATGATCCCCATCCAGCCCAGCCAGTGCAGCACCGTGAAGCGCTCCGCGATGCCGCAGACGATCCAGATCAGCGCGCTGGCGAGCAGCATGACGAACAAGCCGGGTCCCTCCGTCCACCCATGCACGTGCAAGATAGCCGTTCCCGCGCCGGGGAGCAGCAGCATGCCCGCGCTGAGCAGCGTCAATCCCCGAGCCGGCAGCGGCTCCCTATAACGTGAGCCCAGACCGACCAGCACGCCCGTTCCGACGACCGCAATCGCAATTTGCAATGCCAGGGGAAACGCGCTAAAATGAAGGACAACAAGGCAGATCAAGGAAAATATGCCAAGGACATACAACCATTGCTTGCCTGGCGCCTGGCCGATCTGGCGCAGTTTTTCTCCTGCGGCGCTCTTCGGGCGGACGGACAGATCGTCCAGATACAAATTCAGCAGGAAGTCGACATACTGATCGGGCAGCATCTTGGCCCTGCGCCAGGATTCGATCTCCCGCACGATCCATTTCCTCTTGTCCTCGTCCAGTGGAGGCATGTCGGTAGCTCCTCTCGATACGTAGCGCCCGGGAAGCCAAGAGGACCTTGGCCCATGGATCGGCGCAAGGTCCTCTGCATGAACGCAACCTGGCGTTCGGGGCTTATTCCAGGAAGTCCTTCAGGCGCTTGCTGCGGCTCGGGTGACGAAGCTTGCGGAGCGCTTTGGCTTCGATCTGCCGGATCCGCTCGCGCGTGACGCCGAATACTTTCCCCACTTCCTCCAGCGTGCGCGTACGGCCGTCGTCGAGGCCGAAGCGCAGGCGAAGCACGTTTTCCTCACGCTCGGTCAGCGTGTCCAGCACGTCCTCCAGCTGTTCCTTGAGCAGCTCGTAAGCCGCGGCGTCCGCCGGGGCCAGCGCTTCCTGGTCTTCGATGAAGTCGCCCAGGTGCGAATCGTCTTCTTCGCCGATCGGCGTCTCGAGCGATACCGGCTCCTGCGCGATCTTCATGATCTCGCGCACCTTGTCGACGCTCAGTTCCATCTGTTCCGCGATCTCTTCGGGCGCGGGCTCGCGGCCGAGCTCCTGAAGCAGCTGCCTCGATACGCGAATCAGCTTGTTGATCGTCTCCACCATGTGAACGGGAATCCGGATCGTACGCGCCTGGTCGGCGATCGCGCGCGTGATGGCCTGACGAATCCACCACGTGGCATACGTACTGAACTTGTATCCCTTCGTATGGTCGAACTTTTCGACGGCCTTGAGGAGACCCATGTTGCCCTCCTGGATCAGATCCAGGAACAGCATGCCTCGTCCCACGTACCGCTTCGCGATGCTGACGACCAGACGCAGGTTGGCTTCGGCCAGCCGCTTTTTCGCCTCTTCGCCGCCTTCGCCGCCGATCTCGATCTTCTTGGCCAGCTCGACCTCGTCGTCGGCGCCGAGCAGCGGCACGCGTCCGATTTCCTTCAGGTACATCCGAACGGGGTCGTTGATCTTGATGCCCGGCGGGAGCGACAGATCGTCGTCGAAGTTGAATTCGTCGCGTTCGTCCTCTTCCCGGTCGCGGTCGCGGCCGCCTCCGATCTCATCGTGATCGTTGACGACTTCGATGCCATGGTCGGCCAGCTGCTCGAAGAAGTCGTCGATCTGTTCGGCGTCCTGATCGAACGGAGACAGCTTCTCCATGATGTCTTTATAGGTCAGTCCGCCCTTTTTCTTGCCCTGCTCGATGAGCAGCGACTTGACCTGCTCCAGCGAGCTTTCCGTCTCGAGTCCGGTGTGTTGATCGTTCGCCATTTCCGACTCCCTCCTCCCTGCAGCGGCGGCTTCAGCTCTCCTTCTGCCGTCGTTCCAGGGCGATAATCTCTGTCAATATTTGCGCGGCGCGCAGTGGATCACCGGTGCGCTCCGCTCGGTTCATTTCTTCGTACAAGCTCTGCAAATCGTCCTTTTTGGCGACCTGTCGCTCGACCGTGCGGATGCAGTCCGCAAGCTCCCGTTCCCCGAAGGGAACGTCGATCAGCGCGATGGCGCTTGCCGTGCGCTCGAGCCGGTCGTCCTGCAGCATGGCGATAAATCTTCCGATGTCAGGCTGGTTGCCCTGCGCGTAATAGGCGTATAGATAAGCAGCGATTGCCGCGTGATCCTCTACATGGAAGCGATCGCCCAGTCGTTCCTGAACGACGCCGGCCGTCTCGCTGTCCTGCAGCATCCAAGAAAGCAGGAATTGCTCGGCCTTGACATAATCTGCGGATACCTGGGGAAGCTTGGCCGAACTTCGATTATCATTCCATTCATTATTCCACGATCCGCCCGGAATATCCCCAGTGGTTCCCAATTTCTCCTGCTGCCTGATCTTGAACACGTCCTGCTTCAGGCTGTCCGTCGACGTCCCGAATTCCTGCGCCAGCTCCTTCAGCGTCAATTCCCGTTCGGTGGCCGATTCGCGCCGCGCCACCAGCTTGATCGCATCTTCAAGGTACCGTAGCTTCCCGTCTTCTTCTAGCAGTATATGGGATTTCCTCAAATAGATGAGCTGAAATTTGAGGGCGGACACGGCGCCTTCGACGATCTCCCGCATAAAGGCTTCCGCGCCGTTCGCGGCGATATACTCGTCCGGATCCATCTTGCCGGGAAGCACCCCGACCCGCACTCTGAAGCCGGCGTTCTCCAGCAGCGGGATGCTCTTGCTCGCCGCGGCCATGCCCGCGTCGTCCCCGTCGTAGCAGACGATCGCCTCGTCCGCATAGCGCTTCAGCAAAGCCGCATGCTCGCCCGTCAGCGCCGTTCCCATCGTCGCCACGCCGTTGTGGACGCCGGCCGACCACGCCTTGATGACGTCCATGTATCCTTCGAGCAGCACGACCTGCCGGGTCTTGCGTATCGTCCCCTTGGCCGCGTGGAACCGGTACAGCGTCCGGCTCTTGCTGAACAGCGGAGACTCGGGCGAGTTCAGGTACTTGGGCTGGCCGTCCGACATGAGCCGGCCCGCGAAGGCGATGATCTTGCCGTCGGCGTCGTGAATCGGGAACATGACTCTGTCGCGAAACCGGTCCACGTAGCCCTCGCCTTCATGCCGCTTCGAGAGCAGGCCGCCCCGGTCCATCTCGGCCGGATCGAAGCCGCGCTTGTCCAGCGCTTGCGCCAGCGTGTCCCACCTGGCCGGCGCGTAGCCGAGCCCGAACTCCTCGATCAGCTTGTCCGTCATGCCCCGGTCCCGGAGGTAGTTCATCGCGCCGGTACCTGCCGCCGTATTGCGCAGCACGGCATGATAGAACTTCGCCGCGTACGCATGCGCCTCCGTCATGACGGAGCGTTCCTTCTGCCGCGGCGAAGGCTCGCCCTCGGACGCCTGCCACGTAATCGGGATGCCCGCTTCCTCGCACATGCTCCGGATCGCTTCGGGGAACGTCTCGTTTTCGATTTCCATCACGAACTTAACGACATTCCCGCCTTTGCCGCAGCCGTAGCAATGGAAGATCTGCTTCTCGGGCGTCACCGTGAAGGAAGGGGTCCGCTCCGAATGGAACGGGCATAGGCCCTTCAGATACTTCCCATTTCTGGACAACTGAACGTATCGACCGACGGTCTCCGCAATATCGTACCGCCGAAGCACTTCGTCGATCGTCTCTTGTGGAATCATGCCGTTATTCATATCATAAGCCATCCGCCTTGCCGTTCATTTTCGGCACGTAATACAATTCGCTAAGAAGACCGATTCTCCTGCAACCTCCGCAACAGCAATGTCAGTTTTTGTTGAAAGCGATGGCGATCCTCGTCCGTAAAAGGCTTCGGGCCCCGGGTCCGCATCCCGCCGCGGCGCTGCTTGGCGGAGAAATGCCGCTGCGCCAGCAGCCCGTCGATATCGTCCTCGCCGATGATCTTGCCGCGCGGCGTGAGGACGGCAGCTCCACGAGCCAGGCCGAGCGCGGCCAGGCCGTAATCGCCCGTGACGAGAATGTCCGAGGCCCTAAGCGCGTTGGCGATATACAGGTCCGCCGACTGGTCGCTGTCGTCCACCGTCACGACGTCGACGCCCTCTTCCGACCGAAGCACGTGCGCGTGGGAAGACACGAGCAGCGCCCTGGCGCCTTCCGCTCGTACGCATGCGGCGATCTCCGGCTTCACCGGGCAGGCATCCGCGTCGACGACGACCCGGACCGGGTTGTGCAGCATTCGACACCACCGCTCATCGATTATGTTGTGAGTCCCTATTATATACGCTACTTGTCCGATAAATCCTTCCTGCCGCCCGAAAATTCGGGCGAACGTCCCGAAAGAAAGGAACAACCAGCCGCCTTGACAGGCATGCCGGTTGTCCGAAAACGGGTCCGTCGAATTACGTCTATTTCTCCAGTCGTTCCATGATCAGGCTCGCCGTCTCCTCGACCGCCTTGTTCGACACGTCGATGATGACGCAACCGAGCTTTTTCATGATGCCATGCGCGTACTCCAGCTCCTGCTGGATCCGCTCTGCCGTCGCGTAGGAAGCCGTATTGGGCAGGCCGAGCGCCTTGAGTCGCTCCATGCGGATCGCATTCAAGGCGTCCGGGCGGATCGTCAGCCCGAAGATCTTCGCCTTCGAAACGAGAAAAAGCTCGCGGGGCGGCGTCAGCTCCGGGACGAGCGGGACATTCGCCACCTTGTACGTCCGGTGCGCGAGCACCATGGACAGCGGCGTCTTCGACGTGCGCGAGACGCCCGTCAGCACGATGTCGGCCTTCATCACGCCGGTCACGTCGCGCGCATCGTCGTACCGGACGGCGAATTCGACGGCTTCGACCTTGCGGAAGTACCCGGCGTCGAGCACGTGGTTCAACCCCGGCTCATGGCGGGACTGGCAGCCGAAGCGCTGCTCCATCTGGTCGATCAACGGTCCGAGCAGATCGATCGCAGGCAGGCCTCGCCTGGACGCCTCCGAAGCCATATAGGTCCGAAGCGCGTCGATGACGAGCGTATACAGCACGACCGCCCGCTCGCTCTGCGCGGCCTCGAGCACGGCGTCGATCGCTTCCTCCCGCTGGATGAACCCGGCCCGCCGGATCTGCACCTTGAGCGGATGAAACTGGGCGGCCGCCGCCCGCACCGCCAGCTCGCCGGTATCGCCGGCGGAGTCGGATACGACATATACGGTCACGCTAGTGGTTTCCATGCGGACATCCCTCCCGTTCAAGTCCCGACGCGGCGGAGCGGCGGCTTAGCCCGCGAGTTTCGCGAAGTCGGCGAAGCCGCGCACGTCGTCCGCGATCAGCACCAGCAGCGCCAACCGATTGCGGCGAATCGCCTCGTCGTCGGCCATGACCATGACCGCCTCGAAAAAGGCGGCGATCGGCCCGCTCAGCTCGGACAGCGCGGACAGCGCCTCGGACAGCCTGGCCTCCGCCGTCGCCGTCACGATCGTGCCGTGCGCCTTCATCCAGGCTTCGTAAAGCGCGCCCTCGGCCGGATCCGCGAACAGCGCGGCATCCACCACGCGCGACTCTCCGCCCTTGGCCGCCAGATTGGCGACGCGCCCGAACGCCTCGGCCGCCGGCCGGAACGCTTCGCGGCTCTCGCCCGCGGCGGCGTCCTGCAGCGCCTTCGCCCGCAGCACGGTGCGGCGAACGTCGTCGCAGCCGGCGCCGAGCACCGCGTCAATGACGTCGTAGCGAATCTGCTGCTCCGTCAATACGTTCTTTACCCGCAACGCGAAAAATTCGTTCAGGTCCTTCGAGACGTCGAACGCCTCGCGCTTGCCGAGGCCGGCGGCGGCGAATACGTCGAGCGACAGCTTGAACAGATCGGACAGCTTCAGCTCGAGGCCGTGCGCCAGCAGCGTGGACACGATGCCCGCCGCTTGGCGGCGCAGCGCGTACGGATCTTGCGAGCCGGTCGGCACGATGCCGATCAGGAAGCAGCCGACGATCGTATCGAGCTTGTCGGCGACGCCCACGATCGCGCCGACGAGCGAGCCCGGCGGATTGTCCGAAGCGTTGCGCGGCGAGTAGTGTTCGTTGATCGCTTGCGCGACCGCCGGATGCTCGCCGAACTTGAGGGCGTAGTCTTCGCCCATGATGCCCTGCAGCTCGGGGAATTCGTACACCATCTGCGTCACGAGGTCGAACTTGCAGATGTCGGCGGCGCGACTGGCGTGCGCGCGCACTTCTTCGCCGGCTCGCAGCAGCTCGGCGAGCTTGTCAGCGGTCGCGCGGATGCGGCGCACCTTGTCTGCCACCGTGCCGAGCTCCTCATGGTAGACGATGCTCTCCAGCTTTTTCAGGAACGCCCCGATCTCGCCCTTCTGATCCTCGGCGTAGAAGAACTTCGCGTCTGACAACCGGGCGCGCAGCACCTTCTCGTTGCCCCTCGATACGGTTGCGAGCGAAGCCGCATCGCCGTTGCGCACGGTGACGAAGTGCGGCTGGAGCTTGCCCTCCGCGTTCAGCACGGGGAAGTATCGCTGGTGCTCGCGCATCGAGGTGATCAGCACGTCCTGCGGAATCTCCAGGAAGGCGGGGTCGAACGAGCCCGACAGCGCGGTCGGCGTCTCGACGAGGAACAGCACCTCTTCAAGCAGGTCGTCCTTGATCGCGATCTCCCAGCCGCGCGCCTTCGCCAGTTCGGACAGCTGCGACAGAATCAACTCGCGGCGTTCTTCAACGTCAACGATGACGTGCTGGTCGCGCAGCTTCGCCGCGTATTCGGACGGCTCGGCGATCGATGCATCCTGGCCGAGGAACCGGTGTCCCCGCGTCGTGCGGCCCGTCTCGACGTCCGTGATGGCGAACGGGACGACGTCGGAGCCGTGCAGCGCGACGAGCCAGCGGATCGGACGTACGAAACGAAGATCGTAGGCGCCCCAGCGCATGTTTTTGGGGAACGTCATCGACGTGACGATCGCAGGCAGCGCCTCGGGCAATAGACCCGCCGTATCGACGCCGATGCTCGACTTGTTGGCGTACACATACTCGACGCCGGACAGTTCCTTGAAGAAGAGCGCTTCGGGCTCTACCGCGTTGCTGCGGGCAAAGCCGAGCGCGGCCTTCGTCCAGGCGCCGCTCTCGTCCAGGGCGATCTTGCGTGCCGGCCCTTTGACCTCCTCGCTCACATCCTCCTGGCGATCGGCCAGGTTCTTCACGATGACGGCAAGCCGGCGCGGCGTCGCATAAGCGGCTACGCCTTCGTGCGAGAGGCGGTTGTCCGCGAGCCATTTCTCGGTCTTGTCCTTGAGCTGTTCCATGGCGCCGCGAACGAAGCGCGCCGGCACTTCCTCGAGTCCGATCTCGAGCAGCAGATCTTTAGGCATTTTCCGTCACCTCCTTCTTCAGCAGCGGGAATCCAAGACGCTCGCGTTCCTGCAGGAACGTCGCCGCGACCGAACGCGCCAGATTGCGTACTCTCGCGATATAACCCGTTCGTTCGGTGACGCTGATCGCGCCGCGCGCGTCGAGCAGGTTGAACGTATGGGAGCACTTCAGCACATAGTCGTAAGCGGGAAACACGAGATTCTCGTCCATCGCGCGCTTCGCTTCAGCCTCATAGGTCGAGAACAGGTTGAACAACATCGCGACGTCCGACACCTCGAACGTATACTTGGAATGCTCGTATTCCGGATGCTTGAACACGTCTCCGTAGGATACGCCGCTCACCCATTCCAGATCGAACACGTTCTCTTTGTCCTGGATATAGGAGGCAAGGCGCTCCATGCCGTACGTGATCTCCACGGCCACCGGATGGCAGTCGATGCCGCCGACCTGCTGGAAGTACGTGAACTGCGTGATCTCCATGCCGTCCAGCCATACTTCCCAACCGAGTCCCCAAGCGCCCAGCGTCGGCGATTCCCAGTTGTCCTCGACGAAGCGGATGTCGTGCTGCAGCGGATCGATGCCGAGCCGCTTCAGGCTCTCGAGGTACAGCTCCTGAATGTTGTCCGGCGAAGGCTTCATGATGACCTGGAACTGGTGGTGCTGATACAGCCGGTTCGGATTCTCGCCGTAGCGCCCGTCCGCCGGACGGCGCGAAGGCTCCACGTAGGCGACGTTCCACGGCTCCGGTCCGATCGTGCGCAGGAACGTCATCGGGTTCATCGTGCCCGCGCCCTTTTCCGTGTCGTACGGCTGCACGACGATGCAGTTCTGTTCCGCCCAGAACTGCTGCAGCGTCAATGTCATCTGCTGAAAATTCAAGTCCGCCACTCCTTTGCAAATTGGGATCGAATCCGCCATATGCGCGGCGCCGGAACGCGACAAAAAACTCCCGTCCCACGTCTGCCGCGCAGACATAGGGACGGGAGCTTGATCCCGCGGTTCCACCCTACTTGGCGCCCGAAGCGACGCCGAGCCGATCGTATCCGCCGCATGCGGATCGTCCTCACGTATCTTCGATTGCCCGCTCTTGTGAATGGCCGTTCTCTCCGGAAGCGCCCTTCGCCGGTTCGTCGCGCCGGGCTCGCACCGCCCCCGGCTCGCTGCAGCTGCCGACAGGCAACCGGCTACTCTCTTCCTTCAACGAGTCCACGACCATCAATATGCAACATTCTAGCCGATGGAATGCGGAGATGTCAAATGAACCAAACCCAATGCGCTATTCCCGAATCGTCACCTTGACCGGCGAATACTCGGCGATGACGGTCTGGCCGTGCACCGATACGCTGCCTTCAGGCGTCAGGTCCTTCTCGGTCATGATGCCGAGCGCGATCGTGAAGCGGTTGAGCTTGACCGGCACATGGCGTTCGCGCCTGACCTCCGTACCGTTCAGGTAGAAGACAACTTCGTCCTCCGCCCGGTTGTAGACGATCTTATACGTATTGAACTCGCGAGCCTTGAAGTTCGTATCCTCCTGGAACACGCAGAAGTACCGGGTCTTGTCCGACTTTGGCACCTCCACGCCGGGAAAAGGCAGCACCGCGTAAACGGAAGCGTACTTGTCGTTGCCCGCGAAAAAGTCGAGGGCGGCTCCCGTGGAAAAATCGAGCAGGTTCAGCGATACGTAGCCGTCGTACAGATCGCCCGGCGCCGTGCCCGTACTGCGCGCGCGAATATCGAGCTCGAAGCTCACCTCGCCGTTTTCCGGCACGACGACCTCTTCGACCGAGTAGTACATGTGCTTGGCGTTGTCGAGAATCTGCACCCGGTCATGGCTGCGGCTGAGCGGGGCGCGGACATACAGAATGCCGTTGCGTACGATGACGACCGCATCGGGCTCCCGGTACTCCCAGAACGTGCCATCCGGCAAGGGGAAGCCTCCGATTTTCCACACTTCGCCTTCCGATAAGATGCGGTGAAAATCGCCGAATACCAATTGCTTTTCCATAAAACGGTCACTTCCCGTCAAGTTAGTGGATCAGTCCCTGAATGATCAAGCAGACGATGAGGACGGCGCCGCAGCGGTTGGCCGCCTGGACGGAAGCGCCCATCAGCGGCAAATACGCCCGGGAGCTGTTATGCGCCTCAAGACGGCCGTACGTCGCATAGAGACCAGCGCGTATGCCGGCAGCGCCCCCGCGAGCACGGCCGCGACAAGCGACAGTGCCGCCAGTCCCAGCAGCAATCGCGAAAACTGAAGCGCGCGGCGCTCTCCCCAGACGACGACGAGCGTCCGCTTGCCCGCCGCCCGGTCGGCTTGCCAGTGAAGAAAATGATGGTTGAACAAAATGAGCGTCGTTAGCAGTCCGATCGGGAGCGACAGCAAAATCGCCCGGTAATCGAACGTCGACGTCTGTACGTAATAGGAGCCGAGCACCGGCAGAACGCCGAACGCGAGCAGAATCGCGATCTCGCTGTAGCCCTTGCCCCGGTAGCCGAAGCGGATCGGGGGCGCGACGTAGAAATAAGCGATCAAGCCGCCGAGCGCGCCGAAGACGAACGCCCAGACGCCGCTCAGAAAGGCGAGCGCGATGCCGCTGGCCGCCGCGACCGCGAACAATCCCCAGGTGACCGCCGCGAACGTTCGGAGGCTCCACACGCCGTTCGTCAGATATCCCGAATTGGTGCCGATGGCGTCTTCGGTATTTTTGGCCGCTTCGTCCGTGCCGTTCTTATAGTCCCAGAGATCGTTGATCATATTCGAGAACAGGTGAGCGGCGCCGGACCCGAGCAGCGTCAGCAGCAGCAGCCACGCGTTAAAGATTCCGTCCCATACGTAAGCGCCCAGCGCGCCAAGTGCAACGGGCATGAGCATGACCGGAATGACGCGCATTCGCGACGCCTTCATGAACCGCCTGAATTTATCCATTCGGACGCATCCTTTCATTCAAAATGGACTCGGAAATGGGTTCAAAATGGGTGAAGATGGGGTCGAAAGTGGCTGCGATAATGTGGACAAGGCATAAGAAAACGGCCTTGACGGCCGTTCGTACGCAATCTTTCATTCCCGCTTCCATAGCGAATGTTACTTACTATACTATAGCATAAAATGTCGAATTAGGGTACCGGTTTAAAAAAATCTTCCCCGCGTTCCCATTGATCCAGAAAATGCCGCGACTTCAAGTTCAGCGCTAGGTGATGATCGTACCAGCGACGCATGACCAGTGCCAGCCGCTTCGCCGTTTCTTCCTTGACAGTCACATTGCCGAGCCTGCGCATATCCATCGCGGAAAACACGCGCAGCAGCTTCCAAACGCCCTCCTCCAGCTCCATCGACCTCGGATCGCGGTGGCGGCAAAGCGCGCAAAGGGCACCGCCCCCGGCGGCGCTGAAGTAAAAAGGACCTTCCTCCCGCCCGCAGTTCGCGCACGCATCCAGCATCGGCGCGTATCCGGCCGCTGCCGCGATCTTCATCTCGAACAGCCGCGCGACGATGCGCGGATCCTTGCCTTCCGAGATCGCCTGAAGTCCGGCATGCAGCTGGTGGTACAGGAAGGCGCCAGCGTCCTCGTCCTGAATCGCCCGGTCGCACAGCTCCACCAGGTAGGAGGCGTACGCGGCTTGATCGAGCCCTTCTCTGAGCCCCCGATAAGAATCGATAATCTCGCCGCTGTTCAGGCTTCCCAGGCCGCCGCCCTTGTAAAAGGAAAAATCGCCGAGCGTAAATAGCTGGGCGAGCGATGCGTAACGGCTTTTCGGTTTGCGGGCGCCGCGGACGACAATCCCTTGCTTGCCGAGCGACGGCGTCATGATCGTAATGATCTTGTTGCCTTCCCCGTAGTCGATGCTGCGGATGACGATGCCTTCCGTCCGATAGAGCAACGGCCTCTCCCCGTTTCTGTCGCCCCGTCAAGGCGGGTCGCGCCCGCAAAGCTGCGGTGCGCGCCGATCGCGGGCCGAAGCCTTTTAAGCCATGGCTTCTGCGCCGTCCTCTTCCCCCTCGCCATCGGGAACCGAATCTTCCGGCTTCAGGCCGGCGGCTCCGGGCTGACTCATTTCCTTGTACAGCAGGTAGGCTTCGATATCGCCGGTCTGCGTAAACACGTGCCACGTGAAGTCCCGCACAGCGCCACATCCTCCCCGGTGGAAATGAAATCTTCCCAAATCGCCACCGTTAGAATGCCACCGCGCGGGCGCGGATATGCCTGACAACATTTGAGCGAACGACCGTAATTGAAGCAGAATCGCGGAGGGACAACGCCGGTACGTGATGCCGACGCTGCCCTCTGGCAAAGGTGTCTACGATCCCGTTAATCGTGGCGGAAGCCAAGCGACTTCAGCACCGACTCCCGGTTGCGCCAATCTTCTTTGACCTTGACCCACAGCTCCAAAAAGATCTTCGAGCCTAGCAGGCGTTCCATGTCGTGCCTTGCGCGCTTGCCGACTTCCTTGAGGGCGGCGCCGTTTTTGCCGATGATAATCCCCTTCTGCGAAGGCCGCTCGACGTAGATGACCGCGCCGATGTTCACGACGCCGTTGTCGCCGGTGCCCATGCTCTCGATCTCCACGGCGATGGAATGCGGAATCTCCTCCCGCGTCGTCTGCAGAATCTTCTCGCGAATGAGCTCCGCGCAGATGAACTGCTCCGGATGGTCCGTGATCTGATCCGCCGGGTAGTACATCGGACCTTCGGGCAGATAGCGGCCGATCTGCTCGAGCAGCGTGCTCACGTTATTGCCGTCGCGCGCCGATACGGGCACGACTTCCGTGAAGCTGTGCAGCTTGCTGTACTTGTCGATGATCGGCAGCAGCGCTTCCGGTTGAACCTTGTCGATCTTGTTCAGCACGAGAAAGACGGGCGTGTTCACCTTTTTCAGCTGCTCGATAATGAAGCGGTCGCCGCCCCCCAATTCCTCGGACACGTCGGTCAGGAATAGAATCGCTTCGACTTCTTCGAGCGCGCCGAGCGCCGACTTGACCATGAAGTCGCCGAGCTTGGAGTTCGACTTGTGAATGCCCGGCGTATCGAGAAAGACGATCTGCGTGTCGTTTGTCGTGTATACGCCGTGAATTTTGTTGCGGGTCGTCTGCGGCTTGTCGCTCATGATCGCGATCTTCTGGCCGATCACTTGATTCATAAGCGTCGACTTGCCGACGTTCGGCCGTCCGACGATGGCGACGAAGCCCGACTTGAACTTGCTCTTTTGCTCGCTCATCCTTTGTTCCTTCCCTCCGCCAGCTCGGCGGGCGTGAATGCGCCGGGCAGCAGCTCGGCGACCGTCTTGATCGCGACGTCGCCATTGGCATTGCCCATGATGACCGGCAGATCGGGTCCGCCAAGCTCGATGAGCACCTGACGGCAGACGCCGCAAGGCGTGATCGGCGCGTCCGTATGTCCGATGACGGCGATCGCGCGGAAGCTGCGGGCCGGATGGCCGTCCGCGATCGCGCGGAACAGCGCCGTGCGCTCCGCGCAATTGCCCGGGCTGTAAGCGGCGTTCTCAATATTGCAGCCGTGGTGGATCGCCCCCGACGCGTCGACGAGCGCCGCCCCCACCTTGAAGCTCGAATACGGCACATAAGCTTTTTCCATCGCCTTCGCCGCTTCGGCGAGCAGCTGCTCCGGCGTCCAGCCGATCGCTTCTAGATTAATGTCCCCCATCTGTCATCCTCCGAATCGGGGCGAGGCCGCCCCGAATTGATTAACCCGTGAATCGCTCCCACAGCGGGGGCAGCAGCACGATCAGGCCGACCGCCGCAGCGAATACCGAGGCGACCAGCACTGCGCCGGCCGCCGTGTCCTTCGCCGCCTTGGCAAGCTGGCTTCGCTGCAAAGAAGCGTGATCGACCGCCCGTTCGACGGCCGTGTTGACGAGCTCCGCGCACAGTACGGCGGTGCAGGCAGCGAGCAGCCACATCCAATCCCCGCGCGGCAGCCCGAGCCAGGCGGCGACGACGAGCACGACCGCGCTCGCCGCCAGGTGAAACCGCATATGCGGCTCGGTCCGGAGCGCATGCGCGATCCCGGCGAGCGCCTGCCGGAACGACGCCAGCTCGGACTGGTTGCGGCTCACCGCGTCAAGCCAGCCTTGGCGAGAATCTCTTCTTGCTTCGTGAACATCGTCCGCTCTTCATCTTCGCTGCCGTGGTCGTAGCCCATCAGGTGCAGGAAACCGTGCACGAACAAGAAGCCCAGCTCGCGCTCCGCGCTGTGTCCGTACTCCTCGGCCTGCTCGTGCATCCGGGGAATCGAGATGACGATATCGCCCAGCAGCTCCTCGATACGGCCTGAAGTCGACGGCGACTCGTCTCCGGCTTCATCCGCTTCTTGTTCGTCGCCGAACGCGATCTCGATCGTCTCGGTCTCGTAATCGTCCCCGTACAAGATCTCGATCTCTTCCGTGCCGGGCTCCCGCATCGGGAAGGACAGGACGTCCGTCGCCTTGTCGAGCCCCCGGTACGTGCGGTTGAGCTCCCGAATGCCTTCATTGTCGGTCAGCGTCAGCGTGACGATGCCGTCAGTTACCCCTTCCGACGCTCCCGCCTCTTCCAGAAGACGCGTCAGCAGCGCCGGCCAACCGCTCTCTCCGGCCGCCGCCTCTCCTTCCCGCTCGTCCACCCATTCCAGCTTCAGGCTCATGCTTCCCGCTCCTTCGCAGCGATTTCGTGTTTAACTTCGTTTTCTTCCGGATATTTGATCCGCGAATGGAACATTCCGATCACGGTCGTCTTCAACGTCTCGGCGATCTGGTTAAGCTCCCGCACGGTCAGATCGCATTCGCTGAGCTGCCCGTCGTCCAGCCGGTCCTTGATGATCTTGGCGATGATCGATTCGATCTGCTCCACGGTAGGCGCGCCCAGCGAGCGAACCGCCGCCTCTACGCTGTCCGCGATGCCGACGATCGCCGCTTCCTTGGACTGCGCCTTCGGTCCCGGATAACGGAAGTCGTCTTCCGTCCACTCGTTCGGCACGCCGGCCTGCTCCGCCTGCTTGGCCGCCTTGTAATAGAAAAATTTGAGGAAAGTCGTGCCGTGATGCTGCTCCGCAATGTCCCTGATCTGCTTCGGGAGCTTGTAGGCCTTGAGCATCTCCGCGCCGTCGCGCGCATGCGCAATGATGATCGAAGCGCTCACCTTCGGGTCGAGCTTGTCGTGCGGATTGTCGCCGCCGTTCTGATTCTCGATGAAGTATAGGGGACGCTTCGTCTTGCCGACGTCGTGATAGAACGAGCCGACCCGGCAGAGCAGACCATTGGCGCCGACGGACTCTGCTGCGGCTTCCGACAGATTGCCGACCATCAGGCTGTGATGGTAGGTGCCCGGGGTCTCGGTCAGCAGCTTGCGCAGCAGCGGGTGGTTCGGGTTGGACAGCTCTACCAGCTTAAGCGCAGATAGAATGCCGAACGTCATCTCGAAAAACGGCATGATGCCGATGACGAGCACAGCTGTGAGCAGGCCGCTGGCGAACATAAAGCCGACAGACTGCACGAGCTGGGTCCGGTCCGGATCGGGTTCGACGAGCGTAAGCGCGGTCACCGCGAACGCCCCGAACAGGCTCACCATGATGCCGGCCTTCAGGATCGCGGACCGCTGGCTCGCGCGGTAGATGGCCAATACCGAAGTGAACAGCACGACTGCCGCCACGAAGCCGTAGCGAAAATCGAACAGGCTCGTCTGCTCGACGTTCATCACGATGCTCGCCTGAATCGTAAACAGAATCGAACTCGCCATCGCCGTCTGAACGTCGATCAGCAGCGTCACGAGCATGCTGCCCAGCGCCAGCGGCGCGACGTAAATGATAAACGGCCATGCATCGCTGTGCGCGAGCGAGACAAGATGCATGACCAGCGTGTCGATCGCGAAAATGAACAACAGCATCAGCCAGTCGACATTGGTCCGTCTCATTGCGTGCTTGGACGCCGAAGCGGACAGTTCCGAGTAGCTGTAGAGCCCGAGCATGAACAGAATCGACAGCATCAGTACGCCCAGCTGCGGCCAGTACGTTTTTTGCTCCTTCAGCAGCCCGAAGCTGTCGAGACGTTCGTAGGTGTCCTGATCGATGATCTGCCCGGCCTTGACGATGACGTCGCCTTGCTTGATGACGACCGGCGGCGTGTTCTGCTTGGCCTGGACCTTGGCTTCCTCGGTGGCGTCCTTGTCGTAGAACTTGTTCGGCGTAATGACGAACCGGGCCAGCTCCTGGACAATCTCGCGCTGCGTCTTGAGCGTGAGCGTGCTGCCATTGACGAGCTCCGCCACCTTGGCGCGCGCGGCTTCGGCATCCGTGATCGGATCGGCCATCAGCCTTCGCACGACGTCCCGGCCTACCGTCCGCATCTCCGCGATCTGCTCCGTCGTCAGCTTGGGCAGCTTGTAGAACGTCTCCTCGGGTATGCGGTACACTTGCGCTTGCACGGCTTTTTTCATCTCCTCCAGCAGACTGGCGGAGTAGTTGCCCGTGCTTGAATTGGTGCTTGCAAACGTGTCGATAAACTGCTCTACGCGATTCGGCAGTTCCGTGCGGTAGATCTCGATTTTTTGCTCCAACGTCACTTGGTCGTCCTGATTAAGCTGGTCGATCCGAACCAGGATGCTGTCGATCAGGTTCTCGTTGTGCAGCGAGACGTACGGATAAATGGCGCCGATCCGCTCGGCCGCCTCTTCCTGGGCCTTGAGCGTCGCCTTCTCGTCGGTCGCCTGATGCGGCGCCTTGATGTCATGCTCGCTCTTCGCGCCCAGCTTGATGTCGTACGTCTGGGGCACGAGGCGCGTCGACAGGCTAAAATAAAACAGCAGGACGAAGGCGAGCAGCAGCAGTCCCTTGACCGCCGCGCTCTGCTTCCATCCTGCAGCAGCAAAGGAAGATAAGGTACCCGCCGGGCCGCTTCGTGTCCGATTCATCCGGCGCTCGCTCCTTTACGTGTTTTGTTCGTCGTCGTCCTTCTGATAGGCCACGATGATCTTCTGCACGAGCGCATGGCGGACGACGTCCTGCTCGGAAAAGTAAACCAGGCCGATCTCGGGAATGTCTTTGAGTATCCGCTGAGCCTCGTTCAGACCCGACTTCTTGCCCTTCGGCAGGTCGATCTGCGTCACGTCGCCCGTGATGACCATGCGGGATCCGAAGCCCAGGCGCGTCAGGAACATCTTCATTTGCTCGCCCGTCGTATTCTGCGCCTCGTCCAAAATAACGAACGAATCGTCAAGCGTGCGTCCGCGCATATAGGCGAGCGGCGCGATCTCGATCATGCCTCTCTCCAGCGCCTTGGCTACGCCCTCCGGACCGAGCACGTCGTTCAGCGCGTCGTACAAGGGCCGCAAGTACGGGTCGACTTTTTCCTGCATGTCGCCCGGCAGGAAGCCTAGATTTTCCCCCGCTTCGACGGCCGGACGGGTAAGCAGAATGCGCTTGACGCGACCTTCCTTAAGCGCGGCCACGGCGGACACGACGGCGAGATACGTTTTGCCGGTTCCCGCCGGGCCGATGCCGAACACGATGTCCTTTTTGCGGATCATCGTAATATAGTGTCGCTGGCCGAGCGTCTTCGGGATGATCGGCTTGCCCCGGTAGGTCGTCGTGATCTCGCCCTGGAACAACGCGAGCAGCTGGTCCGCCTTCATCTCGCGGGCTAGTTCGAACGCATAACGCACGTCGCGTTCGCCGAGCGTGAGTCCGGTGCGCACCAATTGAAGCAGCGTCTCGAAAAACTGCTGAAGAGACCGCACGTCGCTCTCCGGACCCTCGACGGTGATCTCCGCGTCGCGGGAATGGATTACGGCTGCCGTCTCCTGTTGGATCATGCGGAGGAACTTGTCCTGCGGACCGAACAAAGCCAGTCCTTCCGCAGCGTTGCGGAGAGGAATCGCGATTAGATGCCTGCTGTCTGTCAAAAAGCCTCATTCCCCCTGCGTATTGGGATAAGTCGAGATCGGGCGCCTTATGGCAATCGACTGTTCGATTTCAAAGAGTACACGTATCATCACTTTACCATTCTCCGTTTGTTCATGCAAAATTTTTTCGGCCTTAATGACGGCGTCGGTCCCCGCGCGGGACAGCGCCTCGACTCTGGCCTGGGCTAGCCCGGCTTCCCGCGCCGCTTCCGGCGTCAGCTGTTCGCTCCGCTTTTCGACGGCCATCTCTTTTTCCTTGAGGATCGCCACGGGCAGCGTCCAGCTCCCCCACTTGAACCGCCGCCACTCCGCGAACGTCTTGGAAATCGCATACGGCTGCTGCCCGTACCCGTTCGTCTGGAGCGCCCGATTCCCGATGACGAGATACGTCCGGCGCGCGGAATCTCCCGTGTAATAATTCGTGCTCCTGGCTAGCGGCGACACGATATTGTATTCGTGCCATACAAGCCCCCGCACTTCGCCGTTCGACTCGACCAGCTTGATCCGGTCTCCCTCGCCCAGCTGACCCGAGATGAGCACTTGCCCTTCGCGTACGCGGCTGTTGCGCGTCACTTGCGGCCTTCCGCTCTCCGCGACATTCGCGTCACGACGGCGTCCGCCTTGGCGATCAGATCGCTCGGTCCTTCCACGGCTTTCTCTTCGGGCTTGTTCGACCGGACGACGGAAATGACGTAGCGCGTCCCGTTTTTCTCGACGCCGACCCATGCGGCGTCGGGCAGTCTTCGGGCAAGGCGATGAGCAAGCTCGGTCGGATCGGGCAGTCGAAGCGACCATTGCAAAGGACGGATCCCCTCGGCTGCGGCGGCCTTGCGGATCTCTCCCTCCGGTACGGTCTCGTCGGTCTTGACCTGCACGTCCCAAACCAACGTAGACAAAGCGAACAGCGCGACGATAAAAAACAGCAATCCGCCCGCGAACGTCTTGCGCCTGGACAAGCGGTTCAGCTTGAACGGCAGACCTCGGCGCTCGAGCACGCGCGGACGGCTGCCCGCGATCCGGAACAGCGGGCGCAGCTCGAAAAAGTCGGGCACGGACACCCTGAACTTCAAGTGTCCTTCCCTGTCGTAGGCGATATCCCAAAGCTCGATCCTGTTCGATCCCGCCGCGTTCAGGAATATTCGGCTGTCGCCGCCGATCAGTCTTACGTATACGCTGCCTCGGATGAAGCTTAACCACTGTCCCTTCAACGGCTTCTCCCCCTCTTGCCGGCTTGTCCTCTCGCGCAAGGCGTCAACCTGTATAGGACGCCGCGGCCGGGCGTCCATTTGGCGTCTACGGCATCCATGCCTGGCAATCATGTCTGTCGTACATGTGGCATTGACGACGCGACGACTTATGCCAATGCCTGGCGACATGTAATCAACGGCTAGCGTCTTTGCCCGCACCTGACGCATCTAAGCATGGCATCGACGCCGTACATAACGCCTGGCCGCCGCGGCGTCGGTTCGCGGCATCATCATTGCGGCACAACCCGAATGCGTCAATTATGTCTGAGGCCAAGCCTGGCAGCCAGGCTGTCAAATGGGCTTCAGTTGCCCGGATGGAGCAGCACGCCTGTAATTTTTCCTTCGACGAACACTTCCTCGCCGCCGATGAGCCGAATGACGAGATCGCTGCCCACAATTTCCAGTTCGCCCCGGTCCATGGCCAGACGGAGTCGATCCTGCGAGAAATGCAGCACGCCGCGGTGATTTTCAACCGTGAGCTGCAGCCCCGCTATCATCGTGATGCGCGGTACGTCCAAGACGACATCCTGAGGCAGATCGAGGACGCGGGCCGTCCATTTGCGCAGCTTGCGTCCGACTCGCGGCATGACGCGTCCCCCTCCCATACGTCTCATCTATATGCGAAGCAGGCTTGGAATATGAAAATGAGGATTGGAAGCGACGATTCCGACGCAATTCGGAACGGCAAAAAACGAATGAGAAAAAGCCGCCTTCCGGACAAATCGGAAAGCGGCGCGCAAGGGATCTAAAGTAGAAAGGTGACAGCGAAGAGGATTGAAACTATGATTGCGCTTGTGATTCGCTCGCCGTGCGATAGATATGTGACGAGGCACCGCCGACGCCGGGCGTATACACGAATACGCAGCCGGCCAATGGCTCGGTGCGCAACTGCTCATCGCTCAGTCCGATACGAGCCGTCGTGATGTACAATTGATCCTGGGCCTCGCCACCGAAGCAGCAGGAAGTTACGAGAGATACAGGCAAATGTACCGTTTCCAGGCATTCCCCGCGATCAGGATCCCAGCGGCTGACCCGGCTCCCGCCCCAGTGCGCGATCCAAAGCTTGCCTTCGCGGTCTACCGTCATCCCGTCGGGCATTCCGTGTTCTGGCGGAATAAGAATCAGTGTCCTTCGGTTCCGAATCTCTCCGGTAGACGCTGCATAATCAAAGGCATCGACGCGTCTCGTGACCGTATCGATATAGTACATGACAGTCCCCTCGAGATTCCAGCCCAGGCCGTTGGAGCAGCCGACGTCCTCGATCATCCTGTGAACGGAGCCGTCTCCGTCCAAACGATACAAGGAACCGACCGATTCACCTCCTTCGATCGGCATCGTGCCGGCCCAGAAACGTCCGGAAGGATCGCACTTGCCGTCGTTGAACCGATTGCCGGGCAGCGCGGCTTCCGGATCGACGATCGGCTCGAGCTGTTCCGTCTCCAGGTTTAAATAGTAGAAACCGTTCTGAAGCGCGCATACCATTCTTCCGTCACTCGCCGGTACGATGGCGCCGATTCGCTGCCCGACCCCGATCCGTCTATGGTCGCCGGTAGCGGGAGCATACAGGTGAACGCACATTCCTTCAATATCCACCCAAGCAATTTGTCGGCTGGCGGGCAGCCATAGCGGCCCTTCGCCTAGCAGAGATCTTTCTTCAAACAATACCTCCGGCCGGTTCGCCACTTCCTTCTCCCCTTTATGAATGATTGAGCGCCAGTCGGCCCTATTGGCAGCCGTCATGAATGCGATGACGCTTCTTAAATAAAACAACCCAACCCGGAGCAAACGGAAAATGTTTGGCCGTGACAAAAACCGCCCGTTCGGGATCAGCTCCACGGACAGACGGCTCTTAATCCTGGCACCTAATGACATTATCATCTGCGAAAAGGCTTGCGCGACCGCGGCGGCCCGAGAATCTCCGCCCACATCACCGCGCGCGCCAGCTCGCTATGCCTAGGTCGGGCGGGCGCTGCCGTTGCGCGCGGCTGCGCTGCAGCGTGGAGCGACTGGTTTGCGGCAGCGTGATATGCGGCGTCCTCGCGCGCGGACTGCGCGGCGGATGCCGAGGGCAGCCCCTCGCCGCCCGATTCCCCCTCGCCGTCCCAGGGAACGATCGGGGGAGGCGGACTGCCCGGGCTGCGGTATACGACTTGCTTGTCGCCGGCGGCGGCTGCGGTACTCCCGGCGCCAGTATCGTCCTGGCGCCGCGGCCGCGATGGCAAGACCACCGTCGGCGCCGGACGCCGCTCTGGAGGCGGCGGTCCTTCGCTGCGCTGGATGGGCGGTTGAGGCATGCTAGCCGGCCGAGACGCCGGCTTGGGCTCGCCGGTCGGCCGCAAAGGCCGGGGAAGTCCACCGCCGCCGAAGTCCGGCATCCGGCCGGACGGCCCGCTGCGGGGCTTCCCTGTCGGCGGCTTTTCGAGCGGCGACTTGCGCAGCAGCATGAAGAGAATGCCCAGAATGACGATCACAAAATGGATATTGCCTAGCAAAAAACGAATGAACTGCTCCATGGCGATCAGCGCTCCTCGCCGTTGTGAGGACCGCCTTCGCCGCGGCCGATAGAACCGCGCATTTGCGTATCGGCCTCAAGGTTTTTCAGATTCATATAGTCCATGACGCCCATCTTGCCTCCGCGCAGCGCCTCGGCCATCGCGAGCGGCACGTCGGATTCGGACTCGACGACCTTCGCCCGCATCTCGACGACGCGCGCTTTCATCTCCTGCTCCTGCGCGACGGCCATGGCCCGGCGCTCTTCCGCTTTGGCCTGCGCGATGCGCTTGTCGGCTTCAGCCTGCTCCGTCTGGAGATGGGCGCCGATGTTTTTGCCGATATCGACGTCCATGATATCGATCGATAGAATCTCGAAGGCCGTACCCGCATCCAGACCTTTGGCAAGCACGGTGCGCGAAATGAGATCCGGGTTCTCGAGGACGTCCTTGTGGGAGTTGGCGGAACCGTTCGTGCTGACGATGCCTTCCCCGACGCGCGCGATGATCGTCTCTTCGCCGGCGCCGCCGACAAGCCGGTCGATATTGGCGCGCACGGTGACCCGCGCCTTGACCTTGACCTCGATGCCGTCCTTGGCTACGGCGGACACGACCGGCGTCTCGATGACGCGCGGGTTAACGCTCATCTGCACGGCCTGGAGGACATCCCGGCCCGCCAGATCGATTGCAGCCGCCCGCTCGAAAGGAAGCGGAATATTGGCGCGCTGCGCTGCGATGAGCGCGTTCACGACGCGGTCGACATTGCCCCCTGCGAGGAAGTGACTTTCAAGCTGATTGATATTCAGGCCAAGCCCGGCCTTGGTTGCCTTGATCAACGGATTGACGATCCGGCTCGGAATGACGCGCCGCAGCCGCATGGCGACCAGCGTGATTATGCTGAGCCTCACGCCGGAGGCGAGCGCCGAGATCCAGAGCATAAACGGGAAAAAGCTGAAAAAAACCGCCAGAACGATAATAATCAAAGCGCCGATAAGAAGAAGCTGTACATTCGGATCCAAAAGCAATCCCTCCGTCAATTGTAGTGGCCGCCGAACGCGGCATTAATCTGTTGCGGTAACCGGCTTAACGACGATACGCGTACCGTCCGCGGACACGACTTCGATGCGGTGACCGGCAGGCACGAATTCGCCGGACGTAATGACGTCGATCCGTCTTCCGTCGATATCGGCCACGCCGGCGGGACGCAGCGGAGACAGCGTCGTGCCGCTCATGCCCACAAGCAGTTCCCGGCCGTCTCCGCTCGGGACGTAGCCTTGTTCTGTCGTCAGCCGTTCGTGCAGGATGAATCGGTTCCATATTCCCCGCTTGCGGAAAATATAGGCAACGATGACGACGAGCACAAGGGCGATCAGAAGCGCGAATCCCAGCGATTCAAAGGCGTTGCCCGTATCGTAGGCAGCGGTGACGACGCCGCTGACGATGCCCGCGCCTCCAAGCAGTCCGAGAATGCCGAAGCTGGGCACGAACATTTCCAGGACGATAAAGACGATGCCCGCCACAAACAGCACGATCGATTCTCGCCCTGCGAACCCCGCCACCTGCTGGCCGAAGAAATATAAGCCGAAGGCCAGCAGCCCGACGATGCCCGGCACGCCGAAGCCCGGTACGAGCAGCTCGATGAGCACGCCCGCAATCCCGACGATGAGCAGCAAGATCATGACGGCCGGGCTCGTCAGCGTCTGAGATACGCGCTCGGCGAGCGTCGGGCTCTCGCGGACGACCGTCAGCTTCGCCAACCCTTCGGCTGCGATCGCCTCCGTCACGGTGGCCGCCTTGCCTTCTGCATACCCCGTCTTCAGCGCATCGTCCGCGCTTAAGGAGATGATCTCGCCCCGCTGCTTCGTTCGATTCAATGCCTTCAGCTCGACGACAAGATGCGGGTCGACCATTCCCAGAGCGATCTGGCCATCGCGGCCGTTCATCTCCGCGGCCGACTTCATCTCGGCGCTCCAGTGGGAGACGACCTTCGGGCTGTCTACCGCTTCGCCCGCCTCGTTGACTACCATCGCGGCACCGATCGTCGAGCCGGGAGCCATGTAGATCCGGTCCGCGCTCAGTGCGATGAATGCGCCTGCCGACGCCGCCTTGCCCTTGATGAATGCCATCGTCGGTACGGTGGACGACCGGATGCGTTCGCCGATCGCCTCCGCGCTCGCCAGGCGGCCTCCGGGCGTATCGATCTCCAGGACGGCCAATGCCGCATTCGCTTCCTCCGCCTCGGACAGCGCGCGATCGAGGAACGAGGCGAGCCCGCTCTCGACCGTCATGTCGACGGGAATCACGTATACCGAGTAGCCTTCCGTCGTTTGGACGGGCTTGCCTTGCGTCTCTGCCTTCGCCGAACTCCAACCTGTAGTCAAGGAGAGTGCCAGCAGCACCGCCGCCAGCGGGAGAAGCAGCAGCGCTGCCGTTCTACGCCATCCCTTCCCTCGATGCATTGAACCAGGACGGGCCAAACGCAATTCCCCCTTTGCCAAGGGGCACTTCAGGCGCGAATAGCCGAACGCCTTTCATATCCCCGTATGCTTCTTTTTACGATATGTAAGGGCTTTACGTTTCATGGATATGCAGCCAAATCTAAGGCAGTCCAAACTTAAGATGCCACGAAAACGCAAAAAGCACTCCCCGTACGGGGAGTGCCTGTCGTTCTCGAGATGATCATTGCAATAGCTGCTGGACGATCTGATTGACGAGCTTGCCGTCCGCGCGTCCCTTCACCTTGGGCATCAAAGCGCCCATCAACTTGCCCATGTCCGCTTTGGAAGAAGCACCGGTCTCTTGAATGGTCTGTTTAACGAGAGTCTTGATCTCTTCTTCGTCTAGCTGTGTGGGCAGGTATCCGCTGATGATATCGATCTCCGACGCTACGGCCGTTGCCAAATCGTCGCGGCCGGCTTTGCCGAATTCCTGGAGGGAATCTTTGCGTTGTTTGACTTCGCGGCTCAGGATCTCGATTACTTCGTTATCCTCGAGCGGGCGGCGCAGCTCAATCTCTTGATTCTTGACCGCCGCACGAACCATGCGAATCGTGGTCAGGCGAAACTTATCCTGCGCCTTCATCGCCTGCTTCATGTCTTCGTTCAAACGGTCCGCGAGGTTCATAATGCGTAATTCCTCCTAGAACTTGCGTTTACGAGCAGCCTCGGACTTCTTTTTCCGCTTGACGCTCGGTTTCTCGTAGTGCTTGCGTTTTTTCAGTTCCGCGAGAACGCCGTCTTTAGCGATCGAACGCTTGAAGCGGCGGAGTGCAGCGTCGAGTGTTTCATTTTTGCGAACTTTCGTTTCGGACACCAGTTTTCCCTCCCTCCGGAACAGACCACAACACACGGTTATCAAACCTCATTATAGGCGATCCGGAAAGGCAGTGTCAACTTCCCCGAGCGCCATCTTTGAAACGAATTAAGCTTGGGCCGAACGGGCGTTGAGCGGACCGAGTTTTTCCCCGCCGAGCACATGAATATGTATGTGATACACTTCCTGCCCGCTATCGGGATTGCAGTTGTTGATTAGGCGATAACCGCTCTCCGCAATGCCCGCGTCACGGGCGACCCGCTGCGCGGCGAGCATGAGCTTGCCCAGCAGGAGCGCGTCCTCCTGCTGTGCGGCGTCCATCGTCGGAATCGGCTTTTTGGGAATGACCAGCACATGCACGGGTGCCTGCGGACGGATGTCCTTGAACGCAAGCACTTCCTCATCCTCGTAGACGATATCGGCCGGAATCTCGCGGTTGATGATCTTGGTAAACAGCGTATCCATAGGTTCAGCCTCCAGCTAGAACGATTCGTTTATCTGTATCATACTCTACTCGCGACAGGCTCGTCCAATCGTGGCCTAGAGCTGCACGGGACGCAAAAAAGCCCGCCCGATACGGCAGGCTTGCAGAGAATATGTGCGGCGACTGCGAGGGACGCCGCTTGGCTGAATGAACGCCGCTGCGATGATTAAGAAACACGGGACTGTTTGTGCGGCGGCAAGGGTTGTGAGACGGCAACGGCTGTGAAACGGAAATGGCTGTGAGACGGCAACGACTGTGAAACGGCAACGGCTGTGAAACGGCAACGGCTGTGAAACGGCAACGGCTGTGAAACGGCAACGGCTGTGAGGCGGAAATGGTTGTGAGACGGCAACGGTTCATAAGCGGCAAAATTGTAGTTTGCAAATGCAACATCGAGCGGTCTTGCGGCGGCAAAGCCGGCAACATCAGTAGTAAGGAAGCGGATCAAGTCCTCTGAGCGCGGATAATGGCATCGCCAGCCGGGTAAAACGCCTCGGCCTGAACGGCAGCGGCCCATGGCCTAGGCCAGGGCCGACGCCGGGGCCAAACCCGGGACCGAAGCCAGGACCAAACCCAGGACCGAAACCAGGGCCAAACCCGGGACCGAAACCAGGACCAAATCCGGGGCCAAACCCGGGACCGAATCCGGGACCGAAACCAGGGCCAAAACCAGGGCCGAAACCAGGACCGAAACCAGGACCGAATCCGGGGCCAAAGCCAGGACCAAAACCAGGACCGAAGCCAGGACCGAAGCCAGGGCCGAAACCAGGACCGAAACCGGGACCAAATCCGGGCCCGACGCCTGGGCCGACACCGGGAATAAATGCTCGCTCTTCAACTGCTCCTGGAACCGCGAGACATACCGTTTCATGATCTACATATTCTACGATTCCGTCATAGCAAATGCCATTATGGTCTTGCAACTCCACGTATCGATGCATATGGGAATCGCATAATGCCTTGATTTCCTGTCTGAGCATATCGCTGGGCCTCCTCGATCGCTGCGAACTGCTACAGCATATGCCCAGGAGGTCTTCTGGGTACCGGCCTAATGAGATGTTTGCGAGGAATGCAGCCAAATGCAAGCAGCTTTGTCGCTCTCTGAGAGTCTTCAAGCGTACTTCCGTGGAACAGCATTTTAGCTCAAGTTACCGCAGTTCAACTCATGTACTTCCGTAGAACAGTACTTTGGCTCAATTAGCTGGAGGTCAACTCATGTACTTCCGTAGAACAGCACTTTCGCTCAACTTGCGGCAATTCAACTCATGTACTTCCGTAGAACAGCACTTTGGCTCAAATAGCCGCAGCTCAAGTCATGTACTTCCGTAGAACAGCACTTTCGCTCAAATAGCCGTAAATCAACTCATGTACTTCCGTAGAACAGCACTTTCGCTCAAATAGCTGCAGGTCAACTCATGTGCTTCCGACGAACAGCACTTCTGGCTCAATTAGCTGCAGGTCAACTCATGTGCTTCCGTGGAACAGCACCTTAACTCAAGTTACCGCCGTGCAGCTTAGGTGCTTCCGTAGAAAAGTACTTTTCCACCTTTTTGCCGCCGTCCTACCAGACTTGCGCAGAACAGTGATTATTACCGCGCGAGCAAGCTTTCAACTAACTTTCAACTATCATTCTTTGAAGATGAGCATCTGACTTCAAAATGCAGTCGGCAGCCCCGGCAGCCTCGATATATGATTAGTAGCCCCGCTACCGGCTCTCTCAACCGAATGCAGCAGCAGCCTCGCTCAGTTCCCGCACGAAATTCTGCGCTACGGGCACCCAGTCCACGCCCGCCTGCATCTGACGGAAACGGTCCGATCCGGTCGGCGTGTTATATGCGGCAAGGATTGAACTAAGCTTGTCCGAAGCCGCGCTAGCGGCCGTAAGCAGGGTCCTCTCCTCGTCTGTCAACGGGCCTGCGTGGTTGCCGATGGGCGCAAGCTTGTCCTGGATTTTTTGAAGCGGCCCGGACACGGCCGAGGTTGCGGCTTCTTCGCTCATGCCGCTTCGTATTCCGGATTCCTGCAGTAAGCCTTGGCACTCGCTGGCGGACGACTCCATCTTGCCTTGCTCGACCTTCGCGGGCAGGCGGGCAACCTCGTCCTTGGCCTCCAACAGGCCGGAAGCGAGTGATTTGAGCGCCCCCGCATAGCTGATGCAGGCGTTGTAGCCCGAAGCCAGCCTTTCGCCCCGCTCTGTCTTTAGCGATTGGCCATCCAGCAGCACCCGGGAGAACAGCACCACGATCAGAAACGTGAGCAGCGTGATGATGACCAGCATAATCGGTACGGTAAATTTCCTCTTGGCCGACATGATTCCATTCCTCTCCATCGAAGTCACGAGGTAATACGGGCGGGCAAGGCCGCGGTTGCGGGGCTTCCGGTCTCAAAAGAGTCGAACGCCGACCCCGCCGTCGACGAAGTAAATATGACCTTCTGAAACGCTGCGGCCCATAATGCCCTCGATTGCGCGGGCATACATCTCCATCTGGAATCTATGATTTTCCGCAGCTTGCTCCCACTCGCCGCCGCGTACCGTGTCGGTCTTGTAGTCCACCAGGACAAGGCTTCCGCCGTCGTCGAACAGACAGTCGATAACGCCCTGGATCATAACGGTCTCTCCCGCCAGCTCGTCCGGGTGCGCGGTGGCGTGGGCTTCGGCTGCCGGAATGCCCGCGCTGAACGGCCACTCCCGCCATGTACGGCTTGCCCGGCTCATGCGGGCGTACAGTTCGCTACGGCAGAATGCGGCGATATCGCAGTCTTCGGCAGCCGCCCGCTGTTCCGGCGCCAGAATAAGTTGATCGGTCAACCGATGGAGGAGCGCAGCCACCTCGGATTCCGCCCGGTCGGGGCTGAGACCCAGCGGCAGATGCTGCATAACTAGATGTACGGCGGTGCCGCGCTCGGCAGCCGTCATCTTCTTGGCGGACATAAAGCGCGGACGTCGCAGCCTGTACGTCCAGAATTCGGAATCCGGCACATCCTCTGGGTTCCAGGCCGGATGCCGCATCTCTTCGAGATCAGGCGCCGCGTCGGGATCTAGCGAAGCATCCCGGACGGTCTCGTCCTGATGTCCCGGCAAACGATCCCCAGCTTCGGATGCCCTATCCGCTTCGTCCGTCAACGCCGCGGCCGCGGATTCGTCTACGGTCGCGTATGCTGACTCGATCAATGCCGCACCTATGGATTTGTTTACTTCGGCGGAAACGGATTCGTTCATCGAACCGGCCGTCGATTCGTTTCCTGCGACCGCGGCCGATCTATTCGCCGCAGCGAATTGCCGAGCGGACTTCATCGCGGTGATCGACGTTTTGGCGGGCGTCCGGGAAGCCGCCTCATGCGGGTCGTTCCAGGAGAGCGCCGCATAGGCGTTCTCTCCCGCCCGCGATTCGGGTCCGGGAAGCGGCTCGAGCCGCATGGCGATGTTCCACAGCGGCTCCTCGTCGGAAGCGCTGTCCCGCCCTTCGACTTTGGGCGACCGAAGCGTTCGGGACGGTACGAGTCGGCACGCCCAGGCACTTGACGGCGACGGTCGCGGAGTCGCCGTGTTTTCGCCGGATGACGGCGTTGACTGCGAGCGAGCCGTGGCACCCTGCAGTGCCTCGCCTGTCAGCCAGTCTGCGCCCGAGAGTATGGAAGCCGGGCCGAGCCAGTCCAAATAACGTACGGCAGCCGCAACCTCGTGGTCCGGCAGCCGATCCGTGGCGTCCGCCGCCGTCCGGCGCCAATTTTCGAGGTCTTTGGCCGCATCCTTCGACGTGCCGACCAGAATCAGCTTTTCCTTCGGCCGCGTCAAAGCGACGTACAGCACCCGCATCTCCTCCGCAAGCAGCTCGGCCTTCATTCTCCGCCGGATCGCAAGCTGCGGCAGCGTCGGATACGCGACCCGCGTCGCGCGCTCGACCATTCGCGGGCCGAAGCCCAGCTTTTTGTGCCGCAAGAACATGCCGTTCAGGTCCTGCCGGTTGAAGCGCCTGCCCAGACCCGCCGCGAAAACGACGGGAAATTCGAGCCCCTTGCTCTTGTGGATCGAGACGACGCGCACGACATCCTCCTGTTCGCCGACCGATCTTGCGGCGCCGAGATCGCCGCCCGTATCTCGCATGCGTCCCAGGAACCTCAGGAACCGGAACAGACCGCGGTAGCTGGAATTGCGCTCGTACTGCCGGGCGCGGTCCACCAAGGCGCGCAGATTCGCCTGGCGCTGGCCGCCTCCCGGCAAGCCTCCGACGAAGTCGAAGTATCCGGTGTCCCGATACAGCGCATGCAGCAGCTCGCCCAGCGGCTCTCGCCGCGCGAAGCTTCTCCAGCTTTCCAGCACGCGGACGAAGCTTGCGAGCTTGTTCCGCAGCGCGTCGTCTTCCGCTTCGGAAGCGGCGGCGCGGACGGCGGACCAGAACGATCCGGAACGATCCGCGATTCGCACGGCCGCCAGCTCGTCGGCGCTGAGGCCGACGATCGGGGAGCGCAGCACGCCTGCCAGCGGAATGTCTTGGTCGGGATTATCGATGATATGAAGCAAGGACAGCATGACGTCCACTTCGACAGCCGCAAAATATCCGGTCGCGAGATCCGCGTATGCCGGAATCCCCGCCGCCCGCAGCTCCTCCAGCACGACCGGGGCCAATGCGGTCGCAGCCCGCAGTAGAATTACGATATCCCGGTACGCGAGCGGCCGGTGCAGACCGCTGCGGCCGTCGTATACGGCGAACGGCGGGCGGCCGGTACCATCCGTGCCGGTCAGCCTGGCGATCTCCGCCGCGATGCAGCGCGCCTCGAGCTGGGCGCTCTCCAACTCCTCCTCCTCCGTCTCGGATTCGCCGCCCGCGGCATCGGCGATTTCTGCGACGGGCTCGCGCGCAGCTTGCGAGGAGTCGGCTTGCGAAGCCGCGCTCTGTCCCGCCGCCCCCGTGTCGATCAGCAGCATTTCCACCGAATATGACGGCATCGCTCCGGCGCCTGCCGCGCTCGTAACGCCCATCGTACCCGTAACGCTCATATCAGGGTCTTCCGGCGGATAACCTTCGCCATAAATCAGCTCCGCGCGGCGATCGTAATCCATCTCTCCGACGGGCTCGCGCATGATGAGCCTGAACACATGATTGACCGCGTCGAGTACGCGGCTGCGGCTGCGGAAGTTGCGCGCCAGGTCGATGCGAAGGCCCGAAGCCTCTCCGCCGCCGGCCAAGCGTTCGGGTCCTTGAGCCGTCCAGACGTCATAGGATTTGTACTTGGCGAGGAACAGTCCGGGCTCTGCCAGACGAAAACCGTAAATGCTCTGCTTGACGTCGCCGACCATGAACACATTGCCCGGATCGTCCCGGGCAATCAGCGATACGATCGCTTCCTGCACCTCGTTCGTATCCTGGTATTCGTCGAGCAAAATTTCTCTGAACCGCTCCCTGTAAGCCAGCGCGGCGTCCGAAGGCCGGACCTCGCCCGGCTTCGAGGCAGGATCGCGCAGGATGCGCAGCGCATAATGCTCCAGGTCTCCGAAGTCGAGCAGCCCTTTTTCCCGCTTCGCCGCTTCATAACGCTCGCCGAACGCGATGACCAGCTCCGCGATCTCCGCCATCCGGGGCGCCAGCGCCGCGAGCTCGGCGGCGTACTGGGCCGGCGTGCGCACGAACCATTCGTCGGCAAGCCGGGTCACCGTCTTCTTGGCCTCGTCGCGTATCAGCTTCACGCGCTCTTGAAGATCTGGATCGTAGCCCTCCCCTCGGCACGCCTTGAGGCGCCCGAACGCCGCCGATGCGAAAGCCTCGCTCCAGGCCGTCCAGGGACGCTCCGTCACCGTCTCGACGAGGTGCGCGACAAGCGCGGCGTCCTCCGCGAGCGTGGAGGCGTAAGGTTCCGGCCCCCCGGGCGCATCCGCCAGGCCGCGCGCACTGCGCAGCAGCGCGGCGGCGCCCGAAAGAGCGAGCAGAACGTCCGCCCGCATGCTTTGCACCCATGGCGACGCGGTGAGCGCTTCTTCGCCGCCGACGTCGAAGCTGCGCGCGGTGTCCCGCAGCCAATCTTCCGGCCACGGGTGGCTGCGGGCGAAGTCGTACAGCTCCAGCACTAGGCGATGCAGCGGCTCGTCGCTCCGCTGCCCGCCGTACATGTCCGCCAGCGTCGCGAGCGTCCCGTCGTCGCCCAGCGCTAGTTCTTGTTCGTAGCGCTCCTCGAACAGCGCGTCGAGCGTGTCCATGCGGAGCAGCTCCGCTTCCGTCTCGTTGGCGATCCGGAATCCCGGATCAAGACCGATGAGCGGCGCGAAGCGCTGCACCGCCTCCATGCAAAAAGAATGGAGCGTCGTAATCGAAGCCCGCGGAAGCAGGGCAAGCTGCCGGCGGAGATGAACGGAGCCGGGCGATTGCTCGAGCTTCTGCTCGAGCGCCGCCCGGATCCGCTCCTTCATCTCCGCTGCGGCCGCTTTGGTGAAGGTGGCGACGAGGAGCGCGTCGACGTCGAGCGGGGCCGTCTCGTCCGCGATGCGCGAGATGATCCGCTCGACCAGCACGGCCGTCTTGCCGGAGCCGGCCGCCGCGGCGACGAGCAGATTGCGGCCGTCCGCCGCGATCGCCGCCCACTGCTCCGCCGTCCACCGGCTGTCGGCAGGACGCTCGTACGTCGCGGCGAGCCCGTCTTCCGCAGCCTTCCCGGAGCCTGGCATGGATCCGGCGGCATCGCCCGGTCCGTCTGCGAATGCCGGCAACGATCCGCCCGCATCGCTTGGGTTTTCAGCAAGCGAAGGCGATTTTTCGCTCGTTTCGCTTGGTTTATCGGCAAACGACGGCGCTTTTCTGCCAGCGCTTCCTGCTTCGCTTGGATTGTCGGCGAACGACGGCGCTTTTTCGCCCGCTTGCGCTGTTTTCTCTATTTTCGCATCCTTGGGCTCGTACGCCTCGAACAGCGCATCCCAGTCAAACGCAAGCTGCCCCTCGTCCGCATCGTCCCGCGATCCGCTCATGCCTCTCCTCCTCCTTCCTCGTCCTCTTCGCCCAGCCACTGCCATACCTCGTCTTTGTTCGCCGGGCGGCGAAGCGCATGATGGCGGTTGCCCTCCAGCTGCCCGTCGAACTGGCATACAGGGCGAAACTCGCACACGGTGCAGGGACTTCGCTTGCCCAAGCGATAAGGGGCAATCTGGACGTCGCCGTCCACGATCCGCTTGCCGATCTTGGAGATATTGCGGCGAACCGCCTTGCGCAGCGTCTCCCATTGCGCGCCGTCCGCGACTTGGGACCGCGCCGAGAAGCTGCCGTCTTTTTTGTACTCGACGGGCACGACGGACGACTTGGAGTTGCTCTCGAGCGACTCGTCCATCAGCTTGACGGCCTCGCCGTCGGCCAGCACGAGCCCTTCCATGCGGTATTCCTTGCGGATCGCGTCCTCGGCGCCCGATTCGTCCAGTCCGTTGGCCGTATGAAGCAGCGGATTGTGCACGTGCAGGTAAAGGACGCCTGCCGGCTTAGCGGGACGACCCAGCCAATGCGGCGCATGGGTGACGACGACGTCCAGATACGTCAGCATCTGCAGCGACAAGCCGTGCGCGACCTCGTCAAGCTTCAGCTTGACCGCGCTGGATTTGTAGTCGAGGATGCGCAGCAGCGTGCCGTCCTGCGACTCAGCGGCGTCGACCCGGTCGATCCGCCCCGCGACGTCCATCCATCTGCCGTCGCCGAGATACAGGCTGAGCGGCGGCATGATGCCCTGCGGCCCGAAGTCCACTTCCAGCCCGACCGGACGAAAGGCGGACAGCGCGGCATGCTCCCCGAGCATCGCGGACGTCTGCGAAACGATGCGGCTCAGCTTGCGCGCCATCGTGCGATGACGGTTGGAAGAAAGCAGAATCTGCGACTGCACGCGAGGCAGCAGGCGTTCGACGGCAGCCGCCGCTTCGCTATGCCAGAGGCCCGCTTCGCCCGCGGCCGGATCGCCCATCAGCAGCTTCTCCGTCGTCTGGCGGAGCGCGGCATGGAACAGCTGCCCGATATCCGGCGCGTCGACCCGGTACATGCGCCGCTCCTTCAGTCGCAGGCCATGCGCGGCGTAATGGCGAAACGGGCATGCCACGAACCGCTCCATCCGCGATACGCTCGCGAGCAGCCGGTCGCCGTAGAGCAGCAGGCTGGTCTGCGGCCGAAGCGGCCGCTCCTCGTTGCTGAAGCGCAGCGAGGAGAGCAGAACGGACAGCCGCGAACGCCAAGGCTCCCGCTCGATGAGCCACCGGTAGGCAGATCGCCAGCCCGGAGACAGCGCGTCGCCTTGCCGGTGCCTGCGTAGCATGGCGACCGCGTGCGTTAGCGCGCGCCCCGGGCGGACGGCGAACGACAGCTGCGCCTCGTCGGACGAGCCGGGCTGCGGCTCGGCGGACTCGGTGCCGACGGGAATGCCCGGGAACCAGGCGCGGATGCGTCCGATGAGGTTGGACTTGATCAAGCTCGAGCCTTCCTCGTCGGCCAGCGCGTAGCTGACCCACAGATGGCGCGAAGGCGTCGTGAGCGCCAGATACGCGAGAAATTCCTCGTCCAAGAGACGCCGCTTCGCGTTCTGCGCCATCCCTACGCCAGACTTCGCTAGCCGATCGCGCTCTTCCTCGGAGAGCAGGCCGTCTTCCTTGACGGCCATCGGCAGAATGCCTTCGTTCACGCCGAGCAAGTACAGCACCGACACCCGGTCGGAGCGCGTACGCTCGGGCGTGCCGATCAGCACGCGGTCGAGCGAAGGCGGCACGACCCCGAGGCGAAGCGACTCAAGTCCGGCGTCAAGCATGCCGGCGAACAGGTCGGCATCCGCAGGCTCGTCCCCCATCAGCTCGACGAGCTGGTCGAGCAGCCCGATGACGCCGTCCCACAGCTGGCGGTGCATGCGCGATCGCAGCGGATCGCCTGCAAGCTCGTCCTGCCTGCTCCACAGCTCCAGGCGGTCTGGCGCAGCCGTCTCCTCGAGCAGCATATAGAGCGCCCGGCTCAGGTCCGACAGCGTCTTGGCGCGCTTAAAGCGCGATTCCAGCGATCTAAGCGGCGCCAGCAGCGCGTCGCGTGCGCTTCGAATGTCCCGCATCATCCGCCCGCTCGGCGCATCCTCCGACTCCGGCTCCTCCTCGGCGTCCAGATCGCGCCCGGACAGCGAGTACCAGCTTCGGTCGTCATGCCAGCGCCAGCCGTCGATGCCGGCGGCCAGCACGTAATTCTCGAGCGTATCCACCGCTTCCCGGCTGACGCTGCTTCCCTGCGAATGCAGCAGATCCGTCTTCGCGCACCGGAAAAACGCCTCGTATCGCCAGCCGCCCGTCACGCATTCGATCGCGGAGCGGACAAATTCGACGAGCGGATGGTGAGCGGCGCTGGCTTTTCCGTCGAGAAAGAACGGGATATTGTAATCGCCGAAAACGGTGGCCAGAAGCTCTCCGTAATCGTCGAGATTCCGGGCGAAGACGCTCATGTCCCGCCAGCGCATGCCTTCTTCGCGGGCTCTGCGCAGCATGTCCCTGGCGACCGCTTCGGCTTCGGCCCTGCGGCTCGCAGACGCGTGAACGGACACCCCGCAGCGGGGGTGATCGGGCTGCAGCATCGCTTCGGAGCCCGCCCAACGCCCGCGGCCGTCCATCGACCGCTCCAGATGCGCCAGCATGGGGTTGTCGGCGAAGCGCGGCGGCGTCTCCGGGCTTAACATGACCGCCGGCTCCAGCAATGCGCCCGCCGCTTCGGCCGCCGCGCACAGACGGGACGACGTATCCGCCGTCTGGTAAAACAAGTCCAGCTCGTCGGGCGATTCTCCCGCCCCGTAGGGACGATCCAGACAGAGCGCGGCCGACACCCGCGCGCAGCGGCGAAGCAGCGCTTCGATGACGGCATACTCCATCGGCGTGAACCCGTGAAAGCCGTCGAGCCAAATCTCCGCGCCCTCCAGCAGCGTGGACGATGGCGCGCCCCGGACTAAAAATGCCAGCGCGTCTTCGCCGTCCAAATAATGACCGGACAGCTCTCGCTCGACGTCCTCGTACAGCATCGTAAGGTCGTGCAGCTTGTCCGACAACAGTCCATTCGCGACCGATCGTTTTTCTTCATGCTCCGGTTTATCGGTCGGCAAGGCGAGCCCTTCGTCGGCTCCAGCGTGCGCCGCCGAGCGAAGCATTGCCGGATCCGTGCCGTACCGCTTCCACTCGGTGAGCAGCTCGCCGATGCGCTCGGCCAAGCCCGCTCCGCCGGCGCCTCCCCGGTACAATTTCAACTCGGCCTGTCTGCGCATGAGCGCATTGTGAACGAGCATCGCCTTGCCGTTGTCCCCGATCGGCACGACGGCCGATCCGCCCGCTTCCTGCATGACTCTGAATGCCAGCCGCCGGAAGCTAAGCACCTGCAGACGCAAAAATCCCCCTGGGCCGGAGGCCGCCGCCAGCGCGTACTCCGTCTGAAACGTCGCCTGCTCCGGCACGATCAGCAGCAGCGGCGGCCCCGCGGGGTCCTGCCCGATCCGTTCGGCGATCTCCCGTTTGATCAGGTGGGACTTGCCGCTTCCCGAGCGGCCGGTAATCAGTCTTAGCTTCACGTTGCGAGCCTCCTTTCCCCATTTAAGTGCTAACCCGCTCTAGCAAACCGATTCTAGCGATCATTGTACCACACCCGCACAAGCGTTCGCACCGCACAATAAAGAAGCCGTCCGCTCCGCGAAGCTGCGGGAACGAACGGCCGCGTGGTCGGTTTACAGTTCTTTGCGGCTGCGAACCTCGAAGATGCCGAACTTCAGGTAGTGGCCTTCCTCGACGCCTGCCAGCTGCGGGTGATCGCGGCCCGCCCCGCTCCATACGATGCGGCGCAGCACCTTGCCCGCGTCGCGCGCGGCTTCGATGAGCGTCTCCATGAACAGCTCGGGACGCACATGGTAGGAGCAGCTGGCCGTGACCAGATAACCGCCCTCGTTGATGAGCTTCATCGCTTGCAGATTGATGTCTTTGTAGCCCCGGATGGCGCCAGGCACCGCGCGCTTCGTCTTGGCGAACGCCGGCGGGTCGAGGATGATGACGTCCCACGTGCGCCCTTCCTTGGTCAGCGGCTTAGACGTGTCGATCTTGGCGGCCTTGCCGCCCTTAGACGTACCGGCGGCCATGCCGGCTCTCGCCGCGCGCTCCTCGCGTCCTCTCACTTGCTCGCGCAAATACTCGAACGCATCCGCGACGACGAATTCGACGCGGTCCTCGAAGCCGTTGCGGGCGACGTTCGTCTTCGCGGTCTCGATGCCGTGTTCGGAGATATCCAGGCACGTGACGCGCTTCGCGCCGTACTTGCAGGCGTGCAGCGTGAAGCTGCCTGTATGCGCGAAGCACTCCAGCACGGTCGCGCCGTCCCAATACGGGAATGTGACGACGCTGCCGTTGGCATTGACCGGCACCGGGCGGACGCCCTCTTCCGTAGCGCGTTCTTCGAGCGACACGCCGCTGCGCTTGCCCCAGCCCTTCATGAGCGGTTCGATCGAAGCGCGGTTCTCGCGCTGGTCGAAGAAATACCCTGTTTTCTGACCGCCCTCGATGTCGACCTCGACGGAAAGTCCGTTCTCCTCGATCGTCAGGTAGCGCGGACATTCGCCGTACAGAACGCCCGTGCGCTCCTCCAAGCCCTCGAGCATCCGGACGCCGACATCGCTGCGCTCGTAGACGCCTCTAGGCTTGAAGACGCTCACGAGCGCGGGCAGCCAGGCTTCCCTGGCTTTGTCCATGCCGAGCGTCAGCACCTGCACGACGAGCACGCCGTCGAACCGGTCGACGACGAGGCCCGGCAGAAAATCGGCTTCGCCGAAGACGAGCCTGCACGATTCATCGGCGGACGCGAAGCGCTCTCTATATGCGAGACAAGCACCGAACCGCTCCGCGAACCACGCTTCGTCCATCGATTCGAGCGGTCCGTAGGCGACGATGCGGATCGAGATCTGCGAAGCCGGGTTCCAGTAGCCGGTCGCGAGAAATTGTCCCCGGTGATCGCGTACTTCGAGGAGATCGCCCGGCGTCGGTTCGCCTTCCGCGCGCTCGATTTCATTGGCATAAATCCAGGGGTGCCCGAGCTCCAATCTTGGCCGCCGCGAGCGGTTCAGAACGGCATATGGCTTGTTTTCTGTCGGCATGCGCTACACCCTTTCCAATCATGTCTGTGGCCGAACCGGCATACGATGGTCAAAACGGGACAGGTCAACGCCCGTCCTCCACGCCGTTTGCCGTTATGTATCCTAAAGGAGAATCGATCCCATGCTGCTATATCTGGTATCGCTGTCCGTCGTCGGACTCGCGCTGCTGCTCTCGGGCATGAAAGTGATGGAAGCCGCGCTCTCCCAATGGGCCGGGGATCGCATGGCGCTCGCCGTCGCCCGTTCCACTTCGACGCCGCTGCGCGGCTTCGCGCTCGGCACGGTCTCAAGCGCGCTCCTGCAGAGCGGAACGGCCGTCACGCTGCTCACGATCGGGCTCGTCAACAGCGGCATTCTTCCGTTCGCGCGGTGCTTCGGCATTCTGCTCGGCACCAACGTCGGCACCTGCCTGACGACCGAGCTGATGAGCCTGGAGCTGCATCGCTACGGGCTTCCGCTGCTGGGCGCGGGTACCGGGCTGTGGCTGCTGTCCCTGCTGTCCGGCGAATGGCGCGTCCTGCCGCCGCTGCCCCGCTCCGTGCATGCCGCCTGCCGCTTCGGCGGAGCCGTGCTGGCGGGCTTCGCGCTGCTGCTCGCGGGCTTCGCGCTGCTGCGCACGATGGGCCCGCTGCTGCAGGAGCAGGGCGCCTTCCATCGACTGATGGACATGGCCTCGCAGCAGCCCGCGCTAGGCGTCCTTGGCGGCGCCGCGCTCACAGCGCTCATCCACTCCGGCGCCGCCGTCATCGGGATGTCCATGGGCTTCGTGGACACCGGCGCGATGGATCCGCTGACCGCCGTAGCCGTCGTGCTCGGCGCCAATATCGGCACCTGCGCGACCGGGCTGATCGTCTCGCTCGGCGGCAGCCGGGGCGGCAAGCTGGTCGCGCTGTCTCAGATCGCGCTGAACGTCGCCGGCGTGCTGCTCTTCTACCCGCTGAGGCACGAGCTGCTGGTCGCAGCCGCCTATATCGCGCCCGGCAATGCCGCCGCCCAGATCGCGCATGCGCAGACGATCTTCAACGTCGCCTGCTCGCTGCTTGCGCTGCCGCTCGCTTACTTGTTCCGCCGGCCGCCGGCGCGTCCGGCCTTGCCGAACGCAGCGTAACTGCTCTTTTGCGCCTGGGTTTACAATGTGGCACTTCATTTGACGCTGCCGCACTTTAGCTTGACGTTGCCACACCTTAGTTTGACATTGCCGCACTTTTGCTTAACGTCGCTTCAGCCCTCAATAAGCGCCGGTCGCTGCCGTCCCGCCGCCGACGATCGCGATGCCGGAGCTCGTGCCGATGCGGCTGGCGCCCGCCCGAAGCAGGATCTCAGCCGCAGCCGCGTCGCGTACGCCCCCCGAAGCCTTGACGCCGACATGGCCGGATACTGACGCCCGCATCAGGCGGATGTCGGCCTCCGTCGCCCTGCCCGCGCCGAAGCCCGTGGACGTCTTGACGTAGTCCGCTCCAGCCGCCTCCGAGAGGCGGCAAGCCTCGCGCTTCAGCTCGTCCGTAAGGGCGCCCGTCTCCAGAATGACCTTCACCAGCGCGCCGCCCTGCACGGCCCGAACGACCGAAGAAATGTCCCGCTGGACCGACTCGAAGTCGCGGTCGAGCAGCTTGCCGACGGACAGCACCATATCGATCTCGGAGGCGCCGTCCTCGACGGCCGCCGCCGCTTCGAACGCCTTGACCCGCGTCGCCGAAGCGCCCAGCGGGAAGCCGACGACCGCGCATACTTTGACGTTGGTGCCGCCGAGCCGCTCGCGGCTGAGGCGTACCCATCTGCCGTTGACGCACACGCTGTAGAACTGGTGCGCCAGCGCTTCCTGGCATAGCTGCTCAATGTCGGACGTCGTCGCCTCCGCCTTCAGCAGCGTATGGTCGATGAAGGGCGCGATCGATTGACCCGGCTCCCAGATCGGAAATCTGCCCGCAGCGACGAGCTGCCCGTCCTGCGGCGCGAACCCGAGCTGCCGCAGCGCCTCGCGGAGCACCTCGTCGTTGTTGTCGTAGCCGCCGCTGCGCTGCAGCCGCCAGCTCTCCTCCGGGCTGTGCCAGGCGACGCCTTTGATCTCTTCGATCTGGGCCTGCAAGGTGCCTTCGCCCGCCTCGACCAGATAGTAATGGACTTCCTTCTGTACCGTCGCGCGGTCCGCCGTCTCGTATTGATAGCGAATGACGGACAGCGGAGAGCGGATCGAGCCGCGGATGCCGGTCTCCTCCAGAATCTCCCGGAGCGCCGTCTCCTCGATCGTCTCGCCGGGCTCCATCTTGCCCTTGGCCAGCGTCGTTTTCCCGAAGCGGTCTTCAATGAGCTGTATTTCGATTTTGCCGCCGTTTTTCCGGTATACGACGCCGCCTGCCGATATTTCCAACATGTTCGATAGCCTCCCGTTTAAGCCTGCATCGCAGGCGCAAGCCCTGTCGTCAGGACTTCGACCAGTTCGCCCTTGCATTCGTTCGCGCCGCCCTCGAGCACCTTCACCCGGCACAGCTTGCCGACGAGCGACGGGTCGCCCTTGAATACGACGTTTAAATAGTTGTCCGCGTGCCCGCTCATGAGACCGCTGCCCGCCGGGCCTTTTTCTCCGCGCTCGGGGATGATCTCAAGCACTTCGCCGACCCATGCTTCGGCATACTCCGCCTGCATGCGCTCGGACAATTCGATCAGCCGGTGAACCCGCTCGTGCTTAATCTCCTCGTCCACCTGGTCTTCCATGCGCGCAGCGGGCGTGCCCGTCCGCTTGGAGTACGGGAACACGTGCATTTCCGCGAAGCCGATCTCCTCCATGAACCGGTAGCCCCGCTCGTAATGCTCGTCGGTCTCGCCCGGGAAGCCGACGATGACGTCGGTCGTGATCGCCACGCCCGGCATCGCCGCCTTGATCCGCCGGATCTTGTCCGCGAATTCGGCCGTCGTGTATTTGCGCCGCATGCGCTTCAACACCTCGTCGTCGCCCGCCTGCAGCGGGATGTGGAGATGCCTGCACATTTTCTTCGAGCTATTGAGCACTTCGATCATCGCGTCGTCGATCTGACTGGCTTCGATCGAACTGATGCGGATTCGCTCCAGCCCCTCCACTTGGTCCAGATCGCGCAGCAGATCCGAGAGCCTGTAATTTTCCAGGTCGTCGCCGTAGCCGCCCGTATGGATGCCCGTGAGCACGATCTCCTTGTATCCCGAATCGACCAGCTGTCTCGCCTGGGCCAGCACGCTCTCCGGGCTCCGGCTCCGCGACAGGCCGCGCGACCACGGAATGATGCAGAAGGTGCAGAAATTGTTGCAGCCCTCCTGAATCTTAAGAAAGGCGCGGGTATGATCGGCAAAATCCGGCACGTCGAGCTCCTCGAACTCGCGCGTCTTCATAATGTTGCGAACCGCGTTGACCGGCCTGCGCTCGGCCTGGATATCCGCGACGAAGCTCATCAGCTTGTCCCGGTCCTGCGTGCCGACGACAAGATCGACGCCCTCGATCGCCAGAATCTCCGCCGGCGACGTCTGCGCGTAGCAGCCCGTCACCGCGATTACGGCGTCGGGATTGCGGCGGATGGCGCGGCGAATGATTTGCCTGCTTTTTTTGTCGCCCGTGTTGGTGACGGTGCACGTGTTGATGACGTACACGTCGGCCGCGCGCGACTCGAAGTCCACTTGCTCATAGCCTTCCTTTTTAAAAAGCTGCCACATCGCTTCCGTATCGTAGAAGTTGACCTTGCAGCCTAGCGTATAAAATGCCACCTTAGACATGGCGAGCTTCCCCCATCTCTCCGGATTCGTATCCGATCGCGGCCAGCGCCATAAGCGCCGCCGTCTCCGTTCGCAGAATGCGCCTGCCCAGGCCGACGCAGACCGCGCCTGCCGCCTCAGCCTGACGCGCTTCCTCTTCGTCGAAGCCGCCTTCCGGCCCGACGATCACGATCAGCCGCGGCTGCGCCGCTCGATCCTGCAGACCGGCGCCGAACGCGGCAAGCAAGGGCCTGAGCCCCGTTCCTTTGCGACCTTCCTCTTCGTAACAAAGAAGGGCCAGGTCATAGTCGCCGATGCCGGCGAGCAGTTCCTTCCAGGATGCGACCTGCCCGATCCCGGGCACGACGCTGCGATGCGCCTGCTCTGCGGCTTCCTTGGCGATTTTGCGCCAGCGCTCGAGCCGTTTCGTTTCTTTGCGGGCGTCGTATTGAACGACGGTGCGTTTAGAGACGAAAGGCAGGAAAGCAGCCGCGCCAGCCTCGGTCCCCTTTTGGATGACCGTCTCGAGCTTGTCGCCCTTCGGCAGGCTCTGCGCGACCGTGACGCGCCAGGCCATCTCGGCCTCGGCCTCGAGCATCCGAACGATGCGTCCCTCGATACGGCCGTTTTCGATATGCACGATCTCCGCCAGACCGTCTCTGCCCGCACCGTCGCAAGCGATGAATTCGTCGCCGGGCTTCGCCCGCATGACGGTCGCCAGATGCCTGGCATCTTCCCCCAGCAGCGTGACGGTATCGCCATTCATCTGTCCGGGCTCGATAAAGTAACGCTGCATTCGCTTGAAGCCTCCACGATCGATTCAAGTTCCACCGTCCATCATACCTCGAATCGCGCTCAGGCGCTAGCTTCGGGCGTTGCCCGTCATGCCGGAAGGCGGAGATCGGCACGGTGCGCACAATGAATAAGAACCTCCGTCCCGCATGGGTGCGAGCAACGGAGGTTCTAAGATCGGCGGCTTTCGTCAGACCTGCAAAAATGGCGCGGTGATGTGCAGGAGGCTCATGAATCCGTCCGTCATGCCGTCGATAATCGGCCTTCCGAGCGAAAACAAAGGCGTGAGCGTCACCGCCTTAAGCGGCGGCAGGAAGACGAACAGCAGGAACAGGAACATGCCCCATTGCTCGAACTGCATCATTTTCAACCGCAGCCGCAGCGGCGCGAACTCTTCCAGAATGCGATAGCCGTCAAGCGGCGGGAGCGGAATCAGGTTAAAAAGGAACAGCATGACATTGATCGGTACGAAATAACTGAAAAAAGTCCAGACGGTCTCCCGCGTCGCAAATTGGTCCAGCGCACCCAGCTTAATGAGCAGCAAGTAAATAAACAATCCGATGAATGCCAGCAGCAGGTTGCTGATCGGTCCCGCGGCCGTTACGGCGATATTCATCAGCCTCGGATGCTTGAACCGGCTGCGCCGTACCGGGACGGGCTTTGCCCATCCGAATCCGGCGACGAGCAGGAACAAGATGCCGAACAGATCCAGATGTGCCATCGGATTCAGCGTGACCCGGCCTTGCTCGTAAGCGGTCGGATCGCCGAACTTATAAGCCGTCCATGCGTGCGCGAACTCGTGCACGGTGAATGCGACGAGCATCGTCAGCAGGACGAACGGCAGCTCGTTCAGCGGAAACCAGAAAAAGCTCATTCGTCATCTCCCTTCGACTTGCCGCAGACGAAGGCGATCCAGTCGTCCTGGCGCACGCGATCGACGATCTCGAAGCCGGCGGCCAGCAGCCCGGCCTCGACGTCTTCTTCTTTGTTCTTGTAGATGCCGCTCGCGATATAGATGCCGCCGGGCTTAAGCACGTCGAACACGTCCGCGATAAACAGAAGAATGATCTCTGCGAGTATGTTGGCGACGACCAGATCGACGGGCGGCACGACGCGCGATGCGGCGGCCCCTTCAAGGGAGGCTCCGCCCGCGCTCTCCTCGCGATCCTGCAGCACGCCGAGCAGATCGCTGAGGCGCACTTCGACGTCGTCCTGAAGTCCGTTCAGCTTAACGTTCTCCGTGGCGCTTGACACGGCCACCGGATCAAGGTCCAGCGCCAGCACGCGCGAGGCGCCCAGCTTCATCGCGCCGATCGCGAGAATGCCCGAGCCGGTGCCAACGTCGATGACGGTATCGCCGGCCTTGATCGCACCTTCGAGCGTACGCAGGCAGAGCGCCGTCGTCGGATGCGTCCCCGTGCCGAACGCCATGCCCGGATCGAGTTCGATGATGAGTTCGTCCTCGCGGGGCGAATAGTCCTCCCACGTCGGCTTGATCGTCAGCCGCTCGGATACTGGAATCGGCTTGAAGTACTTTTTCCAGGCATGGGCCCAGTCGTCTTCGTTCACTTCGCGCGTCTCCACCGTGAAGTCGCCCGCATCGTAGCCGAACTCCGGCAATCCGCGCAGCAGCTCCGACAGCTCGGCGACCAGCGCTTCACCGTATACATCTTCCGGAAAGTAGCCCGCAATAACGGCCAGACCCGCCGGAATATCGTTCAGCGGCTTGTCGTACCATTGTCCGAGCGACGTATCCCTCGGCTTGTCGGGCGACCACGATTCCTCTATGGATACGCCGCCAGCGCCCAATTCATGCATATAGTGAGCGACCATTTCCTGCGCCTGCTCGTTTGCCACGATCGTAATTTCAAACCAACGCAATTCCGTTTCCCCCTAGACGACTCGTCGTTAGCCCCCATTATACATCTAGCTTGGAACGGGAAGCAAAAGTCGAGCCGAGCGACTTACTGGACGATTTTCACCAAACTGTAGTTTTTCTTGCCCTTGCGGATGATCACGAACCGGCCGCCGATCGCGTGGCTCGCCGACACCTCCAGCTCCAGATCGGTGACGCGTTCGCCGTTCAAGTAGATCGCGCCTTTGGTGATGTCCTCGCGCGCCTGCCGCTTGGAAGGTTCGATCTTGAGATCGACCAGCCAGTCGACGATATTTTTGGCTTCCGACGTCGCTTCGAAGGTCGGCATTTCCTTAAAGCCCTGCTCGATCTCGTCGGCGGTCAACGCCTTGATATCGCCGCTGAACAGCGCGTTCGTGATGCGCTTGGCTTGTTCGAGGAGCTCATCGCCATGCACGAACCGCGTCATTTCCTCGGCCAGCGTTTTTTGCGCCTCGCGTTTGTGCGGCTCGGTCTGCACCTTCTCCGCCAGCTCGTCGATCCGCTCCTTGGACAAGAACGTGAAGTATTTCAAATATTTGACGACGTCGCGATCGTCGGTATTGGCCCAGAACTGGTAGAACTCGTACGGCGTCGTCTTGTTCGGATCCAGCCACACGGCGCCTCCGGCGGTCTTGCCGAACTTCGTGCCGTCCGCTTTAAGCATGAGCGGAATCGTGAGCCCGAACGCCTTCGCCTCCGCGCCCTCTTTTTTGCGGATCAGATCGAGACCGCTCGTAATGTTGCCCCATTGATCCGAGCCGCCGATCTGCAGCTGAACGTCCTCTTCCCGGTACAGGTGGAGGAAGTCAAGAGACTGCAGGATCTGGTACGAGAATTCGGTAAACGAAATGCCGCTGTCGAGCCGGCTCGCCACGACGTCCTTGGCCAGCATCGAATTGATGCTGAAGTTTTTGCCGTAGTCGCGCAAAAATTCGATGACGTTGATCTTGTGCGTCCAATCGTAATTGTTGACGATGCGCATCGGCGCCTGACTCGTGTCTTCCGTGAGGAACAGCTTGGTGAGCTGTGCCGCCAGCGCTTCTACGTTCGCCTGGATCTGCTCCAGCGTCTGCAGCGAGCGCTCCGTCGTGCGTCCGCTCGGATCGCCGATCGTGCCGGTCGCCCCGCCGATCAGGATGACCGGACGATGACCGGCCAGCTGGAACCGCTTCAGCACCATGAACGGGATTAGATGCCCGATATGCATGCTGTCGCCCGTCGGATCCACGCCGCAGTATAGCGAGACTGCCTTCTGGGACGTCAATTCGCGAAGGCCTTCCGCATCCGTCTGCTGATTGATCGCGTCGCGCCACTCCAGTTCGTCGATAATGTTCATGCTCATTGGTACCCGCTCCCCTTGAGTGAAAATAAAAAATCGCCCCTTGTCTGAATAGACACTAGGGACGATTGGACAACCGTGTTACCACCCAAATTGCACCGATGCACGCCGCAAAAAACGCGCGCCATGGATGCCGCTCTCGGCGAGATATCGATCGCCAGGCCGCCCGGCATTACCCGGGTTACTCCAGAACGTAATTCGCTGGCCATCGTGTGTACCAGGTCTCATCGACCCCCGGCTTTCTGAGACAGGGACGCGGCAGCTACTGATTCCTTCAACGTAATGCATATGAGTTACAGACAGTTTATTGATATTAACGGACGGTGTCAACCTCGAAATCGCTATGCGAGCGTTCCGCCCGTATCTTGAATGACTCTGCGCGCCTGCTCGACGGACTCGGCGGGGATGTCGGCACTCAGACGGATCGCCGCAGCTTTGGACGCCCCAGGACCGTACTCTGCCGCGCCGGCGCCGAGTTCTTCCGCCGCTTCGATCTCAGCGCCGCCGTACAGCATCGCGCTGGCGACGCCGCTCGCGATCGCTTCCTGGCGGCCTGCCTTGGAGCCGAAATCCGCGCCTGCCGCAGCGCTCTCCATGCGGAAGCGATCGCCGCGCAGCGCGGTCAGTTTGCGAACGGCGGCTTCCGCTTCCTCCTGCGAGTCGAAGCTCGCTTCAAGCGTCGTCTTGTCCACGTCCGCTCACGTCCCTTCGTACTGCTGCGCCCGACGGTCGGCTTCCTCCGAGCGCTGCAGCGCTTCTAGATCGTCCGCGTCCGCGCGATCCGCCGCGAACTCGACGTCCTCGGCTCTCGCTACGGGTAACTGCTCGTTGCTTTCGTTCCGCTTGCCCATCGATAATGATCCTCCCGTAATGGCGAATAAAATGCATGCAGTCACCGTATAGGATGCGCGATCGGCAATGGCTTATACATAGGGGAACGTTTTTGGGCGCAGTGCGACCGCGTTGCTGTAAGCAAGGTTTGGGCGGTTGCAGCGCATGATTAGGAGGTGGAGCCCGCTGTAGGCGAGAGTAGCGCGGCTACAGCTTGCTACGGGCGCCAGCGGCAACAATAAAAAACGCCCCTCCGTAGGAGGGGCGCCGGTGCGCCGATCAATCGCCCAGGATCGCTTTTTTCATGCGTTCGAAGATCGATTGGTGCTGCTCGTGCGTCGCTTCGCCGGTCGTCGCGCCGAACTCGCGGAGCAGCTCCTTTTGCGCATCGTTCAGGTTGGTCGGCGTCACGACCGTCACCTTCACGTGCTGATCGCCCTGGCCGTAGCCACGCAGCTTCGGCACGCCTTTGCCTTTAAGGCGGAAGTAAGTGCCCGTCTGCGTGCCCGCCGGAATCTTGAGCTTAACCTTCTCGGTTAGCGTCGGGATCTCGATCTCGTCTCCGAGCGCCGCCTGCGCGAACGTGAGCGGCACTTCGCAATAAATATCGTCGCCGTCGCGCTCGAAAAATTCGTGCCCCTTAACGCGCAATACAACGTACAAGTCGCCCGAAGGCCCCCCGCGCGTGCCGCCTTCGCCTTCCCCGCTCACGCGAAGCTGCGATCCGTCGTCGACGCCGGCCGGAATCTTGATATGAATCTTGCGCTGCTTCTTCACCTGGCCGCTGCCGGCGCATACCCGGCAACGTTCCTTGATGATCTTGCCGCGCCCGCCGCAGGTGGAACAGGTACGCCGGTTGACGATCCGCCCGAATGGCGTATTTTGCGCGACTTCCTGCTGCCCCGTGCCTCGGCAGGTCGGGCAATTGTCGACCTTGGTGCCCGGCTCGGCGCCGCTGCCGTGGCAGTGGTCGCAGCTCTCGGTGCGCGGAATGGTGATGTCCATCTCCTTGCCGAAGATGGCTTCCTTGAATTCGATCGTCATCGTATATTGCAGATCGTTGCCGCGTTGAGGCGCGTTCGGATCGCGCCGCCCGCCCCCGCCGCCGAAGAACATATCGAAAATGTCGCCGAAGCCGCCGCCGAAGTCGCCCTGGCCGCCGCCCATGCCTGCCATCGGATCTTCGTGACCAAACTGGTCGTAACGGGCGCGCTTCTGATCGTCGCTCAGCGTATCGTACGCTTCCTTCACTTCTTTGAACTTGGCTTCCGCATCGGCCGCCTTGTTCACGTCGGGATGGTACTTGCGCGCAAGGCCGCGGTACGCTTTTTTGATCTCGTCAGCGGAAGCGCCTTTGGCTACGCCGAGCACCTCATAATAATCCCTTTTGTCCGCCACTGTTCAACCTCCATCTCCATGACAAAGTCAAAGCGGGTTCCGCCGCGCAAGCCTTCGGGCTGCGCCGCGCGGAACCGGCTTTGACTACTCGCTGCCGCCGGCAGCCGGATATCTGTCGATTACTTCTTGTCTTCGTCCACGACTTCGTAGTCGGCGTCAACGACGTTGTCCTTCTTCGGGGAAGCGGATCCGTCGTCTGCGCCGCCTGCTGCGCCTTGCGCGGCTTGCGCATCTTGGGCCGCTTGCTCGTAGACCTTGACGGACAGCTGCTGCACGATGCCGGACAGCTCGTCGGAAGCCGCCTTGATCTCGTCAAGATTGTCGCTCTCAAGCGCCTTCTTGACCTTTTCCTTCGCCGCTTCGACGTTCGCGGTCTCGGAGGCGTCGACCTTGTCGCCCAGATCCTTGACGGCCTTGTCGGCCGCATAAACCAGCTGGTCGGCGCTGTTCTTCGCCTCGATCAGCTCGCGGCGCTTGTTGTCCTCTTCAGCGTGCAGCTCCGCTTCCTTCTGCATGCGTTCGATCTCTTCCTTCGAGAGACCGCCCGAAGACGTGATCGTGATCTTCTGGCTCTTGCCCGTGCCCTTGTCGAGCGCGGAGACGTTGACGATGCCGTTGGCGTCGATGTCGAACGTGACTTCGATCTGCGGCACGCCGCGCGGCGCCAGCGGGATATCGGTCAAGTTGAAGCGGCCGAGCGTCTTGTTGTCGCGTGCCATGGCGCGCTCGCCTTGAAGCACGTGAATCTCGACTTGCGTCTGATTGTCCGCGTAGGTGGAGAATACCTGCGACTTGCTCGTCGGGATCGTCGTGTTGCGGTCGATCATCTTCGTCAGCACGCCGCCGGCCGTCTCGATGCCGAGGGAGAGCGGGGTGACGTCGAGCAGTACGACGTCCTTGACGTCGCCCGTCAGTACGCCGGCTTGAACAGCCGCGCCGAGCGCGACGACTTCGTCCGGGTTAACGCCCTTGTGCGGCTCTTTGCCGGTCAGGCGCTTGATCGCCTCTTGAACGGCCGGAATCCGCGTGGAGCCGCCGACGAGCACGATCTTGTCGATCTGCGAAGCCGACAGTCCTGCGTCCGACATCGCTTGACGCGTCGGGCCCATCGTGCGCTCGACGAGCGAAGACGTGATCTCGTCGAACTTGGCGCGCGTCAGGTTCATTTCCAAGTGCTGCGGCACGCCGTCGACTACCGTGATGAACGGCAGGGAGATCGTCGTTTGCAGAACGCCGGACAGTTCCTTCTTCGCCTTTTCTGCGGCGTCCTTCAAGCGTTGGACCGCGGATTTGTCCTTCAGCAGGTCGATGCCTTGCTCCTTCTTGAATTCGGCGGACATCCATTCCATGATCGCCTGGTCGAAGTCGTCGCCGCCCAGATGGTTGTCGCCGCTCGTCGCCTTGACTTCGAAGAAGCCGGAGCCGAGCTCGAGGATGCTGACGTCGAACGTGCCGCCGCCGAGGTCGAATACGAGAATCGTTTGATCTTCGGCTTTTTCCAGGCCGTAAGCCAGGGCCGCAGCCGTCGGCTCGTTGACGATACGCAGCACTTCGAGGCCGGCGATGGCGCCTGCATCCTTCGTCGCTTGACGCTGGCTGTCATTAAAGTATGCGGGAACGGTGATGACGGCTTGCGATACCGTCTGGCCGAGATACGCTTCCGCGTCGGACTTCAGCTTCTGCAGAATGATCGCGGAGATCTCCTGCGGCGAATATTCTTTGCCGTCGATCGTCTCCTTGTGATTGGAGCCCATGTGGCGCTTGATGGAGATGACGGTGCGGTCGGGATTGGTGATCGCCTGGCGCTTCGCCGTATCGCCGACGATGCGCTCGCCGTCCTTCTTGAAGCCGACGACGGAAGGCGTCGTGCGGTTGCCTTCGGGATTGGGGATAACGACGGCTTCGCCGCCCTCCATGACCGCTACGCAAGAATTGGTGGTGCCCAGGTCGATGCCGATGACTTTGCTCATGATTCATGTCCTCCAGTCTTGATTTCCGTGGATTAAAATGCGCGATTCGTTAGAATTACCCGCTGACCTTGACCATTGCGGGACGGATGACCTTGTCGCTCAACCAGTAGCCCGGCTGCACGACCTCGACGACGATGCCTTCTTCGTATTCGTCCGAGTCTACCTGCATGACCGCCTGATGAAGCTCGGGGTCGAACGGCTGCCCGACCGGCTCCATCGCCTTCAGCCCTTCGGCCTCGAGCACCTGCCAGAGCTGGCGGTTGATCATGTCGATGCCCTTGACGAACGAATCGCTCTCGACGCTTTGGGACGAAGTCTGAAGCGCGCGGCCGAAGTTGTCCAGCACGGGCAGCAGGTTCGTCACGAGCTTGACCGACGCATACTTTTGCAGGTCGGCCGTCTCCTTCAGCGTGCGGCGGCGATAGTTGTCGAAGTCCGCCTGTACGCGAAGCTGCCGCTGATAAGCCTCCTCGGCTTGCCGCTTCAGCTCTTCGAACCGGCTGTCCTCGGCGGCTTCGGCGGCTTCCGCCCCCGCTTGATTCGCCTCGCTAGCTTCCGTCTCAGGACCCGTTTGCGTCTTCTCTTCGACGTTCGGCTCCTGCTTCAAATCCTGATCCATCGTAAAACTCCTTTCTGTCGTGCGCAAGTCCTGTGCAGCGCATGTTCAGCTCGTTCAGTCGTTATTTGTACAATCGGTTGTAAAGGCGGGCCAAATCTCCGGAGAAGTAGTCCAGAAGCCCGATCACCTTGCCGTATTCCATCCGCGTCGGGCCGAGTATGCCGATCGTGCCCAGCATCTGACCGTCAGCAGAAATGGTCGCGGTCACAAGGCTGCATTGATTGATTTCCTCGACGCCGTTTTCCGTCCCTATGCGTACCTGTATCCCGTCCGACAACGACTGAAACAGCTGCATCAGGCGCGGCGTCTCTTCGAGGACGTCCAGAATGCCTTTGACCTTGTCGACGTCCTTGAATTCGGGCTGCGTCAAAATATTGGTCGCGCCGCTCAGGAACACCTTAGGCTCCGCTTCTTCCTTCAGCGTATCCTCGAGCAAGGTCAGGATATGCTCGCAATGATCGACATAGCTGCGAAGCTCGTTGGCGACCTCGGTATAGAGCACCGATTTTACCTTATAAAAAGGAACGCCGGTAAGCTTGTCGTTAAGTAGACCCGCGATTCTGCGCATATCGTCCATGCTCACGCCTTCGGGCAGCGAGATGGTGCGATGCTCCACATGTCCGGTGTTGGCGACCACGATCGCCACCGCTGTCGTATCGGTCAACGGCAGCAGCTGGAAATGCTTGAGGCTCGTGTGGAACGAATCAGGGCCGAGCACGATCGAAGTGTAGTTGGTCAGCTGCGACACGATGGTCGCCGCGTGACTGACGGCGCCTTCCCAGTGATTCATCTTGTCAGCGACAAGGCCGCGAAGGCGCTTCACGTCCTGCTCCTTCACGCCGCCGAGCCGGATGAGATGATCCACATAGTAACGATATCCCTTAATGGAAGGAATCCGCCCGGCCGACGTATGCGGCTGCTCAAGCAGTCCTAGCTCCTCCAGATCGGCCATATCGTTGCGGATGGTGGCGGGACTGAACGAGACGTCGCTGCGCTTGGATATGCTGCGCGAGCCGACCGGCTCGGCCGAGCGAATATAATCGTCCACAATGGCGCTAAGTATCATACGTTGACGTTCGCTGAGCATAAATTCAATCCCCTCCTCGCCATCGTTAGCACTCAACCCTATTGAGTGCTAATCACTATTACAAAAATACCAAACCGCGCTTGCCGTGTCAAGAAGACCGAAGCGGTTTGGCATTGGATTCGAAGAACGCCCGTCAGGTTCGCGATTTTAATCGAGCAGGCGCACGACCGCGATCTCGTCGCAGTTGTTCCGCTTGCTGCAATGCACGCAGTCCGTCCATACTTTCTCGGGGAAAATCTCCTTGTCTACCACGCTGAATCCGTTCTTTAAAAAGAACTTCACTTCATAGGTGAGCGCCATGACCTTCGGAATATTCATGAGGCGCGCCTCCTCGATCAAGGCGTCCACGATCTTGGAGCCGATGCCCATTCCTTTGTACCCTTCGCTCATGCCGAGCGAGCGGATCTCGACCAAATCGGAGCCCAGACGAAACAATGAACCGCAGCCGATCAACAGGCCGTTGTCCTCGACCACGACGAAGGAATCGATATGGCGCAGCAGCGCCTCTCTCGATCTGGGGAGCATGATTCCCTTTTCCGCGTAACCCTGGATCAGTTCGTACAAGGCCTCGACGTCTTCCGGCTTCGCCTTGCGGCTCACGATGGTCGTATTCACTGTTTTCCCTGCTTTCCGTCCGCGCCTTCCGCGCCTTTTATATCGATGATGTGAATAAATATACATGATTACGAATGAATTCTCAATACCTATTTATTCAATAAGAGGATTGGCGATTGACAAAGTATTCATCCCCGGCCATAATAAGGCCCATTGGTAGTATTGAACAATACGACTAAAAAGGAGCGACCGCTTTCTCATGATCGACAGGTTAAAAAAACTCGGGCTGTCCGAGCTGGAAGCGCGCTGCTACTTGGCCCTGCACGAAGAGTCTTCTCTTTCCGGCTATGAAGTCGCCAAGCGCGTCTCGGTGTCGCGCACCAACGTGTACGCCGCGCTTCGCTCGCTGGTGGACAAAGGCGTATGCCGGGCGGCGGAAGGCGAGCCCGTAATGTACGGCGCCGTGCCCATCGCCCAGGTCGTCCGCATGCTTCGCTCCGAATTCGACGAGAATGCGGACTCGCTCGTGCGCGAATTAAAGCCCCAGCCTCCCGCCGCAGCCTTCTACAACTGGACGGGAGAAGCCAACATCCGCCTGTCGCTGCGCCGCATGATCGTCAACGCCGAGCGGTCGATCGTAGTGGACATCTGGAGCGAGGACTTCCCCGAGCTCGAGCCGCTGCTTCTGGAGGCTGAAGCGAGAGGTGTGAACGTCGTCGTCATCACGTTGGGCCAGGTCCGATCGTCGCTGCGCAACGTTCGCACGCACAAGCGGATGGAGATGTGGCTGCTCAAGGACGCGCGCGATTATTACGTGCTGTGCGACTGGAAGGACGGCTTCATCGGCAGCTTCGGCGAGGGCGGCAGGAACGCCGCTCTCGAGACGAACCACCCCGCCGTGACCCACGTCCTGAAGCAGGCGTTCGAGCACGACGTCATGATGATGGACATCGAGCGGGACCTCGGACCCGAGCTCGATCGCAGGTACGGCAGCGATTATGAAAAGCTCCTTGAGCGTTACCGGAAGGAGTATGCACTCGAATGAAGCTTGAAGGAGAGACAACGAACATGAAAAACACGGCCGTCGCCCGCGCGCTGCCCGTCAGCGCCACCGTTTTCCCGATCTTATTCATGATCAGCACGGTCCATCTGCTCAACGACTCCATGCAGTCGACCGTCACCGCGCTGTTCCCGGTGCTTCGGGAATCCCAGCATCTCAGCTATGGCCAGATCGGCCTCATCGCCTTTATGATGAACATCACCGCTTCCTTTCTTCAGCCGCTCGTCGGATGGTTTGCCGACAAAAAGCCGCGCCCCTACATCCTTCCTTTCGGGGTCTGCTTTACGCTGCTTGGCGTCGTCATGCTGGCGCTGGCGCCGAACTTCGCCACGATTCTGATATCCGTTACGGCGATCGGCATCGGCTCCGCCGTCTTTCACCCCGAATCGTCGCGCGTCGCCTATCTGGCCGCCGGGAGCAACCGCGGCCTTGCGCAGTCGATCTTCCAGGTCGGCGGCAACATCGGCAGCGCGCTCGGTCCTGTCATGACCGCGCTGATCTTCATTCCGCTCGGGCAAAAGGGTGTCCTTCTGTTCGTCGTCGCGGCGGTGGCGGGCATCATCCTGCAGACGCTCGTCGCCCGCTGGTACGCGGCCGTTGGCGCCGCGCCCAAGCCGAAGAAGTCGGCCGCGCAAGCCGGCATATCCGCCGTCAAGCTGACGGCCGGCAAAGTGCGTGCTTCGGTCGGCATCCTGATCTTGCTCGTCTTTTCCAAACATGTGTACCTGTCGAGCTTCACGAGCTTCTATTCGCTGTACCTGATCGACGACTTCGGCGTCGGCAAGCAGGAGGCGCAATGGTACTTGTTCGCCTTCCTCGTCGCTTCCGCGGCCGGCACCTTCATCGGAGGCCCGCTGGCGGACCGCTTCGGTCGGCGGAACATCATTTGGCTGTCCATCCTGGGGACGGCGCCGTTTTCCATCGCTCTCCCGTACGCCGATTCGTTCTGGTCCGCCGTGCTCTGCGTATGCGCCGGCTTCGTACTATCCTCCGCCTTCTCGATCATCGTCGTGTACGCCCAGGAGCTGCTACCGGGCAAGATCGGACTCGTGTCCGGCCTTTTCTTCGGGCTCGCGTTCGGCCTGGGCGGTCTCGGCTCGGCGCTGCTCGGCGAGATCGCCGACCAAACCAGCATATCGACGGTCATGCATATATGTGCCTATTTGCCGCTGCTTGGCATCTTCACGCTGCTGCTCCCGAAGGACGCGGAGCTTCGCGGCCGGTGAGCAGGCCGTTTTAGAGCTCATAAGGTAAGAACTGCTCTAGCTCTATGGCCGATGCCCGCCGTTCCCATATTCGATCCTATATAACAAGAAAGAGCCCTTGCGAATCCCGCAGGGCTCTTTCTTGTTCTATCTCGGCGCCGTCATCCGCTCCAACTCCGTCAAATAATCAAAAGCGTCCTCATCCCGCGTGCCGCACATCTCGGCGGACGGCTGAAGCTGTCCGCATATGGCCGGCCGATCGGGGCGGCCGAATATCGAGCAGCGGTTGTCGGCGGTGAGCTGAACGCAGCGCACGCCGGCCGGCTTGCCATCCGGCATGCCCGGGATCGGCGAGGAGATCGAGACGACGATACAGCACGCACCGCAACCGGGCCTGCACTCCATCGTGAACGCCCCCTTTTGTCAGTCTTCTCGAGACCGGAATGATGCGTACTCCGAATGACGGACGCATGCGTGTCTTATTCCGGCCTACGCAGTCCATTCCTCAGCCATAATCAAGTCCGCCCCCGGGTTCGACCTAAGCACCCGTTTGCTTGCCCACGCTCATCCGCGTCTCAAGCCAAAAAGGCGCCGAACACTTCATTGCCGAGCGGCACGCCAGCCTCGCTCAGCCGGTACCCGTCGTCCTCCGGCGTGCGCTCGAGCAGCCCCTGCGCCAGCAGCTTGTCTAGCACCGGACCAAACGTCTCCGTCAGGCTGGCTCCGCCGAATTGGCGCGCGAAGTCGGCATCGCGCACGCCGGCACGCAGCCTCAGCCCGACCATCATGAAGTCCTCCATCGCTTCCTTGGCCGAGACGGCATGACGCTCGAGCCGAGGCAATCCCGCCATCGCAGCGTCTATATAAGGCTGTACGCCTTTAATATTGAGATGACGCTCGCCCAGCGCGTACCCGTGCGCGCCGGCCCCGAGCCCGTAATACGGCTCGTTGTGCCAGTACGCGGAATTATGACGGCTCTCGTAGCCGGGACGGGCAAAGTTGCTGATCTCGTAATGACCGTACCCGGCCTCGGTCAGCCGGCGACGCAGATGCGCAAACATCTCGACCTCGACGTCCTCCTCCGGCAGCGGCAGCTCGCCCCGCTCGTACAGGCGATGGAAGAGCGTGTTTTCCTCCACCTTCAGACTGTACAGCGAGTAATGCGGCAGGTCGAGCTCAAGCGCGCGCTCGACGCTGTCGGCCAGCTGCTGCAGCGTCTGGCGCGGCAGCCCGAACATAAGGTCGATCGACAGGTTCGTGAAGCCGGCCGCCTTGGCATTGGCGATGCTGTTCACGACGTCGTCCGCTTCGTGAATGCGGCCGATCGCGGCGAGCAGCTTATTGTCGAACGTCTGCGCGCCGAAGCTGATCCTGTTGACGCCCCCTTCGCGCATCGCCGCGAGCTTGTCCGGATCGGTCGTGCCCGGGTTCGCTTCCATCGTGAACTCGGCCCCGGCCGCGATCGGAAAATGGCGGTTCACCGAATCGAGGAATCTCGTCATCTGTGCGGGATTGAGCACGGTCGGCGTGCCGCCGCCGACGAACACCTTGCCGATCGTCTCCGGCGGCAGCGTCTTGACCGTATTTTCCATCTCCCGCTCTAGCGCGTCCAGATAGGCGTCGATCGGCTGACCGGCGGCTACGTACGAGTTGAAGTCGCAGTAATAGCACTTGTTCGTGCAAAACGGAATGTGTATATAGAGCGCCCGAGGCGTCCACGCATGAAGCGGTGGCACCTTTGCGGTTACGTTCATCGTTAAGCTCCTTTCGGGTGACAGAAGCGGCGTCCTCCGGGGAAGAAAAAGCTCTCCGGATCCTTGTTCACCGGAGAGCCTGCCGCAAATGTTAATCTGTCAGATGCGCCTTGGCGCGTTAGTCGTCCAGCTTCAGCACCGCCATGAACGCTTCCTGCGGCACCTCGACGTTGCCGACCTGCTTCATGCGCTTCTTGCCTTCCTTTTGCTTCTCGAGCAGCTTGCGCTTCCGCGAGATATCGCCGCCGTAGCACTTGGCGAGGACGTTTTTGCGCATCGCCTTGATCGTCTCGCGGGAGATGATCTTCTGGCCGACGGCAGCCTGGATCGGCACTTCGAACATTTGGCGCGGGATCAGGTCCTTCAGCTTCTCGCAAATGACGCGTCCGCGCTGGTAGGCGCGGTCTCGGTGCACGATGAAGGAGAGCGCGTCCACCTGCTCGCCGTTCAGCAAAATGTCCATCTTGACGAGGTTCGACTGGCGATAGCCTGTCAGCTCGTAGTCGAAGCTGGCGTAGCCCTTGGTGCTGGACTTGAGCTGGTCGAAAAAGTCGTAGACGATCTCGGCGAGCGGAATGTCGTACTTCAGCGTGACGCGGTTGGCGTCGAGGTACTGCATGTCGATGAACTCGCCGCGCTTGCCCTGGCACAGCTCCATGATCGCGCCGACATAATCCTTGGGCACGATGATCGAAGCCTTGACGTACGGCTCCTCGACGAAGTCGAGCTTGCCCGCCTCCGGATACTCCGAAGGGTTCGAGATGTCGAGCTGCGCGCCGCTCGTCAGCGTAACCTTGTAAATAACGCTCGGCGCCGTCGTGATGAGCGGAATGTTGAACTCGCGCTCGATCCGCTCCTGGATGATCTCCATGTGCAGCATCCCGAGGAAGCCGCAGCGGAAGCCGAAGCCGAGCGCCTGAGACGTCTCCGGCTCGAAGCGCAGCGAGGCGTCGTTCAGCTCGAGCTTCTCGAGCGCTTCGCGCAGGTCGTTGTAGTCCGAAGACTCGATCGGGTACAGGCCGCAGAACACCATCGGATTGATGCCGCGGTAGCCCGGGAGCGCCTCCGCCGTCGGCCGCTTCGCGTTCGTGATCGTGTCGCCGACGCGCGTGTCTTTGACATTCTTGATCGAGGCCGTCACGAAGCCGACGTCGCCCGGACCGAGCTCGTCCACGATCGTCGAGCGCGGCATGAACGTGCCGACTTCGACGACGTCGAACGTCGCGCCCGTCGCCATGAACTTGATCGGCGTGCCCGCGCGGAGCTTGCCGTCGATGACGCGGATGTAGCAGATGACGCCCTTGTAAGCATCATAGTAGGAGTCGAAAATCAATGCCTTGAGCGGGGCTTCGGGATCGCCTTGCGGCGCCGGCACCTTTTGCACGACTTGCTCGAGAATCTCCTTGATGCCGATCCCGTTCTTCGCGGAGGCGAGCACGGCCTCGCTGGCGTCGAGGCCGATGACGTCCTCGACCTCCTGCTTGACCCGCTCCGGTTCGGCGCTCGGCAGGTCGATCTTGTTAATGACCGGCAAGATCTCGAGGTTGTTGTCCAGCGCCAGGTAGACGTTCGCCAGCGTCTGCGCCTCGATCCCCTGTGCGGCATCGACGATGAGCAGCGCGCCTTCGCAGGCGGCGAGACTCCGGGACACCTCGTACGTGAAGTCGACGTGTCCCGGCGTGTCGATCAGGTGCAGCGTGTAGATCTCGCCGTCGTCGGCCTTATACTTGAGCCGCACGGCCTGCAGCTTGATCGTAATGCCGCGCTCGCGCTCCAGGTCCATCGAATCCAGCACCTGATCCTGCATCTCGCGCGCGGTCAGCGTGCCCGTATATTCCAGAATGCGGTCGGCCAGCGTCGACTTGCCGTGGTCGATATGCGCAATGATGCAAAAATTGCGAATATGGCTTTGCTTGTGTTGGATGTCTGCCATCTTCTTTGTCTTTACCTCCACCGATACATGCCGTAGTCCGGCTATCCTGATTATTATATCAGCAGGGGGCAGGTGCGGCAATCGATCGTTGAATTCGACGTTGCGGCGAACTATACTGGGGGCATTCGCACAACGAACGTGAGAAGACGGGATAAGGAGAGGTACGGATGTCCCAAACGATGGAAGCGCATCTGAAGCAAAAGGGCGAACCCTACGTCAAACTGACCGATGAAAACGGCGGTACGCTGCTCGTGCTCGTGCGGGGCGGACGCTTACTCGATATGACCGTCCCCGGCGGCCATGAAGGCGCGTCCTTCTGGACGAATCCTGCGGCGCTGGATGCCGACGGCTGGAATACCGGCGGCGACCGCACCTGGGTCAGCCCCGAGATTGAATACTTCACGGACAGCTCCGGCAACTACGCGATCCCGCCGCAGCTCGACCCGGGGCATTGGATGCTTATCGAGTCCTCCAGACGCGAAGCGCTGCTGCGGATGACCTGCGAGCTGTCCCATCGCGCCTCCGCCGCTCAGATCCGGCTGGATCTGGAGAAACGGTTCGCGGCACTGCCGAATCCCCTGCTGATGAATGCTTCCTTGGCGGCGCGAGACTGGACCGGCGTCCGTTATATCGGATACGCGGTCCTTACGGCGCTTCAGTTGGCGCCCGCCCTGCCGGTCGGAAGCGCGACAGCTTCTCCGTCCGGTTACTGCAGCCTATGGAGTATTATGCAGGTGCCTGCCGGCGGTATCGCGCTGGTGCCGACGCGCGGCGGCGCGCTGCCAATGACGATGTTCGCCCAGCGGGAACCGGCCGACATCGCAGCCACGGCCTGCGGCGTCCGTATCCTTTGCGGCGGCAGCTATAGCTACAAGCTATCGTTCGACGCCGTCGCCTCGACCGGCCGCTACGGCTATATCCGCGAACTCGGCGCCTCCGAGAGCAGCCTCGTGGTCCGGCAGTTCAGCGTGAATCCCGCCGGCGTCTACCCCGACTATCCGCCGGACCGGCCGGATTATCTCGGTTCCTGCATGCAGATATATAACGACGGCGGCAGTCTCGGCGGATTCGCCGAGCTCGAATATCAATCGCCCGCCCTGGCGATCGACAAGCCCGGGCGGGCGACGGATGAATCGCAAGTATTCCATTTTACCGGACCGGCGGAGAAAATGAGAGAAATCGCCGCGCTCCTGCTCGGGATGGACGATGCTTCGCCGGCAGGGCTTTAATTTGTGCGCTTATCACTAGCTTATCACTAGCCTATCATTAAGCGGATCGCGGAGCGGCCCGGCACATGATCGAAGCCGCCCCATCCGCGTTCGATTATTCGAGCTCTTCCCGCTCAATCTTCAGTCCTTCCACGTGACGCTTGGCCATGAGATTGCGCTTCTTGCGGTTTTCGACGGTGTCGAAGACGATATCCATATCGTAGTCGTCAGGGTACAGATGCTTGCTCTCGATCTGGAGCTGCACCCGCTTGCGGTTAATGAGCTGCTTGACGCCGCGTATCTGCACGATGAGGTTGCCCCGCTCGTCCGCGAGCCGGTAGACGACGCCGCGCTGCCCCAGCGACGGGATCCAGACGATGTCGCCGACGCCGAGCTCAGGCGGCGTGATGCCGGATTCGCCCTCGGCTGCCGGCGCGTCTCCATGCCTATCCGTCCGCGCGGCCGCGGCGCGGCTGCGGGCTTCGGCACGCGGCATGCCGGCCCGGACGGAAGAGTCCGGGGACGCCTGGCCGTTCCCGGCCGCCGCCGCGCCTTGAGGCGGCGCCGGCGGCAGGATGCCCTGCACGCCTTCGCCCGGCGAATCCCCGCCCCCGCCCCCGCTCCGGCTCGCCCCGCTCTTCAGTCCCCGAGCTATCTCCTTCGCCCGGACGATGATCTCTTCGCCGATGCCGAACTTGCGGGCGATGACGAAAGCATAACTGTCTCCCGCTTCTCCCATGTCCAGCCGGTACAGCGGCTGCAGCGTATCTTCGTCGAACGCCATCCGGGCATTGCGGAAGCCCGGGGCGAGCCGCGCATATTCTTTAATTTCATTAAAATGCGTCGTCGCCAGCACTGCCGCCCCTCGGCGATACAGCTCTTCGAGCACGGCGATCGACAGCCCGACGCCTTCGCCGGGATCGGTCCCCGTCGCCAGCTCGTCGAGCAGCACGAGCGTCGAGCGGTCGGCGACGGACAGAATGTCGGTCACGTTGCGAATATGCGAGGAAAAGGTGCTGAGCGAACGGTCCAGGCTCTGGCCGTCGCCGATATCCGCCTCGATCGCGCGGAATACGCCGACGCGGCTGCCCGCCGCCGCCGGGATCAGCAGCCCGGTCTGGGCCATCAGGGTGAGCAGGCCGACCGTCTTGAGAGCGACCGTCTTGCCGCCGGTATTCGGCCCGGTGATGAGCAGCGACCGGTAGCTGGCGTCCATCGCGATGTCTAGCGGCACCGGCTTCGCGCTCAGGAACGGATGCCGCGCGGCGCGCAGCTCGAACGTTCCATCGTCCGTGAGCTCCGGCGGCAGCGCGCCGATCGCGAGCGCCCACTTCGCCTTCGCCAGCACGAAGTCGTAATGTCCGACTGTCTCCGCGTTCACCGACAACTCGGGCAGCGCCAGCTCCGCTTCGCCGGTCAGCCCGGCGAGCACTTGCAGCTCCTCCCGCTGCTCCTCGGCGCGCAGCGCGGACAGCTCCATCTGCAGCCCGGCCGTCTCGGACGGCTCCACGAACACCGTCTGGCCGCTCGCGGATTCGTCCAGCACCGTGCCGGACACTCTGCGCCGATGCTCTTTTTTCACGGACAGCACGAATCGCCCGCCGCGCGAGCTCACGATCCTGTCCTGCAGATGCTCGGCATGCTTGGACAGCAGCCCGTCAAGACGCTTCTGCAGCTTCTCCTCCGCTTGCCGAAGCTTGCGCCGGATGCGGCCGAGCTCGGCGCTTGCGCCGTCCAAAATGCGTCCGCGGTCGATGCAGCGATCGATCTCGGCGAGCAGAACGTCCAGCTCGTGCATGGATGATGCATAAGCGGCTACCGCCGGCGCGATCGCGGCTTTGGCAGCCATGAACCTTCGAAGCTGGCCGCAGCTGCGCACGAACTGCGCCAGCTGCCCGAATTGCTGCTCGCTCGGGACGTAGCCCGTGCCCAGCAGCGCGAACAGCTCTTCCATGCCTTCCATGGAGGGCAGCGGCACATGCATGCCCTTGTCGATCATCGCGCGGGCTTCTTCGGTCTCCGCCAGGCGGGCGGCGATGGTGCGGGCATCGTGCAGCGGCTCCAAACGTTCGGCCAGCCGGCGGCCCAAATAGGTGGCGGTACGAGATACGACGGCTTCGATTGCGCGCGGATATTCCAATTTATCGAGGGAACTGTTTCTCATGTTAGGGGATGCTCCTTTGTTTATGGGGGATAGGAAAATTCGAACACGGCGGAAAAAGCGCAAAAAGAACCGTGCCTGATGGGCACGGTTCGCATTCCCGCTCCTCGCCGCAGCGATGGACGGAATGTCGGACAGTTCCTCCCTGGCAATCAGAGCCGCTGAACAAGACGCACGGAAACAGGAGGATCGATTCGAATCGACCTCTCGTGTGGCGTATGATCTAGCGGGCTATCCAATTGATCAGTTCAGAACCATCGCAGACATTAAGGTGTTCCCCTTTAGATAAACAAAGTTGACTCTAATTTAGCACAATTACATCTCGTGCACAAGAAGCTCTTCCAGCTTCGTCCGGTCCTTGACCTGGATCATTTTCTGATCGATACGGATGAGGCCCTCGTCCTGCATCTCCTGCAGCACCTTGGACACCGTCTCCCGGACGGCGCCGACCATGTCGGCGAGCTGCTGATGCGTGAGTTTGATCGGAATGCGGACGGGCTCGTTAGGCGCCGACGAACCGCCGTACGCCTCGCACCAGGCAGCCAGACGCTTGATGATCCGCGAGCGGACGCTGAGAAAAGTCAGATCGTAAATTTGCTGGTTGGCCTTGCGAAGCCGGTTCATCGTATCTTCGACCAGGTAATGAAGCAGGTTGCGGTCGTTCTCGAACAGCAGCTGGAAATGCGAGCGCCGCATCGAGAGCAGGCGCGTCTGCGACGCGGTCTCCGCCGTGGCCGAACGAACGAGTCCGGGCTTGATAAGCGCCATCTCGCCGAAGTAGTCGCCTTCATGGAAAAAAGCGAGCACGACTTTTTTGGATTTGTTGATCGTGTGTATGCTGACCGAGCCGGAAAGGATGAAGTAGATCTCGTCTCCTTCGCTGCCTTCGAGGAAGATGATCGTGCCTTTGCGGCATACTTTCTCCTGAACGTACGGGAGGACGCGGTCGAACAATGCGGGATCGATGCCCTTGAAAAAGGGGATCGCCCGCAGCTTGCTGGCGGTGATCGGCATATTGGCCCCCTTGCGCGATTTGGCAGCTGCGCCGAGCGTCCCCCTCAGACGACAGCCTCCACCATAAAGCTTGGATGCTCCATCAGGTTGAACTTCGTGCCGAACTGGTGCAGTCGGACGATCGGCCTGGCGAGATGGCTTTTGTTCAGTCCGACGACCGTCGCATGCAGCCCGCCGGTCAGCCTGAGCTCGGTTCCGACCGGATAAGGGACGAAAGCTTTCAGGAAGCCGCGGACGACGGCATAGCTGTACGAAGTATCTATTTTCGACATGACGTACTCGATTCCTCCACAAGGGAGCTTGTCCGCGAGCCTGTCGTTCATATAATAGTTGAAGTCGCTGCACAACCCGCAGATTTGAGCCTCCTCCGACAGGTCCGCCCCCTTCGTCCCGAGCGGGAAGCCTCTGCCGTCCAGCTGCTCGTGATGCTGCATCACGATCCGAAGCGCCGTCTGCGGCACGCCCGAGGATTGCCGGAGCAGCTCGTGTCCGACCTGCGGGTGATTGATGACCATCGTGCCGTCATGCGGCCGAAACAGTCCGATATCGTGCAGCAGGCTGCCGATGGCCACATTCTGGATACGCAGTCTGTTGTAGCCGAGCGCCTTGGCCGTCAGCATGGCCAGAAAGCATACGTTCACGCTGTGCGCGATCAGATTGCCGTCGCTCTGCATCAAGTCTTCGTAGTGATAGAGAAGGTCCCGCTCCTCCATGACGATGCCGGCCATATGCTCGGACCAGTCGAGCACCGGCTCGATCGGCACGGCGCCGCCGCGAACGACCGCGTTCATGACGAGTTCCAGCAGATCCTTCATCTGCTCGCGCAGGTTTTCCTTCATCGCGCGGGGGTCCGCCCCGTACGCCTCGGTCGCTTCTATGAAAAGGTACCGCAAGCTGCGTCTCTTCAGCCCTTCGATGAGGCGCCGATCCAGCACCACGCCTTGCCTTAAAATCAAACGCCCATCCGGCGTATATAAACTTCGTCCCAGCGTGTCGCCTTCCGCCAGCTGGTCTGCACGAACTAACCGCACAGTCTCTCACTCCCGATCCTAGGTTTACTGTCTCTCTATGATGATCCGATATTACTATTAGAACCGGGACAGGTTCTGTAACTCAGATCACACAAAAAGGCAAAAAGTCTCAGAATCGGCGTACCGGCATAGACCTTACGAACCGGACAGCTTGTCAAAGAGGGAAACGACGGCCCGCACGCCTCCCTGCGACAATCGCTGCAGCGTCGAAGCCGTCTTGTCCGCCAGGCTGTCGACGAGCGGTTCGCCTCCGGGCCGGGGGATCTCGTAAGGGTCCTGCGTCGCCAGCGGTTGTTCCTGCGCGGTCGCGCGTCCTGTGGCGGCATTCCGTCTGTCCGTACGGGGTGCAGCCGCCCCGTCGTCGTACGCGATGCCCTGCGGCTCCTCGGCGTAATAGCGGCTGCGCTGGCCGGACGCGCTGCTGTCGTTCGTTCTGCTGCCGTCGCTGACAGCCGACGCGCCGTCGCCGCCTACCGGACCGTATACGCTGCGGATGCCGTCGTCGGCCAGCTCCATCCCGAACAGGACGGCGAGTCCCACCAGCGCCGACAAGATTGCGAACTTTCCGATCGATCGTCCCATGAGCTGAGCCTCCTATTGTTGAGCGGACGCGGACGCGGGCTCCGCATCCCGGCTTTGCCAGTACAGATCCGCGATCGTCTTCGCGAGCACGTCGGCCGTACGGTAGCATTCTTCAAGCGTATTGTCGACGCCGCCGATCTCGATGAGCACGCTGTCCGGCGAGAGCGACTGGTTGTATTCGCCGTTGCCGGTTGCCGCCGTCTTGCCCCAGATGCCGCGCGACAAGCCGGGATAGGCGGACTCGAGTTTCTCGTGAATCGAATTGGCGAACTTCTCGTTCTGCTTCCAGTTTGGATTGCGCTGCCCGATGATGAAGAACACCTGGGCATAATCCTTGCCGCCGATCGTGACGGTCGACTCCTTGCGCCTCAGCGAATCTCTATGAATATCGAAGAAGAAGGTCAGGTCGGAGTGGCTTGCGATCGCCTGTGTCACGGTCTGCTTGGAATATTTATAGGATTGGTTCCAATCGTAGTCTTTAACCGTTCCCGCATAATCTTTGTTCGAATGCACCGCGCCGATTCCCCGCTTCTCGAGCTGTTCCGCGAGCCGCTTGCCGACCTGCGTCACATTGACCTTGCCGGAGTTCGGATCCTTGATGCCGTCGGGCAGCTCGGGAAAATAGGATTCGCGGTTGTGAGAATGATAGATGAATACGACCTTGCGTCCTTCCGTGGTTCTCTTCTCCCCGGACGGCGAACCGTCGCTGCCCGGCGTCTCCGTCGGCTTCGGCGTCGGGTCGGCTTCTCCTTGCGACGGATCGGGCGTACTCGCGGGATCGGGCTTGTCCGCACCGTCCTGCGGCTGCGGATCGTCCTGCTCATCCGCGTGCCCCTGCGGGTCCGATGCCGTGCCGTCTTTTCCTTCCCCCGGCGGACTGTAATCCTCGGGCGCGCTGTCCGAGCCCCCCGAGCCCTTGCGGAACAGGATCGGCTCGTCGCCGCCCGCTCCGGGCATCTCGGCGGCCAGCAGACTTTTCGGGTCTCCGGGGTTCACGTCGGTCAAAAAACGGAGCAGAAAGGCCGCGATCCGTTCTCCGTCCATTCGGTCGCCCTTGCCGCTGTCCGCCATCTGCGGCAACTCCAGCCCCAGCATCGAAGTGAAAAACGTATCGGATACGGAAGCGGCGAAGCCTTTCATCGACTGGGAGGGCGACGCCGCAAGCTTGATTTGAACAATGCCGCCGAGTCCCAGCAGCACGAACAGCACCATCGAACAAAAGCTGAGAAGCAAAAACGCGCGGCCCGAGGCCAAAAACTTTCTAGACTGCCTGCGCCAGATCGGCCAATAATGCGTGAGCGCCGCACGGATCATCCCGCACCTCCGTTCCCCCTCTCCGGGGGTTTCTCGTAGACTTGCAAGTCTTCCGGCTTCCCTTGCGATATTGAAGTCTATGAGAGATTAAGAGATGCTAGAACGGCGCAATTTTGCAAGATTTTCCGCACCGGTCCCGTATTGGCGGATGCCCGCGATTCCGAGGCGCATGCTAAAAGCCCCCCGGCTGCTGCCGGGAGGCTTGGGAGGACGGCGTCCTGCGCCGTCGTTATGCGATTCTGGTTGCCGATAGGTCGGGATTAATATCCCAGTTCTTTGCGAGCCTTCGCCCACTTGGCGTTCAGATCGTCGAACGCTTTCTTCAGGTCCTTCGCCACGATCAGATCTTGGTCGACGGAGCCGGTGCCCAGCGCGATCTCGGCCTTCTTGGCGATCTCGTTGTAGCGAGGGTCGACGGCTACGCTCTCGATGTAATTCGGGTTAGCCGCATTGAACTCGGCCAGCTGCGGTACTTCCGGCGTCTTGGTCTTGTCGATCGGCAGGAAGCCCGAATCCGTGTCGTAGCCGGATTCCTTGACGAAGAAGTTGACCCATGCGATCGCCAGATCCTTGTTCTTGCTGTCCTTGCTTACGCCGACGAAGTAGTCGCCGCCGAGCGGCGCGTTGTACTTGCCGCTGTTGTCGTAAGGGAACGGGAAGAAACCGATGTCTTCGGAAGCAGCGCCGGCGCCGATGACTTGCGGAATGACCCAGTTGCCGAGGAAGTACATCGCTGCCTTGCCGGATGCGACTTCGCCCTTGGACATTTCCCAGTTGTTGGTGGACAGATCGGATTCAACCCACTTGTTCTCGACGAACTTGCGCGCGATCGTGATCAGTTGGCCCCAAGGTCCATCGACCGTGAACGGCGTGTCCGTGGAAATGCGGGTGTCGGTCCATTTCGGGTCGCCCGCTACGTAAGTGTAGGAGTTTTCGCCCCAGTTGCCCATCGGCCATTGCGCGCCGAAGTTCATGTACAGCGGGACGATGCCGGCGTCTTTCAGCTTTTGCGCGTCGGCGTACAGCTCGTCGAGCGTCTTCGGCGTCGAGGTGATGCCCGCTTTTTCGAACGCCTTCTTATTGTACACGATGCCCTGGGTGTTGACGCCGGAGGTAATGCCGTAACGCTTGCCTTGATAAGCGTCGTAGTCCGCGAAGTAGACGTTGTCGAACATCGAATCCGGCAGCGGCTCATAGTACTTCGGGAATTCGCTGGCGGCGAGCGCCGAAGGGATCATGTTGACGTCGCCGGCTTCGCCCGTCGTCAGACGCGTGTTGATATCGGTCGCGTAGTTGGTCAGGCCTTCGAACTCGACTTCGGCCTTCGGATATTTTTCTTTGAACTTGGCTACGTATTTGTCGAACGTGCCGTCGCTGATGTAGTCGGTACGGTGCGTCAGCACCAAGATCTTGCCGGACAGATCGGCGTTAGCTTCGCCTGCCGAAGCGGACGCGGACGCGGTTGCGGAAGCGCTGGCGCTGGCAGAAGGAGAAGCGGGCGCGGACGAAGCTGCGTTGTTATTGTTGTTGTTGCTGCCGCAAGCGGACAGAACGGCGGAAGCCGTCAGCAACGACAAGATGGCAAGCGTGCTTTTCTTCATTTTTTTACCCCCAGATCGATGGTTTCGCCGAAGTTCTCAGCGGTGTAAGCGCTGTGATGGGATCGCTTACATGGATTAATTATACGCGCTTCGTTTTTCAAAAACAGGCAATCGTTTTGTTTTTATTGTCATCAATTATGATAACAAATAAAAACTTTTAGCTTAAAATCCCCTAATCAGGCATTAGAATGCGCCGGTTAGGGGATTTTTATCCATCTTCTTATTCCATTGTCGCAAGCGGGATTAGCCGCGCTTCAAAAAGGCGTATTCAGGGCGGTCCAGCAGCTCGAGATTGCGCGCGATCAGCTTGTGGCGCGTCTCGACGCTGGCACGCGAGCGAAGCCGGTCTTCCGGCGTGTTCGTCACGTAATCGACCATGCGGTCGATCGTCGTCGAGGCCACGTGCAGGCGCGTGTCGGACGATGCGTAGTAGATGTACAGTTCCCCCGACGCCTCGGCGATCAGGCCGTTCGTGAACACGACGTTGGAGACGTCGCCGACGCGCTCGATGCCTTCCGGCGCGATCAGGTGTCCGGCCGGAGTGTGAATGACGCGGCTCGGATCGTCAAGCGCGGTCATGAACGCGTAGATAACATAACGCAGGCCGGCAGCCGTGTTGCGCACGCCGTGCGCGATATGAAGCCAGCCCTTTTCCGTCTTGATCGGGGCCGCGCCCTGTCCGTTCTTCACTTCTTTAATCGTGTGATACACCTTCTCGTCCACGATCGACTCGTGATCGACGACGGCCGGGTTCATGCCGTCGGAGAGTCCCCAGCCGATGCCGCCGCCGGCGCCCGTGTCGATGAATCCGTCCTGCGGACGCGTGTAGAAAGCGTATTTGCCGTGTACGAATTCCGGGTGAAGCACGACGTTGCGCTGCTGCGGCGACGGCGTCTTCAGATCGGGCAGGCGCTCCCAGTTGATCAGGTCCTTCGTACGGACGATGCCGCCTTGGGCGGTTGCGCTCGACGTATCGCCCTTCGGCGCGTCCGGGTCTTTCCGCTCGCTGCAGAACAGGCCGTAGATCCATCCGTCTTCATGCTGCACGAGCCGCATGTCGTACACGTTGATATCCGGGTCTTCGGTCTCGGGGAGCAGGACCGGATAATCCCAGAAACGGAAGCCTTCAGTCGGCTTATCGCTCTCCGCCACGGCGAAGAACGATTTGCGGTCGACGCCTTCGACGCGCACCATGAGGTAGTACTTGCCGTTCAGTTTGATCGCGCCCGCATTGAACGCCGCATTGACGCCGATCCGCTCCATCAGGTACGGGTTCGTCTCGGGGTTCAGGTCGTAGCGCCAGTAGAGCGGCGCGTGCGCGTTCGTCACGACGGGATGCTCATGACGCCAGTAGATGCCGTTGCCCGGTTCCACCTTCGGGTTCGGCTGCGAGATCAGCTTTTCGTACTGCTCGTTCAACTGCTTGATCTGATTCAGAAAATCGCTCATGGATTATACCTCCGATGTCAAATGGTCAAGTCTCTCCAACGCTTCAAAGCAGGCCCTGCTGTTGTGGTACGGGCACTTCCATTGGCCGACCTTCGGCTGGTTCGCTTGGTTGACGGGTTCGCCGGCCCGGGTCACCTGCCAATGCCACTCCCCACCCTGGCGGTCGCTGACGAACTTCGAGATGAAGTCCCAGCTATGCTTCGCCGCTTCCAAATACTTCGTTTCTCCCGACAGCTGATAGGCGTTCAGGAAACCGACCATCGCTTCGGCCTGCGGCCACCAGTCCTTGCTGTCGTCCAGATGATGTCCGTCGTATTCGTTGAACAAGCCGCCGTCTTCGTCAACGCCCTGCTCGAGCGTCGCCTTCGCCATCCGGACGGCCGCCTCCTTGACGCGCGGCAGCAGCGATTCGTCGCCGAGCACTTCGGCAGCTTCCCACAAGAGCCAGCTGCCCTCGATATCGTGCCCGTACGAGACATGCGGCGCTTTAGAGTGCCACTCGTCGTCGAAAAACAGCAGGAAGTGGTCGGTTTTCGCGTCGATAATCTTGTCCAGATGCACCTCGATGAGTTCCTTGAGCTTCGCCTTCAGACCTTCCGGCTTCCAGACGCGGTACAGGTTCGTATAAGCCTCGAGCACGTGAAGATGCGTGTTCATCGACTTGCGCTCGTTCAGGTCCTTGCCCGATAGGCTCAGCTCTTCCGTCTCCGTCCAGTCGCGGGCGAGCGCTTCGATATAACCGAGATGAACCGGGTCGTAGGCATGCTTCTCGAGCAGCCGGTAGATCTCCTCGGCCCAGACCAGCGCTTCGCGGTCGCCCGTCGCCCGCACGTATTCGGACAGCGCATAGATGACGAACGCCTGTCCGTACACCTGTTTTTTGTCGGATACCGCCTGGCCCTTCGCGTCGATCAGCCAGTACAGGCCGCCGTGCTCGGCGTCGCGGAAATGCGTCTTCAGCGCTTCGTAAGCGCGCTTCGAAGCGGTCAGATATTGCTCGTCCTTATAAAGGCGGTAGGCGGAAGCGAATGTCCACATGATGCGCGCGTGCAGGACGAGCCCTTTATCGGCATCGATCCGCTTCTCGCCGCTGCTCGCGATCTCGCCGATGAAGCCGAAGTTTTTATCGTCGACCGTATTCCGCAGCCAATAACCGAGGATATTGTCCTTCAGCTCGGACGTCAGCTCTTGCTTCCATTGTTCGTTGGTCAATGGCTTTGCCATGCGTATGTCCTCCTCTGCCGGTCAGGCGTTCAGGCCCGCAGGCTTCTGTCCCGACTTGTAATAGTCGCCGACCGTCTTGGCGGCCGACTTGCCGTACATGCAGTAGTCGTCGTTCGCTGCCGCATCCTTCGCGTCGTAAAGTTTAGCCGGCCAATCCCACAGCATGAAGCCGCGCATCCATTCGCGCTTGGCGCAGGCGCCGAACATCGCTTCGTAGTACCGCTTCTGCTCCTCCTCCGAAGGACCGCCGGGCAGCGACCAGTCGTTCGGACGCAGCGGAGAGCCTTCGCGGCTGGGGCATCCCGCTTCCATAAAGAAGAAAGGTTTGTTCCACTCTGCCAGCACGCCTTCGATGCGGTCGAGGTGCGCCTCCCACTCGTGGATCGGATAATATCCGCTCGAGGAGATGATGTCGACCGCGTCCCACCACTTGACGCGTCCTTCCTGGTATTTATCGCAGTTATACGTAATCAGGCCCTTGTAGATCGGACGGATGTCGGCGATCAGAGCGCGCCACTCCGCTTCGCGTTTGTCGGTCTGCACCATCTCGCAGCCGATGCAGAGCATTTCGCAGCCCTCTTCCTCCGCGATGGCCGCATAGTGCGCGATGAAAATGCCGTAGCTTTCGAACCACTGCGCCCAGCTCGGCTCTCCCGGCACTTCCTCGTCGAAAAATCCGATATGCGCGCGCCAAGTGCCGTTTTTCACGTTAACGACCGGCTTCAGGCATACCTTCATGCCCAGCGACTTCGCCTTGCGGATCGCTGCGCGCACCTCGTCGTCCGTCACCGTCGGCTCGTCCCAATACGGGATCTCAGTCGATTGCGGCGTTTCCTGCAATGCCGACAACGCGATGGCCGCCCAATTCACGCCGAGCTTCGCCATCTCCTCCATAGAGAAGTCCGCTTCTGGCCCCGTCCACGTGCCGCGGGTGCCCACCCAGCCCCAGGTCATCCCGCTGACCGTTTCGTCCCAAGCCTGTTTGCTCATGCTTGCAGCTCCTTTTGCGCGAACTTTGTAAACGCGTATTGGTATATTGTTATCTATTTTGTTAGTTGAATAAGATAACAATATTCTAAAAGTGATTGTACCACCTGAAGGGGAGAAGTCAACAGAATCGCTTCATTTCCAAAAACAAAACGGCATGATAAAGGAGACTTTCATATTTATTATTAATGTCGGAAGAAATGGTATCTATTCAGTATGCGGGACCGAAGTCCGTCTTACTCGCGGTCTGTCAAGATGGCACGTTGTGGACGACAAGGCTTTATTCGATCGCTTCCTAACAAAAAGATGGATGCGCGCTATATCGCGACATCCATCTTTATATATGCCATATGAATTCGACTCAACTCTTGTCCGCCACGCCCGTCGACTCCCGGAATACGAGGTCGCCGGACAGCAGGATGCGCTCCTTGGGGCTATCCGGGTGATTGATGCGCCACAGCAGCGTCTCGACGGCACGCTGCCCGAGCGCTTCCTTGTTGACGTTGACGGTGCTGAGCGTTGGCATCGAGAGCGCAGCGTCGTCGATATTGTCGAAGCCGGTAACGGACACGTCGGCCGGCACGCGGATTCCGTTTTTCATCAGCGCGGTTACGACGCACAGCGCGAGCGAATCGTTCGCGCAGACGAACGCCGTCGGCAGCGTCGCGCGCGACTTCATGCCGCCGATCACTTCGGTGAGCACCTCGGTGAGCTCCGAACGGTTCTCGCCTTCAAGCGCGAGCAGCCCCGGCTCCTGCTCAAGCGGCACTTCTTGCTCTTCGAGCAAAGAACGGTAGCCGAGCCAGCGGTCGTAGAAGCTGCGCGAATACCGGGTGTTGCCGACGAACTGGAGCTTGCGGTGTCCGTTCCCGAGCAGGTAGTTGGTGACTCTGCGCATGCATTCGTAATTGTTCATGAACAGCGCGTCGGAAGGAATGAGCGGGTCCTCATGATCCACCATGACGAAAGGAATCGCCAGATTGCGAATTTCCAGCAGAAGCTGATTGGAGATCAGTCCGACGCACACGATGCCGAGCACGCCGTCCGGATTGATCAGCTTGATGAAATTGTCGGTAATGTGCTCGGTCACGATCATCATCCCGAGCCGATGCTGTTCGAGCCCCGTCGTGATGCCGTCGATGATCCGGCCCCAATAGAAGGAATGCCGGTTCTGCTCCCGCACGTTCGGGATGAGCACGATAATCGTGTCCCGCTGCGCTTTTCCCGGCGTGCCGTTCGTCGCGCGCGAGGTCACGCTCTTGATGCGTTTGCCGGCGAAGTAGCCGAGCTGCGTCGCGGAGCTGATGATTTTTTCGCGCGTCTCCGCGCTCACGCCCGATTTGCCTGCGAGCGCCTTGGACACGGCGAACTTGGAGACGCCGACATGATCGGCGATTTGCTGCATCGTTACTTTTTTCGACATCTGCGTACGACCCTTTCGCCATAAAAAATCCGAATGCGATGATAACAACAGTAATTGTTATCATAACACATTCGGATCGTTAGCGTCATGAGCGTATTCGCCGCTTACTTAACGGCGCCGTTGGTGACGCCAGCGAAGATATAACGCTGCAGGAACAAGTAGATGATGAGCGTCGGGATGAAGATGATGAGGATCCCGGCGGAAATGACGTTGATCTGCGCGGCGTTGGGTCCGACGAACGAGTAGATCGCGGTCGAGACGACCTGCAGCTTACGGCTCGGCATGTACAGGTATGGCGTGTAAAAGTCGTTGTAGATCGAGATCGTCTTCATGATGATCAGCGTCGCCGTCGCCGGCGCGAGCAACGGGAAGATGATCGACCGGTAGATCTTGAACAGCGAAGCGCCTTCGACCATCGCGCTCTCGTCGAGATCCTTCGGAATGTTGTTCACGAACTGCAGGTAAATGACGATCTGCAGTACGTCGGCGCCCAGATACAGCAGCATCGGCGCGTAGATCTCATTGTAGGCGCCCAGAAACTTGATGACCTGGAACGTCGCGACTTGCGTCGTGATCATCGGGATCACTTGCGCGACCAGATACATGCCCATGATCGGCTTCTTCATCTTGAAGTCGAAGCGGCCGAGGGCGTAGGCCACCATCGTACCGATCAGCACGTTGCCGGCGAGCGACACGACCAGAATGATGAAGATATTTTTGAAGCCGAGGCCGAGGCGCCCGACCTTGAACACCTTCCTGAAGTTGTCGAAGTTCAGCCAATCGTGCGGCAGCCTGAGGCCCGAGTTGTAATATTCGATCTGCGTCTTGAACGCCGAGATGAGGACGGAGTAGATCGGGAAGAAGACGATGAACAGGGCGATCGCGATCGTGACGTATCGGAAGATCGTCCAGGCTTTATTTTGACGCTCCATCGTTTATTTCTCCTCCCTGAACAGCAGCTTGCGCTGCAGGATGATGAAGGCGATGACGATCAGCAGCAGTACGACGGCCATCGCGGACGCAAGACCGGCCTGCTGGAACTTGAACGCCATGTCGACCGTCTTCGATACGAACGTGTGCGTGTCGTTCGCGCCGAGCATCATGATATACGGAATGTCGAACGCTTCGAGCGCGCCGGTCAGCGTCAGGATAAGCATCAGCTCGAGGACGCTGCGGATGCTCGGCAGCGTGATGAAGCGGAACGTCTGCCAGCCCGAGGCGCCGTCGATCTTGGCGGCTTCGTAATTATCGGCCGGAATGGACTGCAACGCGCCGATGAAGATGACCATCGTGAGGCCGAAGTATTTCCAGATCGAGATGAAGGCGAGCGAGAAGTTGACCAGATGCGGATTGCCCAGCCACTGCTGCTGCCAGGACCCGAGGCCGATCGCTTCGAGGAAAATGTTCAGCGAGCCGTATTCCACGTGATAAACGTTGCGGAACATAATGACGATGGCGACGCTGTGCAGGACGTAAGGGATGAACAGCATGGAACGGAAAATATTTCGCCCTCTCAGCCTGCTCGTAAGCACGATGGCGAAGTACAGCGCGACGGCCGTCTGGAGCAAGCCGCCAACGAAGTAATAGGCGTTGTTTTTAAAGACGCCGAAGATCTCCGGGCGGGAGAAAATCTCCTTGTAATTGTCGAAGCCGACCCAATTCATATCCCAACCGAGGCCGCTCCAGTCCGTAAAGCTGTAATAGAGCAGCGACAGCGCCGGATAGTACGAGAAGGTCAACGACAAAAGGACCGGAATCGTAAGAAATCCGAAAAGGATTAAAATCCGCTGCGTTTTGTAACTCAGATTAAACATAGACACCCCTGCTTTCGTCTTCGGTCCATTCACCTTATGGAAATCGCTTACAACGATTATACCCGATTCCGTTATGCCTTTTAAGGTTCTACGTTTGTTTTCCTTGTCTTCAATTTGGATAACTACAACCTAACTCGCTCCCGATATTCCTTCGGCGTGAGTCCGACGACCTTTTTGAACACCTTGTTGAAATAAGCGGGGTCTCCGTAACCGACCAACTCCCCGACCTCGTACGTTTTCAGCGAAGGATTGCGGATCAGATGCTCTTTGGCGTGGGCGATCCGTACGGAAATGATGTAATCCGTGATCGTCTCCCCTGTCTCGGTCTTGAAAAGCTTGCTTAAGTAGCTCGGCGTCAAAAAGACGCGATCCGCCAGCCGCTGGAGCTCCAGCTCCTCCGTAAAATGCTGCTGCACGTAGGATTTCACCGTTTCCACGACGCGATTTTCCTGTCTTGCTTCCTTAAGTATGTGAAGCAGAGCCGTAGCCGACTCCATAAATTCCGCAGTAAATGTATGCCAGCTGACGAAACGGCCGGGCGACAGCTTCAGCTGCTCGTCATCGGTCTCGGCATGCTGCTGATAGGATTGGCGTCCGCTAAGTTCGCCGCGCAGCAGGGAAAAGACGGCGGAGGCAGCCTCGCTGAGCGCCGGCCACGACGGCCGGATTTTGCCCGCCTCCTCCAGCCAGCCTCTTAACGCGGCTTCGGCACGCGGCAGATCGAGCAGCTGAAGGGCGGGACGGAAGTCCTTGTCGAGCAGCCGCAGCAGCGCCGAACCGTCCTCCATGCGCCGGGCCAGATGCAGGAAATCGTTCATCGCTTTGATGCCGTCCTCGTACCAGACCTGCTGCATCGCCGCTTCCGCTTCCAGATAGGCGTCCCGCAGCTTCAGCGGACCCTGGTGAACGGCGCTGACGCCGATCCGGACATGCACCGCATGCGGGATCCGCTGCAGCAGCGTCGACGCCAGGCCGCGCGCGGTATCGTCGTGGTCGCCCTGCCCGATCGCCACGACGATGACCGACTGCCTCGGCTCCCAGACGAAGCTGCGGTTTTCGCGATTCCATGCGCTCATATAGAAGGCGAGCCGCTCGCCGGTGAGCTCCGGATCCGTCCGGAGCAGGACAACGGCGAAGTGCTCCCTGAACAAGCCGATCTGCGACAGCTCCCGGCTCGCCCCTTCCGTCATATGCGTCGGCAAGTGACGCACGTCGCTGCCGAGCAGGAGCCGGATATGCTCCTCCGCCGCGACCGCTTTGCGGTAGCTCTCGAGCTCCAGGTTGTTTTTGATCCGGCGAAGCAGCTCACTGAGCTCGTCCTGATCGACGGGCTTGAGCAGGTAGTCTTCTACGCCCTGCCGGATGGCGCCACGCGCGAATTCAAAATCGTTGAAGCCGCTCAAAATCGCGAACTTCACGCGCGGTCTCCTGCGCTGCACCTGTTCGAACAGCTGCAGGCCGTTCATCTGCGGCATCTTGATGTCGGTGAAGACGAGGTCGACCTCGAGTATCCCCAGATCGCTCAGCAGCTCCTGCCCGCCTGCATAAATGCCGACGATTTTGAAATCCTCGCCCGTCATCTCGATCAATTTGGCAAGACCCTGCCTGATTTTTTCCTCATCGTCCACGACCGCTATCTTTACGATCATGCTGATTCTCCTCCTTGTTGCGTCTCGAAAGCGGCCGGCAGCCGGACGGTCACGACCGTGCCCTGGCCGAATTGACTGCGGATCGACAGGCCGTACGGTTCTCCGTACTTCAGCTTGATCCGCTCGTTGACGTTGCGAAGCCCGATGCCCGTGCCGTCTTCTTCGCTTCCGCCGCGGAGGGCGGCCTGCAATTTGTGCAGCGTCTCTTCTTGCATGCCTTCCCCGTCGTCGGCGACCTCGAACAACAGATCCTTGCCTTCCCTTAGGCACGCGATGCGGATGCGCATGCCGCTTCGGGATTCGTGCAGCCCGTGGTAGACCGCGTTCTCGACGATCGGCTGAAACAGCAGCTTGATGACGCAAAGACCCTCCGTCTCGCTGGTATCCGGCAATTCCAATTCGAACCGGCTGCCATACCTGTAGTTGAGCAGCTGTACATAGATGGACAGGTGCTCCCATTCCTTGACGATCGGCACGCTCTCGAGCCCTCCGTGAATGCTGTAGCGAAGCAGCTTGCCGAGCAGTTGGGTCATCGTAGCGACTTCTTTGTTGTCGCTTAAGACCGCCGTCATGCGGATCGATTCGAGCGTATTATAGATGAAGTGCGGATTGATCTGGTGCTGCAGCGACTGCAGCTCCGCCTCCTTTTTCCGCTCCTCGACCGTGTAGATGTCTTGGATCAGCGTCTTGATCCGGTCGATCATGCGGTTAAACGCGCTGCCCACGAGTCCCGCCTCATCGCGGCTGACGACCGGGAATACGACGTCGAGGTTGCCCGTCTGCACTTCCTTCATCATCCGGACCAGTCCGCGAAGCGGCTTCGTCAAGGCGAATACAAGCACCAGCGAAATAAGAAGCGCGAACCCCATGATCGCCAGCGACGCCGCTACGGTATAGGTTCTTGTTCGCATCGCGTCCGCCATTAACTCGGCTTCGGGGACCGTGATAAGCACCTTCCAGCCGGTGACGGACGATTCCTTGTATATGGCGAGCACGTTCTTGCCGTCGATCTTCGTGTGGAAGCTGCCCTGGCGCGTCGTCGCTTCCGGCATCAGCTCGCTGTTATTCAGGTTTTGTCCAATAAGGGATTTATCGCTGTCGTAGACGACGCTGTTATTTTTGTCGACGACCAACGTTTTCCCGTGGGTGGACCGGTCGAGATCCTTGATGATATTGTCGATGACGCCGATATTGGCATCGATCGCGATCATGCCGATCGTATCGAACGTCCTCGGATCGATGATCTGACGCACGACCGTGAACACATACCGGCTGCTCGTGGCTCTCCCGGCCACGTCCTGCGTGCTGACGAGCACCGGCGTGCCGTGCGCCTCCTCGGCGAGCTCGGTCCAGCGCGGCAGCACGTCCTGCAGATCGGAGCGGATCGCCGAATTTTTGATGGCGTAGTAAGGATTGCCGTATACGTCGAACAGATACACGACGTTCGTGCTCTGCTTGATATTGTTTATAAAATAAATGCTGCTTCCGATTTTCCGATCGATCTCAAGCCGCGTCCGCTCCTGCGCCGACAGCACGCCGCTATTGCCGATGTCGCCGCCCGACTGTCCGCCGTAAAACCGGTTGGACATCTTCAGGCCTGCCATTATTTCGGATTGATAAGAAGGTATGATCGATATTTTTTTCATATCTTCAATATAGTCGTCCATCTTGCCCATCATCTGATCGGACAGCTGGGAGACGAACGTGACGGTATTGGTCTCGATGGAGTGCGAATAACGCTGCGCGGATACGTAGCTGAGCACGCCGATCGGCAGGATGATCAAAAATAAAAACACGATGAACAGCTTGCTCTCCATCCGTTCCGGCCGCCACTTCCACGCGAGCCGCCGGCTCCGTCCGATCATGGGAATTCTCCTCGCAGTCGAGCGGCGGCTTGCCTTTTCGCCGTCTCGGATATCGTTTAGCGTTACTAATTATACATAACAACGCCTAACGAAGTAAGCGAATACGTAGATAAACGACAAAAACCGCTATATTGGCAGCCCTCGCATTGTGCTGAATGCGTAAAAGATGCCTTAGCAAATCATTTAGCCTCAGCGCCTGCCGCTCTCCTACATAACCAGAGCCGCCTCCCCGCACGCTTGCGCTGCGCGGGAAGACGGCTCTTGGCCCATCGGCTCGGCGGCCGGGCAATCAGTGCGTGTATGCCGCCACGTTGTCCGTGTCGATCGCCTCGTGCAGCGCCGCGTTAAGGCCGCTCGCGACGATGTTGCCGAGGTCTTCGATGAAGTCGTCGATTTCCTTCGGCGTGACCAGCAGATCGTGTCCGACCGGCTGCAGCACCTCCTTCACGAGCTGAAGCCGCTCGTGGCCCTCCATCGTGCCGAACACGCCGAACAAGGGACTCGTGTCGGGCGTATGCTGCTTCATGTGCGCGAGCACCATGTCCATCGCGTCGTTCACGATCGTCGAGGCGTACAGCACCGTCGGCACGCCGATTGCGAGCACGGGCACGCCCAGCGTGGCGCGGGTGAGCCCTTTGCGCTTGTTGCCGATGCCGGAGCCGGGATGAATCCCCGTATCCGCGATCTGGATCGTCGTATTGACGCGCTCCAGGGACCGCGCAGCCAGCGCGTCGATCGCGATGACGAGCTCGGGCTTGGCCTGACCGACGGCGCCCAGCACGATGTCGCTCGACTCGATGCCTGTCGTTCCGAGCACGCCTGGCGCGATCGCGCTCACGGAACGGTAGCCCTCGCCGACCTGATCGGGCATGAGCTGGAAAAACTGGCGCGTCACCATCAGGTTGTCCACGACGATCGGCCCGAGCGCGTCCGGCGTTACCTTGCCGTTGCCGAGTCCGACGACCATCACCGACGTTTTCGGTCCGACGCCGATTCGGCCGAGGAACGCCTCGAATTCCCTCGCGAACGTCGTCGCCACCCTGTTCTGCAGCTCGGTATCGCCCCGCCGCAGCTCCGGAACCTCGAGCGTGACATAGCGTCCGACCATTTTGCCGATCGCCTGCGCGCCTTGTTCGGTCTGGATCTCCATCCGCGTGACGGTGATGCCGCCTTCGCTCTCCGTCTCCGACAGAACCCCCGGGATGCTGCCGCCGGACAGAGACTCGGCTCTCTCCTTGGCTTCGAGCGCCAGGTCTGTCCTGACGTCGTACATGCTTAAGTCAAGCTCGCTCACGGTCATTGCGCTCCTCTCGAACTGCTGAACGGGACATCGCCGCTCGCCCGCGCGTCGGGTCGCCGCCCAGGCTTCCCGGCACTGCCGCGACGGCGCCGCAATTGTCTTGCGTTTTGCCCCCTTGCATGATAGAATGTTACAAGTTGTGTGGAGAAATACTTGCAGTTTTTGCAGGAGGTGAAATCAATGCCGAACATCAAATCCGCGATCAAGCGCACCAAGACGAACGAGAAGCGCCGCCTGCGCAACGCTTCCCAGAAGTCCGCTCTTCGTACTGCCGTCAAGCAAGCCGACGTTGCCGTAGTTGGCACCGACGTCGAAGCAGCGAAGAATGCGCTTCAAGTGGCACAGAAGAAGCTGGACAAGGCAGTAACCAAGGGCCTCATCCACAAGAATGCGGCTTCCCGCAAGAAGTCCCGCCTCGCCAAGAAGTTGAACGCGCTGTCCGCGCAAGCGTAAGACGGTGCCTGAATCCATAATGGCGTTTAAAAGCCGTACCCCTCGGGGTACGGCTTTTTTGATTGCCTTTCAGCTTTTTCTGTCGATGACGCGGAACGATGCCGTCGCCATCGACGACAGCTTGCCGTCCTCGGTGAACAAACGGCCTTCCGTCGTAATCGTTCGCCTCGACATGTGCACGACGGTCGCGATCGCTCTCACCCTGCCGGCTCTAGCCGGAGACGTAAAATGGATGTTCAAGCTGGACGTCACGACATCCTCGTCGGGCCGGGCCGCCATCGCCGCCAGCCCCATCGCCGAGTCCAGCAGCGCGGTGTGGACGCCTCCGTGCATGATGCCGATCAAGTTGCGATGATGCTCCCGGATGTCCAGCTCGACGACGGCCTCATGCTCATGGCCGGGCACGAGTTCGCAGCCCAGATAGCCCCAGAACGTGGACCGCGCCCGCTCGAGCATACTCTCGTCCGAACCGGGGGGACGGTTGTTTTCTTCCAAGTCGCTCCTCCTCTCGGCTTCCGGCTTCGGGACAGCCCTCCCTCGAACAAGAGAGCATCGCGCCCTCGTTCCTCATTCCGTCTTACCACGGTCCTCGCCTTCGACGGTTCGCTTGCCGCCTCCCGCGTCATCGTCATCGTCGTTCCCCTCGTCGGGGCGCTTGCTTTCAATCCCGTCATCTTTAGGGCCGTCACTTTCAGAGCCGCCGCCTTCGGCTGCCCGCATATCCGCATCGTCCTCCCATGCACCCGCGTCGTAGGGAGCATCGCCTCGAACGCCGCCCTTCTGCTCCTCGAGCAGCTTGCGCCGGAGCACTTTTCCCGCGAGCGTTTTCGGCAGGCTGTCTCTGAACTCGTAGATCCGGGGCACTTTGTAAGCGGCGAGCCGCTCTTTGCACCATGCCCGAAGCTCCGGACCTGTCAGCTGCGCGCCTTCCTTTAGCACCGCGTACACCTTGACGGTCTCGCCGCGGTACGGATCCGGGACGCCGAGCACGACAGCTTCCGCGATGGCGGGATGCCCGAACAGCACTTCCTCCACCTCGCGGGGAAATATATTGTAGCCTCCCGCTATGATCATATCCTTCATCCGGTCCATGATGTAGAAGAAGCCTTCCTCGTCCATCCGCGCCAGGTCGCCTGTGCGCAGCCAGCCGTCCTGCAGCGCTTTCTCCGTCTCCTCCGGAAGGTTCCAGTAGCCCGCCATCACCTGCGGTCCCCGGATCGCCAGTTCGCCCATCGTCCCGACCGGCAGCTCCGCTCCCGTCTTTGGATCGACGATCTTCGCGAGCGTGTCCGGGAACGGCAGTCCGATCGAACCTTTTTTGCGGTATTCCCAAATGTTGTTCGCGTGCGTGACCGGAGAGGCTTCGGTCAAACCGTAGCCTTCGATCAACCTGCCCCCCGTGATCGCCTCGAACCGCTCCTGCACTTCCTGCGGCAGCGGGGCCGCGCCGCTAATGCAGATGCGGATGGAGGACAGGTCGTACGCCCGCACGTTCGGATGGTTGATGAGCGCGATGTACATCGTTGGCGCGCCGGGGAATACCGTCGGCTTCTGCCGCTCGATCAGGCGCAGGATCGATTCGGCTTCGAATCTCGGTACGAGTATGAGCTCGCCGCCGAGCATGATCGCTTGATTGAGCAGAACGGTCAGGCCGAAGACGTGGAAAAAGGGAAGCGCCGCCAAATACCGCTCTTTGCCCGGCGCGCTCTTGTAAAACCACAGGCTCGCCTGCACCGTGTTGGCAACCAGATTGTAATGGGTCAGCATGACGCCTTTGGCCAGACCGGTCGTGCCGCCGGTATATTGCAGCAGTGCCAGATCGCGCTCCGCGTCCACTTCGGTATGGACGGGGGAAGCTGGCGCGGCACGGAGCAGCTCCCCGAATCGATGGACGCGCGCGCCGTACGCTACCTTTCGCTCGATGCCCTCCCGCTTCGCCTTGATCGGGTACAGCCAGTTTTTCGGGAAAGGAAGATAATCTTTGATCGAAGTCACGACCAGCTGCGCGTCGGGAAGCTCCCGGGCGGCAGCCGACACTTTGCCGTACAGCAGATCGAGCGTCACGATAAGCCTGACATCCGAATCCTTCAGCTGATGCACCAATTCCCGCTGGACGTACAGCGGATTCGTCATGACGACGACGCCCCCGGCGAGCAGCGTCCCGTAGTAGGCGATGACGAGCTGCGGGCAGTTGGGCAGCACGATCGCCACCCGGTCCCCTTTGCCCGCGCCGAGCTTAGCAAGCGCATGCGCGAACCGGTACGACGACGCCAGCAGCTGCTTATAAGAGACTCTTTTGCCCATAAAGCTGAGTGCCGTCCCATTCGGATAACGTTCGGCGGACGCGATGAGAAAATCGGCCAGATTCTGCTTCGGATACGGGTACGTCTTGGGAACTTCGCTCGGATAATGAAGATACCACGGCGTTTGCGACAACCCCCATCACCTCTTGGTCGGGAATCGTATCCTTAGCCTAGTTGACGTAATCTCCCTTCCCGATGACGCCCGCCGCGATCTGCCGCTTCAGCCGCACCGAATCGACCGCGCTGCGGCGCGTCAGCTTCTTCAACACGGATAGCTGGGTGCGCAGCGTATCTCCCGTCTCTACGGCCGACAGGATCTCCCTCGCCAGCGCATCGATCCGGGCAAACGCCTCGTCTACGTATACGCTTGCGATCGCGATCGCAAGCGCGGACTTCTCTTCTCCCTGCCTATCGATTTTTTTCTTCGTGCGCAGCAGCGCGCTCTCCATCGCGTAAATATGAATCATCATGTCCGCCAGCGCCGCGAGCGCTTCCTGCTCCTGCTCGAGCCTCGGACCGAGCTTCTGGACCGCCGTTCCGCCCGCCATCAGAAATATTTTTTTAGCCATGGCCGTCAGATGCGTTTCTTCTTCGAGCGTGCCTTCGAACGTCCGACCCGGCACAATCTGCAGCAGTTCAGCCTGCAGCGCCTGCACCTTCTGAAGCAGCGGAAGCTCGCCCTTCAGCGCGCGCTTGACCAGCGTACCGGGAATCAGCAGCCGGTTGATCTCGTTCGTGCCCTCGAAAATGCGGTTGATGCGAGAATCGCGGTAGATCCGCTCGATCTTGTATTCTTGAATGTAGCCGTAGCCGCCATGAATCTGAACGCCCTCGTCCGCCACGAAATCCAGCGCCTCCGAGCCGAACACCTTATTGATCGAGCATTCGATCGCGTATTCCGCGATCGCCTTGGCGGATTGGACGCCGGCCGCCGGCGAATCGTGGTCGATGGCCGACAGCCCCGTGTCCATCAGTCCCGCCGTCCGGTAGATGACGCTCTCCAGCACGTACGCGCGCACGTTCATCTCCGCGAGCTTCTTGCCGACGAGCGGGAATGCGGAGATCGGCTTGCCGAACTGGGTCCGCTCGTTCGCGTACTTCGCGCTCAGCGCGATCGCTTCCTTGACGCCGCCCAGGCAGCCGACGGCCAGTTTGAAGCGGCCGATATTCAGGATGTTGAAGGCAATCAGGTGGCCTTTGCCGACCTCCCACAGCAAATTTTCCGCCGGTACCTTCACATCCTCAAGAATGAGCGGGCGCGTGGAGCTTCCTTTGATGCCCATCTTCTTTTCCTCGGGTCCGACGCTTACTCCTTCCAGCGTTCGTTCGACGATGAAGGTGCTGAAGTGCTGGCCGTCGACCTTCGCATAGACGATGAACAGATCCGCGAAGCCCGCGTTCGTGATGAACTGCTTCGTGCCGTTCAGCACATAATGGCTCCCGTCCTCGGACAGCCGCGCCGTCGTCTTGGCGCCGAGCGCGTCCGATCCCGACGACGGCTCGGTTAAGCAATAGGCCGCGATGAGGCGGCCGCTCGCCAGGTCGGGCAGATAGCGGCGCTTCTGCTCCTGCGAGCCGAAGTAGACGATGGGCAGCGTACCGATGCCGACATGCGCCCCGATCGACAGGGCGAACGAAGCGGCCCGCGACAGCTTCTCGCTGATGAGCGCCGAGCTCACTTTATCGAGTCCGAGGCCGCCGTAGGCTTCGGGGACATCCGCGCCGAGCAAGCCCAGTTCCCCGGCTTTGCGCATCAGCTTGACGGTCAAGTCGTAATCCAGCTTTTCCAGCCGATCGTCCAGGGGCAGTACGTCCCGCTCGACGAACGCCTCCGTCGTCTCGGCGATCATGCGCTGCTCCTCCGTCAGATCTTCGGCCGTCACGATCGACCGGTAATCCGCATCTTCGACGACGAAGCTGCCTCCGACCGTTTTTTCGAACGTATTTTCCGTCATAGCTATACGAACCTCCCGCGTAGTCGAATCCGAACGACGATCGCCGTCCCTCTTAAGCCGGAAAAACCTCGAATACGCCCGCTGCGCCCATGCCTCCTCCGATGCACATCGAGACGACGCCTCGGCCGCCGCCGCGCCGGCGAAGCTCATAGATGAGCGACGCGCTGAGCTTCGCCCCCGTGCAGCCGAGCGGATGGCCAAGGGCGATCGCGCCCCCGTTCACGTTCACCTTCCGTTCGTCGAGCCCCAGCGCCCGGATGATATGCAGGCATTGCGAAGCGAACGCCTCGTTAATCTCGAACAGATCGATATCGGAGACGGACAAGCCTGCCATCCTAAGCGCCTTCGGGATCGCTTCGACCGGCCCGACGCCCATGATGTCCGGATCGACGCCGGCGAGCGCGAACGACTTGAACGCCGCAAGCGGCGCAAGCCCCAGCGCTTCGGCGCGTTCGCGGCTCATGACGAGCACGGCCGCCGCGCCGTCGCTCATCTGCGACGCGTTGCCCGCCGTCACCGTTCCGCCGGCTTTGAAGGCGGCTTTGAGCTTGGCGAGCGCCTCCGGCGTCGTGTCCGGCCGCACGCCTTCGTCCGCGGCAAGCGTCAGCTTCTTTTCCCATGGCTTCCCGTCATCGCCGAAGCCGCGAAGCGAAGTCGCCACCGGCACGGTCTCCTCTCCGAACGCGCCGGCGGCGAGCGCGCGGGCCGCCTTGCGGTGGCTGTCCGCCGCGAAGCGATCCTGGTCCTCGCGGGAGATGCCGAAGCGCTCGGCGACGTTCTCCGCCGTATGGCCCATGGCGATGTAAATGTCCGGCCGTTCGTCGACGATCGCCGGATGAGGCGACGGCTTGAAGCCGGCCATTGGCACGTGGCTCATGCTCTCCACGCCGCCCGCGACGATGATGTCGGCGCCGCCCGTCATGATCCGCTCGGCCGCGAAGGCGACCGCCTGCAGACCGGACGCGCAGAAGCGGTTGATCGTCAGCGCCGGCACGGTGGACGGAAAACCGGCATACAGCGACATGATGCGGGCAAAATTCAAACCCTGCTCACCCTCGGGCATGGCGCAGCCGACGATGACGTCCTCGACGTCGGCCTTGGCGACGCCCGGCGCCCGCGCGATGACGGCGTCGAGCACGGCCCGCCCCAGATCCTCGGCGCGCGTGTGGGCGAAGCTGCCCTTTTTGGCGCGGCCGACGGGGGTGCGCACGGCCGATACGATGACGGCCTCTCTCATGAAAATTCGCCTCCCTCGGGTGTTAGTTGCGCAGCGCCTTGCCCGTCGCAAGCATATGCTGCATCCGCTGCTGCGTCTTCGGCTCGCCGCACAGGCTCAGGAACGCCTCGCGCTCCAGATCGAGCATATATTGCTCCGTCACGTACGTGTTCGCCGGTACGTCTCCGCCGGCCAGAACGTGCGCGAGCTTATTGGCGATGAGCAAGTCATGGTCGCTGATGTATCCGCTCTGCCGCATGCCGAGCGCGCCGAGCTTTAGCACGGCCTTGCCGTCCGCGCCGACGACGCGGATTTTCTGCGGCCGCGGCGTCTCGATGCCCGCTTGCGCGAGCCGCAGCGCGGCCTGCTTTGCTTCGAAGACGAGCCGGTCCTGGCTCATGACGATCCGGTCGTTCTCCCGCAGATACCCGAGCTTCTTCGCATCGTGCGCGCTCGCGGATACTTTCGCCGTGCCGATATTCATGAACAGCTGATTGACGAGCGGCTGCAGATCGACCTCCGGGTTCGGATGAGCCCGGCTGAGCCGCAGCGTGAGCTCCTTGCAACCTCCGCCTGCGGGGATCAAGCCGACGCCCGTCTCGACCAGCCCGAAGTACGTCTCCGCGAACATCGCGATCTCGTCGGCGGGCAGGCATACCTCCACGCCGCCGCCGAGCGTCATCCGGTGCGGCGCCGCCACGACCGGCTTTTCAAGACGCTTCAGCTTCGTCATCGTATCCTGGAACAGCCGGATGATGGCTTCGATCTCCTCCCATTCCTCGTCCTGCGCCTCCATCAACAGCAGCATGAGGTTCGCGCCGACGCAGAAGTTGCGCCCCTCGTTCGCGATGACGAGCGCGTCGTAGTTGTGCCGCACCTCCTCCACGCTCTCGCCGATCATCGTCAGGATGTCGGCGCCGATCGCGTTGCTCGGCGAGTGAAGCTCCAGCGCCGCCACGCCGTCGCCCAGGTCGATCAGACTCGCGCCGCTGTTGCCGCGCACAACCCTTCCCTGCTCTTTGAGCGCGCGCAGCGAGAGCGTGCCGGGCGGCCGCTCTGCATCGCGGTACTCGCCCCGGTAGGCATAAGCGGTCCCGCCCGCTTCCCGGCGGTAAAAGGAGGTATGCCCTGCGGCGATCCACGCCTTCACCCAAGCCGGAAGCGTCGTGCCCTCGGCCTCCATCCGGGCAGCGGACCGGACGAGCCCGATGGCGTCCCACATCTCGAACGGTCCGAGCTCCCAGCTGAAGCCCCATTTCATCGCCTTGTCGATATCGTCGATCGAATCGGCGATCTCGCCGACCTTTTCCGCCGAGTAGACGAGCGTCTGCTTCAGAATTCGCCAGGCCAGCTCCGCGTACTGATCCTTCGCGCCGAGCAGCGCCTTCGTTTTTTCCTTCGCGCCCTTGGCCGCCTTGGCCGCGTCCAGCGAAGCCGCTGACGGCGTCCGGGCGGGGACGTATTCCATCGTGCCGGGATCGAGCGCCAGAATCTCGCTCCCGCGTACGCCTTTCGTTTTCTTGTAAAAGCCTGCGCCCGCCTTCTCTCCGATCCATCTGCGCTTGACCAGGTCCTCTAATAAAGGGGATGGCCCGAACACCGCCTTTTCCGCCGGATCGTTCGTTTTTTCGAATACGTTGTTCGCCACGCGGATGAACGTATCGATGCCCACGAGATCGAGCGTGCGGAACGTTGCGCTTTTCGGACGCCCCATCGCAGGTCCCGTGACAGCATCGATCTCCTCTACCGTAAAGCCGCCGGCCTCCATTTCCCGCAAGGTGACGAGCAGCCCGTAGGTGCCGAGGCGGTTCGCGACAAAGTTCGGCGTGTCCTTCGCGACCACGACGCCTTTGCCGAGCGTCCGCTCGGCGAATTCGCCCATCCGCCGCAAGATCGCCGGATCGGTCGTCTCGCCCGGCACGATCTCGAGCAGCTTCATGTACCGCGGCGGGTTGAAGAAGTGCGTGCCGAGGAAATGCGACTTGAAGTCCTCGCTTCTTCCTTCGGCCATCTCGTTGATCGAAATGCCCGACGTATTGGAGCTGACGATCAGGCCCGGCCGCCAATGCTTTTCGATACGCGCCAGCAATCCGCGCTTGACCGCCGGATTCTCGACGACCGCCTCGATGACCCAATCGACGTCCTTGATCCGATGCAGGTCGTCATCGAGATTGCCCGCTTCGATCCGGTTCGCGAAGGCATCGTCATAAAGCGGCGAAGGCTTGATCGAAGGCAGTCCGGCGATCGCGGCACGGGCCAGCCGGTTGCGGACGGCGGGCGATGCGAGCGTCAGGCCTCTGGCTTCCTCGTCGGCCGAGAGGGCTTCCGGTACGAGATCCAGCAACAGACTCGGAATGCCGGCGTTGGCCAGCTGCGCGGCGATGCTCGCGCCCATGACGCCCGATCCGATGACGGCGGCCTTCGTTATTTTTGCTGCCATGCGAGGATTCCTCCCTTTTGCGTCATTTGCGGTTGTATCGGTTTTGCCGGGTGATGCGGTCCGTTCAACCGTCGCCGAACACCGCCTGCTCCAAAATTTCCGCCACGTCCCGCGCCTTGACGCGGTCCTCCGCGTCCTTCAGCTTCGTCCCGTCCTCGAGCATCGTCAGGCAGTACGGGCACGCGCTTGCAATCGTCGTCGGACCTGTGAGGAGCGCCTGCTCGGTTCGGGCCAGATTGATGCGTTTTCCCGCCGTCTCTTCCATCCACATCAGTCCGCCGCCCGCCCCGCAGCACATCGCGTTTTCCCGCGTGCGGTTCATTTCCGCCAGTTCGACGCCAGCGATCGCACGCAAGATGCTGCGAGGTTCCTCGTACACGCCGTTGTAGCGTCCGAGATAGCACGAGTCGTGATAGGTCACGCATTCGCGCACTTCATGCTTCGGGACCAGACATCCTTCCGCCAGCAGCCGGCTCAGCAGCTGCGTATGGTGCAACACCTCCACCCCTTCGAGTCCAAACATGGGATATTCGTTTTTCAGCGTATTGAACGTATGGGGGCAGGCGGTCACGATGCGGCGTACGCGGTATTTTTTGAACGTCTCGATGTTTTCCGCGCACAGTTGTTGAAACAGCATCTCGTTGCCCATCCGCCGGGGCGTATCGCCCGAGTTTTTCTCCTCGCTGCCGAGAATGGCGAAGTTGACGCCCGCCTCGCCGAGCAGACGGACCAAAGCGCGGGATATTTTGCGGCTGCGATTGTCGTAGGAGCCCATCGACCCGACGAAAAACAGCAGGTCGAAGTCCGGATTGTCCTTGACCGTCGGCACCTGGATGCCGCCGATCTCGCCGGTCCACTTCGCGCGGTCGGCCCGGCTGATGCCCCATGGATTGCCTTGCCGTTCGATGTTCTGCAGCGCGCGCTGGCCGCCATGCGGTACGCTGCCCTCCATCAGAACGAGATGCCGCCTTAGGTCGACGATCTTGTCGACATGCTCGTTGCCGACCGGGCATTGGTCCTCGCAATTGCGGCAGGTCGTGCACGCCCAAATCTCCGCCTCCGTCATAACGTCGCCGATGAGCGCCGCTTCCTCGGGCTTTTTGTCCGCCGCGATCCATCCCGCCTTTTGCCAATCCAGCGTCGGACGGATGTCGGTGATACGATCCCCGTCAATTCCGGTGACCGGATCGCCGGGCCATCGCGGCCCCTCGGAAGCTGCGGCTTCGGACAACTGCCGGGCGCCTCCTGCCGGAAACGCGAACGCCGGCACCCAGGGCGATTTGCTCGTAATCGCCGCCCCCTTATCGGTCAGATGATCCCGCAGCTTCGTGATCAGGTGCATCGGCGACAGCGCTTTTCCCGTGCCGGATGCCGGACACACGTTCGTGCAGCGTCCGCACTCCACGCAAGCGTAGAAGTCCAGCATCTGCCGCCGCTTGAAATCCTCGATTTTCCCTACGCCGAAGGACTCCGCCTCTTCGTCTTCCAGATCGAGCTTGGCGAGTCTGCCGACGGGCTCCGTTCTCCCCACGAACAGATTGATAGGCGCGGTGATCAGATGAAAATGCTTCGACTGCGGGATATACACGAGGAAAGACAGCAGAACGAGCAGATGCGCCCACCAGCATACATAAAAAAGAGACTTGGCCGCCTGGAGCGGCAATCCGGACGCCGCCGAAGCGATCAGCGAGGATACCGGCGCGTACGCGGAGGCCTCTTGCGCCATCCACACGCGATGGAAGCCGAGCGTGAGCAGAACGGTCAGCATCAGCAAACCGATCATTAGAAGCACGATGGCGGGCTTCCAGCCTCTTTTCAGTCTCGCAAGCTTCTCGCCGTAGCGACGGTAGGCTGCGTACGCGGTGGCGATCAGGATGAGCAGGGTTGTAATCTCTTGCGTCAGCCCGAATGCCCGGTAGCCGGGAATCGGCAGCGGATCGCCGCCCGACAATCCCGTGTAGATCAGATCGAGCGCTCCGAACTGAAGCACGATGAAGCCGTAAAAGATGATCAGGTGCATGATGCCGCTGCGCCTGTCTCGCAGCAGCTTCGTATGACCGAACGCCTGCGTCAGCACCGAGCCGATGCGTTCCCGCCAATCGAACGGGCGGTCGTCCGGCTTGCCGAGTCTGATATACAGATAGCGATGATAGACGGCCTTCCAGAACAGTAAAAAAGCGTATCCGACGATCGCCAAGAACGATGCGTAATGCAGCCACGACCACAGCATCGAGCAACCCTTCCTTTCTGCGTCGCTTCGCGATAAGTCGTAAGCCTTTTCAATTCGATACGGCAGATGGTTTCCTGCAGCGGCATGGACGGGGGTGAAGCTTGGCGATGGCGGGAGCTTAGGTCATTTCATCGGCGTGCGATCATGACCCGTAAAAAAATGAATAAATTTGAATGGATCCCTGGCGCAGCGCTGGAGTGTTCGCCGAGAACGAATGCCGCGGCTCGCAGCGTCTAAGATCGCCAAGGAGCGGGCGTCGCGGACGGTACGATCTATCTATATTTCAAAAACAAGGAGGATATCCTCGTTTCCTTGTTCCGCGAGCGGCTCGGCGAATGGATCGGCTCATTCGAAGCGTCCGCGTGCGTTTAAGCCTTGAACATCCATCCCGGAGAGGAGCCTGTCCTATGAACATCGCGGTGCTGCTCAAGCAAACGTTCGATACCGAGGAAAAAATCGTCTTGACCGGCGGAGCCGTATCGGAGGAAGGCGTGAAGTTCGTCGTCAACCCTTATGACGAATACGCGGTGGAGGAAGCGATTCGAATCAAGGAACGGACCGGCGGTCAGGTGACCGTCCTCTCCGTCGGCCCGGCCAGAGCGGCCGAAGCGCTTCGGACAGCTCTGGCGATGGGCGCGGACGAAGCCGTCCTGATCGATGACGAACGAATCCCGCAGGACGAATTCGCGGTCGCCGGCGTTATCGCCGCATTTTTGAAAGGGCACGACTTCGATCTGGTGCTCGGGGGCAACTTTTCCGTGGATACCGGCGGCGCCCAGGTCGCCGTGCGCGTGGCGGAAGCGCTCGGCATACCCCACGTCGCGTCCATCACGAAGCTGGAGCTAAGCGGCGGCAAAGCAAACGTCGAACGGGACGCGGAAGGCGATGCAGAGCGTATCGACGTCGAACTGCCCGCCCTGCTCACCGCGCAGCAGGGATTGAACGAGCCGCGGTACCCTTCCTTGCCGGGCATTATGAAGGCCAAGAAGAAGCCGCTCAAGACGCTGACGCTGGACGATCTGAACCTCTCGAACCAAACGATCGAAGAGAAAACGGCGCGCGTCTCTTTGTCGCTGCCGCCGGAACGCAAGGCCGGACAAATTCTTGATGGAGATATGCCGCAGCAGGCAGCCGCGCTCGTCGGGCTGCTGCGCGCCGCGATCAAAGCGATCTAATTCGTCTGAACCGGGGAGGAATACGCACATGAGCAAAACGTATGTGGTCGTCGCCGAGCAGCGGGACGGCAAGCTTCGCCGGGTGACGCTGGAAGCGCTCCGGGCGGCGGCGGACAGCGCCGGCGAGAACGATGCGATCCATGCCGTCTTGCTGGGCGAAGGGCTGGACGCCTCGGCAGCCGAACTGGCAGCATATCCGCTGGCCAAGGTGCATGTCATCGAAGACGAAAGGTTGACGCTCTACAATCCGGAAGCCTATGTTCTCGCGCTCGCTCCGCTGCTCGATTCGCTGAAGCCGGACGGCCTTTTCCTTGGCCATACCGCGATCGGCCGCGACCTGGCTCCCGCGTTGGCAGCCCGTCTGTCCGCGGGCCAGCTGTCGGACGTAACCGCGATCGAGCATGCGGACGACCGGACCGTTTTTGTGCGCCCGATATACGCCGGCAAGGCGATCGAACGCAGGGCATTTAATACGCACCCTTGGGTCGTGACGGTTCGGCCGAACAATTTTCCGGCGGCCGTCCCGGGAGCCGGCGGCGCGTCGGCCGAGATCGTCAAGCATGCCGCGGCTCCGGAGATGACGCTTCGGACGGTCATTCGCGACGTCGTACGCAACATGTCCGGCAAGGTCGACTTGACGGAAGCGAAGATCGTCGTCTCCGGCGGGCGCGGCGTCAAAAGCGCGGAAGGCTTCAAGCCGCTCGAGGAGCTGGCGGCGCTGCTCGGCGGCGCCGTAGGCGCTTCGCGCGGCGCCTGCGATGCCGGCTATTGCGATTACGCGCTCCAGATCGGCCAGACGGGCAAAGTCGTCACGCCCGAGATCTACATCGCCTGCGGCATCAGCGGCGCGATCCAGCATCTGGCCGGCATGAGCGGCTCGCGAATTATAGTCGCGATCAATAAGGACGCCGAAGCGCCGATCTTCCGAACGGCCGACTACGGCATCGTCGGCGACCTGTTCGAAGTCGTGCCGCTGCTGACGGAGGAATTCCGCAAAGCGCTCGCATGAAAAAGAACGCCGCCCGCGATTGTTACGGGCGGCGTTCCTCAATGCCTGGTGCGCTTACGCCTTCATTCCCACGCCGGAGCCCGTTCGCAGCAGCCAGAGCTCCAGTCCCAGCGTCTTGTCGATGCGGCCGGTCTTCATCTCGTAATCCAGCTCGGCAAGCGCGCCGAGCAGCGCGGTCAGCCGCTCGATGCTGAACGCCTTCGCCTGGTCGGCCGTCACCTTGACGCCGTACGGATGCATGCCGAGCTGGCCCGCCATCTGCTGCGGCGAGTATCCCTGCTTGCTCAGCTCCTTGACGTAGAGCATGCTGCGGAACTGTCTGACGAGCAGCGCCGTCAGCTTGATCGGCTCCTCGCGGCGCCGCAGCAGATCGTGATACAGCGCGATCGCCTTGTCCGTCCGAAGCGACGCGATCTCTTCCGTCAGCTTGAACACGCTCTGCTCCACGCCCGCCGGCACGAGCTCGGCGACGGCAGCGGCCGTCACCGTGCCGCCTTCGCCCGCGTGCAGGCACAGCTTGTCCGTCTCCGCCGACAGCGCCCCCATCTCCGTGCCGGCCCGCCGGATGAGCTCCTCGGCGGCCGTCCGATCCAGTTTGCGGCCCTGCTTGGCCGCGCGCCCGGAGATCCACTGCAGCAGCTCGTCGGGACCGAGCGGCGAGAAATTGACGACGATGCCGTCCTGCTTGGCCGCCTTGGACGTTTTTTTGCGCTCGTCCAGCTTGTCCTGCGGCACCATGAAGACGAGAACCGTCGTCTCGAACGGCCTGCGCATATATTCGAGCAGCCGTTCCGTCCGGTGCTCGGTTTTCGCGGATTCTTTGGCCGAGCCGAACACGACGCTGTCTCGCACCAGTACGAGCTTGCTCGGCACGAGAAACGGCATCGTCTCCGCTTCCTCCAGGATGACGTCCAGCGGATGCTCGGCCGTATCGAACCGTACGATCGCCATGTCCCGGTGCTCGGGCTCGGCGACCGCCGCGGCAAGCCGTTCGGCGAATTCGTTCATCCTGTAGCTCTCCGTGCCGAAGCATATGTAGATAGGACGGATCTGTCCCTCTCGTATTTCCTTAAACGCCTGCTTCGATTCCAATCCGACCACCTCGCTCCCCATTATACAGCAAAGAGACCGCGCCCGTTAACGGCAGGCGCGATCTCTTTGTCCTTGGAATCTATGTCAACGTTCGACGAGCAGGCCCATGGTGCCTGCGCGAACGATCGTGACTGCGCCTCCAGGGGGCGCGACGGTGTTGATAGTCCACTATACGCGGCAATCTCTAATTTGGTGACAGCCAATCTGCGAATCCGGAATTTAGCGCGTCTGCTCGCGATTATCTTTGGCATTCCACCAAAGGTCCGTCTTTTTGCCGGAAGCGTCCGTCCAGGTATAATACAAATCCTGGCTTTCCTGGCCCCAGGAGACGTCCGATATCGTGCCTTTGCGGCTCTCGCTCTCGAAGACCGCCTGATCCTGGCCGGTCTTGACGATTCGAATGCCGCCGGCGTCGGCGATCGCGGTCAGCTTGCCGTCGGGCGACTGCCACCATTGATCCAGGGTCATGGCCAATGACATGTTCGGCTCGCCCGTCTGCGCAGGCGCATCGGTAGCGGCCGGTCCGCCGCCTTCTCTCGCGTCCTTGTCGCGATTGTCGGCCGACGCGGTAGCGGAAGGACCGAATCCTTGAATCCCGGGTGTCTCGGCGCTCGTCGTCGGATTAAGGCCGGCAACCGGCAACTTCTCCTGAACGTCGGACGTTGGTTTTCCCGCCGCCGACCCCGACGGCGTAGCCGCGCTCGTCCCCGATCCCGTACTGCCCGTGCCGGCGCTCGGCGCGCCTCCGTCAGTCGAAGTGCCTGTCACCGTGGCCGGGCTCGGAGTCACGCCGTCCTGGCTTGCGCTGGCGCTCGCATTCGCTTCGTTCTGCGCTTGGTCGCCGCCGGACGGAGCCGCCATCTTGGTCTGGACGCGAAGCATGTCCGCCTGGGTATCGCCGGCGGTAGCCGACTCAGGGAGCGCATCCGACTGCGAAGCCGACTTCTGCTGATCCGATTCGGGCAGCAGGGAGAACGGATGCGCGATCAGCAGCACGCCCGCCACGACGCCCGCGGCTACGACGCCGGCGACCCGGCGGTACAGCGTCTTGCGGCTGGCCGGCCGGCGCGAGCGGGGCTCGTACGGCGCTTCGACGGCCGCCGCCTCGGAGGCGCCCGGCGCGGGTTCCGGCGTAATCCGCTCCAGCTGCGGCAGGATGGCGTCGACCAAGCTGTATCGGGGCGCGACATGCGGCAGCTGGGTCAGCTCTTCGGAGAGCCGGGTGAGCTTCTCAAGGAGCGCGGCGCACTCCGGGTAATTCTGCAGATAGGTTTGTAGACGCGCGGACTCTTCCTCATTCAGATCGCCGTCGATCGAACGCTGCACGAGCTCCATCCCTTCTTCGCGATTCATCCCCGGACACCCCCTTTCCGATAGTCATGAAGCAATGTCTGCAGTTGCTGCCGGGCGCGGAATAAGTATGACTTGACCGTATTCAGGGGCAAGTTAAGCGAATCGGCGATCTCGTTATACGAAAAATCCTGCAGGTAACGGAGCACGACCACCGTGCGGTGATGCTCCGGAAGCTTGCCGATCGCCTCGCGAATATCTTCCGAAGCGTAGCCGCTCATAACCTCGGCCTCGACATCTTCATGCGCTTGAAATACCATCTCGTGCTCGTCGATCGAAACGGAAGGTCGTTTCCGACGGAACTTGTCGATACATATGTTCGTGACGATGCGTTGAACCCAAGTGCGGAACTGCGCCTTTTCCTCGTACGAATTGATCTTCGTGTATACGCGGATAAGCGCCTCCTGCGCGGCATCCATCGCATCCTGTTCATGATTGAGCAAATAATAAGCCGTACGGTAAACCTGGTGTTCGATCTCGCGAAGCAGCGTTACGAGCGCTTCTCGATCGCCGGCCTGCGCAGCTTTGATCAATTCCGGCTCCACCACGGGAGATCCTCCTTCTCTCGCATCCCCACTGACGCAACTGTGCGCCAAAAGGTTGCAAAAAACGCAAGGTATATTCTAACAAAAAAGAAAAAGGCGAAGCCGCCTTTCCCGACTGCTCTAAAAGCGCGATTCTTATCATGCATTTATACCCGGCACATCGCCGAAAAGTTGTGCCAGGACGCGCGAAAGCATCCTTTCCAGTCTACCACACGAGCCGCTTTTTGTCGTCAATCCCGCTTCGTGCGCCGCTTCAGGCCGCCGTCCGCTCCGACGCGGTACTGGATCTCTCCCTGCGTGTCCGTCCGCTCGAGCGTCGCGCCCGTCCCTTTGATCCGGTCCACGACTTCGGCGTGGGGATGACCGTACAAATTGTTTCTGCCGGCCGATACGACGACCTCCGCCGGCTGCCACCAGGCGAGCCATGCGGCCGTCGTGGACGTCTTGCTGCCGTGGTGCCCGGCCTTGAGCACGTCGATAGCGCGGGGCAGCTCGCCCGTCTGCCGCAGCCGCTTAAGCGCCTCGGACTCTCCGGCGGCCTCCAGATCTCCCGGCAGCAAAAAGACGCGGCCGTACAGCGTGAGTCTTAGTACGATGCTGCTGTCGTTCTGCTCGTCGACCAACGGGATGCCGCCGTCTGCTGCGGTCCCCATCGGGTACAACGCTTCGAGCGTCGTCGATGCGTCAGGCCGCCAGGTCATTCCCGCATGGATCGCGTACAGCGGGATGCCGGCCGCCTCGGCCTCCTTAAATAGACGAAGCACGTCGGCGTCCGGTTTTATCGTGCCGTTGAACAGGATGCGCCCAATCTGAAGCTCGCGGATCAGCGCATGCGCCCCGCCGATGTGGTCGGCGTCCAGATGCGTGAGCACGAGCGCGTCGAGACGCCGGACGCCTCTTTGCTTCAGCAGCGGCACGAGCGTCTTGCGTCCGACTTCGTACGGATCTTTGCGCAGCCGCCACATCTCCTTCGGCTTGCCGAATGCGACCGTGCCTCCCGCATCGACCAGCACATGTTTTCCGCCGCCTGAAGCGATTAGGATGCTGTCCCCCTGACCGACGTCAAGAAACGAGACCGAAGCGGTGCGGTCCCACCGGATAGGGGGCGCCTCCCAGCACAGCATGCCGATCCATGCTGCCGCGAACAATCCGGCCGCTAGGCGACGGCGCAGGAGCGTGAATCTTTCGGAAACGCCTGCAGTAGCGATGCTCCTTTCCGCCGCCACACCGAGCGGCATCGTCATCGGTTCGTCATCCGACGCCTCCCGCTCGTATGCGGGAATGAGGCTCGCGCGTCGCGACGGATCGAACGGATCCGCCGCGGCACGCTGCCGGGCGGCGGCTTCTGTCAGCGCGGACCGCTCGGCGCGGTCGCGCAGCGTACGCCGGGCGTAAGCGAGCGTCCCCAGCAGCAGCGCGTAAAACGCCAGCACCCAGATCAAGGAAGGCTGGCGCCATACCGTCGCGAGCCCCTTGATGGAGCCGAGCTGATCGGTTGCATAGAAAGTCGCGCAGTTGCTCAGCGTCGCCAGCTTCGCCGGATAAATGCCGAGCGGCAGCCACACGGCGCCCAGGGCGAGGGCCGCCATGCCCAGCGGCATGACGACGAAGCTGATGAAGGGCACGAGCACGAGATTGGCAAGCAGCGAGAGCAGATGAAGCTGATGGAAATAATACGCCGTCACCGGAAATGAAAAAAGCTGTGCAGTCAAGGCGACCGCAAGCGAAGAGCGCATAAGGGGCGAACGCACGCGCGGCTCGAGCAGTTCGGTCACGATCGGCGTGCAAAGCAAAAGACCCGCGGTCACGATAAACGAGAGCTGAAAGCTGACGTCCTCTACGACGTCAGGCTGCCAGACGACCATGATCAGCGCGGCGGCGGCCAGCAGATGAAGCCCGTCCTTGAGCTTCCCTTGCCGGGCGAGCCATAACGCGATCATCGACATCAGACAAGCGCGAACGGCAGACGGAGAAGCCCCCGTGAGCAGCATATAAACGGGCATCGCCGCGGCCGCGAATCCGAGGGAACGCTCCCTCGTCCAGCGCGCGAGTTTGCCGAGCTGGAGCAATATAAATACGACGACGGCCACATGAAGGCCGGAAATGGCAAGGACATGCGTCAACCCGAGGCGGGAAAAGTCGTCGAACCGCTCGGGATCGATATCGTCCGCGATGCCGGCTACCAACCCCTTCATATATCCTGCGTCCGTGTCGCCGTACAGGCGGTCCGTCAGTTTGCCGATGGCCACCCTGGCCTCGTCGAACCAACGTAGCGCCCTGTCCTTGAGAGGGACCGCGGTGCCTAGCGTCTTTACGGATGCCGCGCCTTTCACGGACAGCGTCCAATAGACGTTCTGCCGCTGCAAATAGCGACGATAGTCGAAGCCGCCGAAGTTGCCCGCGTCGATCGGCTGCCTCAGTTCGCCGCCGGCCGCGACCGACATCCCCCGTTTCCAAGCGGCGGCTATAGCAAGCTCTTCCTCTGCGGAGAGACGAACTCGGACGAGAATGTCTTCCTTGATTCGCTGCGCCTGCCCCGCTTCGGTGGCTTCGATCGTCGATAGGCGTAGCGTAAACGTCACCGTATCGCCGTCGATCGAGGCGGGAGCGAGGAGCCGCCCCGACGCGCGGACGGACTGGCCGTCCGGTTCGGACAGCGCGGCCGATATCGCGGAGCCGTCACCGGCTTCGCTCCACAGCCGAGCGCCTGCGGACAGCAGCAGCGCCGCCAGGCATAGTGCTCCCGTGCGAATGCGGATGCGCCGCAGAAGGACGAGCGCCGCCAGCAGCGCGGCGATGCCGGCATACAAGATCAGGGCAGACAGTCCCTGGCGGACGGACCATACGCCGCTGCCCGCAATCCAAAATCCCGCTAAAGCCACCAGTGGTCTTCGATCCATGACGCACCCTCCTTAAACGGACTGAACGCAAAAAGAACCCTTGCTAGTTCAGCAGGGTTCTTCCCTTTACAAATCGATTTAACGAAGCACTCTCCGGCACCTCACGCAGCTTCCCGCACGAGGTACGGTGGCGCGTGTCGGCTGTCCGCTTCACGTATCTAATCGGCGTCCTTCACTTCGGTATCCGGCGGCGGCACATAACCCGGAATCGTGCGGAAAGCGATGTTCCGTTCGGCCATCAGCGCGGCCACTTTGTCGTAATCCTTCGGGTAAGTGCGGTGATAAACGATCTCCACGATGCCGCTGTTGGCCAGCATGTTCGCGCAAGTCCAGCAGGGCTGGTCCGTCACGTAAACCGTCGAGCCTTCGCGATCGATCCTGTCGGTGAACAGCAGCAGGTTCTGCTCCGCGTGAATGGTCCGAATGCACCGTTCCTTTTTGATCATGTCCGACGACGCGGAGCCGGCGGGCGCGGGCGCGAACTCCTCCACGATCATGCAGCCGGCCTCCGAACAATCCGGCACGCCCATCGGCGCGCCGTTGTATGCCGTGCCGAGCAGCTTCTTGCCCTGCACGAGCACCGCCCCGACATGCCTCCTCGGGCAGCGCGAACGCGTGGATGCCATAAAGGCGATATCCATGAAATACGTATCCCAATCTTTGCGAATCGCTTGCGCCATACGCAGCACCTCCTGTTCCGTCGGAGCCGCCGGTTACGCTCAACCCGCCGTTATGAGCGGCAGAAGCTTCGCGAGCAGCTTGTCTCCGATTCCCTTTACGTTTTTCAAATCGCTCACCGTCCGGAACCGTCCGTGCGCTTCACGATACTGCACGATCGCCTCCGCCTTCGCGGGGCCGATGCCAGGCAGCGCGTCCAGTTCCGAGGCGGTCGCCGCATTGATGTCGAGCAGCCCGCTCGCAGCAGCGCTTGCCGAATTCGGCGAACCGTCAGAGACCGCAGCCGGCGCTTGGCTCCCCGCAGCCGATGCCGCGCCGCTGTCGGTTCCGATCGGCCCGGTGGCGACCGATGAATCAGCCGGCCTCTGGACGATTCGATGGTCGGCAGAAGCACTCGCGGAGGCGTCGGGACCCTGAAGAGACGTCCTCCCCGGGAGGGCTTCCCCTTTCGAATCTGCCGCGGCTTTCCCTTTATCGGCGTTGTCCGCCGATTCGGAAGCCGCCGCGCCGTTCGTTCGCGAACCCGCTGCGACAGATTCCTTCGATCCGCCCGTCCCATGCGCTTCCGCGGACAGGGACGCGACCGCCGCCGTCACCTGCCCGTTGACCGGCTCCCATCCCGGCACCTTGCCGTCGGCCGGCTTCATCCATCCCCAAGCCAGCAGCGCGACTGCCGCTGCGCCTGCGAGCAGCGCCGCACGGCTTCGTAGGCGACCTTCCATTGTTTTTCCGGTTTTCAAGCGATTGCCTCCTCATGGCCGCCGCGCGATTCGCGCATGGCAGCGTATCGTTTGCAAAACGAATAAAAAATCGAGTCATGTCGGCCAAACCTGCCGACATACAATGGGAAGCAGCGTTGCAAAATGCCAATTGCGGGAGGAGGACATCAGATGAAGGTCGGATTCATCGGCGCCGGAAGCATGGGCGGACTGCTGGCGGGAGCGTTGCTGCGCGCCCGGGCTTTTGAGCCGTCGGATGTCACGATCGCGACCCGCACCTCCTCCAAAGCGGAACGTCTGGCGCACCAGTTCCCGGGTCTTCGGATCGGGCCGACCAACGCGGCCGCCGCGAAGGATGCGGATCTCGTCTTCCTGTGCGTGAAGCCCATGGACTACAGGGCGGTCATCGGCGAGATTCGCGGCGCGCTCCGTCCGGAGCAAGTGCTCGTCTCGATCACGAGTCCCGTCACGCTGGAACAGCTCGAACGGCTCTTGCCCTGCAAGATCGCCAAGATCATTCCCAGCATCGTCAACGGCGCCGCGAGCGGCGCTTCGCTGTTCATGTACGGCTCGCGCCTGGAGCCCGCCGACAAGAAGCTGCTGCTGTCGCTGTTCGCTCGGATCAGCGAACCGATCGAGATACCCGAGGACAGCGTCCGCGCCGCCTCGGACTTGTCGAGCTGCGGCCCGGCCTTTATGGCGTATCTGCTCGAGCAATTCGTCGAAGCGACGGTCGAATTCGCCGGACTCGCGCCTGACGTCGCGGCCCGGGTCGGCGCAGAGATGCTTCTCGGCACGGCGCGCCTGCTCGAACAAGGCTGTACGACGCAGGAATTGCAGGCCCGCGTTTGCGTCCCCGGCGGCATCACGGCCGTCGCGCTGGAGGAGCTCAGAGATGCGACCAAAGACGCATTCCGCAAGGTGATGAGAAAGACGCACGACAAGTACGCCGAAGACCTGATCAAGGTTCAGGCGGCGCTGGCAGAACAATCGTTTTTGTCCGATTAGTCTGCTAATCCTGAGCCGCTCCGCGGACGACGGCTAATCCGGCTCCTCTCCACCCTTGCAGAACGAAGGGCGGCCCGTGACCAAGACGGGCCGCCCTTTGCATGGTCAGTTCGCGACGATGTTAACGAGCTTGCCCTTGACGGCGATGATCTTGCGTACCGTCTTGCCATCCGTGACGGCCTTGACCTTCTCCAGTGCCAGCGCCGCGTTCTGCAGCGCCTCCCCTTCCAGGTCGGCCGCTACGAAGACGCGGTCGACGATCTTGCCGTTCACCTGCACGGCGATCTCGACTTCGGCATCGACCGTGAGCGAAGCGTCGTAAGTCGGCCATGCCGCGTAGGTTACGCTCTCCGCGTGACCGAGCCGCTCCCACAGCTCCTCGGCGATGTGCGGCGCGATCGGAGACAGCATCTGCACGAATTGCTCCATCGCTTGCTTCGGCAACTCTTCGGCCTTGTAGGCTTCGTTGACGAAAATCATCAGCTGGCTGATCGCCGTGTTAAAGCGCAGTGCCTCGAAATCCTCCGTGATTTTCTTGACCGAGCGGTGCCAAGTGCGGCGGAACGCTTCGTCGCCGGCAGTATCCTTGATCTTGGCGCTCAGCGCGCCGTCGTCGCCGACGAACAGGCGCCATACGCGGCCGAGGAAGCGGTACATGCCTTCTACGCCGTTCGTATTCCACGGCTTCGTCGCTTCGAGCGGCCCCATGAACATTTCGTACAATCGAAGCGTATCGGCCCCGAACTCATTTACGATGTCGTCGGGATTGATGACGTTGCCCCGCGACTTGGACATCTTTTCGTTGTTCGTGCCGAGGATCATGCCTTGGTTGACGAGCTTGTGGAACGGCTCCTTCGTCGAGACGACGCCGAGGTCGTACAGCACCTTGTGCCAGAAACGCGCATACAGCAAGTGAAGCACGGCATGCTCGGCGCCCCCGATGTACAGATCGACCGGCAGCCATTCCTGCTGCTTGGCCGGGTCGCAGATCGCGTCCGCGTTCTTCGGGTCGATGAACCGCAGATAATACCAGCAGCTGCCCGCCCATTGCGGCATCGTATTCGTCTCCCGGCGCGCCTTGCGGCCGTCCGGCAGCGTCACGTTCACCCATTCCTCAACGGTCGCGAGCGGCGATTCGCCCGTGCCCGAAGGCGTGATCGAGTCGACCTCAGGCAGCAGCAGCGGCAGCTCTTCCTCGGGCACCGTCTCCATGCTGCCGTCCTCGAAGTGAAGCACCGGAATCGGCTCTCCCCAATAACGCTGACGGCTGAACAGCCAATCGCGGAGACGGTAGGTGACCTTGCCCCGTCCCTTGCCTTGCTCCTCCAGCCAAGCGATCGCCCTGGCAATCGCGTCCGGCGTGGACAAGCCGTTCAGGAACCCGGAATTCACGTGCTCGCCCTCGCCCGTGTGCGCGGCTTCTTCGACATTGCCGCCGCTGACGACTTCGACGATCGGCAGCCCGAACTTCTTGGCGAACGCCCAGTCGCGCTCGTCATGTGCCGGTACGGCCATGATCGCGCCCGTGCCGTATCCGCCCAGCACGTAGTCGGCGATCCAGATCGGCACAAGCTCGCCGTTCACGGGGTTGACGGCGTACGCGCCCGTGAAGACGCCCGTCTTGTCCTTGGCCAGATCGGTCCGCTCGAGATCGCTCTTGCGCGCCGCCTGTTCGACATAGGCTTCGACATCCGCCTTCTGCGCGGCCGACGCGATGACGGACACGAGCTCATGCTCGGGCGCCAGCACGCAATACGTCGTGCCGAACAGCGTATCCGGCCGCGTAGTGAACACGGTCAGCGAGGCGTCGGCATGGCCATCGATCGCGAACGTTACTTCGGCGCCCGTCGACTTGCCGATCCAGTTGCGCTGCATGTCCTTGATGCTCTCCGACCAGTCCAGCTCCTCCAGATCCTCGAGCAGGCGCTCCGCGTACTCGGTGATCTTGAGCATCCACTGGCGCATCGGCTTGCGGATGACGGGGTGATTGCCGCGTTCGCTCAGCCCGTTGATGACCTCTTCGTTGGCGAGCACCGTGCCGAGCGCCGGACACCAGTTGACCGGCACCTCCGCGACGTAGGCCAAACCCTTTTTGTACAGCTGGATGAAGATCCACTGCGTCCACTTGTAGTACTCCGGATCGGTCGTGCTGAACTCGCGGTCCCAATCGTAGGAGAAGCCGAGCGACTTGATCTGCCGGCGGAAGTTGTCGATATTCTCCACCGTGATCTCGCGCGGGTGACGGCCGGTCTGGAGCGCGTACTGCTCCGCCGGCAGGCCGAAGGCGTCCCAGCCCATCGGATGAAGCACGTTGTAGCCGCGCATCCGCTTGAAGCGGCTGACGATATCGGTCGCCGTGTAGCCTTCGGGGTGTCCGACGTGAAGGCCTGCGCCCGAAGGATACGGGAACATGTCGAGCGCGTAAAACTTCTCCTTGCCCGCGTCCTCCGTCGTGCGGAACGTCTTGTTTTCGTCCCAGTAGCGCTGCCATTTGGGTTCGATAGATTGCGGCTTGTAGCCGGCTTGTTGATTGTCTTGTGCCATGGATGATGCTGCCCCTTCCGTCTGCCTTGTCGGTTAAAAACCAAAAAACCTCCCGCCCCAGCGAACAACGCTAGGGACGAGAGGTTAAACTCGCGGTACCACCCTAGTTGACGCCAGCCCTGCTTGGGCATGCCGTCCACTCTTCCTCCTTAACGCGGAGGGCGACGCCGCGCTTGCCTGATCCGGTCGCTTCGCGGACGGAATAAAGGATTGCGCGCGGAGGCTCCAAGGCGAGTTCATCGCTCGCGCCAGCCGGCTCGCACCTTCCGCCGGTTCTCTGGGGTGACGCTGCGCGATTACTGTTCCTCTTCACTGCCACTGATGCATCGATTATAGCGGTTTCCGTCATTTCGTGTCAAGCTACCGGACCCGCGCCCTGCCAGAACAAATCGACGATCCGCCTGGCCAAATCGCTGCGACCTTCGCCGGGCGCGTCCGACGTATCGCGGCTGCCGACCATGAGCAGCGACGAGAAAGCATGGGCGAGCAAGAGCGGATCCTCTCCGCCCCGCATCTCGCCCCTCTCCGCCGCTTGCGCGAAGCATTCCGCCAGCACTTCGTGAATGCCGTGCTCCGCCTTGCGAATCGCAAGACGCTGCGATTCCGTCAGCGAAGCGATCGCTTCGCGCATCATCGACTCGAATTCGACATGCGTCACCGCCATCTTGGCCTCGGCAACCTTCACGAGCCTATCCCGCAGCGTTCCCCCTTGCTCGAGCAGTTGGCGGGTGTACATGCAGATGCGCCCCATCATCTCGGTCACGGAAGCCGTGAACAGCTCCGATTTGCTGTTAAAGTAGTAATAAATCGACGCTTTGGTAACGCCCGCCCGCTCCGCGATCTGATTCAGGGAGACGGGTTCGTACCCGAATTCCATAAAAAGCGCCGAGGCGGCGCCGAGGAGCACGGCACGGCTGTCCGTATTTCCTTTGGGCCGGCCCGGCGTCCGTCCCGTCTGATTTGGTCTCATCGTCGATGCCTTCCCCTCAAACTTGTTGCAATATTAACCGAACGGTATATATAATTAAAAACGACTCCATTAATCATGTATTATATCTCATTCAACTCGCAAGGGGGAGCGGTCGTGAAGGAAGTTCGCGGTTATGGAAATGGAGTAACGGGCCCGGTCGGACGATGGGTGACGCTGGCCGCATGGCTCGTAGCGGCGGCGCTGCTCAGCGTACTGCTGCCGCAGGTCGGCAAGCACGAGACGAACAATGCGCCGAATCTGTCGGACGGCCGGCCCTCCGTGCAAGCAGGCGCCGTCGCGGAGCGCGAATTCGCGGGCGGCACTGACGTTCCCGCGCTAATCGTCTGGCATAAGCCCGGCGGTCTTGCGGACGGCGATCTGGAAAAGATCCGGTCGCTTACGGCGCAGTGGACCGACGCGCCCGTTCCCTACCAGACGACGGTGGTCCCGCTGCACAGAATGCCGGCCGAAGCGTTGAAGGCGGAGCTGTCCGACGACGGCAGCACCCTCGTAACGCCCGTCTTTTTCGCGCAAAGCGCGGATACGGAGCAGCTGAAGGAAGGCGTGTCGGAGCTAAAGTCTCAGGCAAGCGCCTTGCTGGGCCGCGATCCTTTTAAGGCCGATACGGAACGAGCCGGGACATTGAGCGCCCGCGTCACGGGGCCTGTCGGCATTCAGATCGACGCGACGGGTCTGTTCCAGAACGCGGATTTTACTTTGCTCGCGGGCACTGTGCTGCTCGTGCTCGTATTGCTGCTCCTCATTTACCGTTCGCCGATTCTCGCCTTCATCCCGCTGATCGGGGTCGGGTTCGCCTACGGCGTCATCAGTCCCCTGCTCGGCTGGATGGCCCGCGAAGGCTGGATCGTCGTGGATTCGCAGGGCATCTCGATCATGACGGTTCTCTTGTTCGGCGCCGGCACCGACTATTGCCTCTTCCTGATCTCCAGATTCCGTCAGCTGCTTAAGCAGGAGCCGGACAAAGGCAAGGCGCTTCGCGCCGCGCTGACGGACGCATCGGGCGCCGTGGCGATGAGCGGCATCACCGTCGTCATCGCGCTGCTCACGCTGCTGCTCGCCGAATACGGCGCATACCGCCGGTTCGCCGCGCCGTTCAGCATCGCCATCTTCATCATGAGCATCGCCAGCCTGACGCTCGTGCCCGCGCTGCTCGCCATCATCGGACGCGCTTCGTTCTGGCCCTTCGTGCCCCGCACGCAGCGCATGCGCGAGGAACATGCGAAAAAGCGCGGCAAGCAGCCTCCCGCCCTCGAGGCGCCCCCTCGATACCGCACGGGAAGTCTGGTGATCAAGCGACCGGGAACGATCGCCATCGTCTCGATCGTATGCCTGGCGTTGCTGGCCGGCATATCGAGTCAGATCAAGTTCACGTACGACATCTTGTCTTCCTTCCCCTCCTCGATGGAGTCGCGGGAAGGCTACGCGCTGATCGGCTCGCAATTTTCCGAAGGCGAGCTGGCGCCGGTCAAGGTCATCGTGGACACGGAGGGCCGTCAGGTGCAGCTGGACCAGAAGCTGTCCGGCCTGCCTTACGTCAGCCGCGTATCCGAGCCTGCCCAAGGCAGGGAAAACCCGCAGGTCGTCGCTTACGACGTCGAACTCGCCGTCAATCCCTACTCGCTGGAAGCGCTCGGAAAAATTCCCGACCTGCGCGCCGCCGCCGGCGAAGCGCTCGCCGCGGCAGGCGACGCGAACGCCTCGGAACATGTCTGGGTCGCGGGGCAGACGGCGGAGCAATACGATACGAAAAAGACCGGCGAACGGGACACCCGCCTGATAATCCCGGTCGTCATCGCGCTTATCGCGCTGTTGCTGCTTATTTATCTTCGCTCCATCGCCGCCACGGCTTATTTGGTGGGCACCGTCATCCTGTCGTACTTTTCGGCGCTCGGTCTCGGCTGGCTCGTCATTCATTACCTGTTCGGCGCGGACGCCATTCAGGGCTCGATTCCGCTATATTCGTTCGTATTCCTCGTCGCATTGGGGGAGGACTACAACATCTTCATGATCTCGAGCATCTGGCGCAAACGAAAGCAAATGCCGCTGCGCGAAGCGATTCGCGAGGGTGTCGGCGAGACGGGCGGCGTCATCGCGTCGGCGGGGCTCATCCTGGCCGGTACGTTCGCCGTACTGGCGACGCTTCCGATCCAGGTGCTCGTCCAATTCGGCGTCATCACCGCGATCGGCGTGCTGCTCGATACGTTCCTCGTCCGGCCGTTTCTCGTACCTGCGATTACGGCGCTGCTGGGCGACCGGTCGTTCTGGCCGGGACGCAGGCATCTGGCGAAGAAGGCAAAGGTAAGCGGCTGATATAAAGAAGAAGAGCGGGCCCAAACGTCTAATGACGCTTGGGTCCGCTCTTTTTGCATGCCATCTGGAATCGTACGTTGGAGAAGCACGTTCGCCGTACGTTAGCTGGCAGTGGAGATAAGGCCCCGAATCTCACAAACAGGACCCTCATCCGCTTCACGATAGACGTTGATTCGCCATATGCAAATCACGCGGTCTTCTCTTATACTTCGAGCCGTTACGCCGGACGCCGGGCGACGAAAAACAACCGCTCGCTCTCGGCCGTAGGCGCGCGCCATGAAAAGTCAGCGCATCGGTCGAGCAGCTCGAAACCCGCTTCCGCGAGCTGTCCGGCAAGCCAATCCGGTTCGTAGGCCCGTTGCAAGTGCGCTTCCTCGAACCTGCGATACAGACCGGCCCCGGCCCCCGAATCCTCCCGTACGAAAAAGGTCAGCTCGTGCTCCACTTCGCGGCGGCCCGGATCGTACTCGCACGTCCATAAATATGAAATGTCCTTGTCGTCGAGCACGAACGGCTGCTCCTCCCCGTACCGGACGAGCTGCGAGGGCGCGTGCACGTCGAAGACGAACAATCCGCCGGGCCGGAGTCCCGCATACGTATGCTTAAACGCGGCGGCCACGTCGTCCGGCTCCGTCAGATAGTTCAGACTGTCGCAAAACGAGAGCACGCAATCGACGGGCTCCGGTATCTCCCAGTCCCGCATATCCTGCTGCAGCCAGCGGATCGTGCCTTCCTCGCTGTCCGCGGCCCGTCCGACGCCGCGCCTCGGCACCGACTCCCACTTGCTCCGGGCGACGGACAGCATGTCCGCGGACAGATCGATGCCGAAGATGCGAAAACCCGACTTGGCGAGCGGGATGGCGATGTTGCCCGTCCCGCAGCCCAGGTCGACGACGGTCTTGGGCATGCCGTACCTTTCCCAGCAGCCTCTGGCGAAGCTGAGCCACTCCGGGTACGGCATATCTTCCATCAACCGGTCGTAGACCGAGGCGAATTCACGGTAGCTGCGCATTGTTGTCTCCTTGGGGGCAGCCGACGTCACGCGGCCTTAAAGCCGGGGTGCCGACCGCCTCGGTAAATTTATAAAGGCGCCGCCCGACGGGCAGGCGCCTCATTCCTTTAATCGATCAGCGTCCGGCAGGGTCAGCTTCGCCGTCGGCAGCTCCTCCGGGACCGGCATCGCGCGCTTGCCCGGCAGCCGGCGCTTCGGCGGTCGCGTCTGTCGCGGCCAGTCGGGTCCAGTTGCCGTCCTGCACGATGAGCCTGTCCTTCATGAGCTTGCCCAGCGCCCGCTTGAAGGCGGACTTGCTCAGGCCGAAGCGCTTCTGCACCACGTCGGCCGGCGTCGCGTCCGAGTATGGCATCGCCCCGCCGGGACGCGCCTGCAAGAACGCGAGGATCCGGTCGGAGTCCTCCAGACGCCCGACCTCCTTGGCCGGCCTCATCGACAACGTCACTCTGCCGTCGTCGCGCACTTGCGTGACGCGCGCGAGCACCTTCTCGCCGAGCCGGAGCGGCCGGGTCAGCGACGCGTTCGGCATATAGCCGAGCGCGCCGTACCCGAGCACGCCGCCGTCCGCCAGGACGAACACGCCGTCCTTGTAGATATCGGTCACCCAGCACTCCCGCTGCTCATGATGCCAGGACGAAGGCGCGCGGAATACGACGCGCTCGTAGTCCTCGATCTTGGCGAGCCTGGCCAGCATGCGCCCTTCCTTGTCGTGCTTCATGATCACATGAAGCTCGTCGCCCGGCTGCGGCCAGCGGTCGCGGCCTTCCGGCAGCTCCTTCACGGGCAGGAGCAGCTGACGCCCGATGCCGAGTTCCAGGAAGCAGCCGAAGCGGGGATGAAAATCGGCCATTTGCAGCCTGCCCATCTGACCGAGCTGGAGCAACGGCCTGCGGGTCGTCGCAGTAAGACGGCCCTTGTCGTCGTGGAAAAGAAAAACCTCGGCGGAATCGCCCACCGAAGGTCGCCCTCCGCCCGCTTCCCCGTAAGGCAGCAGCACTTCGGGCGTATCCTCCGCCTCGTCTTCGGCCAGGAACCAGCCGTAAGGCGGAACCTCGCGCCGCGTCAACAGCCTGGCCGTCGTACCGGCGATCAGGGTCATGCGAATTCAACCGCCTTCGCGTCCGACCACAGCCGCTCCAGCGAATAATACTCTCTCTCGTCCCGATGGAACACATGCGCCACGACGTCGCCCATGTCGATGAGCACCCATCTTGCGGTATCCATGCCCTCCATGCGCACGCGAGCGCCGGCTTCCTCCGCACGCTTCTTGATTTCCGTCGCGATCGACTGCACCTGCGTGTCCGAGTTGCCGTGACAGATGACGAAATAGTCCGCCACCAGCGATATATGCTGTAAATTAAGCGCAACGATGTCGTTCGCTTTTTTGTCGTCGGCCGCAGCCACGACCTGCTTCATCAATTGATCCGATCCTGCCATAGGTCAGCCTCCCTTAATTCTCGCTCGACTTGCCCGCCGCGGCGATCTCTCTTACGAGATCGTTGCGCGCCAATACGGTCAGCGGGAAAATCGTCTTGCCGCGTTCGATCAAATGCGCGATCGTCGAGTCGAAGCCCGCGACCAGCGCAGCGTTCAAATTGGTCTCCGCGAGCTCGCGGATTCGTTCTACGCCGGGAAACGCCCGGCTCGGTTCCATATAATCCGCCAGACAAACGATACGGTCGAGCAAGGTCATGCCCTCACGGCCCGATGTATGATAGCGTACGGCATTCAGCACTTCTTCATCCTCGATGCCGAGCTCCTCACGAACGGCCCAGGCGCCGACATGCGCATGCCAGAGCTCTTTGTCGTATGACAGCAACTCGGGCGGCAGCCCCTGCTCCCGGATGATCCGCTCCATCCGGTCCGTCGGCCATGCCTTGGCATAGTCGTGCAGCAGCGCGGCGAGCCAGGCTTTGTCCGGATCGCCGCCATACCGCTGCGCCAGCACGAATGCCGTATCGACGACCCCGGCGACGTGCCGGTACCGCTTTTCCGGCATCTGACGCTTTACGGCTTCAATCAACAGCTCGCGGTCCATACAATCCCTTCCTTTCGATCTCCGCGCGCACCGCATCGGGCACCATGTAGCGGATGCTCCTGCCCTCGGCGAGCCGCTGGCGGATGTCCGTCGACGAAATGCCGATCGGCGGCATCTCCGCGCTCACGATTCGATCGCGCAAGTATGCCGGCAGCTCGGAGGCGGGCCCTGGCCCGCTTCCGCCTTCGACGATCCGTGGGCGTTCGAGCGCCACGAAAGTTACCAGGCCCGCCAGCTCTTCGATGCGGCGCCACTTCGGCAGGTCGTCCCGCATGTCCGAGCCGACGATCCAGAAAAACGCGTCGTCTGGATAACGCCGCCGCAGCTCGAGGACCGTGTCGATCGTATAGGAGGCACCCTGCCGGTCCAGCTCGGCGGCTTCGACGCGGAACGCGTCATGGCCCGCAACAGCCCTCTCTACCAAATCGCGCCGGTCTGCGCCCGAGGCGCCGGGCTGCGGCTTGTGAACCGGTACGGAGGTCGGGATGAACCACACCTCCGCCAGATCCGCGGCCTCGCGCGCAGCTTCCGCCGCCAGCAAGTGGCCGACATGAATGGGGTCGAAGGTGCCGCCCATCAGCCCGATGCGTCTCATGCGCGCTACCTCCTCAGGGAAGCTGGATCTGCTTGTTGTCGCGAGATTCCTTGTACAACACGATCGTTTTCCCGATGACCTGGACGAGCTCCGCGCCAGAACGCTCGGACAGCTCCTTGGCCACTTCGTAGCGATCGTCGTCGTTGTTGTTCAAGATGGATACTTTGATCAGTTCGCGCACCTCGAGCGCTTCCTCGATGTGGCGGATCAGATGATCGTTCGTGCCGCCTTTGCCGACCTGGAAGATCGGGTCCAGGTGATGGGCTTCGGAACGTAAAAATCGTTTTTGTTTGCCGGTCAGCATGCGTATTCCCTGCTCTCTGATAGTTAAATGTTCAAACGGTCGCAGCCGCTGAAAAGGATGCCAGCACCGCTTCGCGCATCGCCGCAGCGGGAGCCGGCCGGCCCGTCCAATATTCGAACGCGTACGCGCCTTGATAGACGAACATGCCGAGACCGCCATGGATGCGGCAGCCCCGCCGCTCGGCGCCTTGCAAGAAAGCCGTCGTCAACGGATTGTAAATGAGATCGCTCGCCACCGCGCCGGGCCTAAGCCAGTCCGGATCCGCAGGGACCGCGTCCGTATGAGGCGCCATGCCTACGGAAGTCGTATTGATGACGATATCCGCCGCACCGCAGGCTTCCGCCAGCAGATGCCAGGGGATCGCCTTCGTACGGCGATCCTCGAATGCCGCGGCCAGTTCGTCCGCCCGCGCGTCCGTCCGGTTCGCGATCAGCACCTCGGACGGCCCTTCCCGCAGCAGCGCCCAGACGATGCCGCGGGCGGCGCCGCCGGCGCCGAGGACGAGGATCTTTTTGCCGGACAGGTCCGGCTCGGCTTCTTCCTTCAGCGAACGAACGTAGCCGATTCCGTCCGTATTGTAGCCGATCAAGCGTCCGTTCTCGTTAACGATCGTATTGACGGCGCCGATGGCCTTCGCGCTCTCGTCGATCTCGTCGATATGCGCCATGACTTCGATCTTGTGGGGGATCGTGACGTTAAGCCCCCTGAATCCGAGCGCGCGAATGCCGCGAATGGCCTCGCCGAGCCGCTCCGGCTTCACGTGGAAGGCCCCGTAGGCACCGTTCACGCCGCTCTCGCG